>Ga0206804_10204_pt1 | contig 17016 bp, 15 predicted proteins | sample Alteio_BWOrgCont_62_FD_152888 | JGI IMG/M metagenome (GOLD analysis project Ga0206804, IMG submission 152888) | Enriched cells from forest soil in Barre Woods Harvard Forest LTER site, Petersham, Massachusetts, United States -... | ecosystem: Environmental > Terrestrial > Soil > Temperate forest >... | reverse complement strand
AGTGTTGTGGACGTAGAAGGCCTGGTACTGGTTGGTGTGTGTTTTCTTGCTGCCATCGGAGGAGAACTCGTCGGCGACCTCCGTCATGATGCAGATGTAGTTTTTGCGTAGAGACTCGAGGGCATCGTAGCGGGCGCGAACGCGAGTGAGGAGCGTCTGGATGTCGGGCAGCGGAGCGGAAAGATCGGGGGCAGGATCAGATGAAGCGGCAGCAGGAGATGTCGAAGAGTTTGCGAGCTGCGCAGCCGCGGAGAGACTGCAGATGACGAGAACGGCGACTCCTGCAAGGACCCGGCGGTGCATAGGCCTCACTATACAGAGCTAGGGGCAGTGAGGGTCGTCGTGCGAGTTCGGGCTGCGACGGTCTCGCCAGCGACGGCGGAGCCAGCGAACGCCGCCCATGCCTAACCCGCCGGCGAGAGTGGCGATGAGTGCAGCGACCACTATGAGTGCTATCAGCACGACGATCAACAGAGAGAAGCCGGCGAGCAATGCCGATGCTGCGGTCTGCAGGATGGCGTGAATAACAGCGATGATTGCGCGGAGAAGAATCACCTGGGCGATAGGACGCTGGAATCAGATTGCGTGCTCGCGATTGCGGCCAGTTCAACTTTAAGTGAAATGTCTATCCGTTGATTGCGTGAGTTCTGAGGGGTCCTGACGAGTGGTAACGGTGAAGCCGATTGTGGTGAGCCAATGCTCGACGGCAGAGAGAGCTTCGCGCGATGAGCGTGATGTGTAAGTAATCTCGGCGGTGAAGGGGTCGGCGAAACGCAGCGCGAAGCAGAGCTGCGGGCGATAGGTGCAGGATGCGAGGTCGGCGATGCTGAGTGCGGTGGAGGGTGTGCAGAGGATGGTGCGCGGGGGTGCCATGCGGTCGAGCATCGAAAAGATTTCGAGCTTGGACTCGAGTTCGTCGGGGACGAAGTCGATGGCGAGGTCTGCGTCGCGAACGGCGTCCTCGACGGTGGATGCGAGATGGAACGCGCCGGCCGGCGCTTCGGATTCGAGTGTCTGTTGAGCGGTCGCCATTGCCGCAGCACTGCGAAGGCGCGAGGGCATCACGTCCTCGAGGACGACATCGAAGCCTGCGCGAACGCAGCGGAGGGCGAGTTCGCGGCCTGCGGATCCTGCACCGATGACCGCGATGCGGCGCAGCTCGCGGGAGGTGTGCATGGGTGGGCGGTTACTTTGCGGTGAGGGCAGCGAGGACGGACTCGTAGCTGGGCTCGGAGTGGCGGATGTGATCTGCGACACGAGCTTTCTCCTCGTCGGAGAGTACTGGCAGCACGGAGAGAATGCGGCGCAGGGTGACCGAGATGTCGTCAACGTAGTTCATGGTGCGGATTGCTTCGCCGGAAAGAGGCACTGCGGAATCTCCTGATGAATGTGGTCTTAGTTTACCCGGTTGTGATGTGGAGTGCGCTCTAGCGAGTGGCGCCTTCCTGGATGCGCAGTGCAGCGGAGTCGGTGGGGCTGCCGGCGGATTCGCCTTCGAGGGGCTTCTGGTAGCCGTCGCGGTCGCACATCTCCGTCATGGCGCAGAGGCGAGTAGAGAACTCGGGCTTGAGGTCGTTGAGACCGACGCGCCAGGTCCAGTTGCCAGTGACGGCGGCTGGGGTGTTCATGCGGGCTTCGCTGCCGAGCTCGAGAACGTCCTGCAAAGGATAGATAGCGATGTTCGCGACGGAGCCCGCGGCGGCGCGGATCATGTCCCAGACGATCTCACGATCATGGTTGCGATCGACCGGGCCGAGGTAGGTCTGGACGTTGGCACGTTCGTCGGGCGTCGTGTCATGACGCCACCAGCCGAGCGTGGTGTTGTTGTCGTGTGTGCCGGTGTACACGACGGTGTTGGTGACGTAGCGATGCGGGAGGTAGACGTGGCCGCCGCGCTCGGCAAAGCCGAACTGCAAGATGCGCATGCCCGGCATGCCGAAGTATTCGCGAAGTTCGTCGACTTCAGGGGTGATGAGGCCGAGGTCTTCGGCGACGAAGGGAAGGTCTCCGAAGATTTCTTTGAGGCGGTTGAAGAGAGCCTGGCCGGGGGCTTTGACCCAGTGACCGTTCACGGCGGTTGATTCGTCGGCGGCGATGGACCAGAAGGCTTCGAAGCCGCGGAAGTGATCGAGACGGATGAGGTCGTAGAGTGCGAGCGAGCGGCGAATGCGCGCGACCCACCAGTCAAAGCCGCGCTCTTCGAGCAGGGACCATCTGTAGAGTGGATTGCCCCAGCGCTGGCCAGTGGCGGAGAAGTAGTCGGGTGGGACGCCGGAGACGCGCGTAGGTTGCCGCTTCTCGTCGAGCTCGAATATCTCGGGGTGTGTCCAGACGTCGGCGGAGTCATAGCTGACGAAGATGGCGACGTCGCCGAGGATTCTTATTTTGCGCTCGTTGCAATAGCTGCGAAGAGCGGCCCATTGCTCGGAAAAGAAGAACTGGATGACCTGCTCGCAGGCGATCTCCCGACTGGATTCGTTGAGCAGGGCGGTCATGGCGTCGGATTGACGGAGGGCGTACTCCTGCGGCCAGCTGATCCAGCCGGAGTAGTTGAAGCGGCGGCGGAGGACGGCGAACATTGCCCAGTCGGTTAGCCAGGAGATGTTGTCCTGGGCGAAGCGCTGGAAGCGGGCGCGCTCGTCGCCGCTCGCGCGATCGAGGAAGTTCGCCGCGGCCTCTTCGATGAGTGGACGCTTGGCTTCGAAGGCGCATTCGAAGTCGCAGGGACCGTTGTGGCCGGGGAGCCCTTCGATGCGATCGTGTGCGAGCCAGCCGGCATCTGCGAGGCGCTCCACGGAGATCAGTAGAGGATTTCCGGCGAACGCTGAGAGGGCAGAGTAGGGCGAGCTGCCGTAGCCGGTGGGATTGAGTGGAAGAACCTGCCAGAGGCGTTGCTTGCCTGCGACGAGAAAATCGACAAAAGCGAAGGCGGCAGGACCGAGGTCGCCGATGCCGCCGTAGGAGGGAAGCGAGGTGATGTGCAGTAAAACTCCGGAAACCCGCTCTGATGTCATCGCGTTCCTTCACTCCTCCGGACCTGAAGCGTAGGACGTGTGCATGACGCGGACGGGATGCCGGACCCCGTCCGCGAATGCGAAGAGCGTTACGGCAGGCCGCCGGGCTGCTTGTGGCTGTAGACGATAGCACCGTTCTGTTGATAACGCTGCATCAGGGAGGCGGCGAACAGACCAAAGGCCTCCTGCCGCTGCTGGTCGAGGAGTTTCTCGCGAGTCAGGGGCAGATTCTTTGCCAGTTCCTCGGGAGTGGGCTCCTGCTTATCGACAACCTGCGCGACGGTGCCGTTGGGGCCTTCGTTGATGGGGCCCGAGATGCCGCCCTTGGGCAACGAGAAGAGCACCGAGGCAGCGCCGCTCATGGAGCCGAGGTCGGGCAGCTGTGCATCGCGGCCGACGAGGTCGCTGGTCTTGACGGTTAGCTTCATCTCGGCTGCGGCCTTGGGGAGGTCATTGAGGGCCTTCGCACGATCGGCGAGCTTGATGAGCTGTGCGTTGAGTAGCTCGGGCGCCTTCTGGTCGCGGTAGTCATCGATAACATGCGACTTCCATGAGGCGAAGTCTGGGGCATGCGCGGCCTTGACGTCGAGAACCTGATAGATAGCGTAGCCTTCACCGGTTGTCGCGCTTTGCGGAGCTGCGCCCTTCGCAGCGCCAAAGGCGGCGGTCAGCAGAGCTGTGGAGTCGGGCAGGCTGGGGATGACGCCATCACGTCCGATGAAGTCGGTGGTGACGACGTGCAGATTGTGCGCTTGAGCAGTCTTGTCGAGGCCGTCCTTGCGGGCCTGGGCGACAAGCTGATTGGCGTAGTTTTGTGCAGCGGCAGCGGCCTTCTGGCTCTCGAGGGCGGCGACGATCGAGTCGTGCACCTCGGCGAGCGTCTTGGTGTGCGCAGGCTGCTTCGCCACTGTCTGGATGATGTGATAGCCGAACTGCGAGCGGACGAGGCCGGAGGTCTGGCCGGGGTTGAGCGCCATCGCGGCCTGAGCATAGGCCGGATCGAGACCACTCGTCGGCATCATTGGGAGCTTACCGCCCTGGTCCTTGGAGCCGGGGTCGTCGGAGTACTTCTTCGCGAGGTCGGCGAAGTTGCCACCGGATTGAACCTGCTTCAGGACATCCTCAGCCTTTGCCTTTCCAGCGGCGTCGGCCTTGGCGTCGGCACCCTTGGGGACTGAGATAAGAATGTGGCGGGTCTCCACCTGCTCGGCGACCTTGAACTGCGCGAGGTTCTGGTTGTAGTAGGCCTGGATCTCGGCTTCGCTGACTTGCGGCTTGCCGCCCGGGAGGCTGGCGTCGTCGAAGGCGATGAAGGTGATCTTGCGAGTCTCAGGAACTGCGCTTGCGTAACGGGCGGCGTTCTGCTTGAAGAAGGCTTCGAGGTCGGCCTCGGAAGGGTTGATGCTCTTCTTGATGTCCTCGCCCGAGACCACAGCGTAGGTAAACTTCACCTTCTGCCCCTGCTCGAGGTATGCGGTGCGGACCGCGCTGTCAGAGACAGTCACGCTGCCGGTGACGAGTGACTCGAGACGCTGAAGTTCAAGGTCCTCTTTGACTTCCTTTTCGAACTGCGAGACGCCTACGCCGAAGAACTGCTCGACGAAGTTCATGTACTGCTGATCGCCAATGAACTTGCCGCCGGGAAAGAGATATTGCGAGAGCGGGCCGCTGCTGAGTTCGCGGCGGAGATCGTCGTCAGAGACCTGAAGGCCGAGGCGGTCTGCTTCGCGAATGAGAACGGCACGCTCCACCTGCTGCTGACCGACGCGATTAATGAGGAAGGGAAGAGCGTAGTCCGGCAGATGCTGCTGCTGCATCTGGCGCTGAGTCTGCGCCTGGACTTCCTGCATTGTGATGGGTGTGCTTCCGCCAATGAGCCTGCTCCAAGCGCCGGGTGTGCGCACGGTTGCGAAGAGTGCGGCGTTAGTCGCGGTGTCGTCATTGAAGATGCCGGGCACCAGGGTGATGACCATGGTGACGATGGCGGCGGCGATGATGAGACCGAAGATGATCTTGGTAGCGCGGTTGTCCTGCTGAAAGATGCGGATCATGCCTGGTTGACGACCTTCACTTCAAAACGAGCCGTGGGGCGGTCTCGTGTGCCCGGGATTTTTGCGCAGAATATGCGAGTCTCGCGGGAGAGACGCATCACTCCTGCATGCAGGGGCTTCGATTTGAGTATAAATCAGGGCTCGGCGTTCATTGGGCAGATGAAGTGGCCTAAGCGACGGCTGCTACGTGCGTTGCAAAGAAAGGGGCTGCGGAAAACCGCAGCCCTTTTGGCCCGAAGCTTTGGGATGTCAGCGACCGTAGTACGGTGCGTAGTAATAGCCGTAGTACGGGCTGTAGTAGCGGCGCATCGGCGGCTGCTGTTGCGGGTTGGGACCAGCAGCGTAGGCAAGGCGGGCCATCTCCTGCTCGGAGACTGTCTTGACTACGGCCGGCTGTGCGAGCTGGAAGGCGATGACAGCCTCGGGCGGCACGATTACGCGTCCGCCAGGCGAGGAGGCGGAGCCGGCTACGCCGACCCCGGCGCCGGCAGCTGCGCCAACGGCCGCGCCTGCGCCACCTCCGGCGATACCGCCGATGATGGCACCGAGAGCGCCGAGGCCGAGTGCGCTGTCGACCGTCGTGGTCGACTTGTCGCGACCCTGTTGCTGCCAGAGCTGTGTATTCAGCGGGTAGACGACGCCGCCGAGCGTAACGCTGTTAATCTCCAGGCTGAGCTCACCCTGACCTTTCAGAGCGCCAGCCTTTTTGGCGTCGACGACTGTACCTTGTACGGCGGCTCCGCGCGGGATTGCGACGGCACCACCGGAGACGACGTCATTGAGAACTGTGCCGTCAAAGGGCGTACCTGGCTGGATGTGGTTCGAGTCGATTCCGCGGTTGATGCGGATGCGAAGCATCGATCCGGCTGGGACCGTGACCTCGATACCAGCCTGCTGACCACCCGGAGGAGCGTACGCCTGCTCCGGACCGTTGTTGTAGAGCGGACGGCGCTGCGGAGGACCGTAGGGCTGGGGTTGTCCATAGGGCTGAGGCTGGCCCTGATATTGAGGCTGCCCGGGTTGTCCAGGATAAGGCTGCGATTGCGACTGATCCTGCGGTGGGCCGTAGCCGCCGGGGTACTGCTGGCCGTTAGGCTGTGGCTGGTTTTGCCCTTGTGGGGGACCGTAACCGCCGGGATATTGCTGGTTGCCCGAAGGCGGAGCGTATGAGGGTTGGCCTTGCGGCAGACCCGACGGTTGACCTTGCGGCGGACCGTAGCCTCCTGGATATTGATTGACGTCGGGCTGTTGCTGCTGTGGGGAGCCGGCTGGTTGCTGTTGCTGGCTGTAATCAGGCTGGGCCTGATTCGGCACCGGGGGCGGTGTATTTTCCGCCTGCTGAGTGGGTTGGGCAGGCGCACACGTGCCATCGGACTGCAACTGGCAGTTCGGTGGTTGCGAAGCATTCGGGTCGGCTGTCGACGCCTGGTCCGTGGAAGCGGGCGTATCGCCGAGCGAGAGCTCATCTACGACCTTTTTGACGCCAACGGTGCGAGCCACCAGGTTCTCCGCCTTGGTGCGCATGGTCTCGTCGTGGACGTTCCCGGTGAGAGTGACCGTGCCGTAGACGGTCGAGGACTGAATGTTTTGCGTCGAGAGTTCGGGGGCGCCAGCTAGCGCACGAAGAACATTGGCTTCGATCTGTGCGTCGGGAAGACTCCCGGGGGCCGGCTGATTCTGAGCCATGGCCGCGGTGCCGAAGGCGAGGCTGCCGGCGAGTAGGGCGTAACCGATTCGAGAAAAGCCGTGGCGGCTCATAATTAGTGTGCTCCTGGTGGGCGCCGAAGGGTTCCGTAGACACCTCGGGCTGGCGCCGCTGTCCATCAGAACAGACGCGAATCGGAAAGAAAAGTTCCGGTGGAGATTCGGCACGCTGGTAATCGTCGCCCCTTTGCTTTCGTGGAGTTTGACGGGGCCGGTAGGGCGTTTGACCCAAGCCGAACAGCGTGGCATCATAAGAGTGCGGGGTGGAGCAGCCCGGTAGCTCGTTGGGCTCATAACCCAAAGGTCGCAGGTTCAAATCCTGCCCCCGCAACCAATCAAATCAATAACTTACGATTTGATGGCCGCTCCGACAAACTCCCATAAACTCCCAATAAGGAAAATCGCTTGATTAGGCGCTCGCCCGAACAGGCTTGAGCACCATCTCAACGACCTTTCCATTCGCTTCTCTTTTCGTTGATGACATCGCCTGTCCATAGACGTTCATCGTCGTCTGGATGGAGGCATGACGCATCAACTCCTGCTGCACCTTCATCGGCGCTCCGGTCTCATCCAACCACGAGCGGTACGTGTGGCGGAACGTGTGCCAACCGAGATTCGCATATCTCCCCGCGGCAACCTCGCGCTTCTCGTGAATCAGAAGCCGCTTGCCGTTCGGAGTCGGATGATCCTGCTTGCACCACAATCCGACACCGGCCCCGCATTCCGGGCACTCCACAAGGCAGCATCCGGCAGGCCGGATGTGGCGCTTCTGAATCGATGTTGGGAAGTACGGCTGCTTCGTAACGGGATTCGCAAAGACCCAGCCCTCTTCGGTCGGGATGGCCTCCTTGCTCCACTCCAGTACGATCTCGCTCAATGAGGAATGCAGGGGAACATAGTCCTGGGAGTATTCGGTTTTGACTTCATCCGTCCTCCCGTCCACGAAACTGCGCTGAACGAGAAGCTGGTTCTTGTCGAAATCGAAGTCATCCCAGCGAAGCGCCGCAATCTCGCTTACGCGTAGACCGAGGCATTGGGCAATATAGACCATCGTTCGATAGGGCTCCTTCAGCAACTCGACGACGGTTTCAAACTGATCCACAGTCAGAATCATTGGCCGCTGACGGCGCTTGCTGCCGCCCTTCACACGCACCAATGCAATTGGGTTCCTCTTCTCGGTGAACAGCTCCCAGCGGGTTGCACACTCGAACATCACGTGCATCACGCTTCGAATGTGAGTCTTCGATTTCGGGGCCATAGGGAGCGTCTTCAACCATTCCTCAACCGCCATAGGACGGATGCGATCGAGCAGATAGTCACCCCAGCGCGGCTTCAGATAGTTCTTGATATTTGACCGATACGATCTTGAGGTCGAGTGCCGTTCCGGCAGTTCTTCCTGAAGGTAACGGTCGCATATCGCGCCGAACGTCACCACGGCCATGCGCTGCTGTGGGGTTTCAGAGTTTAGTTTGAGGAGAAGGGCTTCGACGGCCTTTTGTGCGAGAGTCTTCGTCTTGTACTTGTCCACTGTGCCGACGGTAGCCGTTCTGCGCTCCCGTTTGCCCGTTGCTGTGGTCTCGTAGTAACGAAATTCCCAAGCGTCTGATCCCTTCGCCCGCTTCTTTCGAGTGAGACTTCCAAATTGATAACGTGCACGTTCCATCAGGCCTTCTTTCCCTGATTTCCCGGCACAAATGGCTGTAACAAGATTAGTGCAAGGCCAGGATTGGGATCAGCGGAAAATCGGTAAATATCTTTCAGCTGGCAATGCTGCGATTCAGCACCCAATCCTGAATTACCGAGGGCACGAAGCGGTAAAGCTTACCGACGCGGACGGCGCGAATTTCACCTCGAAGAACCATGCGCTGCAGCGTTCGCGGATGAACCCCAAGAAACGCTGCAGCTTCGTTACTGTCGAGCAGCGGATCGGCTCCCATTCCCAACATCGGTTTCTCCGGGCTTGGCGGTTTCCGGAAGTCTGTCATGGCAGTTCCTCCTTGCGCCACGAATCGCTTCTCTATCCGGCGATCCTGTCGCTCGGCACTCCTCTCTTGATTGCAGGGATAGCCGCTTCCGACTAGCTTGAGAGCCGTCGGCGCTGCTGTCCAATTGATGTTGTTTATCGGGAGATATGCCGGATTTATCGGTCTGTTAGGACCTGCGCGACGCGCCATGAGCAGAGTAATTTTGGCCGCAAGGCACCTTTTCACACAGGTGCTCGTGGGCGCTGCGGCAAGATTGTAGCGTCGACCCGTTTCTAGTTTTAGAACCGACAGAATCAGATCGTATTAAGTCTTCGCCACTGCAGAGATTGCGAACTATGTACGATTGGGCTGAATTCAGGCACTTCCGTTATTTGCTCGCGGTCCTGGAGAAGCAGGGATTCCGGGCCGCGGCGGAACATTTGTATACGACCCAGCCCAATCTAAGCGTCCAAGCGCGTTCCTTTCAAGAAAATGCTTCGATTCGCTTATTTCAAAGGACCAAAAACGGCAGGATTCGACCGACGGAAACCGGACGCGCTTTCATTGCGTTAGCGCGTCTTCTATTGGAAACCAGGGATCAGGTAATCGATGCTCTTATCGAGATTGATCGAGGCAATCTCGCTCGAGTGAAATTCGGATGTTCTCTCCAAGTGGATCCTGCCCTATTTCGGAATGCTTTGAAATTTCACAGAGAGCTTTTGCCGTCGTGCTCAATCGTTCCGATGTACGGAGACACGCTTCAGCTTGCAGAGGAAGTTGCACTCGGCGCTTTGGACGCGGCACTGATCACACTTCCGCTACAGCATTCAGAACTGTGCATCGAAAGCTTGCAAACCGAAAGGCTCGTTGTCTGCATAAGACGAGATGACGCGCTCGCATCGAAGCACGCTTTGACCGCACATGACCTTAAAGATCGTCTGGCTATTCTCCACGATCCACAGCGTCACCCCAGCGCGCACTCCAAATTGATTGAGCTGCTATCGCATGCGGGCGTGTCGTTGCAGGAGTTCGCTCGCAGCTCCAATCTCTTCGAAACGTTGATGTTGGTGAGGGATGGATTTGGCTTTGCTCTCGTTCGTGAAGGCACAATCCTAGATGCGGAGTTGATCACTCGCCCTGTTGCAGGAGTCGATTGGACCGTCGACATGGCATTGATCTATCACAAGAGTCGCTATCCACGAACTGTGCCCATCCTTGCGAAGAAGCTTAGAAGCATACGCAGACACGCCCACACCAATGCAGGTATTTCGCTCACTGAAATCGCGAGAAATCCCAAAGAAGATTACAAGCGAGTCGGCAAGAATGATTTGGCGGCGGCCGTTCAGATGGAACTCCTCGGGGAAGAGCCAAATGAGATCTTCCCCCAGCCCGATAAACCGTAGACATCACCCCATAAATATGAAGTATTGGACGTGCAACGAGACTGCGGCAATGATCTCGACATCACGTGGCTGATTCCAGCCGCTGGAGGTATCGATGACCCACCGCATCTCACTCCCTTATCACTCCTCAACCGCTCTCGATCTCGATAAGACCCACATGCGTTTCGTTCGGCGAGCCGCGCATCAAGTGCGTTTGGTATTGCCCGCAATCCTGCCTCTCGTCCTCTCGACGGTTGTCCATGCCCAGGGAACGATGGACTTCTCCGGAGCACAAACCCTCATGGGAACGTTTAAGACGTTCGCGATGTACGCCGGTGCTGTCATCTGCCTGGGTGGGCTGATCTTCGCCGGTATCCGTATGATGTCTGGCCGGTTCCAGGACGCCATCCCGGGTCTCTTTGGAGCGTTGTTTGGTGCAGGTGTTCTTGGTTGGGGAGCTGGCTGGATTGGCTCGCTGACTGGACAGTCGATGTAGAAGGTGCATCGACATGGCCAAAAGGGGAGAACCGTTACCGATTAATCAAGCGTTGAACCGGCCGAGAGCCAAGCTCGGACTCGACCTCACGACATGGATGGCGATCGTATTCGTCTGCGTAACGGTTTTCCTCGTTGGCTTTCGGCTTCTGGCAATGATGGCCTTTCCCACACTTGCGGTTTCCGCCTGGTTCGTCGTCCGCAAACACCCAAAGATGTTTCAGCTCTGGGGCCTCGGCCTCGACCAGAAGTCCTACTATGACCCGCGCAAATACTGAGCAACAGAAAAATACGCCGTGGTTCGCGAAGGCTGGAGCCGCCTGCAGCATCGTTCCGATCTGCCGTTTCGTCGGCTCGAGCGTGTTTGCCCTCAAGGGTGGCGGCTACGGGTGCTTGTTTGCGCTGACCGGTATCGACGAAGAGAGTCTCACAGAGCTTGAATTGGACTCCCGTATTCGTTCGATTGAAGGTGCTTTGCGAGGTCTTCCCGAAGGCTGCTGCCTTTACCAGTACACACGCGTGATGTCCGGGTATGACCTACCGCGGCAAGCCGAATATGCAAACGATGTAACGGAGGGGTTCGTTCAGGATCGCGTTTCATTTCTAGAGAAGACAGCGGGATTCCGGCGCATCGATCTGCACTGGTGCGTGACACTCGAGCCGACGAAGCTGAAGGCGTTCCAACAGAAGCCGCCAGAAAACGCCCACGAGACCTCTCGACTGCTGGCGGAACTCGAGAAGGTTGCTGCCCTACTCGAAGGTCACTTGGCATCGACTGTGGGACTTTACCGGCTCAGCAAGAGCGAAAGCTTTCGGTTCTTCAGCTATCTGTTCAACCTCGAAGACTGGGCAGAACGTGACGAACTCCGTGCCGACATTGGCGTCGACCGGCAGATTGTGAAGAGCCCGGTCGCCTGGCATGAGGATCATGTTCAGGTCGGCAAGCGGCACGTGCAGATGTTTTCGCTGAAGACCACACCCGATGCCTCGCGTCCTGCCTTGTTCTCCGGGCTGCTCACGCTCAACTGCAACAGCGTGCTGTGCACGTCCTGGCGTCCCAAGTGTGCATCCGCTGCTCGTAATGAAATTGACGCGCAAGAGAAGTTCATTTCGTTCTTCAAGGTGGGGATCCTGACGCGCGTAATGACCGGGCGCGACATTGCTTCGCTCGAAACAGGTGCAGGCGCTCGGGCCGCGAACGCGAGCGTGGATGACCTTAGCGAGGTGGTACGCGCTCTCGACAAGAAGGTTCACGGCGAGTTTTCGCTGCGCTTACTGCTCGCCGCGAGCAGCCCGGAACAACTGCGCGACGTGACGCCCACGGTCCACCGGATCTTCGTAGAAGCCCGCGCACAGGTGATGGAAGAGACCCTTGGCAACTTGTCCGCGTTTTACGCAATGTTCCCAGGCAATCAGAAGTTCAATGTATTCCCGCTATGGCTGTCCGACGACCACAACGCGCGGCTTTCGTCCGTATTTGGTCCGAACGTCGGCAACCCGCATTCCGATGACTTGGACGCCGAGTACCTGAATGTCTTTGAAACGCGCTTAGGGACTCCATTCTTTCAGGACGTCTATGTGGACGGCGTGCGCGTCATGCTCATCATCGGGCCTACGGGGACCGGCAAATCGGTTCATGGCAATCAGATCATCGCACTCGAACAGAAGTACGGTGGCTTTACGTACATCTTTGATATCGGCGCCAGCTATGAGAGCGTCGTCGAGTTGTACGGCGGACGGATCGATCGCGTGGGGAAAGACGGCCCACGGATCAACCCCTTTGCGCTTGAACCCGCCGAAAGCAACATCAAGTTCCTGTACTCGTTTGTGAAGCTTCTGCTGACCAACGGCGGCGCCGAACTGGAGCCTGAAGATGACGACGTGATTCACAAGGCTGTGCAGGATATGTACCTGCTCGACCCGGAGAATCGCCGGCTCTCCAATCTATTTCTCCCGAAGAAGCTCGATCGTTACCTGTCGAAATGGGTCGGGAACGGGATCTATCACGCTATCTTCGACAACGTCGAAGATAGCCTGTCGCTCTCGCGGCTCCAGTGCTTCGACTTTCAGGGCGTGAACAACGCACAATACGCCGACCTGATTGAGCCGTTGATGGTGTGGCTGCTCCGGCGTATCAATGAGGTCCTCTACAATCCTTCGAACCTTGGCGTACCGAAGCACATCCTCATCGAAGAAATCTTCTCTTCGATGAAGAACAAGCAGCTCCTGGAAGGAGCTCTCGCTTCGATCAAGACCGTTCGCAAGAACCTCGGCGGTGTGACCCTGATCGGCCAATCGGCCGAGGATCTGGGTGAGAACGCCGATGCGATTGTGAACTCCTGCACGTCGTTCCTGTTTCTCAAGGATGCGACCTTCAACCGAAAGCGGTATGCCGAGCTATTCAAGCTCAACGAGCAACAGATCGCTCTCTTCGAAAGTTTGCAGGACCGTGAAGCGCTTTATATCCGCCGCGACGGTCTGACAAAGGTCATCGTGCTCAATCTCGACAGCCGAAGCTATGCGACGTTCTCAACGAAGCCCAAAGACCGGGTGCGCCGATCCAAGCTGATCGAGAAATACGGGCTTGCTGATGGCATCGCCCGATTCGCCGCCGGAGAAGTTCTCTAAGCCCAAACTTGCTGTTCAGAACAGAAAGGACTTCGCTGTGAAACCTCCCATATCCGTCTTGGTCGCTCTAGGCCTCAGCTTCTCGTCCATCGGCCACGCGTCCGCCGCTACGGAGGTACATCACCTTCTACCGAGCGCGCCCCGGACCGTGACCGTTTCTGAATCGGCGACGCCACCTGTGGTTCGGGCCGCGCTCCTTCAATCCACATTGATCCTCCTGCCGGCTGAGGAAAAGGTCGCGACCGTTTTTGGAGGTGACACGGTGGATTGGGTGTTCGACGGAGGCCATGTGGCCAGCCGTTTCATCAGTGTGAAGCCAAAGATCGCGAATGGGGCCACGGACATTCACATCGTTTCTGACCATGGAAACGAGTACACGCTGGAACTCCAGGAAGTCTCGACCGATGGCGATCCTCATTTCGATTCGAAGGTGTTCATCGTCCCGGGGGACAAAGCGGCAAAGGACCGCTTGGCCGAGCTGCCCGTCTTCGTTCCGGCGGCCGAACTGAATAAAGCCAAGCAGGATGCTGCAGCGGCGAAGGCGGCCGCCACCGCGGAACTGAAGATGGAGGACAGCAAAGCCGAGCAGTATCGGAGTCAATATCCAGGATCGCTGCACTTTGATTACACGTGGGACCAAAAGAAGGGTCGCGAACTTGGCCTCGAGCAAGTCTGGCGGGACGACAAGTTCACGTACTTACGTGGGCATTTTCAGGAAACTCCTGCGCTTTACGAAGTTAAGGACGGTAAAGGCTCTCTTATCAACTTCGACTTCAGCAATGGGCTCTACACCGTTCCAAAGGAACTTGATAACGGATATCTCGCCATTGGCAAAAAGAAGGTGGAATTTCACCGGGCCTCAGAAGGGAAGTAGCCATGCACGAGCAGAACCAAAATCCGCCTGCCACCGTTCCGTCACAACGAGAGGCAACCGCTCCGGTTCGCAAGAGCATGCCGGTCGTGATTGCTCTCATCGTCATCGTGGCGCTCATCGGGATCGCGAATATCTCGAGCCTGATTAGCGGTAAGAAACGGGCCGCGCCACTGAGCGCCTTGCCGATGCGGCCGGCTGCACCGAACGCACAACAGATCTCAAGTTTCGAGACCCAACAGCAGCTACAGGCGCAGCAGGACATTCAAAACCGGCAGCGGCAACAGGAGATCGCGGCAGCCGTGGAGCAACTTCATGTGGCGGAAGATCCCGGACCCGAGGCCCAGTCCGCTCCACCAATGACCGCCGCTCAACGTGCCGCCATCTACGGCGACAGCCCGAACGCACCGCAGCACACCTCGAATGCATCGCAGGCCCAAGCCGAAGCGAAAGAACGAGCACTCGAAAGAGAAAAGCAACATCGCGATGCGCTCAACAGTGACACCGTCGCCATCGACTTCGCCCATCCAACTGCCGTCAGCCCCACTGCCGCTGTGCTCGCCGAGCGTTCGGAAATGGTAGAAAAGGCGACCACAGAGACCCCGTCCGGTCCCGCAGAAGCTGGAGGGGAGCGCCTGACCGTTCAGCCGCTTTCTGCTCGGCAGCCGGATCAAGAGGCGAAGGGGAGCCCCATGGCGCCCTACGCGTTCGACAACTATGACGGTCAGCTGTACCGCGTCTTCGAGGGCACCGTGTTGGAAGGAGTCGTGACCAACCACATCGATGGCGACTTCAGTGGCCCTGTGATCCTTGACCTGACCACCGATTTGTACTCGCACGACCACCAGCAGCTGCTGCTTCCGCAGGGTACTCGAATCCTCGGCTCTGTTCAGAGCGTCGGGGATGCGCAACAACGGAAACTGTTTGTTACCTTTCATCGCGCGATCTGCCCCGATGGTTTCTCGCTCGAGTTCGCGAAATACATCGCTCTCGACCAGATTGGAACCACCGGTCTCGCAACCAATGTCGACCACGGATACCTGCAGACCTTCGCGGCTGCTGCCGTCGTCGGCGGCTTAGGCGGCCTCGCCCAGATCGGGAACGACGGCACCGTTCTCTCCCCGTCGACACAGATTCGTAATGGGATTTCGGCGCAGTCCGCTACTGAGGGCATGCAGGTGCTGAATCACTTCCTCAATCGCCTTCCGATAATCACGCTCAAAGAGGGCACGCGCGCGCGAGTGTACATCGGAACGGATTTGCTCATTCCGTCTTACGCGGAACATCGCGTCAAACCAAACCTCTAACCGCAGCTCGAGGGAGGCAGCATGAAGGTCAATCTCAAACGGCGCAAGTGGCTGATCGGAGGAGCGGCTCTTCTTCTGGTGGCCACGCCCAGCTTCGCATTGTTCGGTGTCGGAGATATTGTCTTCGATCCAACCAGCTACGCAAGCCTGGTGTCCCAGCTGACGACGCTTCAGACGCAGTACAACATGTTCAAGAACAACATCACCCATTTTTCGTTTAAACAGCAGTGGCAGACCACGCTCACGGCGTTGAAAAATGCGAATGTCGCAAACATGTTCGGCGAAACGGCTGGTATTAGCGTCGCTCTGAATACCAACTCCCCAAGCGCGTCACTTACCGGGTGGAAGGCTGCGACGGTTTCCCTCAACACCGGAACCAGCTCCTACCTGACGACTCAGGCCCTAGGTAATGATCGGATGTCGCAGTTGGCAATGGTTGAGTTGTCCGATGCGACTTCCCCTGACTGTCTCACCGCGATCGGCCAGTACCGCGCCGCTCGCACTCAGAATGCGGCCGCGAATAGTTCCTTGGCGGCTCAGGAAGTCGATGGTACCGACAGCACGAATACCGAGATCGAACAGCTGAACCTGTTGAATGCAGCCGAGGCTCAGAAGATCTCGGAGATGCAGTCTCAAGGTACTCTCCAGACCTGCCTCGCCTCCCAGATGACCGTGGCCAACATGCAACAGCGGAATGCCGCGGCTCAGGACCTCAACACCGCCGCGCTTGTGCAGCAACAACGTGCGGCCAACGACGCAAGTGCTGCGAACGAAAGCCGCACCTGGCAGAACTACATCCCTTGACCCAGAGGAATCTATGCTGAGCGCGATCAATACGAAGCTTCTGATTGTCGTTCTTGCGGCGCTGGCTGCGATTGGCAGCGCCGTAGTCTACCAACGTCACGAATCGGCGAAGGCCACGGCGATTCTTCTGCAACAGCAAAGAGAGGCCGAAGAGCAGAAGGCCCGCGACGAAGCATTTCGCAAACGAGTCGAGCAAGACCGGGCCCGTCACAATTCGGCAGCTGCCCATGAGGGCAAGACCTGGAAGACCTACGTTCCGTAAACAGCGACATCAGCCTCGAATGAGAGTTCCACCATGCCTTCCGTAGCCGTTCTCGCACAAGCATTACCGGGCACCAGTTCCGGCGTCGATTGGCTTTATCAGTTCACGAACAACTTGACCAATCTGACCACCCAAAACGGCGGGGCATTGACCCAGCTTGGGCTGACGGAACTGGCGTGCATCTCTCTATTCGTGCTTATCAGTATGGTCGTGCAGTGGAACACCAGCAGCATGACCTTTCGCCTCCATCGCGAACCTTTGCACGTCGGTGATCTGGTGAACTTCCTGCTTCGGCTGATCGTATGCAGTCTGCTCTTGAACTATTGGGTAAACCCGTTTCCCGGCGCGAGCTTTGGTATCAACCACTTCTTTTCCTACATCGCCCAAGCGATGGTTGCCGCCTTCGACCAGAGCTCGCTCGACAACCTGCTCCAGCTCCTCAAGACCGCCGGGGACAATACGCCCATACCGTCCTTTACCGCACCAGCACAGATCCTCTGTTATTTCATCGTGCAGGTGCTGCTTGGACTTGCC
>Ga0206804_10203_pt1 | contig 17033 bp, 15 predicted proteins | sample Alteio_BWOrgCont_62_FD_152888 | JGI IMG/M metagenome (GOLD analysis project Ga0206804, IMG submission 152888) | Enriched cells from forest soil in Barre Woods Harvard Forest LTER site, Petersham, Massachusetts, United States -... | ecosystem: Environmental > Terrestrial > Soil > Temperate forest >... | reverse complement strand
CCGCCTTCGCCGCGGTTGAGCGAGAGATCGGCGACGCGCGCGCCGAGGCTGCGGGAATAGAAGGTGAGCATGCCGCCGTCTTCGTCGTCGGGGTGGGCGACGATGATCATGAGCGAGGCGCGAGTGTTGAGCTTGCGGAGAAGCTGCTGCAGGCCGCTGGGCCCCTGGTCAATGGGGAGCTCGCGGCCGGTGCGCGGAGCAACGCGTTCGCCGCGCAGGTTGGCGGGGTCAGTGAAAGTGGTCTGGGCCAATGCGGATGCGGTGAGAAGTGCCGCAAGGGCGAGGGGCGCGAATGGCTTCATAGAAATAGCGTCTCACAGCCTGCCACCATCAGGCACGGCGGGTGGTGAGCTCGCGCCAGTTGAGGCCGAGGTCGACGATAAGAAGGGAGGCAAGTGTGAAGGCAATCACACCGACGGCGGCGAAGGTGTCACCGAGATGGCTCCAATAGCGGGGCCAGAGGTTGAGCACACGGCTGGAGACAAAGGTAAATGTCACGGCGTAGGAGCGGACCATCCATTGGCGATGCTGGGAGATCTGGCGGTTGCGCGCGGTGACGATGGCAGCTGTGGTGCAGACGATCCAGGCGGCAGCCTGCATGGACGTTCCGGGCAAGCCCGGGCGTCCGGCGGCGAGGGCGATCCCCGTGAAGGCGCCGATAAAGACGGAGGCAACGTAGATGCGACCGAGGACGCGATGGAGCTGAAGATGGCGCTGGCGTATCCGCGAGGAGAAATTGATGGGCCCGATCAGGAGAGCGAAGATGCCGGCGAGCGTGTGCGGGATGAGGAGACCGCGGTCGGCGATGACCTGCAGACGGTAGGCGTGGTACATGGGATAGTCGGTGACGAGAAGAACTTCTGAAGTGATGAAGACGAACAGCACGATGAGACCAAGGGAGATCCAGAGGAGGGTCTTGGATCTGGAACGGGTGGTGCTGGGCGCAAGTAGTGTCGAAGTTGCCATTATTTGCCTCTCATAGGGATAGTCGTAATGAGAGGCGTCGCGAGGGCAACGGGCGTAAAAGGCTTCATATTTCTTAGACTCTCATAGCGGGCAGAGAGATTCCCGGTTGCAATGGCTTCTTCGGCATCGCGATAGGCCATCGAGGCAAGATAGACTCGCGGGATGGAATCGCCGGCACTCGAACGGACGCTGACGCTGCGCGGAGCGGTGACGCTCAACCTGCTGGACATGATCGGCGTGGGGCCCTTCATCACGCTGCCGCTGCTGCTGGGCGCGATGGGCGGGCCGCAGGCAATGCTGGGATGGGTGCTGGGTGCAGCGCTTGCGGTGTGCGACGGGCTGGTATGGGCGGAGCTGGGAGCTGCTATGCCGGAGGCCGGTGGAACGTACCGCTATCTGGTGGAGATTTTTCCCGGACAGTGGGGCCGGTGGCTGAGCTTTCTGTTCGTATTTCAACTGATGATTTCGGCCCCGCTGAGCGTGGCCAGCGGATGTCTTGGGCTGGCGCAGTATGCGGGGTTTGTGTGGCCGGGGATGGTAAATGCTCCGGCGACGCATGCGCTTCATGTGGGTGCATACAGCTTTGGCATGACCGCAGGCCGAGGGACGTTGATTGCGATTGCGGCGGTGGTCGTCGCTGTGGTGCTGCTGTATCGCAGGCTGGCGAAGATGCGCTGGATTGCGGCCGCGATGCTGACGGTGGTGCTGGGAACGATGGCATGGGCGATGGTGACGGGGCTTGTTCATGGCCATTGGGCGAACGTGGTGGCATTTCCTGCGGATGCGTGGCACCTCGACGGGAGATTTTTCTCAGGACTTGGCGCGGCGATGCTGATTGCCACCTACGACTACTGGGGCTACTACAACGTCACGTTCCTGGGCGGCGAAACACGCAATCCGGGGAGGACAATTCAGCGGGCCGTGCTGATTTCGATTGCAATTGTGGCGCTGCTGTACCTGGGGTTGAATGCGAGCGTACTAAGCGTGATGGGCTCGCCGGCTATTTTAGCTGCGCGCGACCTGGGCGCTCGGCAGGCGCTGTTGGCCACGATGATGCAGACGGCATGGGGGCCTGTATTTGGCGCGAGCGTGGGAATGTGGCTCGGCAAGCTGGCCGCGTTACTGGTCATGGTGACGGCGTTTGCGAGCGTGTTTTCGCTGCTGCTGGGGTACTCTCGGATTCCGTTTGCGGCGTCTCGCGATGGAAATTTTCCAGCGGTGTTCGGCAAGCTGCATCCGACGCGTGGATTTCCATACGTGAGCCTGCTGGTGCTCGCGGGGATGGCGTGCGCGTTCTGCTTCTTCTCCCTGATGGACGTGATTGCGGCTCTGGTAGTGCTGCGCATCTGCCTCCAATTCGGTCTGCAGCATGTGGGCGTGATGGTGCTGCGCTGGCGCAGGCCGGATATGCCGAGGCCGTTCCGGCTGTGGCTGTATCCGTTGCCGCCGCTGCTGGCGCTTGCGGGGTTCGGGTACATCGTGGTCTCGCGCCCGAACTTTGCGAGGGAATTGGTCCTGGCGGCAATGGTGGCGGCGCTGGGAACGGTGGTTTTTGTTGTGAGAAAGGGTCTAGGTGCCAGGACTCACCAACCCAGCGAGTAAAGCTCGCCGGGGACCCCGGACCAGGGTCCAGAAAGAGACGACGAAATTACATCTGGAGAAGGTGCTGGAACGTAGACTTAATGTGATGTGAATGGAATAAAAGCGTAGCTCCGCTGTCAGCGTCTAAAGAGAAGCGAGTGCGCGGGAGAAGCCTATGTTGCTGCGAGTGAAGCAGGCGAGTGAGATAGCGTCGAGCGAGATTACGCCGAAGGAGACGGTGGAGGCGTTCAATCAGATGCGGCGCAGCCGGCGCGATGTGCTGAAGGGGTTGGGCGCGGTGGGCGCGGCGGCAGCGCTGGGCGGGTTTGCCTCAGTGGCTGAGGCTGAAACCAAATTGAATGTGGTTGCGACGAACTACAAGGTGAGCGACCGCGAGACGACCCCTGAAGCGAAGGCGAAGAGCTACAACAATTTTTATGAGTTTGGAACGGACAAGGGCGATCCTGCGCGGAACGCGGGCAAGCTGAAGACCAGGCCGTGGACGGTGAAGGTGGAAGGGCTGGTGAAGACGCCGAAGACGATCGATATCGACACGATCATGGCCTACCGGCCTATCGAGGAGCGCGTGTACCGGTTCCGCTGCGTGGAGGCGTGGTCGATGGTGATTCCGTGGGCGGGGTATCCACTGTCGGAATTCATCAAGGCGATGGATCCGCTGCCGAGCGCGAAGTTTGTGACGTTCATCTCCGACGAGGACTCGAAGGTGATGGAGCTGCCGAGTGGAATCGAGTTCCCGTACCAGGAGGGATTGCGCATGGATGAGGCGATGCATCCGCTGACGCTGCTGACCTTCGGCAGCTATGGACAGACGCTGGCCAACCAGCAGGGCGCGCCAATTCGTGTGATCGTGCCATGGAAGTATGGATTCAAATCGGCTAAGTCGATTGTGAAGATTAAGTTTGTGGACAAGATGCCGGCCACGACGTGGAATGACATGGCGCCGGATGAATATGGTTTTTATTCCAACGTGAATCCGAGCGTGGATCATCCACGCTGGTCGCAGGCGCATGAGCGGCTACTGAACAGCAACAGCATTCTGCCGAAGGTTGTGCCGACCCTGCCGTTCAACGGATATGCGAATGAGATTGGCACGATGTACGCAGGGATGAACCTGCGGCAAGATTTTTAGTGGTTAGGAGAGAGATTGTCGGCGCGAGCAATTGTGTGGGTGAAGGTGGCGGGGCATATGGCTTGCCTGCTGCCTTTTTTGTATCTGCTCGAGAAATATCGCGATGGATCGCTGGCATTGCTGGCCGATCCAGTCAATTTCATCACCCACTTTACCGGTGATTGGGCGTTGTGGCTTCTGCTGGCATGCCTCGCGGTGACGCCGGTGCGTCGGCTGCATGCTTCGCTCGGCTGGCTAATACGGCTGCGGCGGATGCTTGGGTTGTATGCGTTCTTTTATGCGACGCTGCATCTGCTGACGTATGTGCTGCTGTTTTCCGGCTATGACATGAGCGCGGCTATCGAGGGAGTTCGTACAGGACACCTTATAGCCCCGTGGCGGCAGCTGATGCTGATCTGGCCGAGCATGCTGGATGATCTCGAGAAGCGGAAGTTTATCCAGGTGGGATTGCTGGCGTGGACGATTTTGCTGGCGCTGGCGGTAACCAGCCCGCAACGCGTGCTGCGCTGGATGGGCGGAAAGAACTGGCAGCGGTTGCACTGGCTGATTTATGTGGCGGCGACGGCGGCTGCCATCCACTACTGGTGGCTGGTGAAGGCGGGCGTAAGGACTCCGTGGAAGGTGACGGCGGTGCTGCTGCTGCTGCTGGCAGCGCGGTTGGGGTACGTGGCGGTCAAGCGATTGAAAAAGCCGGTTGTCGCATAGTCCAAAGTACACAGCTACGCAACTTTCGGACGCCCGGTTAGGTCTAAGCTGGTGGTGAGGTGTGCGGCGATGAAGATACGGGCGATGGCGGTGGTGCTTTCGGGGTTGGTGGCGGTTGGGGTGCAGGCGCAGATGATGGACCCGCAGCAAAGCACGAATTCCGCGCCGCAACAGGGCACGCAGCAGAACGAATCGATGACGCCCGATCCCGCGCAGCAGAAAGCTGCGCAGACCTTCGCGGCGAAGAAGATTGCGCCACACCCACCGGCGGCGAATACCGCGCGGAGCGCATCGCTGATTCCGCTGACGCCGCGGGAGCGGGTGGTGCAACTGCTGGACCGGTTCGCCTTTGGGCCGACACCGGGAGAGGTGGATCGCGTGCTGGCCATGGGCGCGGACCGCTGGGTAGAGCAGCAGATGAATCCCAACGCCATCAACGACAACGCGCTGAACAAGCGGCTGGCGGATTATCCAACGCTGGGCATGACTCCGCTGCAGGCAGTTACAGTGTTTCCCGATCGCCCGCAGGTGTATGCGGTTGCGGACGGAAAGGTGCCGTATCCGGCTGACCCGCTGCTGAACGCCGTGTATGAGGTGCAGGTCTACAAGTGGGACCAGGAGCGCGACCACAAGAAGGCAGATGGCACCGGTGCTCCGCGGCCGGAGCCGAGCGATGCCGAGAAAGCTGCGCAGAAGGACAAGGACAAAGCCACGGCGGCTCGCATCGCGGGAGAACTGTTCGCGATGCCAAAAGAACAGCGCATGGCCGCGCTGATTGCGATGCCCGTGGAAGACCAGATTGCCTTCACGGGTAACGGAAACCTTTCGCAGGAGCAGAAGAATCAGTTGTATGCGGACTTTACGCCACGCGAAAAGGGAATCTTTACCGCGATGAGCGCGCAGGTGAACTCGACCTACAACATCGGTAACGAGCTCGCGCAGGCGCGGCTGCTGTCGGACGTGCTGAGTGAGCGGCAGCTGCAGCAGGTGATGACGAACTTCTGGTTCAACCACTTCAATGTGTATCTGCCGAAGGATTCCGACCAGTGGTACACAACGAGCTATGTGCGCGACGTGATCCGGCCGCATGCTCTGGGGAGCTTCCGCGACCTGCTCATGGCGACGGCGCAGTCGCCGGCCATGATGGTGTATCTGGACAACTTTCTTTCGATTGGGCCGGATTCGCTGGCCAACGGCGTAGACCCGAGCAAGCCGAACTCGAAGAAGGGCAACAAGGGGCTGAACGAAAACTATGGCCGCGAGGTGATGGAGCTGCACACGGTGGGCGTGAACGGCGGCTACTCGCAGGCGGACGTGACGGCGCTTTCGGCGATTCTGACGGGGTGGGGCGTGGATCGCGTCAACCAGGGCGGCGGATTTTTGTTCGACCCCAAGCGGCATGAGCCCGGGCCGAAGACATGGTTCGGCTACGTGATCGACGACAACGGCAAAGCGACGAAGACCGGTGCGACGAGCGGACCGACCTTTGGGCCGAGCGCAACTGTTGCAACCGATGCGAGCGTGAATCAGGGGATTGCGGCACTGAATATACTGGCTGCGAGCCCACAGACGGCGCACTTTATTTCGTACCTGATGGCGCAGTATTTTGTCGCGGATGACCCTCCACAGGCACTTGTAGACCGGCTGACGAAGACGTTCCTCGCGAGCAATGGCGACATCAAGACGATGCTGCGCGCTCTCATTGCGTCGCCGGAGTTCAACTCGCGGCAATACTTCCGCAACAAGGTAAAGACGCCGGAAGAATTTGTGGCATCGAGCTTCCGCGCGACGGCGACCGATCCGCAGAACCCGGGCGCGCTGGTGAATACGGTCAAGAACATGGGGATGGAGCTGTATCGCGCGCTGCCGCCGACGGGCTACTACCTGACGGCCGACCACTGGATGAATTCGGCAGCATTGATCGACCGGCTGAACTTTGCCTACTCGCTTACGAACAATAAATTGCCGGGGCAGAAGTTCGATGCGCCAAAGGTACTGGCGATGGGGCTGCTGGCGCCCTCGACGATGGACGAGTTGAGCGGAACGACGGCGCGGCCGGCGAGTGCTCCCGCAGCGCCGAACGGCCCCGCCAAGCTGATGGGCGTGGCTGACAAGTCGACCGTGGCGAGCGCTGCGCCGGTCTCCGCGGGAGCGGAAGTAGCGATGCGGGTGCTGGAGGCTTCGATGATTGGAGCGCCGGTTTCCGCGCAGACCAATCAGCTGATCGACAAGCAACTGCAGCAGCAGCCGGCGAATGCGAATTCGACCGACATGCTGAATCTGCTGACGGCGCTGGTGATGGGGTCGCCGGAGTTCCAGGTGCGGTAGGCCAGGGGTGGAGCAGCCCTTGCTTCTCTTGTTGTCATCCTGAGCGAAGGTTGGCGCTATTGCGCCAACCGCAGTCGAAGGACCCCTAGGGTCTGTACGTTAGCACAGCGCTTCGGACCTTTCTGCACAAACATTGCATTTGGATAAGCGCCAAAGGCGCGACGCTATACCAGCCCAGGGCGTAGCCCTGGGTGCGGTAGTAGAGAAATGTGGAGGGCTGAAGGCCCGGCCTAAAATGCCAAGGCAGCGGTGCTTGTAGTGCGCTTCGTGTGGCTGATGAACTTCTGAGGTTCCCCACTCATGCGCAGAAAAGAGCGCATGAATGGGCCACCCGACAGGCTCTTCTATTTCGCGGGGGGTACTTCCTTCATTGGGATGTCGATATCGGTAACGTCGGAATCTTTCACCAAAATCGTTGTGGTTGTTGGACTGAAGTTGTTGGTGATCCTGAAAGCGATACGCGGTTCGTTTTCAAAGCCCCTTGGTGGATGACCGATGTTTGCGTTCGGAATTTCCAGACGATAGGTTCCTGCGGGGACGAGTGGGAAATCGAAAGTGCCGTCATGGTGCAGCTTTGCATAGAACCTGAAGCTGTTGTCGGTGGTGTCGACGAGAGTGAGGTCCGCGTCGGTCAGGACACGGCCATCCACGGCATGAAGTATGCCGTGGACGTGGTGGAAGGATTCAAGCGGGATGGTGATGTCGATTCCCGTGACCTCATCGCCGGCGCGAAGGCTGTATTTTTTCGCGGCGGCCTTATGCACCGTGTCACCGCTGTAAATGCGCAAAGGGTAAGGCTCTGACGCTAATCCCGGAAGATTAAGATCCTGCATGCCTTGGGGTGCGTTAACTGGATCCTGCAGGGACGACTGCACCGCAGCGACCCGATATTCGCCGGGGTTAAGTCCGGAGATACGAAAGCGGCCCTGGTCGTCAGTAGTGAAAATCTGGTGCCTGTAAACGGAACGCAAAATAGATTTTGCAAAAACCTCTATGCCGACTGCCTGTTCCTCGCTGATTTCATGCGCTGTGTCCTCGATCCAGATGGAGACCTGGGATGCGGGCGAACCATCGGAATAGAGAACACGTCCGCTGACGGCTGCGCCGCGTACCAGTGAAATATCGAAATGAGCCGGTTCGTTGGACGTGACTTCGACCAGGCCGTAGCGACGGAGGGCAGCCATGAACTCTGGGTTATCGGAATGACCCACTTGGCTCAGGGTCTGTTCATCGAAAGGCAGGCTATACCCGGGCATGAGGGCTATGACGAGATAGGTGCCGGGCGTAAGGTGATCGATCGTATAGCTCCCATCGAGCTGGGCGCGGCCTACATCGGAATAGACCGATAAATTGATAAGAGATGTGGCGGTAACAATGGCCCCGCGTGCCGGACGATGCGTGTCCGCGCAGGTGATAGTGCCGGTGATCCTGCCTGACGGTGCTGGAGGCCTTGTCGGTGGCGTTGGGTTGGGGGACGGCTGCTGGGCAGCGACTGGAAGCGCTAAGACAGCGGCGAGAAGCAGAAGGCGCATGGGCTGAAAGCAAGTCTACGACGAGAATTTTACTCCGCGATGCCTTCGAACATGTCTGTCGCCGGGTGCCCCATGTCTCGCTTATGAGACATGGGTTTGCAGCGATTTCTCTCGAAAAAAGTTTGCACGATCACCTGTGCCAACTTGGTATTCTTAAATAAGAAGAACAGAGTTGTGGCATCTGTGGCGCACCACGGTTGCGTTTTGTTTCTACTGTCTACTCACTACTGTTTACTGTCTGTTTTCCTGTCAAGCCCCCTCAGCCTGTTGAAATTTCCAAACCCTCTGCCAACACTGGCGATTTCTCTCGAAAAAAGTTGGCACGATCACCTGTGCCGCTTTGCTATCCTTAAAACAGATAGAGCATTTTTCCTGTAGGTGTGCTCTGGGGCTTGGATATTCATGGGCGTTTTCTATCAACGAAAACGCCACAGCACGCCCTTCTCGGTGTGCCCATCAACAGGAAAAATGCTCTAGACAGGGTCAGGTCCGCTTGGGGAACGCGGGCTTCTGCTGTGGCTCCGGCATACTCACACAGCTTCTTAAATCCTTTGCCGACTAGACTTTGCTCATAAGCCCTTTCCTTGAAAGACTTTGAAGCGAAGTCTCAGGATAAGTCCAATCATTCCTAGACTTTAGAAAAAATTTCGGGGGGAGGGGGTGCTACTCCGTGACGCCTTCAAACATGTCTGTCGATTGCGTAGCGGCGTGAGGGGTGGGGCTGGCAACCAATGCGTAGAGCTCGTATTTGCCATGCTGTTCGAAGAGGGGAATAACCGAGGTGGCGAGCGGCGCCTGCGTGGTGTGTGCAAGGAACGCGGCTGCCTTGCGGTCGAAGACCGAAGTGATGTCGAGCTTCAGCGTCCATGGCAAGGGCAATGGCCGTGGGCGGCCGGGGATGAAGAAGTCAGTGGTGTGGTGGAAGAGGCGCTGCGGCTGAAACGGCGCGCCGAGTGCGGGGAAGCGCTTCTCGCGGCCGGCCCAGTGGAAGGCGGCGGTGGTGGCGGCGGAGACGCAGGTGTGGTCGGCGTGGGTGTTGGCGGCGCCGTCCATGCCGAAGGTGAGCACGACGTGCGGCTGGAAGCTGCGCATGCGCTGGAGGGTGGGTTCGACGAGCGTGGCAAGCGGCATGTGCTCGAGCTGGCCGTCTTGAAAGTCGAGCAATTCGTGTTGTGCAATACCGAGGATTTTGCAGGAGGCGGCGAATTCTTCGCTGCGGATGCGCCCAAGCTCTTCATCGGATTTCGCGCCGCCGCGATAACTTCCAGAGGTGCCCTTGGTGAGGCAGAGCGCGTAGATTTCCACGCCGCGGTCGGCGGCGAGGGCGAGCGCGCCGCCGAAGGCGAAACATTCGTCGTCAGGATGGGCGAAGACACAGAGGAGGCGGAGGGGCATAGGCGAGATACGAGATGTGACTTAGATGAGCGGTGGTGGTTGGTTAGATTCTGCGGCTTCGAAAAATAAATCGCCGGAGTCAAGGGTTTCGTCGAGGGCGGCATTGGGATCGCTGGCGGCGACTGGAGCGAAGCTGCGGCGGTGCAGAGCGCATGGGCCATGCTCGACGAGCGCCTTGCGATGCTCGGGTGTGGCGTAGCCTTTGTGCGCGGCGAGGCCGTACTGCGGATGCTGCTTGTCGAACTCGCGCATGAGGGCGTCGCGATAGACCTTGGCGACGACTGAGGCGGCGGCGATGGAGAGGCAGAGCGCGTCGCCGTAGTAGAGCTTAGTCTGCGCGCAGGGGTGGTCAATGAGCATGGCGTCGAGGATGAGGTGGTCGGGCGCGACGGTGAGCTGCTGCACGGCAAGCAGCATGGCGAGGCGCGAGGCCTGGTAGATGTTGATGCGGTCGATGGTTTCAGCCGAAACTTCCGCGATGGCTACGGCGAGTGCCATGCTGCGGACTTTGCGGTCGAGCTTCTCGCGCTGTGCACGGTCGAGCTGCTTGGAATCGGTGAGCCCCATGCGCGCCAGCACGCCGACTTTTTCGGGCAAGATGACGGCGGCGGCGACCACGGGGCCGAACAGGGCGCCGCGGCCCACTTCATCGACGCCTGCGATGACGCGGTAGCCGTGATAGCGGAGGGCTTGCTCCGGCGCGTTCGAGCAGACCAACTGCTTGAGCATGTGTTGCTTGGCCGTGGCCGGCGTTACGCCGGAGGGAATCGGGATGCGGAAGAGTGAGGCCATGGGCGCGACTAGCACTCAAGTCTAAAGGAAATGCGCCTGCGGAAAGACCAGGCTTCAGGAGCGGGGATATCCACTGATCAGATTTCATGGCGAGCCGATAAGGAATCCGGTGCTATCCTCTGCCTGCGCAATTTTTTCAAGTTTTGCACCGCAAATGTTCGTAGGCTGGCGTGGAGCAAGCCATGACGATACCCAGAAAAAACTGGATGCTGGTGCTGGCGGCGGTCGGCATGTTGACGTTCGCGTGCGAGGCGCAGGAACCAGCCACTCCGGCAGGCACGGCAGCGAGTCCGGCTGCTCCGAGCGCGCAGAGCAGCAATGCACCGAGCGCGAGGGAAACAGGCGGGTTCCTGGGTCTGGGAAAAAAAGAGGTATACACAGGGCCGACGGAGGTTGTGGTGCTGTCGCCGACGCCGATGCTGGACAACGAGGGCAAGCAGCGGCTGGATCCCGATGGGAAGCCGATGTTTAACCCGCCGGTGAAGCAGCAGCGAGACAAGTATGGGCATCCTCTCTTCGACGAGCACGGCAAGCCTGTATTTCAGACGGCGACCGAACTGGGCTACGACGAGCACGGTCACAAGATTCATGCAGAAAAAGTGAAGCCGCCGAAGATGACGCCGGTCACCATCGCGCAGGGGACGTACACCGTGGATGGAATCATCGGCAAAGCAGAGCTGAACTACGATATCGCGAACCTGAAGTACATCTATCTTTACGCGCCGGGGATTGGCGTGACAGTGATTTCGAATGAGCCGTTCCCGGGAGCGAAGTTACAGGCCAACGCGTTCAACGACAAGACGCTGACGGTGAATGTGGGCGAGCATACTCTGCAGCTCTATTCCGAGAAGCGGCTGTTCGCCAAACCCGAGCCGGCCTACGTGCTGGTGGACCGCGACTTCATGCTGCCATCGAAGTTCCCGGTGATGGGTTATGGCGAGCTGCGCGCGCCGCCCTATGCCTGGCCGGGCGCGAAGCAGGCGAAGGTGCAGGCAGGGTCGGTCGTGCCTCCGCCGCTGCCGGTGAATCTGCGGCCGGTGCTGCTGCTGGAGCCATGTCCCGCGGGGCAGATGCGGCAGTCGGCGCCGAAGGTGCTGCCGGGTGAGGTTGCGCCTCCGCAGCCGTGCGTGCCCATTGCCAAGGCGCAGCCCAGCACATCAAGCAGCAAGCAGTGAGCAGAATCGCACGGAAATGCAAATGGCAGCCTTTTAGGGCTGCCATTGCTTTTTGCGTTGGATGGTTGGTTAGGCGGTGCGCTCGACTTCGCGCAGACGGGCGGCCTTGCCGCGGAGGTTGCGCAGGTAGAAGAGCTTGGAGCGGCGCACCTGGTAGGAGCGGACCTTCTCAATCTTGTCGACGACCTTGGAGTTGTAAGGGAAGATGCGCTCAACGCCCTGGCCGAAGCTCATTTTGCGGACGGTGAAGGTGCCCTGGGGGCCCTTTTTGCAGGCGATGACCATGCCTTCGAAGGCCTGGAGACGCTCTTTGTCGCCTTCCTTGATCTTGACCTGGACACGGATAGTGTCGCCGGGGGCAAACTCAGGGAGGTCGGTGCGCTGAAGCTTATCGGCAAGCTTCTGCATGATGGGATGGATTGACATGATGAATTCCTTGCTTGAAGTCGCAGGTCTTAGTTTAGCAGAAATTGGGGCGGATTTGCGAGGCCGGAATAGGCTTCATTCGCCGGTGGTGAGGCCGGCGAGGAATTCGCGGTCGTCGTCCGAGAGCTCGGCGTTGGCGAGAAGGTCGGGGCGGTTGGCAAGAGTTTTTGCAAGTGCGGCCTGCCGTCGCCAGCGGCGCACCGCGGCGTGATCGCCTTCGGCAAGAACTTCGGGGATGGGATGTCCGCGGAAGTCAGCGGGGCGAGTGTAGTGTGGGTAGTCGAGCAGACCGCCGGAGGCGTGGGTGGCGCGAGGCGGATCTTGGGGGTTGGGTTCAGTGGCGCTACCAGAAGCAGGTCCTTCGCTCCGCTCAGGATGACAAGACAATAATTGGTCGTCTTCGCCGAAGCTTTCGAATTTGCTGGAGTCGGCGTGGCCGAGGACGCCGGGCAAGAGGCGCACGACGGAGTCGACGATGACCGCAGCGGCAAGTTCGCCGCCGGAGAGGACGTAATCACCGATGGAAAGCTCTTCGTCGCAGAGCAGCTCGCTAACGCGCTCGTCGACGCCCTCATAGCGGCCGCAGATGAGCACTACGCGATCGAGCGTGGCGAGGCGGCGAGCGGTAGTCTGCGTGAAGCGCTTGCCCTGCGCAGAGAGCAGGATGACGGTTTGGCGGTGCGTATCGCGATTGGATTTGGGAGCGATCTCAAGAGACTCGACGCAATCGAAGATGGGTTCGGGCTTGAGCACCATGCCTTCGCCGCCGCCGAAGGGGCGGTCGTCGACCGTGCGGTGACGGTCGTGCGTGAAGCGGCGGAGGTCATGGGTGTGCGCTTCCGCAATGCCTTCACGGAAGGCGCGCGGGACAACTCCGAATTGGAAGGGGCCGGTGAAGAAGTCCGGGAAGATAGTGACGATGTCGAAGCGCATAAGGGCAGTGAATAGAGGATAGAGAAGATACGAGATATGAGATGCGAGATTTGAAAAGCTAAAAGCTAACAGTTAGGGATTCGCGTCAAGAGCATCCAGCAGTCCATCGGGCAGGTGCATGACGATGCGTTTGGCGGGGAGGTCGATGGAATCGATCCAATCCTGCACGAAGGGGACTAGAACGGGCTCGGGGCCGGGAGCGGCGTTGGGAAGATCGACGGCGAGTAGAGGAGCTGCATCTTCGAGGCGGGAGCGGCCGTCGGAGGTGGTGGGGAACTCGACCCCGGCGATCGTGCCTGCGAGAGTTTCGCCGTTGAACAGCTCACAGCCGATGAGGTCGCCGACGAAGAAGGCTCCGGCTTCGAGCGCAGGGAGATCGGAGGCGGGCACGAAGAGCTGCTGGTGCGCGAGCTGCTCGGCGGCGGAGATGGAATCGCAGCCGGAGAGCTTGAGCACGATGCGGCCGGCATTGCGGCCGGACGGGAACCAGTGCTCTTCAAGCGTAAGTGGCGATGTGCCGGTGGCAGGCGCGGAGGCTGCGGCGGGCGCGGGCCAGAGGCTGCGGCCGGCTGCGAAGATCTCCGGCAGATCGGTGAGGGGATCGGCGAGGAGCTCGCCGCGGCGACCCTGGGGGCGCAGCAGAACGGCTACAGCGGTCCATTGTTTTAGGGGAATCTGGTTTTGGGAAGACGAGGACAAAAGAGGGTCATCCTGAGGAAGCAGATTTGCGGCAAAGCGAAATCGTCTCGCGCGCACAGGATACCCTTCGCGAGCGACTAGTCGCTTAGGTCGTCCGGTCCAGCCTCCACGATGTCGAGCGCGAAGCGGTGATGCAGCTTCATGCTGGCAGCAGAGAGGATGGTGCGCAACGAGCGGGCCGTGCGGCCCTGTTTGCCGATTACCTTGCCTATGTCCGATGGTGCGACATGGAGGCGAAGGATGGTGGATTCGGCATCCTTAATGGCTTCGACATTAACGGCCTCAGGCGAATCAACCAGCGCCTTGGCAATCTCTGTCATCAGGGCTTGCATGTTAGGCAACCCGGCTTTGCTATCTGTCTGGTCTAGTGTTTCAGTAGTCACGCTCTACATACCTCGGGAGAAATCTTAGTTCTACGCCTGATGAGTATGCCGCTATCTCTGATAAAGGAAGGGATCAAAATTCATCAGAATGCATAGTTCAAGTGCCGCAGGATTATCGAAAATCCGAAACAGACGGGGGCGGGACGCATTTGCTTTCTGCGTTCTCATAAACTGTTGACGAGAGTGTACTTGATGGATGGTTACGCTAACAGAGAAACTTTAGGCACAAGTTTGAGTCTTGCCTAAAGTCACCGAAGTGAGGTTACTTTAGGCGGTAGTGGCGGGCTCGGGCTGTGCGGGAGTGAGAGGCTCAGCAGCGGCCACGGGAGCGGCCATGAGCTTGCCGACTCTCTCCGAGAGCTGTGCGCCCTTGGCTGTCCAGTAATCGATGCGGTCGCGCTTGAGGTTCACCGAGGCGGGGTTGGTGCGGGGGTTATAGGTGCCGACCACTTCGACGGAACGGCCATTGCGGGCACGGTCCTTCTCAATAACGACGACGCGATAGTGTGGCTGCTTGCGGGCGCCAACGCGCGCCAGGCGAATCATTAACACAGGGGTATTCCTCTCAAAACTGCTTGAATTTTTGTTCGTAAGGGACGATGCGGGGCGGTGAGGAAATTTCAGGCACAGCCGCAGACCTAAGACCATCCGAACAATTAAGTATCTCGAATTTTGGAGGATTGTGCAAATGCAGGGGATAGAGGATAGAGAGTAGCGGGTAGAAAAAACAAAAGCAAAAGCAAAAGGAAACGCGGAGAGCGGAGGACGCAAAGGAAACGCGGAGAAAACGGTGCTTGGCTCAGTGCTTCATTCGGGAGTAGAGAGCTTGCAGGCGGTGGAGAGCGTCTTCCGTGGCGGCGCGGTCGGGCTGTTCGGAGGGGTCGTTCCATCCGGTGTCGTCACCCACGGGGTTGGTTTGGACGGCGATGCCATCGCGGCGGGAGACGAGGATCAGGTCCTGATAATAGAGGTTGTAACGAACTTCAGGCTGGGGGACTAGCCAGCCGATCTGGCCGCGGATGGGGATGATGGAGTCGTCGGCGAAGAGCTTGCGTGCGTCATAGCCGGTGCAGTTGACGACGACAGGTTGCGCGAGCGTGGCGAAGCCGGCGGGCGAATGGAACTCGCGGGTTTCGATGATGCCGCCAGCGGTGAGGAAGTCGTTGAGAAGCTGTCGGGTGTAGTCGGCGATGTTGAAGATGAGCTGCGGGCTGCGACGGACGACTTTAGTCGGGAAGGGAGTATCGGACGGCGTGAGCTGCTGCCACGCCGGCACCGCGTCCTTGATGCGGCTATGGAGGAATGCGAACTCGAGGTGATTGGGCGACTCCGGTTGTTCGGGAATAGGCGTGGCCGGGGGGTCGTCGAGGAAGTAGCCGTCTTGCCATTCGACTGGTGTGCCTGGGGTGCCGAGGTAACTTTCGTGTATAGCCAGAGACCTGCGCGCCATGGTTTCCCACAGGTCACCGAAGCTGGGCGCAACGGCAGAGGTGAGCGCGATGCGGGAATCCGGTGTCCAGGTGCCGGTCGCGCGCGAGGAGCGCACGAAGGGTGGGCGTTCTTTGGCATAGATGGTGACACGGAGACCGGCGCGCTGCGCGGTGATGGCGGAGGTGAGGCCGATCGCTCCGCAGCCGATGACGGCGAGGCTTTGGTTGGCGCCGAGATTTTCCTGCGCCTTGGTGACCGCGACCTGCGCGGAGCCCCAGGAGAGTGACCAGCCGCTGCCTCCGTGGCCGTAGTTGTGGATGACGACTTTATCGCCGATGCGTTCAGCTTCAATGCGTGGGCCGGCAGCGCGGAAGGGACGCGTGCAGACGGTGATGTTGAACAGGCGGCTGGGATCGGCGTGGATCGGCGGGAGCGGGTCAATCGCGTTATACCAGGGCAGTGTGGGCGCGGTGGCGGGCGTGGCTGTTCGTGTCTGCCTGCAGCCGGCAAGCGAGAGAGTGGCAAAGGCGCTGGAGGTCTGGAGAAAGCTGCGGCGGTTCATGGGAGATCCGTGGGGATGCAAAAGCAAAAGCAAAAGCAAAGGCAAAGGCAACGGCAAAAGCAAAAGCAAAAGCAAAGGAAAACGCAGAGACGCGGAGGACGCAGAGGAACGCAGCGAAAGACAAAAGCAAAAGCCTGAACGCAATGTACGCGATGTTTAACGCGATGTGCGCAATGTTTAAGCGGAGGGAATCAGGCTTTTGACGGGGAAGAGGAATTCGAGCACCTGGTCGAAGCGGGCGGCCCAGGCGGATTCGCTGTGCAGGCCGCCGGAGACACGCAGGTAGCGAAGGTCGGGCGCGGGGCCGGATTCACGCCAGCCCTGCGAGATGAGGCGGCTGTGGAGCAGATCGGCGTCGCGGAGATGGCGCAGGCCCTCGGAGGTGCCCATGTCCATCCAGATGCGAAGTTGAGGGCGGGGCTTGGTTTCGCCGACAAGCCGGAGAATGCTGCGGCGGTCCCACCAGACGCTGGGGCTCATGAGGGCGAGTTTGCCGAAGACGGTGGGGTATTCCAGGCCAAGCGCGAGGGAGATGAGGGCGCCGAGTGAAGAGCCGCCGAGCGCGGTGTCCGCGGGGCCAGTGAGGGTGCGGAAGGTGCGGTCGATCATGGGTTTGAGGTCTTCCACGAGCAGCTTGCCGTAGAGGTAGCCTTCGCCGCCCGCAGTGGGAGCGGGCCGACGGGGGTCGCGGGTGGGCGTGTACTCGGCCATGCGGCGCAGGCCGGCGTTGGCGATGCCGACAAGGATGACCGGCTCGATGAGGCCGGCGCGGGTGAGGCGGTCGGCGGTGGTGTGCGCCCGCCAGGAGGTGCCGGCGATGTAGGAGGTGCGGCCGTCGAAGAGGTTCTGGCCATCGTGCAGGTAAAACACGGGAAAACGGCGGCGCGGCGCGGCGAAGTAGGCTTCCGGCAGGTAGACGAGGATATTGCGGTCGTCGGGCAGAAAGCGGGAATGGAATTCAGGCAGGATGCGGTA
>Ga0206804_10202_pt1 | contig 17058 bp, 19 predicted proteins | sample Alteio_BWOrgCont_62_FD_152888 | JGI IMG/M metagenome (GOLD analysis project Ga0206804, IMG submission 152888) | Enriched cells from forest soil in Barre Woods Harvard Forest LTER site, Petersham, Massachusetts, United States -... | ecosystem: Environmental > Terrestrial > Soil > Temperate forest >... | reverse complement strand
TTCATCAATCCGCTGGCGGATGTGGATCTGGCGCGGGCGGCGCATCGGGCGCGGGTGCCGTTGCGCATCGGCGATCTGGATTTGCCGAGGGCGATCCGCTATTGCAATCGCTTTGTGTGGGGGCGCCGCAAGTGGTCGGCGCTGCATGAGGCGCAGATCATTTTGCGGCATCTGAAGCCGTTGGGCCTGGGGTGTCAGCTGCCTTTGTCGGAGTTGAAGGCGGTGACGCGGCTGTCGCGGGTGACGCCGCTGGACGAATGCCTGCGCCGGCGGCTGGATGCGAGCGCGTTCAATCTGGTGATTCATCCGAAGTCGCACAAGAACGGGCGGGAGTGGCCGGCGCGGCATTTCCTGCGGCTGGTGCAGTTGCTGGAGGATGAGCCGGTGCGGGTGCTGGTGACGGGGATGGGTTGCGAGCAGCAGGAGCTGGCGGCGGAGTGTCCGGAGCTGCTGCGGCACGAGAAGGTGACGGTGTTGATGGGGGCGACGGTGCCTGCGCAGTTGATTTCGCTGATCGCCAATGCGGATGGGCTGGTGGCGAGCGGCACGGGGCCGCTGCATATCGCGGCGGCGCTGGGGATTCATGCGCTGGGGTTGTTTCCGCGGCGGGCGACGATCGATGCGCGGCGCTGGCATCCGCTGGGGACGAAGGCGGAGGCGATGCAGATGACGGGCAGTTGCCTGTTTCAGCGCGGCGGGTGCGCGCACGCCGGGGGGCAGCAGGGTTGCCCGTGCATGCGGGGGATTTCGCCGGAGCAGGTGGCGCTGCGGGTGCGGAGTTGGGTGCGGGAGCGTGAGGTGGTGCGGGCGATGCCGCTGGTGGCTTGAGGCGGGGGCGTTTTCAGGGGAAGGGATAGGCGCGCGATTGATGCGCTTCGCTGCGCTCAGCACATCCTTGGATGCTTTTGGATTTGGAAAATAATTGAGTGCAAAGCGGTTGCGCTTTGCGGTAGAGAAGAATATAAATGTGTTGTGCTTGTCGTGGTGCGACCACGGCAAGGCGATGAAGCCCCGCCGGTGAGCGGGGCTTTTTTGTTGGGGCGTGAATGAAGTGGCGTGGCGGAATGCGCTTTGCTATTCCGCCCTGCTTTCTGCGAGATGCCGGTCGTATCGGGTTTGGCGACGGTGCGGTGCGCGGAAGGCGGATTACGCTCCTGCGGAGCTAATCCGCCCTACTTTAGAGTTGAATTGGTCCGAGGTTTTGGGCCTGGTCTCTCCGGCTTGGAGGGGCAGTGGTACGCGGTAAATCCTGATTTCATTTTTTGGCGCACCCGCGAGGGATAGCGCTGCGTCCGCGCACCTGGAAGGGACAGCGTGGGCATCGCGCGCGGGCGTTGCCGCGCAACCACATGACAGCCGTGCGGCACATGGAGAGGTTTGATGGCGAGATTGCCTGGGGTGTTGAAGCGGAAGAATGAGGATGCGGATCTGGCGCAGCGTCTGCGCGCGGAGAATCTGGCGCGGTTGCGTGCGGGGCAGGCGGCGGCGATGCCGGCGCCTGTGGCCGCGCGGGCGGCGCTGGAGGCTGCCGTGGAGCAGGCGGCTGCGGTGGAGCCGGCGAGGGCGGTTCACGCGGAAGCGGCATCGCCGCGATCGTCGATCGAGGCGGTGGAGGCGGATGAGGTGGAGCGTTTGCGCAGCCGGGTTTCGACCAGTGAGGGGATGCTGCGGGCTGAGAACGACCGGCATCGGCAGGCGGAGGATGTTTGGCGGCGGCGCGAGGCGGAGTTGCTGGAGCGGATGACGAGTCTGCAACGGCAATCCGCAGCGGCGCCGTTGTCGCTGGGCGAGCTGCAGCGGTATGTGACGCCGCAGCAGTTGCAGGAGTTCGGCGAGGATCATTGCCGCTTTCTGGTGGGGACGGTGCGGGCGGCTTCGGGTGAGCTGACGCGCAGTGCGGTGCAGGACGAGGTGGCGGCGATCCGCGAGGAGCTGCGGGTGCAGCGGGCGGAGATGCAGCGATCGCTTGAGGCGGCGTTCTGGGCGGAGGTGAATGCGGGCTTGCCGCGCTGGCGCGAGGTGAATGCGAACGGGGATTTCCTGGCGTGGTTGAACGAGCGCGATCCGCTGGCGGGTCGCGCGCGGCAGGAGGTTCTGAACGAGGCGCGCAGTGGGTTCGACGCGGAGCGGGTGCTGGCGATCTTCAATGCCTGGGTGCAGGCGCAGGCAAGACCTTCGGCACAGCGCGATGCTTCGCGCCGCGTGATCCCGAATGGCAAGCCTTCGGCTGCGCTGCCGAGCGAGGCGCCGGCGGAGGCGGTGGTTTCAAGGGCCTGGATTGCGGAGCAGAACCGGCTCTTCAGTCAGGGGCATTACCGCAGGCGTCAGCAGGAGTGGCAGGCAATTCAGGAAACGATTGACCGGGCCGCGGGGGAGGGGCGCATCCGTTAGGAGTGCTTCGGCCGCGGCCTTCATTTATTAGGAGGCCATGAACATGGCAACAGTTGGAATTCCCCGCGCGAGCGGGTATGCGGACTATTCGTCCGGCGGCACGGCGGGGTTTGTGCCGGAGTTGTGGAGTACGAAGCTCACCACCAAGTTTTACAACACGACCGTTTTTGGCGAGATCACCAACGGCGATTATGAGGGGGAGATTGCCCGCATGGGCGATGTGGTGCATATCCGGCGCACACCGGATATCACGGTGAGCCCTTACCAGGTGGGCATGACGATCAGTTACCAGGTGCCGGATGTGCAGGCCACGGAGCTGGTGATCGATCAGGGTCTGTACTGGGCGTATCAGATCGACAATGTGGATCGCTATCAGTCGGACATCGATTTGATGGACGACTTCACGCAGGATGCGGTGCAGAAGACGATGGAGCAGCAGGATTCGACGCTGCTGTCTTCGATCTACGGGCAGGTGGATACGGCGAACCAGGGGGCGGCGGCCGGCGCGATTTCCGGCGACGTGAATCTGGGTGCGACGGGGGCGGCGCTGTCGGTGACGAGCGCGAATGTGATCGATTCGGTGTTGCTGTCGGCGGGGCAGGTGCTGGATGAGGCGAAGGTGCCGCGCGATGGCAAGCGCTGGATCGTGCTGCCGAGCTGGCTGATCCGCAAGATGAAGAATTCGGAGCTGAAGTACGCCTACGAGACCGGCGACGCGGTGTCGCCGCTGCGCAACGGCCGCGTCGGGCGCACCGACGATTTCGTCATCTATCAGAGCAACAACATCCTGCCGGTGACGGATGGCTCGATCAAGGGTTACAACTGCCCGTTCGGGCATCCGGCGGGTTTGACCTGGGCGAGCCAGTTCATCGATACCGACGCGGTGAAGCTCGTGAACCAGATCGGAACAGGCGTTTATTCCGTGTGTGCTTACGGTTTCAAGGTTACGGAGCCGACCTATGTCGGCAACGTCTATACCACGCCGGGCGTCGGCTGAGTGTTTGCCCGCCGGGTTTGCTCCGGCGGGCTTTCTTTTGAGGAGGTGTTTCATGAAGGACAAGGACGAGGTGTCGCGGCCGAAGTGGATTCACGGCACGAACCAGGGACGGGTCGAGGTGCCGGTGCGCGGGCCGGGCGAGACCAGCGAGGGATCCGGCGCGGCGAAGGGCAAGGCGCGGATTGCGATGGGTGTGCCGGTGAAGCTGGCTTGTGAGCAGGATGAGAATGAAGGTGGGTATCGGCGTTAGGCGCTTGCGCTGAGAGTTGTTGGGGGCCGGCTTTTGCCGGCCCCTTTTGTTTGAGGCGGGCTATGTGCGCCGCCTCAAATAAAAGGGTGGTGGTGCGGCGGAGATGGCGGAATGCGCTTCGCTTATTCCGCCCTACGGTTGGGGCTTTTGTTTGGGTGGGGTGTGAATGGACGGGGACGATCGGGTCGGGAGTCCGGCGCAGCCTGCGATGAGTGTGCCGTTGATGGATCGGGATGGGAATGCGTACGGACAGGCGCAGCCTTTGCGTTTGCTGGATTCGATCGATGCGCATCTGGCGCAGCGGGCGGATGGGACCGGGCACGCGGTGGTGGAGCCGGTGTCGGGGAAGGTACTGGCGACGGGCGATACGGCGGATGAGGCGCGGGATACGGCGCAGCATTTCGCGGCGCAGTTGGGGCGGCGGCGCTTGCAGGCGGCGATTGATGCGGGTGGGCCTGGTGGTAATGCGACGCAAGCGGGAAGCGGGGCGGCGCAGGGTTCGACTGCTTCCGGTACTTCCGGTACTTCCGGTGCTTCTGGTCCGGCATCTGCGAGCGCTGCTCCTGGGGCCACGGGGTGGCGGGATTTGTATGACCGGGCGGTGCGGCAGGGAAGCGATTGGCAGATTGTGCATCACGATGGCAAGGCGCTGGATCGCGATGCGGGGGTGAAGCAGTACAACGCCTTGCAGGATGAGTTGCGCGGCGCGCTGGTGAGTGCGGATACGCCGGACGAGGCGCGCTTGCCGCTGGCGACGGCGGGGTATCAGCTGTTCAACGGGGCGAATGTAGCCGGGTTGGTCGGGGTGGAGCACATTCCGTATTCGGCGCTGGTCGCGGCCAGCGGTGCGGCGATGCTCAGCGATCGCGGCGAGGCGGGACCGCGGCTGGGGGGCGTGACAGCCGGTAGGGTTTTGCAGGCGCCGGGTGCGGGGAGCAGGACGGCGATTGCGATTGAGGGAGACAGTCCCTCAGGTCTTGCGGCGAGGGCGCCGCAGCTGCCGGCCGCCGGTGGAGCTGGGAGTGCCCTGACAAAAAATGATTTTCCGGATGTCGGGATCAAAATCAGCAACAAGCAGTTGCGTCATGTCACCGATGATCTGCAATGGCAGAAAGATCAGGGTGGTCACCTTGCAAGCATGCAGCACGCCCAGGACGTGCTTGATGCGTATCATTCGGGCGAGGCGGGGATCATTGGCAAGAGTCGCCAGGGCTTTCCCGTTGTCAGACTGGACCGCGTGACCGGGATGAATAACAACAGGCGTGCGGGCTACCTTAATCAGCCGACGAATACCTTTATGATTAAGGGAACCAGGAGCCCGAGTGTGGTGCCGGTTTCGCCTGAATGGGAGCGAAAGTGATGAGCTTCAGTTTCGATGAGATCAACGCCGAGGTGGTGTGCTTTGTGGAAGCATGCCGCGCCAAGATTTCCGACAATTTCATTTATGCGGCTTTTACGCCGGAAGAGAATGGCTTCTTGATGACGTTTGCGTTGGAGTCCGAAAGCGCCGACGACCGGGAGGCGATTACGGATATCGAGACGGATTTCGAGGTGATGCACGACCGTTGCCCGGATTTCCGGGTGGAGGTGATCGTGGCGCCGAAGCGTCCGTTTCCGCCGCCGTTTCCGGCGCGGGTGACCTGGGTGCGCAAGCGGGATTGGTCCGGGGATGGCGTTGCCGGCTGAGGGCTGGCGCTGAGCTGTTTGCCGGAGCGGGCAGCGGCGCGGCGAGCGATGCGCTCGAAGTGAAAACTTGAATGGGGCGGCGGCTGCCGCCAATACGGCGGGCAAGTTGGTCGGCGGTGGGCTGTCCGACCTGGTGGCGGAGCCGCTGGCGACGATGGTGCGTAACAGCGGCTTGCCGGCGGATCAGCAGCAGCCGGTGACGGTGACGCCGCAGGGTCTGGGGGCCAGTGCCGTGTTTGGCGGCCTGGCGCGCGGACCTGCCGAGGGGGCGCCTGGTGCGGTGGGTGGTTTGCAGGAACCGGCGGGCAGTGCGCCGGATGTTCAGATTCCCTGGCGCCGTGGGATGGCGGACGAGGGGCAGTATGCTGCATCGGTGCCGCAACAAGCTGGTGTAGGGGTGCGCGGGTTGCTGGAGCCGCCTGAGGTGGAGCGACCGCCGCTTGGTGATGCTGCTGTGGACAACGCCCCTCCTCGTGAGGGGCGAGTTGTTTCTGGGGATGAGGATCGGAGCGAAAAGCCTGTCGGCGAGAACGCCACAACTGAGGGGACTGAGCTACGGACCGATGTAGAGCCTCAAGATCCAACGGCTTATAGTGTGGCCTATGAGCACCGGCTCGATTCTGCTGATCGCGGAAAGAGTCGAGAGGTGCATGAGCGTCTAGCGAATGAGGCTTTGCATAACGATCTAAAAAAATATGATGATCTCGAAGGACATATGGAATCCCTGATCCCGGGCATAAGGGCGTCGGTATCTCCCGTAGGGGGAAGGGAGACGCCGCAAGGATGGACGTGGGAGCATGCGTCCACTTCGACGGCGTTTGGTGAGAAAGGGGTTATGCGGCTTGTTCCGGATGCGCAGCATACGCCGGGATCTCCTTGGTGGAGAGTTTTCCATCCCGACAAGGGAGCAGCGGGTGGTTACTCTGAATGGGCTATTCCAGCGGGTGCGCCGCCAAATAAAAAGAGCAATAGGTGAGCGATGGATCGATATAAAGGTAAGCCGCTACTCCGGTTGCTCGAATGCTACGTGCTCGATGCGATCGGGATGTTGCACGACGAGCACAGGGAAGTTCTGCATCGGATGGAGCCCCGTCTGACCAGGGTATTCGGGCATGAGGGAACTTGGCTGGATATTCTGATCAAGGAAATGGAATTTCCGGATTCGCTTCCGGGGAGAATCAGGAAGAATTGGGAGGGATTCCTCGCCGCCGCGCGTGCGCAGGGTGCTGCAGTCGATCCGGAGGAATATGCGCAGCGGTTCGTCGATGCGAATTTTCCAGGGATTGAACCGGGTGCGGGTACGAGCTGATCGATACGGTCGTCCTAAACTAAGGCAGTTCAAGCGGCTGGCGACGGTTATCGATGCCGGGCTCAGGTCTGCATTCAATCCGCAAGCAGGAGGGTGACGGGATGCCGGAATTCTATGTATTGGAGCCGGAAGTTGCCGGGGGATTCGGCGAAAATACAATCCTTACACGGACTCCAGGAAAACCAATGGTGGTTCACAAGCTCCATTATCAGTTTGATGGTTGGCTTGGTGATCCGCTTTTGGAGACCGCCCCTTGCTATATCGTTTCTGAATCGCTGGCTCAAGGGATTGAGCGGGCGAACTTCACTGGCGTGACGTTTGATGAAGTGGAAGTCACCGCATCCGATCAGTTCCGGGATATTTATCCAAACAGGCAGCTTCCGAATGTCGTCTGGCTGAAGGTCGACGGAACGCCCGGAAGCGATGATTTTGGAATTGCACCCGGCCTCCACCTCGTAGTCTCGGAGCGGGCGCTCAGGTTTTTTGGAGAAAATGGTGTGTCTCACGCGGAGATTGCACCGTTTCCAATGCCAAAATCCTGGAGTTGAGTCCTGTTGGAGTACTCATGCTGTCTGGTGGGAGTGAGGGCTCGCGAAAAGGGGGGGGTAAAGTGGACCGATATGCGGGCAGGCCTTTGCTCCGGTTGCTGGAATGGTATGTGCTTGATGCGATCGGGATGCTGCACGATGACGAACGGGAGCGCCTGAGATTGATGGAGCCGCATCTCGCGAAGACTTTCAAGTGTGAAGGGAACTGGCGGGAAATCGTGAATCAGGTGATGGAGTTTCCACCCACCTTGCCGGGGAAGATCCGCGAGAACTGGGAGAAGAATCTGGCGCTTGCACACTCGCGCGGCCAGCCGGTGATTCCGGAAGAATATGCGCAGGCTTTTGTCGACCAGAATTTTCAGCACATCGTTCCGGCCGGGTAAGATGGGGCTGCCGACAATGGCCGATGCGAACTGAATGGAGCCGGGGACCGTCATGGCTAATGCATTGGAACTGGACGATGCGACTTACGATGAGATCACGCGTCTCTGCGAGGCGGGTAACAAGTTCGCCCGACGGAACAATCACAAGAGTGCACTGCTGGAATACCGGAAGGCCTGGCAATTGGTACCTGAGCCTAAAACCGAGTGGGAGGCATCCACGTGGATTTTGATATCGATCGGCGATTCATGCTTTCTTCTCGGTGACAGGGAATCGGCGAGAGAGGCGTTCGAGTACGCGATGCATTGCCCTGGGGCTATCGGCAATCCTTTCCTGCATCTGCGACTGGGCCAGATTCTGTTTGATGCTGGCGAAAATGATGCCGCGGCCGATGAACTGATGCGGGCCTATATGAGTGAAGGAAAGGAGATCTTCGAGCCGGAAGATCCGAAATACCTGGCTTTTCTGGGGACTAGGGCGAAGATCTGATCCGGCGGGTGGTTTGCCACCAGTATCGCCGCGGCGGATCGCGTTCGGTCCGAGGCTAGTTTCGCGGGTCTGTGCCGGGTTAACTCACCAAATGGATTGCGCCGCGCGTTGCGCGCCATGGCGCTGCGGTCCGCTGATTCATTGCGTTGAGATTGTGAAGCCGCTTTGCTGCGGAGGTCTTGGAGTGTCCGACGATCATGCTTGAACGGGATGTGCGGTGATGGCGATGGACGATGATTCCCGCGGTTATGTGCCGGCCGCCGGTGCTTCGGCTACGGACTACGGCGATTTCGTGCCGGTGGGGACGCAGCCTCTGCCGGAGGCGGATGGGCCGTCTTTGCGTAATGCGGGGCGCGACGCCGCGGCCGGGGCTGTTGCGCCGTGGATGGCGCCGCTGCGTGGCCTGGGGCTGGCGACGCACGATACGGCGGCGGGAGCTGATACCCGCCGCAAGCCAGGCGCCACAATGGAGGCACCGCAGCATCCCGTTGCAGGTCTGTCGATCGGTCCGCAGCCGATCGCTGCGAGGACGGCCGCGCCGGGGCTTGCGCCGCCGCAGTCGTCCGGGCTTTCCGGTGCTGCGCGGTCCTGGGATGCGATCGCCGCCGATCCCGCTTTCGGCAAGCTGCCGGCGCAGCAGCGGCAGCAGGCCAAGGAAGACCATTTCAAGCGTGTGGTCGCGCCAACGCTCCCGCTGCAGACCCGCACTGGCTTGTCGGATTTCGGAATCCATCTCGATCCTTATGTTGATGCAGAGAAGGACGAGGATCAGGAAGCGGCTGCTGCCGCTCGCCAGAGGATGAATCAGGCGCACACGGATTTCATGGCGCGGCAGCCGGTTCAAAGCAGTTGGGGCGAGTATCTGACAAGCGACTTGCCCAAGGACGCCGCTGATGTGCTGCCCAAGCTGTATGGCTACGCCAAGCTGGCCAAGGACTGGTTCGGCAGCAGCCCGGGTGGCAATGTGCAGGCGCGTCTGGTGCAGCAGTATCTGGCTGATCCGGGCAAGCTGAGTGCTGAAACGCGTGCCGCGGTGGCGCCGCTGGCGGAAGCGTTCAAGCAGCGCCAGGCGGCCAGCGAGGCGGACCTTGCGCCGCTGCGCAGGATCGCCGCGGAGGAGGCGCAGCGTCAGGCTTTGGAGACGCCGGGCCAGCGCCTGATTTCCGGCACGCTGGACTCGGCCCCGGACATGATTGCGGCGCTGGGCGGCGAAGCGGTCGGCGTGCCGGCGCCGGTGACGTTCAGCGCCTTGCAGGGGATGCGCGGCTACGGCGATGCCAAGGTGCAGGGGCTGGGCGACGACGCGGCGCTGGCGCATGCCGGAATTTCGGCGGCGGCCAATGGCCTGACTTTTCCCATCGCGGAGGCGACGGGTGGTGCGACGGGCAGGTTGACTTCGAAGCTGGTTGGCGATGCGGCGTCCGGGCTTGCCGGCGACCGGATTGGTGCGGCAGTGGGTGAGCGCGCCGGCAATTATGTGCAGCAGGGCACCACCATGGCGGGACTCGGTGCAGCCAGCGGCGGAGCCGAGGAAGCCTACGACGAGTACCGGGCTGGAAAAATCGATTACGGCAAGCTTGTAGCGCGTGTCGGCGACGCTGCGGCGCAGGGGTTCGTCTCTGGCCTGGTGCCGGCTGCTGCCGGCCATGCGGGCAGTGCCGTCACCGCCGGCGCGCGCGCGGCGGTGCGGTCCGCCGCAGCGCGGTTGGCGTGGAAGGACATGGGTGGAAGTGGGCCGGATGCGGGGCAGCCGACGTCCGCGACAGCTGGGTTGCAGCCGCAGGAGGGAAGTGGCGCTGAGCCTGATTTGCACGGGGCTGATCCCGAGCGCTCGCCGTCGCATGCTGCCGCCTCGGACATCGCGCAGGCGACTCCTCCGGGCGAGGCGCCGCAGCGCAAGCCGGATTCGGATGCGCCGGCACCTGCACATGAAGCGGAACAAGCGCCCCGGCAGGATACGGATAGGAAAGGAGATCAATCGGTGCGGCAGGCGGAGACTCGTCCTGCCGTTGGCGACCACAAGTTGAAGCTTGATCCTGTACCGGGAGTGGCCAGTATCCGGGGGATGGAGGGTGTACGCCCCGATGGTGCGGCCACCGCCCTTCCCGGGCGGGCGCCGCAAGCGCCCGTTGTTGCCGGCGATAAAGCGGTGCCGCAGCAGCACCCCACCGTCAGTGATGAAGAGCATCGGCTCGGTGCGGACGCGGCGGGTGTGGATGCCGGCGAGCTGGATCGTGACGCGCTATCCGCGGTGACGCATCTGGTGAGCACCGATCCCGATGCGGCGATGCGTCTGCATGCGGAGCATCCCAACGATGAGGCCGCGTTTGTCGCGGCGGTGAAGGAGCGAGTCCATGGAAATAACGAAGTTGCCGAAGCCGGCGCTGTACATGCGGGCGGCACGGGCGATCGCGGTACAGCGCGGGAAGATGCTGGCGCCGGCCAGCGCGCAGAGCCTGGCGGCATTGCGGCAGAAGTGGGGCAGCCGCTAGGGCGCAAGCCCGCGGGCGATCCGGATGGGGCGGTGCAAGAGCGGCCGCCGCCTGATAGTGATGCCGGACCTCCCGGTGGAGAAGAATCCGCAGACCCACGAGCCCCCGTAAAGGGGGCTCGGTCGTTTGGGCAGGATAGGACGCCAGATGCGGCGGCCGAGCCGCCGGACGCATCTTCTGTCCCGGCGCGGCGCCGTGCTGAATCCGATACCGGAACGGCCGGTGATGCCGATAATCGGGTCCAGGCCAGCAACCGCGACGGCTTGCCGATCCGCGAGGGCGACGATGTGGGTCTGGCGGCCGGCATGTCCGGCGACGGCCGTACTTCGGTGCATGACGCGGCGATGCCGCGCTGGTACGACGACGGAAAAGGCCAGCGCTTCGACCTGCGCGAATCGCGCGACTATCACGAGCGGGTGGAGAAGGCGCTGCTCGATGCCGGGCACGCCTATCCGGAGGCGCATCGTGCTGCTACCGAGGCGGAGCACGCGCGGATGCGGCAGATGGGCTTCGACCCCAATGCGGTGGAAGCCTACCAGCAGCCCTACATCGATCGTGCGGCGCATCGTGCCCGCGCCGAGGGCAACACCACGCCGGATGTGACGGCGGAGCCTTATATCGACAGCGGCGAGCAGGCGATGCGGCGCGACGCGCCGGCCGATCCGCGCTTCGTGCTGGATCGCGACGGCAAACGTTATGACCAGCCGGTGCACGGCAAGTTGCTGGACAGCATCGAGACTGTCACCGCCCGCGATGGCGACGGCGGCTATGCGGTGATGGATCCGCACAGCGGCAAGGTATTGAGCCAGGGCGTGACTTTCGATCAGGCGCGGATGCGCGCCGAGCGCACGGCCAGCAAGCTGGGGCGTCGGCGTTTGCAGGAGAAGCTGAACGCGGAGCCGGCGTTGTCGCAGCAGCAGTTGCGGGAGCGGTACAAGGGGCGGTATCCGGAGGCGCGGATCGGCGGGCGGGTGGAGTCGCCGCCCGAGCCGGGCAGGCCTCGGCCCGATGATCATTCCACCATGAAGAACAACGCCCCTCCTAGTGAGGGGCGAATTGTTTCTGGGGGCGGGATTGATATAGCGAAGAGCTTTAGGACTGATTCGTCGGGAGGTGCCAGCAACAAACCGAAGGTGGTTGAGTTGTCCGCACGAAAGGACTTCCGCGCGGCTTCGTTGAGACCACAGCCCAATACGGTCTATAAGTTTGAAGGTCGCGCATATGCTACTGACAAATATAGACGCGGAGTGAGTAGTTCTGGATTTCTGACGAGGAATCCAGGTCATCGGTTCCATGATGATCGCGAGATTGGGCGTCAGGGTAAAAAAGGCGACATCGGGTTTCATGCCGGGGCCGACCGATTCGGATTTCAGGGCGGTCCGTTAAACGTTTCGCCGGGAAATGCAAAGCTCAATAGTCGAGAGTACAAGGACTTTGAAGATCATTTGGCACGCCTCGTAGCCGATTCAAATAATAAGGTGTACGCTGATTTTCAACGTGTTTTCCATCCGGGAAATACCTCGATCAGGCCGGATACCTATCGAGTGATTTACAGAGTAAACGACGGACCTTTAACAAAGGTCATTTTTAGGAATATGCCTGGTGGATGAAATGTTCGAAGATCAGAGCGATTGTTGCCAGACCATTGCCAAGTATATGGATGAGGCGGTCAGCAGGCCGTGGTCGGATGTTCGAATCGACGTTAAGCTTGATGGTGAGGCGATTTATCTTGTGAGCAGCTATCAACCTCGCGACAGTATTGGGAAAAGGGAAGAATGCCTTGTGGATGATTTTGTCGCCGAATGCTTTTATCAGCTTGCACGACTTGTCAGCACTCCTGAAAAAGGCCTCTTCAAGGAGTGTGTGTTCATTTTGAAGAGTGACGGTAAATATAACGCCGACTTTGTCTATTAAAAGTTAATCGGTTGTAAGGGCTGTGGTGCCTTAGGGGGAAAGGTGGGTGTGCGGAGGGACAGGGTGCAATGAATCCGGACTGCCAACTGGCTCACACTATGCCGTGATCCGCGGACGGTTGTTCTCTACAATCCGAACTGGGGGCGTGGGACGCCACAAATCGATTTCGTTCCATGATTCGGGGGCTTGGTCGTGTCGATCCGATTTACACACGCCGATTTACACACGGTTATAACCTGTTGTGGAAGCTGCTGTCCTTTGCGGCGAGTTTGTTTCTGATTGCCGGCCTTTCGGCCTTTTTCTCGCCATATCTGGACCGGGTGGTACTGGTGCGTGCGCCGCAGGTCGTCATGAACTGGACGCCTGTGGTGTTGTTCCTTTGGGCTGGCTTCTGGTCTACGTGTTGTTGTTGTTGCTGACGGTGTTGCCGTCCTGGTTGCCGGATATGTTGTATGTCCGCTGGTCTTTGCAGACCGCGGTAACTACGGCTGAGGCAGCGAAAGTTGCTTTTCTGTTCGACGGATCGATGCAGGGGCGCTGGTACCGTTTGAACGCGTTGCGGAGGATGGACAGGGATCTGCGGCGTGATTTCCTGTTCCGCTTTGCCAACGACATTGCCCGCAAGCAGGGGCGTCCCAAGCCCTTCCGCTTTCCCGAGGAAGAGCCGCGCCAGCAGTCCGGGTCGCAAGCCGGAGCGGGGCAAAGGGCGGGAGCCCAGGCCGGCGCCGGTGCGCAGCAGTCGCGGGTCGATCCGACCGAGGCCTTTCTTCGCTTGTTGGGACTGACCAGGATGCCGGCGTCGCAGGAGGAACTGAAGGCGGCGTACCGCAGGAAGATTTCGGCATTTCATCCTGATCGCTTCACGCGGGAAAAACCCGAGGTGCGAAGCTATGCGGAGGAAATGTCGAAGCGGATCAATCTGGCTTATCGCTGGCTGTATGACCGGATGAGGGTCACGGCATGAGACAGGTGAAATGTTCGGAATGCGGGGTGGTGAATCGGGTGGAGGCACATTCGTTCCGCGCTGCGCCGATCTGCGGCCGCTGCGGGACGCGGCTACCTGAGCCGTTGCTGAACCCTGTGTTGAGAGGCACATGGCGCGGCAAGTATTGGAGCTTGCTAGGTATTGCGGTGGTGCTGGCGGTGTTGGGAGCTTTGGACATCCATCCAGGGTTGCAGCCCCTGGTTGCCCTGATTTCGTCACCGGTTCAGCAACCGGACTCGCGCGTCGCGGCCATCTTGGCAGAGTTGTCGCGGCATGAGCACGATCCTGAGCCTGAGCCGTCACCTCAGCCGGCGTTACCGCAAGCAGCGCTGGTGGTGCCTTATGTACCTGGCTATCAGCCGTCCGCGCTGCCGCTGCCGCCCACTGGTGCGGGACGGGCCTATATACGTGCCCGGGCGGACCATTGGATCGACGTCAGGATCAAGGAGGGTCCGTTTGCCAACACGCTGGTCCGTGTTTATCGCGCTTCGGATAACGCGCTGGTGGCGGAGCGTTTCATCCGCAGCGGTGGGCAACTCAAGATTCAGGTGCCGGCGGGTGTATTCATCGTGCGTTCCGCCAGCGGGCGCGACTGGTACGGCAATGATCGCTACTTTGGAGACGACACGGCTTTTTCTGAAGCGCAGGCTCAATTCGACATGCAACGGGATGGCGCCTACTACGATTTGAGGCTGATCCCGGAAGTGGGCGGCAATCTGGACTCGAAGAGCATTTCCAGGGACAAGTTTTAATGGCCTCTTGCCGATTATATCCATATCAGTATAATGGTGTGGCATGAAACCGGTGAGATTCCTGGGCGACTCTCTCAAGTGTCTGCGAGAGTTTCCGGATGATGCGAGGCAGGATGCGGGCTATCAGCTCGATCTGGTGCAGCGCGGCGGTCAGCCCGACGATTTCAAGCCGATGGCCTCCATCGGCAAGGGCGTCGAGGAGATCCGGGTGCGGGATGAATCCGGTGCCTATCGGGTCGTCTATACCGCGCGCATGGCCGATGCGGTCTACGTGCTGCATTGCTTCCAGAAAAAGACGCAAGCGACATCCAGGCGGGATATCGCCATCGCCAGCGAACGTTATGCCGAGTTGAGCAGAGGCCGAAAATGAAGAAGATCGAAAGCTATGCCAGTGTGTGGGATGCGATCGCGGATACGCCTGAGCAGGCGGCGAATCTGCGCGCCCGGGCTGAGCTGATGCAGAAAATCGCGGCCATCGTGCAGGAAAGCGGTTGGACCCAGACCGAGGCGGCGCGGCGTTGCGGTGTGACGCAGCCACGCGTCAACGATCTGTTGCGCGGGCGCGTGTCTCGCTTTTCGCTGGATGCGCTGGTCAATATCGCCACGGCGCTCGGGCAGCGGGTGCATGTGGAGCTTGAAGCGGCTTGAGCGGGGTGCGTGCGGCGGATGGCGGAATGCGCTTCGCTTATTCCGCCCTACGGTTTTTCATCACTATTGATGATGACTCAGGAATCCGACGAACAGTAGGCCGGTGACGCCTAGCAGGAAGAACGCTTTGCCTGCGATGTCGAAGTATTTGGTGTGGCGAAAGCCGGGCGGGATGGTGGCGGCCATGATCAGGTTCACGAAGGGCAGGAAGGCCAGTGAAAGGCTCGACCAGTTCAGGCCGATGCTGCGCCAGCGCAGGGCGAACGGCAGGAGCCAGCCGGCCAGGCCAAGACCGGTCACCAGGGGCGGAGCGTCGGTGTTGCCGACGATGAGGTCGATGACGGTGACGATAGGAGCCACGCCGATCGCGGCGATACGCCATTCGTGACCCATATATACGGTGATCGTGCCATCGATGAATACGATGACGATTACGGCCGCGATGAAGAGCAGACGGCCAATTCTTGGGCCGGTCACCGGGTTTTTATTTTCCATGGAAGCCTGATCTTTTGTTCGGTATTTGAACAAGCCGGCGGGACTCGGCGGCCCGCCGGCGCCCTGTCTACTGAAACTGGATATGCAGCCGGTTGACCGCGTCGTCGATCGGGATGAAGAAATTCAGTCCCACGCTGGTGTTGACGGCATTCATCTCTCCTGCCACGCACAGGGCCACGACCTTGCCGTTGCGGTCGACCAGGGGGCCGCCGGAGTTGCCGTGCTGGATGGAGACGTCGCTCTGGATGATGGGGTAGCCGTGATCGTTGCGGAAGGCGCTGATGATGCCGCGGGTGACGGTGAGGGCGTTCTGTTCCTCCAGGGGTGAGCCGATGGCGAAGACTTCATCGCCGACCTGGACGTCGGGCGGCAGGCGCAGGGCGGCGGCGGGGTGGTTGCTGCCGTCGATCTTGAGCAGGGCGACGTCGCGCCGCGAGTCGCGGCGCAGCACCTGGGCGATCTGCTGGCTGTTGTCGGCCAGCTTGACGCGGACGCGGCTGGCGTCCCGCACCACGTGGTAGTTGGTGAGGATGTAGCCGTCAGTCCCAACGATGACGCCGCTGCCGAGGGAGGTGGCGGTGTAGATCATCACGGTGGCGGCGCGCGGGGCTTCGATGCCGGCGGCGGCTTGGGCGGCGCTGATCTGGATCGGCGCGGCGTCGTTGGCATCCACCTCCGGAGTGCCCGCGGTGTCCGACGCCGTGATTGGGGATGCGGGAGCGGCGGCCTGGCTGCCGAGCTGCGGTTCGCTGCCCAGCGCCTGCGACAGGCGCGGGTCGGCGAGCAGGTTGCGCACCGCCTGGTCCAGGGCGTGGTCGAGGTAATCGTGCCAGCTGCGCGGTTCGGTGTGGGTGATGTTGTAGCGGCCTTCGCTGGTGCCTTTGTACACGATCTTCTGCGACAGCACGTCATAGACCTGCCACTGGATGCGGGCGTAGGCGAAGCCCTTGATGTCGCCGTACACGGCGACGCCGGCCCAGGGATAGCAGTAGTCGGTGGTGAGCCAGTCGACGATGGCGCCCACCTGGAACTCGGCGCTGGCGGCGCTGCCGTTGTCGAACAGGTCGTCGCCGCCGCCGATCACCTTGTAGTGCGCGGCCTGGAACTGGGTATTGAAGCTGTGGGCGAGATCCGGGTTGAGGGCGTCGGGATGCTCGCCGGTCCAGTTCAGCGCCTGGACGTTGCCGCACTGGGCGCCGGTCATCTTCCTGGCCATGGGCGTGCCCGGCTCGAGGTTGACGCGCACCTTGCTCAGGATCAGCGGACGCGGGGCGCCCTGCGCGGCAATCGGCTCGCCCGCTGCTACGTCTGGAAAGGTGCGCATGTCGGTGCAGGCTTGCAGCAGCAAGGCGGCGACAGCCGCCAGCAGTAGGCGCTTCATCACGGCTCCCCTTCAATGTCCGCGTGGCTATGGCGGTGAAGCGGCGCCTTGCCCCGTGCCGGGCGCCTTGTTTTCAGATTCCAATGATAGCCGCAGACGAGGCGGGTTCGCGCGTGAAATGTGACGTACTGCACATAACCGGGTGCGGTGGACGAAGTGGCCTGAACTGGCCCCTCGATACACCCGCTACGCGGGCACTCGGGGCGAACGGGCTTTTATGGAATGACAGAACGCATGGAGACTTCAAACGATCATGGCTGATCCGGCAATCCTGATTCCCAGCGGGCTGGCGAAGCTGCATCCGCAACTCGAAACCTCGATCAAGTCGATCGCCGGTGCG
>Ga0206804_10163_pt2 | contig 17065 bp, 13 predicted proteins | sample Alteio_BWOrgCont_62_FD_152888 | JGI IMG/M metagenome (GOLD analysis project Ga0206804, IMG submission 152888) | Enriched cells from forest soil in Barre Woods Harvard Forest LTER site, Petersham, Massachusetts, United States -... | ecosystem: Environmental > Terrestrial > Soil > Temperate forest >... | reverse complement strand
AAAAAATCAACAGCCAGAAAATTGATGCGCTCTCGCAACGGATGATCCAATTGGAACAGATTCAGGAGAAACAGGCGGCAGCGCTGCAATCACAGATGACGGCGCTCGCTCCGCAATTGGATAAGCTGAGCAGTTCTTATTTTGAAAAAAATCAGGATGCCGCTTTGTTTTATCATACGAACACGCTGTTTCTATTGCTGACGGTCGCCAAACAGATCGAGTTACAATTGCAGGCGGCGGACACGGCGCGGCAGGCGCAGGATGCGCTCGTTTACAGTTATCACACTAACGAACTCGATACGATGTATCTCTATGCCGCACACATGGAGAGTGCCATGACCAGTTCGCTGAATAGTCAGGAAAGCCGGCTGGAAGACAATATCAATGAGCAAACAAAACAGGCGAATGCCGCTTTGAGCAACGCTTTGGTCAGCGTCATCAACGACACAGCAACGAAACAAATCAACTCATCAAAACCTGATGCAACGGAAATCGCGCGGCGGCAACAAATGGAATCGAACATAGCGCAACTTCAAAGCAGTCTTGATTTGATCAAATCGCAATTGGAAAAAAGCCTAAGTAATGCGCCAACTCTTAGATGATGTTGAAACACCGTTCATTTCCCCTTCACATCCCACGCATCGCGCAGGCCGTCGCCGAGAAAATTCAGTGCCAGTAACGTTGTCACCAACACTGCGCCCGGGAAAAAAATCATCCACCAGTAAATGCGGATAGGATTGATCTGCGCCACGCCTTCGCTGATCAAAGTTCCCCAACTGGCCATCGGCGCCTGCACGCCGAGACCGAGATAGCTCAAGAAAGATTCGTACAAAATGATCGCCGGCATCGTCAATGCAACGTAGGTGATAGCCACGCCGAAAATATTTGGGATGATGTGGCGAAAAATAATGTGCGGTGTGCCTGCACCAAGTGTGCGACTCGCCTCCACAAACGCCCGCGTACGCAAAGACAATACCTGACCGCGCACGATCCGCGCCATCGTCAGCCACGAAACCGCACCCAGTCCGACAAAGAGAAAAACCAACTGCAACGCATTGGCCAGGCCTGGGGAATGTTTCACCACCTCAGAATGCTTGATGATATCACCGAGCGTCGTGATGAGAACGATGACGAAAATGATTGAAGGCAGCGAATAAAGAATATCGACGATGCGCATCAACGCACTGTCCACGCGTCCGCCGATATAACCGGCGACTGATCCCCACAAAACTCCGATGATCAGGCTGACGCCCGCACCGACCACGCCGACGAGCAGCGAAACCTGCGCACCGAACAAAGTGCGGGAAAAAAGGTCGCGTCCGTGCATATCGGTGCCGAACCAATGTTGCACGTTGGGTGGCGCGAATTGCGCGTCAGAAAGCTCATCGGGATTGTGCGTCCGGACAAAATTACCGCCGGAAATTTTCAATATCAATGGCCACGCAAGAATCAGTACTAATAGAAAAATAAGATATCTCGCACTCCATACAGCAGCGTGATGTTTTTTGAAGCGCCGCCACGCACGTTGACCGGGCGAAGCGTGGATTAGTTGACGATTGAGAGTTGACGGTTGAGAGCTGGAAGCCGCGACGTTCGGGTCGCCCTGGCTATCAGCTATCAACTTAGAACTATCAACTTTTCCATCATTCATATTTCACGCGCGGGTCGAGCAAAGTGTAGGCGAAATCCACCGCCAGATTCATGGCGACGAGCAGAATGGCGTACAGCATCGCCAGATCAACGGTCAGCAGATAATCGCGATTCAAAGTGCTATTGATGACGTAAGTACCGATGCCGGGAATTTGAAAAATATTTTCGACGACAAACGAACCGGTGAGCAGATCTGCGAGCATCGGGCCGATGTAAGAAACGACCGGCAGCAAGGCGATGCGCAAGGCGTGTTTGAACAACAATGAATTTTCATCCAACCCTTTCGCACGCGCGGCGGTGACAAATTCCGATTGCGCGGCGCTGATCATACCTTCGCGCATCAACCGCGCGACTTTGCCGATAAAAAATGAGCCGAGCGCGATGGACGGCAGAACCATGTGCCACGGTGATTCCCACAACGCGACCGGAAACCAGCGCAACTTCATCGCAAAGACCAAAATCAAAACGGGCGCGACGACAAAGCTCGGCACACAAATGCTGATGATCGCCAGAAAGCCGCCGGCATGATCGTGCCACTGTCCGCGATGCGCCGCTGAATAAAATCCCAGCGGCAAACCAACGCCAAGTGCGAATAAAAACGCCAGCAAACCGAGCGTCATGGAAACCGGCAGACTCTGGGCGATGATATCAGCGACATCGTGGTTGCGATATTTGATGGAAAGATTCCAGGTCGCCGGCGCGTGCTGCCATTGACCATTGGCATCTTTTTCCCAGACCAGACCGAGATAGCGCAAATACTGTTTCCATTCCGGTTCATCCAGGTGAACCCGCGCGCGTTCGTTCCGCTCGATTTCCGGCGAAGCCGGTTTCCGTCCGGTATCAAACGGACTGCCCGGCACGCTTTTACACAGCATGAACGCCATCAGACTGATGACCAGCAGCAGTGGAATCGCAAATAAAATGCGACGGACGAAATACATGGTTAGTCGAGGGTCGAGGGTCGAGAGTCGAGAGCCGGCGGTTTTCGCGCGAAAGGAGTTTTGGATGTCGTCACGGTGAGCGAACGATTCAAGGCGACGGTTCGTTTGGACAATTGCTCCAAGGCAGCGAGCAGTGGATCAAGCTCGGTTTCGTTGACATAGCCTTCGTCGAGCGCGAGATAAAAAATGGAGACGGCTTCCATCAGCGAGCCATAAGATTGTTCTAAAAAATGCGCGAAGTCTTTGTCAGAATTGCGACCGGAACCTTCGGCGATGTTCGCCGAAATGGAAACGGATGCGCGACGGATCTGTGAAACCATCGCGAACATTTCGTCCTTCGGAAATTTTTTTGTCAATTGATAGACCAAGCGGTTAATTTTTCTGGCTTCCTGCCAGACCTCAGTTTTTCAAAACGAAATCGCGCTTTCATTTGATGATAATTTAACTCATCTGCACACGCGAATCACTGCTCTCGACCTTCGACCTTCGTCTCTCGAACCACCTTGCGGATGCTCCGCAACGGATGATCGTCCAACACGTTTGCCCAGATACCTTGAACCTTGTTCGTGTCGAAATAATTTATGCCGACATAAATGTAAAGCGGAATGATGGGAACATCGTTGCTCACGAGCAAAGTTTCCGCCTGCTGAAAAAGGTTGGCGCGCTTTTTGACATCCACCGTTTCATTGGCTTCATGGACAAAGTCGTCGTAACGCGGATTGCCCCAGCCGGTTTCATTATTGCCATCGCCGGTGACGAACATGCCGAGAAATGTATTGGCGTCATTGTAATCACCGATCCAACTGGAACGCGACAGCGTGTAATCCAGCCGGGATTGCATGCCCCAGAAAACCGAAGTTTCTACCTGTCGCAAATTCATCTGGATGCCCAGCGCGTCGCGCCATTGCTGTTGTAATTCAATGGCGATGCTTTGGTGGATGCCGCCTCCCGCGCCCGCAGCACCATCGAACAGATATTCAAACGGCGGAAAACCTTTGCCGCCGGGATAACCGGCCTCAGCGAGCAATTTACGGGCACGTTCAACATCGTAATCCAGCCCTGCCGGCGGAGTATAATTCTGCGTGCCGTCGGGAACGAGGTGTGACGTGATATGCTCGCCGGCGCGGGTGATGCGTTCAACGATACGCTGTTTATCCACGGCCAGCGCGAGCGCCTGCCGTACACGCGGATCATCAAACGGTTTGCGGGTCGTGTTGAAGCGGATGAAATAAGTTCCGAGATAACCAAAGCTGTGGAAGTCCGGACGCTTGAGCAACACGTCCAGCAATTCCGGCGGGATCAAACTTTTATCCCAGACAACGTCCACCTGCCCATTTTCGTAAAGATTTAATGCGGCGTTAGCCTGACTGGTCGGCAAAAAATCAATGATCGCGGATTGAGTATTCGTCGCGTCCCAGTAACGCGGATTTTTCACCAGCCGGATTTTATCATTCAGCCGCCATTCTCCCAGTTCATACGCGCCATCCGTGGGCAACGGCAGATGCGTCAGCCAATGGTCACCATACTTTTCAATCGCCTGACGCGGCACGACCGCGAGCGTCGGAAACGCGCACAGGTCGAGAAAAAATGCCGTTGGTGATTTGAGTTTTACCTGCACGGTATATTTGTCCAACGCCTTCACACCCACGAGCGACGGATCTTTGATGACGCCGGTGTTATATTGCTCAGCGTTGGTGATGGAATATAATTGCCCCGCATAGCGCGACGCCGTCATGGGATCCAGCGCACGATGCCAGGAATAAACGACGTCGTCCGCCGTGATCGGTTCGCCGGTGGACCAAACCAGATTGGTGCGCAGATGAAACGTGTAAGTGATTCCGTCCGGAGAAATTTCCCAACTTTCGGCTAAACCAGGAACGGCTTGCGACTTGACCGGTTCCAGCCGCGTCAGCCCTTCAAATAATCCCTGCACGATGCGCATGTCGGCCTGCGCGACGATCAATGCCGGGTCCAGCGATTCCGGCTCAGTGCTGTTGACGATCGTCAAGTCAGCGGGCGGTTCGTGCCGCGAACAACCGCAAAGCGCCACACCCATGGACAGGATAAAAAGAAGATGCGCCCGTAAAATCAATTTACGGGCGCATCGTGTGAAAAACATTTTACTTCGTCGAATTGGTGGACGGAACAGTCGCCGGAGCGGTCATCGGCAACGGTACGGAAAGTCCGTTATTCGCCGGTTTCGGAGCGGCCTGCGCCGGAGCCGGAGCCGGCGTTTGCGTTTCCATTTGTTGAATTTTATTGGCTAAGCCGCTGGTATCCGTTTTGGAGTGATGGAGGCTGTCCTGCACAAATCCCAGGATGATAGCCAGCGCGATAAAAGCGACCGTGCCCCATTTCGTGATCTTCGTCAGCGCGTTGCCCGAACCGGCGCCGAACAGCGCGTCCGCCGTACCGCCACCGAACGCCAGACCGGCGCCCGCGTCTTTTTTCGGCAATTGCACCAGCACCAGCAGAATCAGCAACAGCGAATTGGCCAGTAAAAACAATGTTAAAACTCCAGCAATAAAACTCATAAGGATATAGCTTAAATGGAATTTTTGATGATGTCAGCAAAACTTCTTGCTTCCAACGAAGCTCCACCAACGAGTGCGCCGTCCACGTCCGGCTGGCTCATCAGTTCTTTGGCGTTCGCCGGCTTCACACTGCCGCCGTATTGGATGCGGATTTTTTTCGCGGTCGGCGCGTCAAAAATTTTCACGAGCAACGCGCGGATGAATGCGTGTGCGTCCTGCGCTTGTTGCGTCGTCGCCGTTTTGCCGGTACCGATGGCCCAGACGGGTTCGTAAGCGATGACCGTTTCCACGGCCTGCTCTTTGGTCAAACCGGCGAGGCTGCCGCGCACTTGCGTTTCCAGCACTTTTTCCATCAGGTTGCCTTCGCGTTCCGCCAGCGTTTCGCCGACACAGACGATCGGTTTCAAGGAAGCCGCGTGTGCCGCCAGCGCTTTTTTGGCGATGAGCGCGTCAGATTCTTTCTGATATTGACGACGTTCGCTGTGGCCGAGAATGACGTAGCGCACGGAAAATTCTTTCAACATGCCGGCACAGGTTTCGCCCGTGAACGCGCCGAAATTATTTTCGCTCATGTTCTGCGCGCCGAGCTTGATGTTCTTGGATTCAAGGATGGCTTTGGAAACAGATTCCAACGCGGTGAACGGCGGACAGACGACGATATCCACTTCTTTCACCGCCGCGAGATCGCGATTCAAATCGTCCATCAGAGTCAACGACTCCGCGACGGTTTTGTTCATCTTCCAGTTTCCCGCAATGATTAACTTACGTTCTTTATTCATGTTCAAAAAATTCAAAAAATTCTAACGCAAAGTCGCAAAGGGCAAAAGTCGCAAAGGCTACAATCCATTCACAACGCGATGAATGCCATTCTTTACATACTGTTCACCAAAATTGATGACCAGCCCTAACTTCAATCCGGTCAAGCGCAAATAGGTCAACATTTGTGCCGCAAAAATCGGATTCCATTCCGCTACTGCCTTATTATCAATCAAAACCAAACCATTCACCTTCAAATCTAAACGTAAAGGCACTCCCAGATGTTTGCCTTTATAAATAATCGGCACGGCTAATTGCCGTTCTACTTTCATTCCCCGCCGCGATAATTCTTCAACCATCGCTTCTTCGTAAATTGATTCGATCAAGCCTGGTCCGCCAAGCTCGCGATGAACTTCAATCGCACTGTCCACAATCACTTTACTGATTTCATTTTCCGTCATAAAACCGGAAATTTAACGCAAAGGGCAAAAGCCGCAAAGGCGCAGCAAAAATTTAATCGCGTTTAACTCTGCGCCTTTGAGTCTTCGCGCCTTTGCGTTAATTTTTTATTTTTCGCTAAGCGCCGCCACGCCGGGCAGGACCGCGCCTTCCAGAAATTCCAGGCTCGCGCCGCCGCCGGTGCTCATGAACGTCACCCGGTCACCGAGACCGGCTTTGTTCAGCGCTTTCACGCTGTCGCCGCCGCCGATGATGCTCTTCGCGCCGTTTTTCTGCGTGGCTTCCACTACGGCTTGCGCTACGGCATTTGTCCCTGCGGCAAAACGTGAATCTTCGAACATGCCCATCGGACCGTTCCACAAAATCGTTTTTGCACTGCGAATGATCTCCGCGTAATTCGCTTCAGTTTCCGCGCCGATGCTGAAACCTTCCGCGTCGTCGGGAATATCGCCGCTGATCGTGCGCACATTCGTAAGATCGTAAACCGGTTTGCCCTTCTTGTTCAATTTGCCGGTGTCCACGGGCGTCGCGATAACGGTATCCGTCGGCAATTGGAAATTCACTTTGAGCTTCTTCGCCTTTTCTTCCGCGGCGAGCGCGGTGCCTTTGTGATCGGGCTCAATCAGCGATTTGCCGGTTTTGACGCCGTGCGCCAATTTGAAAGTGTACGCCATCGCGCCACCGATCAAAATCGTGTCCGCTTTTTCCAGCAAACGATCAATGACCTTGATCTTGTCGGAAACTTTTGCACCGCCGAGAATGACCACGAACGGACGTGCCGGATTTTCCAACTCGTCACCGAGAAATTTCAATTCACGTTCCATCAACAAACCCGCTGCCGCTTTGCCGCCGCGTTTGGTGACCACTGCCGCCACGCCTGCGGTGGAAGCGTGCGCGCGATGCGCCGCGCCGAACGCGTCGTTCACATAAACGTCCGCGATCTTCGCCAGTTTTTCTGCGAACGCCGGATCATTGGCTTCTTCTTCGTTGTAATAGCGAACGTTTTCGAGCAGCGCGACCTGACCGTCTTTCAGCGACGCCGCGACTTTTTCCGCGTGTTCGCCGATGCAATCATCCGCAAACTCAACCGGCTGGCCGAGCAGTTCGTGCAATTTAAAAGCGACCGGACGCAGCGACATCGTGGCTTCGCGTTTACCCTTCGGACGACCGAGGTGCGCGGCGAGAATGATCTTCGCGCCTTTTTCGATCAAAAGCTTCAGTGTCGGCAACGTCTCGACGATACGTGTCGTGTCGGTGATGACCATCTGGCCGTCTTTTTCTTCCAGCGGCACGTTGTAATCCACGCGCATGAAAACGCGTTTGCCACGAACATCCAGATCCCGAACAGTGAGTTTAGCCATAAGATTAAAAATTAAACGAGCGTGGAGGGTAGCTGGCACGGGCACGCGACGCCAGTTTTTTCCGCGTAGAAATCGTGAAGGAATGACTGTCCGGAATCCACTTCAAATCACAAAGTCCCGACGCTATAGCGATTCAAAACAATATTGAATCGTCGGTGGCTTTGGCTGCGCTGCGGCCAAAGTCGTCGCTGTGCAGCGTCAGGCGACGAAAGGTTGGATATTCAACAACCGGAGAACGCCACAAAGTGACGGCTGCGCCATCATAATGGGTCGCAGCGCTAACAATTGCACCAGCCTCACTTATGCGCCTATAATATTATTTTAAACCGGCTTAGAAGGAAATTATCCTCAACGATACCGTACCAGAACGCACACCCGCACGGCGCGATAGCTGCCGGCATTGGCGGCAAAGGTCCAGTCGGGATTGTCTTTGGGTTGGTTACCGATCCCGACATCCGCCCGCGCGCCTTCGCTCCAGTGATTGAGCGCAAATAAGGTTTGGCGTGCAGCGTGATTATGCACCTGCATGGAACCGTAACCATTTGGTGGATCGGTCGGCTGATCGCCAAAATCATAAGCGTCATTGGAAGCATTCGGCACCCCGGCACTGTTTTGCTGCGCGTAATTATTCGGCCAGAACTCGATGTTACCGCCGCTTAAACCGCTGCCGGTGACAATGCCTTTGACATTGGAATAAACATCCATGTTCGTGACGTTCTGCTGAAAAAATGCGCCGGAACCGAATACCGGCACACCGATTTTTCCAGCATCACCGGTGAATGCATCCATCGAAACAAAAATATCTTTCGTGTTCCAATTCGCATCCTGCAATTCCACGAAATAGCCGATGCGGTCGAAGGGTTGGTGAATGTTACTGTGATTGTCCACGTCGTACTGAATTGATGAACCGAGGCTGGTCAGGCTCAAATCATAAACGACCTGATAACTTTTTGCGTCGGGCACATTCATACTCAGCCAATCACGTTTCGGCATGTCGCCGGCACGGAAAGCGCCGGCAGGCAGTCCGTCGGAATTCATCAAATTCGGTTCGGCCAGATCGCTCCACGCAAAACGCAGCGCCACCGGATTGGTCACGCCGGATGCGGAAAGCACCACGCTATCGCCATCAATGCGGGCATCGGCCCGAACGAAACCACCTTCATTCGCATCAATGATTTCAAACCAGTTCAGCGGCTTACCATCACGGCTGGCTAATCCGCCGCCGACATGATCAAAGGTTACGCGCAGGGTGTTGCCTTCGATTGCGAGAGCTTTAAAAGTCGGGCCGCAATAAATCAAATTAGTGTCGCCATAAGTTTTAGCCAATGCCCACAAGGCTAACCGGTGACCGACATCCTGTTTGTCCGTCGGATGAATGTTTTTTAAATTGCCGATGTCATTCACGACTGCCATGCCGGTGTTGGGAATGGTGTCAGCAGCGACCGTTTGCGCTTCCCACAGTTCCGCCAGCTTTTCTGGATTATCACCGTAGTTGTAAGGGGCAATTTGCACAAAGTAGAAGGGAAAATTGCCTTCATTCCACAGCGTACGCCAGCCATCCACCAGCGCGTTCATGCGGGCGGCATAGCGCATTCCTTCGGATTCATTCGCTTCGCCTTGATACCAGATCGCGCCGCGCAGAGAAAACGGCACGAGCGGATGGATCATGCCGTTATAAAGCGCCGTGGCCTGCTGCAAATCATGAGGCGCGAGCAGTTCGTCTGGATATGTCGGCGCGGGCGGAACCAGTTCCTGTGCGGCCATCGCCTTGCGCGCGGCTTGCAGCCATTGGTCATATTGGTCAAGGGTCTGTTGCAAACGCTGCTGGTGTTGTGCCGTGCTTGGATCGCCCAGTTGAACCTTTTCATATTCTGTTTTCAAGGCCGGCACGGCGGCAAAACCTTCGGGCGGCGTCCATGACTCGATGCGCGTTCCGCCCCAATCAGATTCAATCAAGCCAACGGTCACGCCCAATTTTTGATTCAACTCGCGCCCGAAGAAATAACCGACGGCGGAAAACCCGTTCCAACCGCCTTCCACCACCGATTCCGGCGTGCAAATTTTCCAGGTGCCGTCGATGTCACTCTGCGGCTGCGCCGTCCAATTATGCTTCACCAAAAGTAATCGGATACCGGGATGATTCGCGGCGGCGATTTCGGCTTTCGCGTTTTCAACGTTGCCGAGACCGAATTCCATGTTTGATTGACCGGAACAAAGCCAGACTTCACCGATCATGATGTCGTCATATTTTACCGTGCTCGAACCGCTCACCGTGAGCGTGTAGGGACCACCGGCTGTCATCGCCGGCAGCGTGGCTTTCCATTCGCCTTTATCATTGGCTTGCGCCGTGACACTGGCGGAACCCAACTGCACCGTCACCGTTTCTCCCGGCGTTGCCCAACCCCAGATGATCAATGTCTTCTCCTGTTGCAAAACCATGTGACTGCCAAAAACGTGCGGCAGGCGCACTTCCGCCTGCGCAGTCGCCACGCAAAAAATCCCGCTGCAAAGTAATAGCGCTACGATCCGTTTTAAGGATTCAACGCGCCAGGCCAGATTGATGAACATTCGTTTCATGGTGATATTTATTTCGCTGTTTGAAACCAAAGATTACTGCGCCCGGCGATGCCAATCAACTCCGACCAGCGGTAATTTTTGCGTTTAGAAAAATAATTTCAGACCTTTGCAAAACCCTGTAGCGGCGGTCTATCACCGCCGTTTAATTGCCCATTTTATGAAAATCACGGCGGTCACAGACCGCCACTACAAACAAACACGATTTTTTCAGAGCGACTCGTAAAAATTTCCTGTCCGATTTCACCGGTCTGCGGCTGTATGTAGGGAAAATGTCCGATGCTTTACAAGCCGACGACCGCCAACTCCTGCGTCGCTTTGCCGCCGACCGTTCCGAAGCCGCGTTCGGCGAACTCGTCACGCGCCACGTCACGCTCGTTTATTCCGCCGCGTTGCGCCAGACCGGCGGCGACGCGCATCGCGCCCAGGACATCGCGCAACTCGTTTTCACCGATCTTGCGCACAAAGCCCCTGCTCTCGCGGAAAATGTCATACTCGCCGGCTGGCTCCATCGCGCCACGATTTTTGCCGCGCGTCAAACTTTGCGAAGCGAACGTCGTCGCCGCGCCCGCGAACAGGAAGCGATGACCATGAACACGATCCAATCGGAAATGACGAATGACGAATGGACAAAAATCCGCCCGCTCCTCGATGAAGCGTTGGAGCGTTTGCATCCGGCCGACCGCGATGCGCTGCTGCTTCGTTTTTTTGAACAACAAAGTCTCGCACAAATCGGCACGCGCCTGGGCAGCAACGAAGACGCCGCGCGCAAACGCGTCCAGCGCGCACTGGAAAAGTTGCGTGCCATCCTGACCAAACGCGGCGTGACCACGACCGCAAACGCGCTTTCCGCCGCGATCACCGCCAACGCCATGCCCGCCGCGCCCGCCGGTCTGGCGTTGACGCTCACCCATCTTTCTTTCGCCGCCGCCGGAACCGGAACTTTAACTTTATTGAAAATTATGACTGCAACCAAAATCAAACTTGCCTTCAGTGCTTTACTCATTGCCGGCGCGGCCACTGCGCTCGTTGTTCAACATCAAACGCAAAATAAATTGCGCGAGGAAAACGCCACGCAGCAACATCAAATCGCGCAGCTCCAAATCGATAACGGCGGCCTTTCCAATCGCCTCGCCGACACTGGCGATTCAAAAAAACTGACGGATGAACAGTTTAATGAATTGCTGAAATTGCGCGGCGAAGTTGGTGTGCTACGGCGGCAGGCAATCGAACTTGAGAAAAATCAAGCAACACCGCAAGCAACCACAGCAATCATTTCAAGATGGTTGGACACAGATGAGGCAAGAACTGATTTTAGCCGCGCGATCATAGCTTACGCCAAAGATCACAACGAACAGTTACCGACTAGTTTTAATCAGCTAAATGAATATTTATCGACTGATTCTCCCACAGTTCTCGCCGAAGGTGACAGGTTTGAATTTATGGTTAATATTCCAACGCAACGCCAGCGAATTAATCCAGTAACAAAACCAGGTGATTTCAACGATAAAAAAATATTGTTCAGAGAACGTTCACCCAGAAGCAGGCCGAATAGAAATGGAAGTATTCAGGATGAACAATTAAAGATATATGGTTTTACTGATGGCAGTGTCATGGAAATGAGTTCCAACTGGTTAAGTGCGATGCATATCGGCAGTTTTGAAGATTTTGAAAGTCAGCACGCATTGCTGCCACCGTCTCAATAAAACCATGAACCAAACAATTCAAATTTCGCAGGAGAGGTCTCTGCTGTCGGACGGAGCTTTTACGATTGAAAACTGTGTTATAAAGATACCGCTCTGACGAGACTGTGTATTAAGCGGCCTCCAAATTTCTTTGAGATTTCCGACGCATTTCATGTTGACCAGATAAATCCTTAAAAACTATTTCTTCACACGCAACAGCACACAGCCATGTGGCGGTAATTCCGTTGCAAATATTTTCTGCTTATCCAGATCACGTCGAATCCACAGATCACGAACATGCGGCGATTTAGCAAAATCCATTTGCTGCCAATCGTATTCCACCTTTAACGGTTGATCCGTAAGGTTGAAAAATCCGACCGCCAGCGAGCTATCAGCCAGCGAGCGCGACCAGATTTCCGGCTCTGCGTTTTCTGCAGAAATCCGGTGGGCGGCACTGCCAAGCGAATCCTGATTCACTGCGATCACTTCAGGATTGGTCAGCAACGCCAGCGTCCATTCGTCGTTATCCGGCAGATTCGCGCCAACCATCAGTGGTGAAGGCAACAGGCTCCACAGCGACAGCACCGTGAGTTGTTCCACGCGCGTGAAATGCGTCTGCCGGTCGTGGCCGACGGAACGGTTGCGGACAGAAAGATGGCCGATCGGCAACATGTCCGCATCCGGCCAATGCCCCTGCCCCACGAAATCCTGCCAGCGCGCGGCGTAACTGAATTCGTGTTCGAGCGATTTCCAGTTGTCCCAGAAATCATCGGAGACGCGCCAAAGATTCGCGTGCGTGGCAATATGTTTTGCGTCCGCCAACGGCGTTTCGCCCGGTGACGTGCTGAAAATAATGGAGCGACCACAGCTATCAATCGCCCGGCGAATCATTTCGATTTCGGCAGTGTGATACGGACGGGAAAGATCATCCACCTTGATATAATCCACGCCCCACGCCGCCCACAGTCGCGCACAGGAATCGTACCACGCCTGACCGGCGGCATTATTTTTTACGCCAAACATATCCGGACACCAGGCGCAGAGATCATTGGTATCGTCAGCGTCAGTCGCCGTGAATTGTGAACCTGCAATGGGCAGATTGGCTTTGACCGTCTGCCGGGGAATTCCCCGCATGACGTGAATGCCAAACTGCAAACCCAAAGCGTGAACCGCATCCGCCAGCGGTTTGAAACCAACGCCGCCGGACGCCGAAGGAAAACGGTTTGTCGCTGGTAATAAACGGCCAAAAGCATCCATGGTCAACAATGCGCCCGCGCGGGCGTTGCGGTTGTTGTCATGCGCGCCCGGATCCGACCAGCAATAATCCACCACGATTTTATTCCAGCCGACCGGTTGCATTTTGTCCGCCAGATAACGGGCATTTGCCAGCATTTCAGATTCAATGACATTGTCGCCGAACGCATCGTAACTGTTCCAGCCCAGCGGCGGCGTGAGCGCCAGCGTGTCACCGCAAACAATTTTGATTTTCGCCTTCGCATGTCCGGCGGAATTTTTAGCAATCGCACTGAAAGTATATTCGCCCGCGTTCGTCAAAGTACCGGTGATGATTCCCGTTTGCGGATCGAGCTGCACACCGGCCGGCAAATTTTTAGCAGAAAATAAAATCGGTCGCTGGCCGCTGACGGTCAGCGAATAAACCAGCAGCGTCCCCGGATGAACGCCGGTGACGCTCGCGCCGTTGAATTGCGGTTTATCCTGAATTTTTGAAGCCGCAATGATTTCCTGTTCGCGCTCCGGGAAATTTGCTCCAGACGAATTAATTTGTGCTGATAAAAAATTAGCCGCCGTGAGCCACGTCATTCCGGTCAATGCGATTTTTTTCATTCTAAAATTCTTGCAAAAAGTTGTAGCGGCGGTCTGCGACCGCCTTTGAAACGCAAAATTTCAGACAACCCACGGCGGTCACAGACCGCCGCTACAAGACAAAGTGGCGAATACTTTATTCAAATCACCGTCCGCCTTTGCCCTTGCCACGATTCCGCAAAAGTTGATCCGCCAGCACGCCAATCAACACCACCCCGCCCATGACGGCAAAATTCAGCGAACTGTCAATACCCAGCAGATTCACAAGATTCTGCAACACGAGCAGTAATGCCGTGCCGATAAGAATACCGATGATCGAACCTTCACCGCCGCGCAGACTGCAGCCGCCTACCACCGCCGCCGCGATGCCGTAGAGCTCGTAAGAATTTCCGTGCGTCGAAGGCGAAACGGAATTCGTGTAGAATGCGAACAGGATTCCCGAAATCCCCGTCAGCAAACCGGCCAGCACATACGCGCTGCCGACCACGAGTTTGGTGTTCACACCGGAAAAGCGCGTCGCTTCTTCATTGCGCCCCGCTGCCAGCAGATAACGTCCATACACCGAGCGATGCAGCACGATCCACATGATGGCCACAATGATGATCAGCAGCGTGAACGGCGTCGGCAGCCCGAGAAAAGTTCCGTTCGCAAATTGCTGCAACGAATGAAAACCGCTCCCGTCACCAAAACCTTTCGTCGTGTCGTGCACGATGTAGCGCGCCGCGCCGCGATAAATCATCAAGCCGCACAACGTCACGATGAACGGCTGCATCTTAAATTTAGTGATGAGTACGCCGTGCGCCGCGCCCAGCAACATCGGGATAAAAATCGCGAACGCCACCGCCAGCGGCCACGCCCAGTGCCACTCCGTCAACGCCAACACCAGCAGCACGCCGGTGAGCGAAATCAGCGAACCGACCGACAGATCAATGCCACCGGTGATGATAACCAGCCCCGCGCCGATGCTGAAAATCCCGAACAACCCGACCTGTCTGACGATGTCGGCCAGATTCGCTTCTGAGAAAAAGCGCGGGTTTTCAAACCCCGTCACCACACACAGGACGACCAGCAAAATAAAAATTCCGAGTTCTTTTTTCATTTTAAGTTAAACCACTGATTAATTTTCAAACGCGGGTTTCGCGGCGCATATTTTCTTCCCCACCGCCAACTGCATCACGTTTTCCTCACGGCAATCGGCACGTTCCAGCACGCCGGAAATTTCCCCTTCGTGCATCACGGCGATACGATCGCTGATGTTCAAAATCTCTTCCATATCGCTGCTGATCATCAGAATCACCGCGCCGCCATCGGCCAATTCGCGCATGAGCCGGTAAATTTCCGCCTTCGCGCCGACATCAATGCCACGTGTCGGTTCATCCAGAATCATCACACGCGGCGTCATCGCCAGCCATTTGCCCAACACGACTTTCTGTTGATTACCGCCGCTCAAATTCAAGACGCGCGTTTCGATCGTTGGCGTTTTCACCCTGAGCGAAGCGGTTTGTTCCGCTGCAATTTTGCGCTCGTGTTTGCGGTTGATAAGACCGAAACGGGAAAAATTTCCAAGCGACGGCAGACTGACATTTTCACGCACAGACATTTCGACGACCAAGCCTTCGGTGCGACGATTTTCCGGTGCGAGATAAATGCCGTGATCAATCGCGTCACGCGGCTGACTGATGGTCAGTTTTTTGCCGCCGAGAAAAATTTCTTTGCGTGGTGAATTTTCCAGGCCGGAAATAGCTTTAGCAATTTCCGATCGCCCTGCGCCAACCAATCCGGCGAAACCAAGAATTTCTCCGCCCGCCGCATCGAAGGAAACCGATTTAGTTGGATGCAGCGATGACGAAGCATTCCGTACTTTTAAAAAACCAGCGACGCGATTTTTCTTCGGTGCCACGTAGGAATTTTTGATTTCACGTCCAACCATCAAACTCACGAGCCTGTCATGCGACGCCTCTTCGTGCGGCAATTCACCCGCGTTTTTGCCATCGCGCAAAACCACAACGCGATCCGCACATTCATCAATTTCACCGAGCCGGTGCGAAATATAAAAAATGCTCACGCCCTGCTCGCTCAATTCACAGACAAGTTCCAACAACCGATTCGTCTCGGTCAACGTGAGACTGGACGTCGGTTCATCCATGATGATGAGCCGTGCATTCAGCGATAACGCCTTCGCAATCTCCACCAACTGTTGCTGCGCGATGGAAAGTTTATCCAGTCGTGTGTAAGTGGAAACATCGAGTCCAAGCCGCTTGATGAACGGCGCGGTTTCGGCGTGCATTTTTTTGGAATCAATCAAGCCGAGCGCGTTTTTCGGTTCGCGTCCGAGAAAGACATTCGCTGCCACGTCCAGATTGCCCAGCACATTCAATTCCTGATGAATGAACGCGATTCCGTGTTTCATGGAATCAGTGACGCCATGAATCTTCACCGGTTTTCCGGCGATGAGGATTTCGCCGGCGTCCGGTTGATGCACGCCGCCGAGAATTTTCATCAACGTGGATTTGCCCGCGCCGTTCTCGCCGCACAACGCCACGACTTCGCCGCGCCCGATCTGCAGGCTGACGTTGTCCAGCGCGCGGACGCCGGGAAATCCCTTGGAGATTCCGCGCATTTCAAGCAATGGCGTAGTCATAATTTTTCAACCGCTAATCTGCGCTAATTGACGCTAATCTTTTGGTAGGGCAAAGCTGCCGCTTTGCCCATTCTAAATAACACGCGTCGCCAATCATTAAGACACGCGAACGAGTCTAGCCACGCGCCCCGACGGCGGAGCGGCAGCTCCGCCCTACCATTTAGTTTACTTCCCGAGAATTTTTGCGACTTCGGCTTGATACGCGGCGACGTTGTCTTTCTTGATGTCGCGCGTCGGGACGAAAATTTTACCGGTCAATTGCGATTTATCGCCGTGCAAATATTTATCCATGAGCGTCACGGATTGTTTGCCGAACTCGAACGGATTTTGCACGACCGTTCCGTAAATATCGCCCGCCGCGATGCCTGCCAGTGTGTCGGCTTCGTCATCGAAACAAACGATTTTCACCTGACCGGTTTTGCCCGCGCCGCGAACCGCATTCAAAATCGCCGGGCCGTTGTAATTCCACAAACCGACTAGGCACGCGATGTCCGGATATTTCACCAAAGTGTCTTCAGCGTTTTTCTGTGCGCGCACGGCGTCCGTGTCATCGGTGCGGATATCAATGATCTGCACGTTGGAACCTTCCAGCGCTTTCTTGATGCCGCCCGCGCGTTCAACCGCGTTCTGCGCGTCACTG
>Ga0206804_10200_pt1 | contig 17110 bp, 12 predicted proteins | sample Alteio_BWOrgCont_62_FD_152888 | JGI IMG/M metagenome (GOLD analysis project Ga0206804, IMG submission 152888) | Enriched cells from forest soil in Barre Woods Harvard Forest LTER site, Petersham, Massachusetts, United States -... | ecosystem: Environmental > Terrestrial > Soil > Temperate forest >... | reverse complement strand
TAAAATTTGCATCCTGGCCCTAGGGACGATACGATACCGCGATTGTACGCAATGAAAAATTCGACCCCATATCCCGTCTCCCAGCTCCTCCGTTCCCGCATCGGCAAGATCTGTGTAGCCCTCATCGGCTCCACCCCCGCAGAGATGATCGAGAAGGCCTCCGCAGCCATGCACGAGACCTCCTTCTTCGAGTTCCGTCTTGACTACCTCCCCAAGCCCCTCGCCGCCCTCCCGGCGCTCAAGCAGTTCTTCCTCGACAACACCGCCGCCACCGCCGTCGCCACTTGTCGCCGCTCCAAGAATGGCGGTAAGTTCACCGGCTCCATCGCTGAGGAGATGGAGATCCTCTCCAAGGCCGTCGCCGCCGGCTGTCACATCGTTGATGTCGAGCTCGAGACCGCCGAGTCCATCAAGGCCGCCGGCCTCCAGCCCCTCCGCGATCAAGGCGCCGCGCTCATTATTTCCCATCACGACTTCGAGCAGACCCGCGACCTCGACGCCATCTTCAACCGCATCATTAAGTTCCAGCCCGAGTTCGTCAAGATCGTCCCCACCGCCAAAAACCTCGTCGACAACGTCACCCTCATGCACTTCATTGAGCGCGCCAGCGACCAGGCCAGCATCATCGGCATCTGCATGGGTGACGCCGGCATCAGCTCCCGCGTCCTCGGCCTCCGCGCCGGCTCCGTCTTCACCTTCGCCGCCGCCACTGCGGGCGAGGAAACCGGCCCCGGCCAGATCGCCGCGCGCACCCTCGTCGAAACCTATCGCATCGACCAAGTCGACGCCGCCACTAAGGTCTACGGCGTGGCCGGCAACCCCATCCGCTCCTCGCTCTCGCCGCTCATGATGAACACCGCCTTCCGCCGCGAGACAGTCAACGCCGTCTACCTCGCTCTTCAGACCACCAAGACCTCGGACCTCATCAAGCTCGTTCATGAGATCCCCATCCAGGGCCTCAGCGTCACCATGCCACTCAAGCAGTCCATTATGGAGCACCTGGAGAACACCGACCCGCTCTCCTCGCGCATCGGCGCCTGCAACACCGTGCTCCGCGCCCAGGACGGCAAGCTCTACGGTTTCAATACTGACGTCGCCGGCATCATCGGACCGCTGGAGAAGCGCCTCCCACTCGCCAACGCTAAGGTCCTCGTTCTCGGCGCCGGCGGAGCCGCACGCGCCGCCGTCTTCGGCCTCCGCGAAAAGGGCGCAGAGGTCTTCATCCTCAACCGCACCGCCGACACCGCGCAGAAGCTCGCCCGACAGTCCGGCGCCAAGACCATCAAGCGCGACGCCGTCGCCAAGATGTCCTTCGACGTCATCATCAACGCCACGCCCATCGGCATGGCCGGCTCCAAGGGCGGTCCCACCAGCCCGCTTGAGCCCAACGAGCTCAACGCCCGCCTCGTCTTCGACTTCGTCTACAACCCGCTCGAGACCCCGCTGCTCCGCATGGCCCGCCAGAAAGGCATCGCCATCATCACCGGCATCGAGATGTTCGTGCAGCAGGGCGCGCGCCAGTTCGAGATATGGACCGGCAAGCCCGCCCCCGAAGAGGAGATGCTCCGCGTCGTCCTCCACGCTCTGCGCCAGCGCGCAGAAGCCGGCGCCGAGCTAGCTCCCCCCGCGCAGCCCTCGCGCAGCGCCACCTACGCCTCCCAGCCGCCCAAGAAGAAACCAGGCGCCGAAAAGAAACCCACCGAGAAAAAAGCTCCCGCAAAAAAAGCGCCAGCTAAGAAAGCTCCCACAAAAAAGAAAAAGTAAAAGCCGCTCCAGGGACTTTGACTTTATAGTAGCTGCCATGCCTCCACCACGCCCACTCGCGCTGGCATTGCTATTCGCAGCCGTCCTCTCGCCCTGCATCTCCTTCGCGCAGACACCGGACGCCGCAGTCGCCTGCGCCAGCGTCCCGCCCGGCAAAGCCACCTACGTCGAAGAATCCATCGCACAACTGAAGTCCGTCATCCCCGATCTCAAGGGCCTGCAAACCTCACCCGATCCCGCCGCCTGCGCCGCTGTTCTGAACCACACAGGTCCTATGTTGGCCGACATGATCGCGCACATGCCGAACCTCATCTCGCAAGAGGAGGTCTGGGAACTTCGCGTGACGCTGCCCTACACAGGCGGCTCTAACAACAATCTCAACTTCAGCACTGGCGCATTGTCCCAAATGTCCTTGCCCACCTCTGGCATTCCCCTCACCGGCAACGAACTCGAAGCAAAGCTGCGCGAACTCGTCCGCATTCAGGGCAAAAGGACCCATTACAACTACCGCATCCATCCCGCCGAGATCGCCGGCGTTTCCATCGAAGGTCTGCTCACCGAATTCCGCAGCGACGCCCATGACCAGCCGGTCACCGGCGACAACGCCCCCAACTGGCGGGGCTTCGCCGGTCTCTGGACGATCTTGCTGCCGGACCACTGGCAGGAGTCGCACTTTCGCTATCTCGGCACGCAGATGCTCCAAGGCCGGCTCACCGCCGTCCTCGCCTTTGCGCAGGTCCCCGATCGCGTCTCCATGCCCGGCAGCATCACCAACCCGGGCGGCGGGACAAACCACTTCTTCCTGCAGGGCATCCTCTGGGTCGATCAGACGACATTCGACCTCGTGCGCATTCAAACGGATCTACGAAAAGCCGCCCACGACGAGGTCGCCTACTACAAGAAGCTCCGCTCCAGCGTCGACTTCCAGCAGATCGTCATCCCCGAGCGCAACCTCACCCTTACTCTGCCCGCCAACGTCGAGGTCCTCTGGGAGAGGACAAACTCCGCCGGCATCGAAGCCCACACCTACTCCAAATACCGCCTCTTCGCTGCCACCAGCAGAATCGTCTCTCCGTAATACAGGCCCTAAGGCTTCTCAAACTCCTCATTCACCCACTTCTTCAGCGCGTCCATGTTCTCCCGCCGCCCCAGGAAGTCCTTCACCAGCTCCGCCGCAGGCTTGGAGCTCCCCGGCTCCAGCACAGCCTTGCGATATCGCAGCGCCGTCGGCCCCTCCAGCAGGTTCTTCGGGTCGAACTGCGCGAAGAAGTCCACCGCGATCACCTTGTCCAGCACGTAGGTGTAGTAATTCGACGAGTAGCCGGTCAGGTGCGTGAACGATGCATACAGCCGGTTGCCGTCCACGAACTGGTAGTGGCTGAACCGCACATAGCCGTCCTTCAGCAGCGCATCCAGGTCCACCGTCTTCGGGTCGCGGTCATGCACCTCCATCGCATACGTGGAGTAGAACACCTGCCCCTGCACCCAGGACCCGCGTCCGAACGCGCTCGCCAGGTTCATCTTCGCGATCATCGCCGCCGGCAGCACCTCGCCCGTCTGGTAGTGCTTCGCAAAACTCTGCAGCAGCCCCGGATCGCGGAAAAACTCCTCCAGCATCTGCGACGGGGCCTCGACGAAATCGCCCTCGGTGGTAATGCCGCTCTGCCCCGCCCAGCGCTGCTTGCCGCCCAGCACCTCGTGCATCATGTGCCCGAACTCGTGGAAGTACGTCACCACGTCGGAATACTGCATGAGTCCCGGGTCGCCATCGCCCCCGGGAAAATTGCAGATCAGTGTCGCCTCCGGAAGCTGCTCGCCGCGCACGCCGGGGATCAGTCCGCTCTCGGAGAACCACTTGTCCTTGCCCTCGCGCGGATGCATGTCCAGGTAGATCCGCCCCGCCAGCGCCGGTTTGCCTCCTGCCAGCAAGTCGTATACATCGTAGGCATGCACTGACGCGTTCCATACCGCCGCATTCTCCACTCGGCGAAACTCCAGGTGGAACAATGCAGCCGCCGTCTTCAAAATCCCGGCCTCTACCTCCGCATAAGGAAAGTAAGGCCGCACGCTCTGCGAATCGAAATCGTACGCGCTCCGCCGGTACTGCTCGTTCCAGTACGCCGAATCGCTCAGCGACAGGTTCGTCGCTCCCTGCTTCGCCGCAAACTCGCTCACCATCTGGAACTCCCGCGCCGAGGCCACGCGCGACGCCGCATCCGCATCGTTCAGCAGCTTGTGCATGCCCACCGCGGAACCAACCATCTGGTCCGCGGTGGCAAGGTCGGCCCACGTTTTAAAGCCCAGCGTCGTCGCCATCTCCTGCCGCAGCTCCAGCAGGTGCATCAGGACAGTCTTGTTCTTCGGATAGCCGCGCTGGTTGTATTCCAGATACATCTCGCGCCGCAGCTGCGCGCTCTTCGCGTACGTCATCACCGGCGTGTAATCCGGCGAATCCGTTGTCAGCGTAATCGTTCCATCCGCCGCCGGAGCATGCCGCTTGATGTAGTCCGCCGGCAGACCTTCAAGCTCGCTCTTGTCCTTGACGAGTACCTTGCGCATATCGTCCTGTATGTTGCGGCTGAACTCCAGCGACGTCTGCGTCATCTCGTCCGACAGCCGCTTCACCTTGTCCCGCGTCGCCGCATCCTTGTCGACACCGGCAAGGCGATACTCCAGCAGCTGCCGCTCCAGGTAATGCTTCGTCGCTGCGTCCTGCGCCTTCGGGTCAATCGCCGACAGCGCGTGATACACCTCCTGGTTCAGGCTCAGCGCCACCGATGCTGCGCTCACCACTGGAGTCAGTGCCTGCGCCTTATCGCGAATCGCCTTGTCCGCATGCGTGGTGAACATCAGGTTCACCTGGTTGCCCGCGATCATCAGGTGGAACTGCGCCTCGTCATACAGCTTCAACGTGTTCTCGGCGGTGCGCGCGCCCTTCGCCGCCGTCAGCTCCGCCACCAGCCGCTGCTCCTCGGCCAAATGCCAGTTCGTCCACGCTGCCAGCGAGTCCGCATCCTGCAGCCCGACCCATGCATGCAGGGGGTCCACCGGCTTTGCAACCTGTCCCATCGCCATCAGAGAAACTCCCATCATCGCCACCATCGCCATCTGCCGAATCATCCATGCCTCCAGCTATTCAACGGCCATTCTCTCATCAAGTGAGTCTTCACTGCCCCGCCCAGCGTCCTACTCGGTATGACGGGTCTCGCGCTGTTCCTCATCTCGCGCCGCAACCTCATCCATCTGCTCACCGGCGTGGGCATCTTCGGCCTGCTGCCCATCTCCATCGTCGACTCGTCCTTCATCCCGCTTCCCGTCCCCGGCGTCACGGACATCATGGTCATCGTCTTCGCCGCGCAGCACGAGAACGCGATCCTCCTAGTCTTCCTCGCCACCCTCGGCTCCTTCCTCGGCGGATACTTCAGCTACCAGGTCGGTCACGCCGGTGGCATGACCTTCCTCGAGAAGCACGTCCCGCCGCGTATCCTCAAGCCCGTCTGCCGCTGGATGGAACAGCACGCGATCCTGGCCGTCGCGCTGCCGGCCATCCTTCCGCCGCCCGCGCCGCTTTCGCCCTTCGTCCTCGCCGCGGGCGCGCTCAACATGACCCGCCGCAAGTTCCTGACGTCCTTTACGCTCAGCCGGCTGGCTCGCCACACCATCGCCGCATGGCTCGGCATCCATTACGGACGCCACATCATCCGTCTCTGGAACCAGCTCTCCAATAAATGGGCCTTCACGGCCCTCGCGATCTTCTGGACCATCATCCTGCTTGGCGTCGGCATTGCCTTCTGGCGCCTCTACAAGACCTCACGCTCGGTTGGGATCAAGCCACAGAGCTTCGTCGCTAAATCTCCCACCGCAAAAGCGTAGACCCCACCGTAAACCCAGCCCCCACGCTCGCCAGCAGCACCAGATCACCCTTCTTCAATCGTCCATCCGCCATCGCCGTATGCATTGCCAGCGGAATCGTCCCAACCGTCGTATTGCCATACCGGTCGATGTTGATGATCACGCGATCTTCCGGCATCCCCAGCCGCTCCGCCGTCGACAGGATGATGCGCTTATTCGCCTGGTGCGGAATGAAGCACCCCAGCTCCGCGCCGGTAATGCCGTTCCGGTTCAGCAACATCTCGCTCGCCTCGGCCATCTTGCGCACGGCGAACTTGTACACTGCCTGCCCATCCTGCTGGATAAAGTGCATCTTGTTGTCCACCGTCTCATGCGACGGGGGGTTCAGGCTCCCGCCGCCCGGCATCCTCAGGCTGGCCGCACCCGACCCATCAATCTCATGCCAGAAGTCGACCAAGCCAACCTCGCCCTCTTCACAAGGCTCCACCAGCACGCAACCCGCGCCATCTCCGAAGAGAATGCACGTCGTACGGTCGGTGTAGTCCACAATCGAACTCATCACGTCGGCGCCGATCACCAGCACCTTCTTGTGCGCGCCGCTCTCCACCAGCTTCGCTCCTACCTGCAGCGCATATGGAAAGCCCGAGCAGGCCGCCGACAGGTCAAACCCCCACGCCCCCTTCGCTCCAATCTTGTCCTGCACCAGGCACGCCGTCGACGGGAAGATCATGTCCGGCGTCACCGTGCCGACGATGATGGCCTCCACTTCATTTGCCGCCACGCCACGGTTCGCCAGGCAGATGCGTGCCGCCTCGGCGGCAATATCGCTGGTCGCTACTCCTTTGTCCACAATGTGCCGCTCGCGGATGCCCGTCCGCTCGGTGATCCACTGGTCGTTGGTCGCCACCATTCTCTCGAGGTCAGCATTCGTCAGCAGCTTGGGTGGAACATAGATGCCCACCGACGAAATCTTTGCCCGCACTGCTACCCGCGGCTTCAACGTCAAGCTCAACTCCACACCTCCAGCAGCTTCATTCGGAAACCTCATCACAGCATACAACTTAAGGATGCAGTCATTCGATGCGTGTTAAATACAAATGGCGCGGAACAGCCCGCGCCACGCAGAAGCAAAATGTACCGGGCACCCTACTGCACCCGTAACGGCCCGTTACCGTTGCTTCCTTCCGGACCTGGCGGGGTTGGCGGGATTACGTCGCGTAGGACCCGGCACACCTTCTATTTTACCTCAGCAGAAGCAGTCGAGGGCGCGCCACTCCCGCGCCCTCGCATGCCCAGTTAGAAGCTCAGCTTCAGCCCCAGCTGTATCTGCCGGCTGGTGTTCGCAGTTGCTGAGATCACGCCCGGTGACCCAAACGCCGCCGCCGTCGTCTGGTTCGCCGTCGTTCCCTGCGTCGGTCCAGCCGAATAGACCACCTCGTTCGGCAGTTGCAGGTTGGTATGGTTTAGCACGTTGAAGAACTCCGCGCGAAACTGCGCACGCACCCGCTCCGTCAGTATGGTTGATTTCAGCAATGACAGGTCCCAATCCGCATACCCCGGTCCTACCAGCGAGTCGCGGCGGGCATTCCCCACCTCGCCATAGGCCGGCGCCGAGAAAGCGTTCGGATTGAAGTACTGGGCCACACGCGCCGCCGTGCCGCCACCCGGATAGAGCGGTCCGCTGAAATTCGGGTTCACATCCGGCCGCACCGGGTTGCGAGAATCGCCTGAGCCCGTTGGGTTGTAACCAAGCTGCGGCGAGAACGGGAATCCACTGAACAGGTTCGCAATCGTCGATAGCGACCAGCCTGAAATAACCTTCTCCGCGGTGCCTCCAGCATTGGCAAAGTACTCCTTGCCGCTGCCGAAGGGCAGTTCATACGTTGCATTGATCGCCGCAGCACGCCGGATGTCCGTCGCAGCAGGGCCGTAGTCCAAGTGCGGCAATGAGGGCACCTCCACAAACGCTGGCGTGTTCGATGAAACCGAGGTATTCCACGCCGAGCCGTCATCCAGGTTCTTCGCCCAGGTAAAGTTCGCGCGGAGCTGCACGCCATGCGCCAGATCATGCCGCAGGTCAACGATCAATGCGTTGTAATTGCCCGTACCGCCAGCCCACCATGAGGTTGTATTCGCCACTGCAGGGTTCGCCTTGTTCGTGGTCGGATAGTAGATTCTGCCGTTCGTCAGCACCGTGTATGCTGGCTCGTTCAGATCACCGTTCAAAATCTGGTGATAGCTGTGCGATCCGCTGTAGCCCACAGAGAGCGACGTTGCCGGTGCAATCTGCTGCTCAATTTTTAGGTTGTAAGCCAGCAGCGTCGGCGTTGCAATGCCGCCATCTACCGTTGAAGGCGACACCTGCGGCGTGCCACTGGTCGGGTTCGCCACGGTCGTGCTCGAGTACGCATACACCGTGTTGTACGGCGCTGCCTGGTCAAGCCTGTAGTCCAGAGCATCCAGCAGCGAGTGGTGCAGGCCCGCTCCTGCTGTCACGCTCGTGTGCCCGCTGCCGAAGACCTTCCATGCCAGCCCCACGCGTGGCGAAGGCAGAAACAGTGCACGGTTGTTTGTGATGGCATTCTGCTGGATGTTCGGCGTCGTGTTGATCACACCGTTCGCGAAGCCATATACGCCCGTACGTCCCTGCGCCTCACTCCACCCGGTAGAAGACTCGCTGCGAAACCCAACTCGCGCTTCAAACCGCGGGGTGATGCGATACGTGTCCTCGAGAAACGCATCGACAAACAACGCCCGCCAGCCCAACTCTGTCGTCTGCGGAGCGTAGGTGAAGGTTTTGATGGTGCCTGCGAGGAAGGTGCTCAGGGAAGCGAACGAGGCCTGTCCATATTGGTCCTGCGCCAGGTTGTCATTCGACTGGAGCCGCTGCACCCACACGCCGCCCTGGATGGTGTGTTTGCCCACGGTGTAGTAAGCGTGATCGTCAAAGGTATACAGGTTACGCGTTATACCATTATTCGCACCCACATTCGCGCCTCCGGTTGTGACCGAGGCAGCTCCATTCGAAGCTGTCGAACCCGCAATGACCACTGCATAGGTTGGTACACCGGCCCTTACGCTCGGCGTCAGCGCCTGCTGCGCTGCGGGCACATATCCGTAGAAGTAGTAGCTCGCCCGCGAGAGGCCGAAACGCGCGATATTCACCACCTTCGCGAAGACATGCTTCTCCTCCGCGCTCAGAACCTGCTCCCGGAGCCGCTCAGTCACATAGGAGTATGGATCGGCCGACGGCGTGGTCGCGGACGAGTCATCAACGGTATACACACTATTGAACGAATCGTTCGATGTCAGGTTGTAGTCGAAGCGCGTCGTGCCGAAGTCTTCACGAATGTTTTGCGGTGCGGTTCCAATCCACTCGGCGATGCCTGTCGACACGCCATTCGTCGTCACCTCCGGCCCATTCGCTGTCGGCCACAGATTCAGTAGCGGCTGCACACTGGCCACGGCGTGCGCACGAGAGGTTGCGTCCGGCACCAGCGTCACCAGGCTCTCGCCCAGGTTTTGCCGGTAACCCTCGTAGTTCGCAAACAAAAACACCTTGTCCTTCTTGATTGGCCCTCCCAGCGACGCACCGAAGTCGTTGCGCTGGAATTCTGGAATACGCGCTCCGTCGAAGTAGTTCCGTGCATCGAAGAAACTGTTGCGGGCAAACTCATACACTGAGCCGTGCAGCTGGTTCGTGCCGCTGGTCGTCACAATCGAGATCTGCGCTCCATCGTGCTTGCCATATGCAGTCGAGTAGGTGTCCGTCACTACGTTGAACTCATGGATACCGTCGATGCCTAGCAACTGTCCCGAGGTCCCGCCCGGTGTCATGTTGATCAGCGATGCGCCCGTGTATTCAATGCCGTTCAGCAGGAACAGATTGTCCTGCGGCCGCCGTCCCGACACTGCGAACATACTGCCCACTGAGGAGTTCGACGTACCGGTACCGCCTGAACGCTGGTTTGTTACGTTCACCGTCCCGGGATTCAGCGTAATCAACTGGTCATAGCTCCGGCCATTCAGCGGCAGCTCTTTTACCTGCAGGGAGTTCACCAGCCCACTCATCTGCTCCGTCGTAGTGTTCACGCTGGGCGGCGTGTCATTCACGGTCACGGTCTCCGATGCCCCCACATGCAAAGTCAAAGTCAGTTCGAGGGTCTGGCCAATCGTCAGTGTTACGCCAACATCCTTGTACGGTGTGAATCCGGGTGCACTGACCTCCAGGGTGTAGCCGCCTACCGGCTCGGAAGGCGCGGAAAAGGATCCATCGTTGTTGGTCGTCAGGTTGCGCTGTCCGCCAGTGTCTTCATTGCGGACGGTCACATGTGCATTGGGAATCGATGCACCAGTTGCATCGGTGATACGCCCTGATATCGTACCGCCGACTACCTGGGCCGACAGCTTCGATCCTCCAACCACTGCAATAAAAAAGACAATCAGCCATCGCAACACCGAAAACGACGCCGAACGAAACACACCTGCAGCCTGCAAAGACACATTCGTACGCATAACTCTCCTGGATTTCGTGCAGCTCACGCGGAGCTGCAGCTCAAACAGCTAAGTGGAAGATCAAATGGAAATGACAATAGAAAAGCCCGGGCTTAGAGCACCGGGCATCGCATGATTTACGCGTAATTAAAGGGAATTAGCGCATACAACAGGCAATGCGGCACTCAGCGTCGGGCGACGCGAGACAACAACAACGCATTGACATGTGCAAACTCATCTCATTTATCAAAACATACTTCCTTCCGCAACGCAACCTGCGCTTCACTTTCGCGATTGCAGATTTGGATGCAGCATACCCGGTGCAGGATGCAATTCGTTTTGTTTTGTTCACGATTCCGCCCTCCTGGTCTACTCTAGAGGTCATGGACCACATCATCGACGGAGTCCTGAAGTTCCAGCGCGAGGTCCACCCCAACCGCGAAGCCCTCTTCCATGACCTCGCTCTGGGCCAGTCGCCGCAGGCTCTCTTCATCGGTTGCGCGGACTCCCGCGTCGTCCCCGAAATGCTCACCCAGCAGGGCCCCGGCTCGCTCTTCGTCCTGCGCAACGCGGGCAACATCGTCCCGCCCGCATCCACAGCGCCCGGCGGCGTCACCGCTGGCATTGAGTACGCCGTCTCCGTCCTCGGTGTCCCCGACGTCGTCCTCTGCGGCCACTCCGGCTGCGGAGCCATGACCGCCATCCTCCGCGGCAACGAGCAGCTCGAAAAACTCCCCGCCGTCGCCCGCTGGCTCCACTACGCCGACGCCGCGCGCGATACCGTCGCCGCGCACACCTACGCCTCCGAGGAAGAAAAGCTCAGCGCCCTTATCCGCGAGAACGTCCTCACCCAGCTCGACAACCTGCTCACGCACGAGCCCGTCGCACGCGCCGTCAAAAACAAGCAGCTCCGCCTCCACGGCTGGGTCTACGACATCGCCTCCGGCGGCGTCAGCACCTACGACGCCCGCGTCAGCAAATTCGTCCCCCTCAGCGAAGACCCCTTCGCCAACGCCACCCCGACGGATTAAGAACCCTAAATTGATGACTTCTTTTGGAGCCATAAGAATGTTAAGCCTGCCGAAGTTATCACACAGCCTATGTAAAGAAACGTTGGAGCGCCCTTGAAATCCAAATACCACATATGCCAAGTCGGCATATCCGTATTGAGTGGTTTTGAAATTAATTCTAGTTCGCTTGCGATCAAACAAGCTCCAACTAAACAAAAAACAAACGAAACGAATGTTGCTATGATTTGAAATATTTTGCTCATCTCTGAGTGAACTCCTTGATTTCGTTGTGGCAGCAAGATAGCACGATTGCAAGGTAAACTAGAGTAGTGACGCCTCCCTCCACCCTCGAAAATCCAGCCTCCACGGCGACTGAAGCCACCATCCCCGCGCGTCCCACCGTAGGTTTCATCTCCCTCGGCTGCCCCAAGAATCTCGTCGACTCCGAGGTCATGATGGGCATGCTCCACCACGGCGGAGCCACCATCACCCAGCGCGCCCAGGACGCCGACATCCTCGTCGTTAACACCTGTAGCTTCATTGACTCCGCCAAGCAGGAGTCCGTCGATGCCATCCTCGAGATGGTGCAGCACAAGGTCGCCCACGGCGGCCGTGCTCAAAAGCTCATCGTCGCCGGCTGCCTCGTCGAGCGTTACCGCGACGAGATCCAGCGCAACATCCCCGAGGTCGACGCCGTAGTCGGCACCGGCGAGCTCGACGCCATCCTGGCCGCCTCCGGCATCGCCACACAGCCGCAATCCCCCTTCAACATCCTCACTGCCGCACAAACCGAAGCCCTCATCGACCGCGCCCCCTCCGCCACCAATCAGCACTCGCGTCCAGAAAGCGACTCAGCGCAGGTCACCTACGAGCAGTCTTCACGCGCCGAAGGCGACGCCCGCGAAAAATCCGGCCGTTTCTCCCGCGAAACCTGGGACGGCGCCCATCACGCTCTCCCCACCTACCTCTACACCGCCGAAACCCCGCGCATCCTCGCCACGCCGCGCGCCTCCGCCTACATCAAGATCGCCGAAGGCTGCGACCACCCCTGTACCTTCTGCATCATCCCCCAGCTCCGCGGCAAATTCCGCTCCCGACCCATCGCCTCCATCGTCGCCGAGGCACAAAACCTCATCGCCCAGGGCGTCCGCGAGATCACCCTCATCGGCCAGGACACTACCTGCTACGGCGAAGACCTACCACCCGGCATCGCCACAAATCCGGGTGCCCCATCTTCGCCGACAGCTTCATCGTCGGCTAAGGTGGGTTCGCAGCATGTGCAAGAAAGCCTCCGCCGTCCTGAACTAGCTGACTTGTTGGAAGCCCTAGCCCCACTCCCCGGCCTCAAATGGCTCCGCTTCCTCTACGCCTACCCCAACAAGATCACCACGCGCCTGCTCGAGACCATCGCTGCGCACGACAACATCGCCAAGTACCTTGACGTCCCGCTGCAGCACGCCTCCGCCTCCGTCCTCAAGCGAATGAAGCGCGGCGGCACCGCCGACCGCTTCCTCCAGATCATCGCCAAGGCCCGCCGCATCGTCCCCGGCCTCGTCCTCCGCACCACCTTCATCGTTGGCTTCCCCGGCGAGACCGCAGAAGACTTCGCCGAGCTCAGCAGCTTCATCGCCGCCGCCCAATTCGACTGGCTCGGCGTCTTCCCCTACTCCGACGAAGAAGGCGCCGCCGCCTACGACCTCGGAAGCAAGGTCCCCAGGCGCACCATCGAGTCCCGCCGCCGCAAGCTCATGCAGCAGCAGCAAAGGATCAGCGCCCGCGCCAAGGCCAACTGGATCGGCCGCGAGGTCGAAGTCCTCGTCGAAGGCCCCAGCGAAGAGACCGATCTCCTCTGGCAGGCCCGCACCCTCGACCACGCCCCCGAGATCGACGGCAAAGTCCTCATCAACGACTTCGGCCCCCACGAAGCCCTGGTCCCCGGCACCTTCTACCGTGCCGAAATCACCGAATCCCACGACTACGACCTGATCGCCCGCATCCTTGAATAACAAACGGAGCGTAAGCAATGAACGAAGCCCTCTTATCTGCTTATGTAAATGAATTTTTGGGATACGGTTCTCTCGAATCACCTCTGTGGCTAATCGGCCCCGAAGCGGGTGGAGGAAGAACATCCGAGGAGCGATCCAAAAGGCTTGAGGTCTGGAACAATCGCGGTCGCCAGGAACTCGAAGATTTGCAAGGCTATCACGCCGAGCTTGGACTACCGTCTCGGTATGATTGGTCGATAAACATTCAGAAAACCTGGGGTTCGCTCATAAGAGTCATCCTTGCTCATAAGGAAGGAATCACAGCAAATCCCGAACATGTTAGAACATTTCAGATTGAAGAACTAGGTCAGACAAATGGCTCAAATGCGGTTATCGACTTAAGTCAGCTGTCCACGCCATCAATGAAGACGTGGCATGCAGACCATTGCGACATCGCATGGTTAGCAGACCGAAAAACATACGAAAATTGTGTTTTGCTGCGTCGCTGTGAACTGATTCGAGAAAAGATCGCTGTAAACCAGCACCCAAAGCTTGTATTGTTTTATGGTCTTAGTCATCAAAAGTATTGGGAAAGAATTGCAGGCGCCCCCTTTCAACCCTTAAAAGGCAGCACTGATCTTTCATTGGTGAAAAGTGGAACAACAATATTTGCGATGATGCCCCATCCTAATGACAGAAAGCGCTTCCGCGGCAAGGGAGCACGCAATCAGTTTTTTACAAATGTGGGGCTCGTGCTCCGCAAAGAGTTGGCTCAATCATGACCACATCAAAACCCCTCCGCTGTCCCATCTGCAAAAAAGAAGTGCCCCTAGACTCCCCCGATTCCCCTTTCTGCTCCGACCGCTGCCGCGTCATCGACCTCGGCAAGTGGGCCAGCGGCGACTACAAGATCAGCTCCCCCATCCAGGACCCCGACCTCCTCGAAGAGATCGCCCGCTCCCAAAGAAACAACCCTACCAGCGACGAAGACTAGCTACGGCCATCTCCGCGGCTTAAGCCCACGACTTCAGTTGTGGGGAGCGAAGCTTTAGCTTCGCGGAAAGCGCGTCGCGCCAGCGGCGCTTCCTTGCTGCCGAACGGGGGTCCCCGGGGAGCTTGCTCGCTGGGGTGGCGTGGGCCGGAGTGGAGGCGAAGCCGGAACGACTGGGTAGCTTCACCTTCACCCCGCACCAAGTAAAATCCCCTCATGCCGCAAAAAACAAAATGGGCTTGGCTCACCGCCACCTTCTTCGGCACCGGCTACCTCAAACCCGGCCCCGGCACCTGGGGATCTGTCGCTACCGTAGCCCTCTGGCTTCTCATCAATCGAGCCTTCCCCGAAAGCCCGTTCCATGCCACACTGCACACTATCCTCGCCGCCATCCTTGTCACCGCCATCGGCATCCCCGCTGCCACCCGCGTCGCCCGCGAATCGGGCGCCCCCGCCTCTGAAAAAAACGACCCCCAGATCGTCGTCATCGACGAGGTCGCCGGCCAGCTCATCGCCCTCACCCTCTGCCCAGCCGACTGGAAGCACGCGCTCCTCGCGCTCGTCCTCTTCCGCCTCTTCGACATCGCCAAGCCCCCACCCATCCGCCAGCTTGAAAAGCTCCCCGAAGGCGCCGGCATCATGCTTGACGACGTAGCTGCTGGCCTCTACGCGCTCTTCGTCTTCCAGGTCATCCACATCTGGTTCTAGCCCGTACTGACAACCCGCGCGAAAGCGCATACCCTAGCCACACCGATGTCGCTTTTCCACCCCAACGCGCCGCACCTCGCCACCCTCCAGCCCAACGCCGCTATGCCCGGCGGAGAAGTCGCCCTCCACGGCGAGCGCCTCGGCCCCCTCGAAGGCCAGCTCCCCACCGCCCAGCTCGGAGGCACGCCTGCCGCCGTCACCCTCGCACGCACCGCGCAGGCCAATATCCGCGTCCCCGAAGGCGCCATCTCCGGAGACATCACCCTCCACCGTAACGGCGATACCTCCAACCCGCTCCCCCTCCGCGTCGCCGTCTCCATGGCTGAAAATCTTCACCCCGTCGCCAACCCCGCCGTCGACGCCGACGGCAACGTCTACGCTACCTTCTCCGGCCCGCGCGGCACCGCCGTGCCCGTCTCCATCTTCCGCATCCAGCGTGACTTCCAGCTCCTCCCCTTCGTCCGCGACCTGCTCAATGCCACCGGCCTCGCCTTCGACCGCAACGGCTTCCTCTACGCCAGCTCCCGCGCCGAAGGCGCCGTCTACCGCATCTCGCCCGACGGCAGCATCAGCACCTACGCCGAAGGCCTCGGCGTCGCCACCGGCCTCGCCTTCGACCGCGACGGCAACCTCTTCGTCGGCGACCGCAGCGGCACCATCTTCAAGATCGCCCCACCTTCCACGGAACCGGGTGCCCCATCTTCGGCTCGTCTTCGCACCAGCGAAGACGAGACTAAGGTGGGTTCACCAGCCGATCCCGCTCGTATCTTCGTCTACGCCACCCTCGAGCCCAGCATCGCCGCCTACCACCTCGCCTTCAACGACCAAGGCACGCTCTTCGTCACCGGCCCCACCACCAGCTCGCACCAATCCATCTACGCCATCGACCGCGACGGCAACGCCAGCATCTTCTTCCACGGGCTGGGTCGCGCCCAGGGCCTCGCCTTCGATATATCCGGCAACCTCTACGTCGCCGCCAGCTACCAGGGCCACCAGGGTATCGTCCGCATCACACCCAGCGCCGAAGCCTCCCTTGCCGTCTCCGGAGCCAATCTGGTCGGCCTCGCATTTTTAGAAGACGGCTGCGCCACCCTCGCCACCCGCGACTCCCTCTACCACATCGATCTAGGCATCGAAGGCCGCCCCGCTTATTTGATCTCCGGCATCGCCGCAATCTCAAACTTCCCATCCTGCAAATAAAGTGTAGGCGCATACGTCCCTACCATCTGCCGCATCCACCAGTCGCCGGTCAGCCGTTTCATGTCCGACGACGTAAACCAGTACTGCCACAGCACCGCCCGCACATATTTCGGCGGATGCGTCGCAAACGGGTTCCCCGCAAACAGCCCCAACACCCGCGGATTGTTCACCAGCAGTGCCTCCTCCGCATTCGGCACAAACTCATAGTCCTGCCAGTGCTCCAGCGACGCAAACCACAGGTTCCAGTCCAGCCGCGGCTGGTACGGAGCATAGATCCCCGGCCGCTGCTTCACGTCCTGCGGCTTATACCGGAACGGATACGCCGTCCACGTCTGCCCATCGTCTGACCCCTGGAACTCGATCTCGTACCGGTGCGGCGTCATCACCGCGAACAGTCCATAGCTGTTCGCAATCCGGAACGGCTGCAGCGCTCCCACCGCCATCACCGCCACCGGCTCCCCGCTCCAGAACATTCTCACCATCTCCGCTGTCGTCACATACCCCACCCAAGTCAGCATCACCGCCGCCACCGCTACCTTCACCGCCACCACAAAACCGGGTGCCCCATCGTTATCAACCAAGTCGGGTGCCCCGTCCTCGGCGACAGCTTGATGGTCGCCAGGGTGGGGTGCCTTTTCTTCCACCGCCACTTCGCTGCTCAGCCCACCTCTCCACCGCGCCGGAACCCACCTCAATAACAACCCATCGTCCAACAGTAGAAACGCCAGCACCAGCACCAGGTAATTCAAAAACGTGTAATTCGCCGTCAGGATCACGCCAATCTGCCACACCGTCACCACGAAGAACAGGTACAGCCGCACCCGCCGCCCCAGGAACGCCAGCCACACCAGCCCCAGCTCCATCACCAGCGTCAGCAGCGCCGTCTCCCGCTGGAACCAGAGCGGCAGATGCTGCGCATACCACCCCACCCACGTCGGCAGCGGCCCATTCTGGTAGTACTCGTACATCGCCGTCAGCGTTCGCCACTGCCGGTCGCCGCTCAACAGCTTCACCACGCCCGACTCAAAATATATCCGGAACCATTCCCACAACAGCAGCAACCAGCTCGCACGCGAAGGCAAGCTGCTCAGTCCCCACCCCGGCCA
>Ga0206804_10199_pt1 | contig 17145 bp, 17 predicted proteins | sample Alteio_BWOrgCont_62_FD_152888 | JGI IMG/M metagenome (GOLD analysis project Ga0206804, IMG submission 152888) | Enriched cells from forest soil in Barre Woods Harvard Forest LTER site, Petersham, Massachusetts, United States -... | ecosystem: Environmental > Terrestrial > Soil > Temperate forest >... | reverse complement strand
GGCATGCACCGAGGATTGGCAGGCCGACGCGCGGCGAGTGACCGGCGTCAGGCCGAAGGCAAAGGCAAACTCAAGCCGCCCGAGGGGGCGGGACTGCTGGCGCGTGCGGGCGCGCCTCCCGGAAGAAATCGGAAACCGTCAGGACTCGCGATTCGGCCGCAGATGGATACACGTAAGCGACCGCCGCTTGATCGAATAACTCGATCTTTTTCACGAGTTGCAGCGCTTCATGGGTCTTTTCGGACTGCCGACCCTTTTGAATTTCCGTGCAGATGCGGCAGGGGTGCTGTCCGTCAAAGGTCTTCTCCACCGCGACGCTCAGCGCCGACGTCCGGGAGTAATCGACAATCATCGAAGCCCACGCGACGGTCTGCAGCACGGCCCAATGCCCGCCAATGGCCAAAAATAACGCCCCGATCAACAGCCAGCGGCTGAAGCGGAGAAAAATCTTGGGCATGACGGCGATTAAACAATTCCGCGACGGCGTGTCAAGCAGCCGCACGACAGTCGTCCTCGCCTACCCCTCCGTCGCCGCCAGCCATTCCACGGCGAATCGCACCAGTTCCTCGGAGGTGCTGAACCCAAGCTTCTCCTTGATGTGCATGCGGTGCGTTTCGATTGTCTTGACGCTGAGATTCAGGACCGTGGCAATCTCCCGGGTGGAGTGCTGCTTACCGAGATGTTGAAAGACTTCCAGTTCGCGGTCAGAGAGTTTGTCCACCGGCAGGCCGAGATCGGTATCGGCGCCTCGGATGGCCTTGAAAACCAGTCGGTCGCCCAGTTGCGGACTGACATAGATTTCGCCCTTCAACACTTTCCGCACAGCGTCGACAATACTCCCGGTGGCATCGCGTTTCATCACGTAGCCCCGCGCGCCGGCGCGCAAAGCGCGGAGTCCATACATCATTTCATCGTGCATGGAGACGCTGAGAATCAGCAGATGCGGCTGTTCCGCGACCATGAGTTTGATGAGCTCGATGCCATTGGTGCCCGGCAGGGAGATATCCACCACTGCAAGATCGGGCTTTCCACGTCGCATCGCGTCGAGGGCCGAACGGGCGTCGCCCGCTTCTCCGCAAATCTCCACATCAGGCAATTCGCTCAACAGCACATTCAGGCCGTGGCGAACGACCGGATGATCATCGACAATGAGCAACCGCCGCTTCGGCGTCGCTCCATTCGCAGACGGCTTTTCGGGAAGGGGTAGATTTTGGACGGGCGCAGTCATTTCGGTCGTACCTCGGAAACGAAATCCATCCGCCCATCGGTTGTATCCGTACGAATACTTACTCCACAGGAAACACCGATGCGCGCTGCTGCTGTAACTTCTCCCTGGCCGCGACCAAATCGGCGACGCGCACCCGGAGTTCGCGCTGCTTTGCCGTGTACTTTTTCCCCTCCTTTTTGACCAGGCCCTGGCCGACGAGCATCTGGAGCTTTTCGTAGAGGCGCAGGCGCAACATTTCCTCGCCTCCGCTGGTGGCGTCGCGCTCGTGGAGGCGGGCGTAGACCTCCTGGAACAGTTCGTTGAAGTCGTAGCTGGCCTTCTTGAGGAGGGCGGCGGTCATTTCCTCGGAGACGAGATCCTGTCTCGCCCGGATATAATCTTTTCTTTTCGTCATACTGCTGCAAGGCGGCCCCGGACGCGACTCGCACGAGTCGCCACGGGATTTTGTTAATGCCGTTAACCTTATGACAGCGGCGAGACGAAAAAATTCAAAATGAAGCGCAGTCGAGAGAGATTTCGCGCCTCGACGCGATCCCCATCCGCAACCCTGTGTCCTGGGTTGTGCGACAACCCGCTCACGGCCAGCTAAACCGCAGCAGACCCACGCTCCACCCGGCGAGAACGCACATTCCCATCACCACCGTCCAGAAGGGCAGCCAGAACAGCACGACAATACGATGACGCTTGCGAATTTTCATGTTCCCAAGGCGGCGGAGAGCAGAAACTGAAGCGGATGCGGTTCCGGAGCAGCCCCCGCCGCCGACGGCACGAAACGCGCCGAGGTCAGATGCTCGGTGGTTTCCATATCCGCACCGCAAATCCGAGCGAATTTCTCCATGGCCTCATGTCGCATCCGCAGGTTGGCGGGCGCGGCGGCGAGAATCCGGTCGATCTCGTCGCGGCTCAGGATGCAGAATCCGCTGCGGGCCACGGCGTAGCGAACTCGGGCGACGAGATCCGGGGGAAATTTCATATGCACATACATTCGGAGCAACCGGCTCAGGTGGTTGCCTGAAGGAGGCATCAGGACTGGAATCGGGCATCGCCGTTGCGCATCCGGAGCGGCGAGGTTAAGAGCGAGGCGTGACCATCCCCCAGGCTTTCGCCTTCGCTCTTCAGCACCACCAATCCGGGCGATTGGCGGAGGCGGAGGCGATCTACCGGCAGATCCTGGCGGTGGACCCGCGCCACGCCGATGCGCTGCACTTCCTCGGGCTCGTCGCACAGCAAACCGGACGCCCTGAAATCGCGTTGGATTTGCTTCGCCAGTCCATCGCGCTCGCACCCAACTCGGCGAGTTTCCACGGCAATTTCGGAGCGGCCTTGGCCGGCGCCGGGCATTTCGAGGAAGCGATCACCGCCTATCGCCAGGCCATCGCCCTGCAACCCGATTTCCCCGAAGTCTACAGCAATCTAGGGAATGCTCTGCGCGACCAGGGAAAACTCGATGAAGCCATCGCGGCCTATCGTCAATCCATTGCCTTAAGATCCAACCTGCCCGAAGCGCACAACAATCTCGGCAACGCCCTGCGCGACCGGGGGCAGGTCGGCGAAGCCATCGCCGCGTATGGTCAGGCCATCCTGCTTCGTCCCACCTACGCCGAAGCCCACAGCAATCGGGGGAATGCCCTGGCCGATGCCGGACAAAGCGACGCGGCGATCAGCGCCTATCGGCAAGCCATCGCGCTCCAACCGAACTACGCCGAAGCCTACAACAACCTCGGCAAAGTGCTGCGCGACCAAGGCCAAATGGAACAGGCGATCGCGGCCTGCCGCCAGGCCGTCGCGCTCCAGCCCGCCTTCGCGGAGGCTTATAGTAACCTGGGTCAGACCTTGCGAGATGCCGGGCTTCTGGAAGAGGCCGTCACGTCCGGTCGCCGGGCCATCGCCTTGAAGCCCACCTTGGTTGAAGCGCACAATCATCTCGGCAACACCTGGCACGACTTGGGGCACTTTGACGAAGCCATGGCGTCGTACCGTCAGGCGATCGCCCTCCAGCCCGACAACGCCACGGCCCATAGCAACCTGGGCCACATTCTGCGCGAGATGGGGCAACCGGTCGAAGCCATCGCGGCCTGCCGCGCGGCCATTACTCACCGGAACACCTTGCCCGCGGCCCACGCCAACCTCGGGAATGCCCTCCGCGACCTGGGGCAACCCGACGCCGCGATCGCCGCCTACCGCCAGGCCATCGCGTTACGCCCTGGCTATCCCGAGGCGCACGGCAACCTCGGCACGGCCTGGCGCGATGTGGGGCAACTCGATGAGGCCATCGCGAGCTATCGCCAGGCCTTGATGCTCAATCCGCGCCTCGTGGCCACCCATAGCGACCTGATCTTCACGCTGTATCACCACCCGGCTTTCGACACCCGGGCCATTGCCGACCAACTCGCTCTCTGGAACCAACAATACGCCGAGCCGCTGCGGCAGGACATCACGCCTCATCCCAATCACCCCATTCCCGACCGTCGCCTGCGGATCGGCTATGTCTCGCCCGATTTTCGCGAACACCCCGTCGGTCACTTCCTCCTCCCTCTGCTCACCCGGCACGACCGGGATCACTTCGAGATTCACTGTTACGCCCAAGTGCCGGTCCCCGATGCCAGGACTGGGCAACTCCGCGCCCAAGCCGATCATTGGCACAGCATCGTGGGCCTGAACGATGAGCAAGCCGCCACGCTGATCCGCGAGCATCAGATCGACATTTTGGTGGACCTGGCGCTGCATACCGCGCACCACCGTCTCCTCGTCTTCGCCCGCAAACCGGCTCCGGTGCAACTGACCTATCTGGCCTATGCCGGCAGTTCCGGATTAAGCACGATGGATTACCGCTTGAGCGATCCTTTCCTCGATCCGCCGGATGCGATTGAGTCGCATGACTCGGAGCAGACCCTTCGCCTACCGCGGACTTATTGGTGTTATCAGCCCGTCGAGTCACCACCGGTTACTCCTCTCCCCGCACACACCGCCGGCCACATCACTTTCGGTTGCCTGAATAACTTCCCCAAAGTCAGCGGGCCGGCGCTGGAAACCTGGACACGACTTCTCCAGGTGATGCCCGACGCCCAGTTGCTGCTCCTGGCGCCGGAGGGAAGTGCTCGCCGCCGGATCAGGGAATTCCTGGAGCAGGCCGGCGTCGATCCTCGGCGCCTGCGCTTCGTGGAACGGGCGCCGCTGTCCACCTATCTGCAAATGTTCGCGCAAATCGACATCGCCCTCGATCCGTTCCCCTACGGAGGAGGAACGACGACTTGCGATGCCCTGTGGATGGGCGTGCCGGTGGTGAGCCTCGCGGGTCAGACCGCGGTGGGTCGCGGCGGTGGCAGCATCCTCTCGAATATCGGCTTACCTGAGTTGGTCGCCCGGACTAAAGAAGAATACGTGCAGATCGCCTCGAACCTGGCCCGGAACATTCCACACCTGGACCATCTGCGAATGACGCTCCGCGACCGGATGCAGGCTTCTCCCATGATGGACGCGCCGCAGTTTACCCGGGATGTCGAGCAAGCCTATCGCACCATCTGGAGCCACTGGTGCGCACAACAAGGAAGGCCGGTTTGACACAACTTTTTCACCATTCTTCGGCAAAGCGGTTAATATCGTCTCATTTCTCCTCGAGTGAGGGCCTGCGAACGGAAATTGCTTATTACCCTTTCCACCACTGAATCCATATGAACCGACGCTCGTTCCTTTCCTCGCTCACCGTCTTCGCGCTTCTCGGCGTCTCCCCAACCTGGGCCGCGGACCCAGCCAATCCACCAGAGTTGCAATTGCACAGCCTGCCGCTCGACGCCCAGGAGGTGCTGAAATCCTTAAAGCCGGGAATGACCCGAAAGAAGATCGCCCAGCACTTTGTTCCCGACGGCGGTCTGGTTTCTCCCTCTTCCGAACGCTACTATCTTCGCGGAGTGTCCGTTCCCGGAGCTTCAGGTTGGGTCGTGATGATCAGCATCACCTTCCAGCCCAAGGCCATGGACGACGCGACCTATGCCGATGACTATTGGCGCGCCGACTGGTATCGCCATCACGAGTGGGGTCCGGGGACCGACAATGCGGATGACATCGTGCGAGCCGTCGCCAAGCCGTACCTGGCGCACAGTGCCATCGACTGAGGGGAAGGCCACGTCGGACGCGACCACCATTCAACTCCGTTGATCGGCGTCTTCCAAGGCCAGTCCCGACGAATCGAACCGGCCGGTTGTGTCCATCCGGACGCTGCGGAGATGCGCGGTGGCGCGAAGTGAGGCGGCGCAAGGCTCGGCGAAATAGCCGATCAGGATGGTGCGCCGGCGCGCGCCACTCAGGTTCCGGCTGGCCGCGTGGACGAGATTGGCATCGATTACCAGGATGTCTCCAGCGGAACCGGACAGTTGCATTGACCGGGACTCGTCCCGGAAGTCGAAAGGCGGCTCATCCGGCGCCGGGCGGTGGCTGCCGGGGACGAGGCGGGTCGCACCGTTCCCGGGGCCATAGTCGTCGAAGTAGGCCAGGGCGCTCACCGAATCGCCGGGACGCCGGTTCGCGCCGTCGCGGTGCAGCGTCTGATGGCCTCCATTCACCAAGGGCTCGCGCCCTTCCACCTGCGCGAGGAAGAAACGTTCGCCGATCAGCGCACCGGCCACGGCGAGCATCTCCGGCAGGTGGCAGACGGCCTGCACTTGTGGATCCAAGTCCAACATCGAATGGCGCCAGCCCGGCCCTCGCGGCACGGGCCATTGGTCCGACGGTTTCACTTCCCTGTCGAACGCCACACGAAGTTCCTCCAACCATTCAGCCGGGATCGCTCCACGGAGCAGGGCGTAACCGTCTCGATGGAGTTGCTCGCGATCAATCATGCTCTCCCATTGTGGCTGCCAGGAAAGCGCCGTGCAAGCCACTGAAGAACGCGTCGTCAAACGCATTCCGGCTCCCGTTTTGGGTTGCGAGAGGCCGATCCTCCAAGGACGCGGAGCGGCCTCACTCCCAAACCAACTCGGTGGCCTGGAACTCACGATGCGGACACTTCGACGGCTCCTGCCATCGAAGTGTCCGCCCGCACAGCAAAAGCAGCGGTTTAATTATTTTCCGGCCGGAGCTTCGGGAATGATGGCCGTTTCGGCCAAGTCCGTCAGCTTCGCTTCCGTTTCCGTCTCTTCCTCGAGGGTCTCACCCAGCAGGTCCGCCACGTCTTCGTGGCCAAGGGCCTTGGCCAGGGCCTGCGCCGTGCCGTAACCCGCGATTTCATAGTGCTCCACGCGTCGAGCCGCCCCGATCAAGCCCGCGTCACGCACCGTGTCTTCGGCGTCTTCATCGATCATCTCGGCGCCTTCTTCGACGAGTCCTTCCATCGCCTTGCACTTGTGCCCGGTGAGTTTCACATCCAGAATTTCAGCGCTCTGGTTCAGCCGCTCGACATGGCCTTTGGTCTGTTCGAGGTGCGCCTCGAAGCCCGCCTTCAATTCTTCGTTTGTCGCCGCCTTGGCCATCTTCGGCAAAGCTTTCACGAGTTGTGTCTCCGCGCTGTAGAGGTCTTTGAGTTCCTGGTGGAGTAAGTCAGTCAGTGTATTGAGTTTCATGGTCCCATGGCATCGCCAGCACGTTCAAATCCGGTTGTGCATATCTCGTCCCCTATGGTTGAGTAAGACTTCCACTCAGCCATCTTGCTTATTGCCGAAACCTGCTTCAGCGAAGTTCTAATGGCTTCCGTGGGGTGTTGATTGCGGGAGGCTAAATGTTGAGGGTGAAAGCCCCTTCCTTTCGCATGACCGCCATTCCGATCAACAAATAATAACTTGCGTCCACACAGAACAGGAACTTCGAAACCTCGGCTCAAAAAAATTGCTTCCTCCTGACGGAACATCGCGAAACGCAGAACGCCCACAGTCTCAGCACTCTCGCACTCCTTGCGGAGTCTCCGACGAAGCGCAGACTTACTTGGCCAGAGTTATTCTTACAACCGCGCTCCCCGAGTATGCCGATGCAGCAATAACATGAAAAACATCATCAAACTCCATGCTATCACCGCGGCGATGGCCGCGACTTTCGCCATCTCCGCCTACGCCGAGCCACCCACGGATCCCGCCAAGCCGGGTTCACCCGGCGACAAGCCCGTGCCCGAACAACCCGGCGCTCCTGCCAGGCCGCCCGCCGGCGACAAACAGGATCCCGCGCCTCCCGCTCCGGTCGACCCGGCTGCTCCCAGCGCCCCGGCCAAACCCGGCAGCCCCGGCGACAAACCCGGCTCGCCGGATCAACCCGGTGCTCCGAAACCGCCCCAGATCTAACGGGGAAAACCATCCAGCCGAAACAAAAAGCGGCGGCCCAAAAGGCCGCCGCTTTTCATTTGTGGTCAGTTCTTCAAAGGCAAAGGCGCGCGACAACGCGTCGGCGGGAATTCTCATGCCACTGTCCCGCAACCGAACCTCGCGGTGATCTCCGGCATTTCCAAAAGCCCGGTCGCGAAGGAGTTCCGTATCGCCGGTCGTCCTGGGTATCGATGAATTTGGGGACAACCGACGAGGACGATGACCTGCCGCCTCACTCCCACCTGGCATCCTGGATTCCACATCCCATCCTTCCTCCTTTCCTCCGCGGCTTCGGGCGTACACACTCCGCGCCTTTGAAACGCGATTCCGACTACATCCAGTTCCGGCCATACGGCGCCATTGCGCAGCCGTTCAAGGTCACCCCGCGAGGGGAGAACCCTGATTGGCGCAATCGCTGGCTCTATCTCCTGCTGGCCTTCGCGGTCATGGGACTCGGGCTGATTTGGCGCGCCCGCTGGATGCCCTTGCCGGCCGGCGTGGCCAAGGTCGGCGCGGATGCCCTCTGGTCGCTCGTGGTTTTCTGCGGCATCGCTTTTCTTCGCCCCAGATTCAAGACCACTACCGTCGCCCTGGGCGCGTTGCTCTTCTCGTTCACCATCGAATTTACTCAGCTCTATCATGCGCCTTGGATCGATCACTTGCGCGCCTATCGCCTTGGCGGGTTGATCCTCGGTTACACTTTCAACTGGCCCGATTTCGGTTCTTACACCATCGGAGTTTTGTTGGGCGTCGTCCTGGATTTGCTGCTTTACCGATCGGCGACCCGGGCACTCCGCGGCATTTAGGGGTGCCTTGCTGACGACCGATGCGCCCCCTCCCCCTGCTCCTCCTCGTCGGAGCTGTCGCCGCACCGATCGCCGGCGCCGCGGACGCCCCTGTCCCCAACCCCGTCACTCACGATTCCAACGGGCTGCACGGCTATATCGGATTCAGCGCCAGCCGGCCGCCCGACCATTCCGAGTTCAGCGCGGGCATGGGTTTCTACTCCGCGGTTTGGCCGTTGCTCGATCAGCCGCTGGCCAATTTTCAGATCGGCCTGGCCGGGGCCTGGATCACGCCGGACAACTCCGATAACCGGACCCAACCACTCGCGCCGGAAGGAACGGTGGCCCGGAAATGGGCGGAGCGCGGCCCCACCTGGGGAAGTGTGTTCCAGACGGTGGAAGGCGGGCTGGGCTATTGGGCCGGTAATCACTTTCGCTACGGTCCACCGAAATTCAGCATGAACGCCACGCCGCAATGTTATGACTACGAAGTCGGCTCGCCGGGGTGGTCCTTCTTTTACAGCAACGAAGCCCTGCCGGACAATCGGCTGGGTATCGCACAACTCAGCAATCGGCTGCTCATTCCACCCGACGCGCTGCCTTTCCAGGGGAATCCTCATGGGCAGTTCCTGGGCTATACCTGGATGGCTTTGCCCTTCACAGACGCGACCGCCGGGGAACCACCCACCGGCGACCAGAGCTGGACCTGTTTCCTGAGCGCGGCCAACTTCAAGGGACCCATCGCGTATTATATCCCGGAGACGTGGAGCAAGATCGGCCAGGTGTTTCATTATCCGATCGACTATGGCCGCGGACTCGACACCCGTCCGGGTAACATGGGCGGCGGGGCGATGGAGATCAATACCGTGCCCCGCTTCGACAGCGCTGACGCGCACGGCACGCTTTACTCGAAGATACCCAAGTTACAATTCCCCGTGGACGCCCAGGGCCGAACGCTCCTGGTGCAGGATGTGACCTATTACTCGAAGGCCGCGCTGGCCGAGGCTTTCCGCGCCTGGCGCGATGGCGGCGCGGCGTGCTCCGGGCAATTCGACGGCCGGGGCGCCTGGAAATCCACCCTCACCACCCACACCACCCATTTTGACCAGGATCGCAAGAAGATGACCGGGGTGGATCGCGTCTTTGATACACGGGTCTTCGAGGGCAACGTGTGGGGCTTGGAATGGTTCAAGAGCGACATCAGTTCCCCGGGAATTTTCCCGCAGTACTACAGGCACGTCGGGGAGGAGCGAGTGGCCGTAGCGGCGAAGGAGGTGCCGGCGGAAACGCAACTGGCGGCCCAGGAATTCAAGTTGGCCGAGCCGGGCCCGCCGTACACTTCACCGACGACTGGTGCCTGGACTCAGCCCGGTGCGAAGCTGGGGCCATTCACCGTCCAGCTCGGCGATGGTTCGCAGGTAACTTATTCGTGGTATCGGTTTGTCGATCAGCCCTCCTTCCAACAGTACCACTGGAGCGACGAGAAGAAGGCGAAGCTACAAGCCTTCGTGGAGAAGATCCACGCCACCTGGCCGATCGATCGCGAGTACATGGCCCCGCCCAGCCAGGGTGCGCTGGTCGCACTTGATCCAGCATTGTTGGTCACGCCACCAAAGGGACTTGAAGTCGGTTACGTGCCGATCGTCACGGGGCAATCCGGCAAGTAATGTATAGAAGGGCAGATTAAAAGCACCGCACACTCAAGAAACTCGAATTCCAAGCTTTCCGGATATCCAGCGACAACGGATTGGAATTTGCCTTTAGCGAGTGTCGATTTACGGTCGAGGGGACTCCCCCTCCCGCTCATGCGGTTTCTCCCTTTCTTTTTTTCTCAGTGGCGCAGGATTCTCGGCAGCCTGGCTGTCCTGGCGGCGCTCGCTGCGCTCGGCTGGTTTCTCCGATTCATCAATGCCTTTGGGGACCAGGTGGGCGCAATTCCATTCTCTTACGACGCTTCCCTATCTCTGCCCAAGAAAGGCCCCGATGGTGTTCCCTATTCAATCAACAACTCCTTGGCCACTTTCCACCTGGACGTGGCGCGCCCGGATAGGAACTGCGAGCGTCTTTTCCCCAACTACGCGGCGGCGCTGAAATTCGCGAAAGACGCCGGGCTGCCAACAGTGCCTTCCGTGCAAATGATCCATGGAAATTGCCACCAGTTCGACAATGACCTATGCGCGGCGCTTCAAGCAGTCATGCAGACTGGTTCGGAGCATATCCCCGGTAAATCAGCATCGCTACAACGCCTCGCGCGAAAGCTGGCGGAAGCGCGAGACGCCGCGCCGGAATCGGTGCGCCCGCCGATCGAAAAAGCGCTTCGGCACGTGGCCACTGCGGCTGTCCTGGGTGGCGCGAAACTCGCTCTCGATCCGGTCCTGGCTTCGGAAGTGGAAGCCCGGAAAGCCTCCTTCCTCACCGAGCGCGCGATCTCGACTCCGACTGGATTTTGGGCGGAAGACGAAACGTTACGGCAGACTTTCTTGCAGGACCGGTATCTAATGCAGGGATTCGCGCTGCGGGATGACATGGCGGTTTGCATCGTCCTGGCGCAAACCATTGCGGACGATCCCGAACTTGCGCGCGACTTCGACTTGTTTCGCGCCCTGGACTCCCGGCTCACCAATCCTCCCGAGTACGTCAGCCAGGCAGTCCCCGCTTCCGCTCCCACCAAAGCTCCCTCCTTTCGCGATATCACCGCCGCGTTGCCGGCTGGCGCAGCCTTGCCGGAACTGCTCGCACCCGCTTCGCTGCAGTCCATCTCCGAAAAACTGGCCGGGAACTTGGGACGGGACGCCGGATTCGCTTTGATCAATTATGCGGGAAGTCCGGAATACGATCTTCTGCAGCGCGCCGCCAGGGAAGGCAAATGGGACGGACGCAAGACCTCATTGGCACTGATCATCGACGCCATTCGAGGTGGCAAACTGTCCCTGAAGCCCGTGCCTGGATCGGGTTGGTACGCCTACCAATGGTATGCGCTCGAGACGCTCCTGCTTCCCGAGCGCGCGAGAGAAGCCGCCAAGCTCAACTTGACCAAGGCCTACAAGCAGCGGCTCGAAGAGGCCTTCAAAAGCTCGCTCGCGAAAAACCGTGAGACACATATCAAGATGCTTTCGGAAATCGTCATGGGTATGGAATCGGAGCCGCCATCTCAGGTGCCGATGGATATTCATCCCGAGTTTTCCGCGGAACCGACAGTCACTGTCTATCTCCGGATGGCGCGAGCCTATCGTTTCCTGCACACGGCTCTCACCGCTGTGCTGGGCGACGAAGCGGTGCGGGCGCTGCGAAAAAAATCCACCGACGGGACTGGTGACCGCACTCTTGGTGAAGAGCTGAATCGGATGGCTCTGCTGTGCTACGGCATCTACGGCCTCGTTTCCGCGGATTTAGGCCTGGCGACCGAACTCCTGTCCGACGAACTCAGCCCCGCGGAACTCAGGGACGCGAAAGAGATCGCCGTCACCTGGCTGACTAATCCCGCCGCAGACCCTGACCTTGCCCGTGATACCAGGGTTGCCACCCCGATCATGGTGGAGTCCGACGGTGCGGTTCACTATTGGGGAACGGGGGGTGTCCGATTGCAGCGTGTCAAATATGAGTATGAACAGACGCCCACCATAACAGGCGCGATAAAGGCGCACTTCGTTCCCGGTTACTACTACCTTCCCACGGATGTCAGTTTGGAATTCCAAAGACCCAGCGCTCTCACCGGTGCTGAGTTCCGCCGACTGTGCGATTCGTCGGCTGATGAAACCACACTCCGCCACCTTCTGCAGGCTCCGCTGGCCGCCGCGACAATCGCGCCGTTTTCGCAAATTCTGGTCGGTGCGTTCCTGTTCCTCCTGGTGATGCCGATTTTCTTTGGCTGGAGGACGAACCGGGCGCTGACCCGACGCGTCGCGTTGTCAGCACTGGCGGTCGCGACTCTGTTCGTCATGGGATGGATCGCTTTCATGACCTTCGATGAAGCTTATCGCATCCACTTTTTCATCCGGCACGTCGCCAGTAAGAATTCGCTACTGGCGATGTCTTATGGGCAACGCCACTTTTACCACGGGCTCAGTCCCGAGCCCACGCCGGCCGCCCTCCGTGCACTGGTGGATTTACTGCACGATCCGGACCGGCAGACTCGCTATCTCGCGATCACCTACCTGATGTTGAGCGACACCCAAAAACTACCTGCCGTGGATCACGCCAGGGCCAACCTCTGCGAAGTCGCCCTCGGTTCTGATCCGGATTTGGCCCCACTGGCCTACTACCTCTTGGGAATGTTTCGGGACGATGGCAATGTTGCGTTCCTTCGGGCGGCATTGAAGAACGTCGACAGCGATGAGGGCATGCGAGAGGCGGCTCTGTCCGGACTGGCCAGGACTGGAGATCCACAGGTGATCGAAGACGTGATTGCCTGCGGGCACTCTCCGGAGGCCACTCTGCGCATCGCCGCAGGGCGCGCGATAGGAAATTTCGATGACCCGAGATCCGTGGATTTGATCGCCGAGATGCTGCCCTCATCCGATGCCCGTATCAGTAGAGCCGCCTTTATATCGTTCGAACGGCTGACCGTCGGACGTCCGCATCGGGATGTTTTCGAACAGATTGATCCTGCACTGCTCGCGGCCGTTCGGGTTGCGTCGTTTACGCCATATCACCGACAACAGATGGCCCGGGAAATTCATGACGTTTCCCTACGGGTCCTGGCTTATGAAAGCCTTCTGGTATCTCCCAGTTCGACACGAAGAATGTCGGAAGCAGATTGCCAGGCAGATGCCGCCGAGGAGTTGGGCGACCTAAAATCCGCCGCAGCCGGTGCGCTTCCAACACTGGAGAGCACATTGCGAAACCCGCAAACCGCGCCGTACGTTCAAATCCAAGTTCAGAAAGCGATTAAGAGTATCAGCCGATCGGTTCGGTCAGGCGTTGTTGAATAGTTGCCGCTTCAAAATGTAACGTCCGGGCCCGATCTCACGTCTTGGCCGGGAGACCGCAATATCTCAGGCTTCACCTCCACCCATGAAATCTCTCCTACCGCTCGCTTTCGTTTTCTGCCTTAGCTTCGCCGCCAGAGCGCCCGCGGCGCCCTACGATCCGTTGACTCTGCCACAGAAAAGTCCGGCAATCGCGGGGGTGGATTTCACGGTCCATGATGCGACCCGCAATCGCGACATTCCGGTGCGGGTCTTCTTGCCCGCGGCATCCCCGAGCGCCGCCGCGCCGGTGGTGCTCTTCAGTCCCGGTCTCGGCGGCAGCCGCGAAGGGAGTGCCTATCTTGGAGAACACTGGGCCGGGCGCGGCTATGCGGTGGTCTATTTGCAGCATGCCGGCAGCGACGATGGGGTGTGGAAAAACGTGGAGGCGGCCCAACGCCTGGAGGCCATGAAGCAGGCCGCATCGGTGCAGAACTTCCTCCTCCGCGTGCAGGATGTCCACGCGGTGCTCGATCAACTTGCTCTCTGGAACAAGGAAACCGGCCACGCCTTGGCGGGCCGCCTCGACCTTGGGCATGTCGGCATGTCCGGGCATTCCTTCGGTGCGGTCACCACCGAAGCCGTGAGCGGCGAGAGCTTCCCCGGCGCGCTCGGCCAGCGTTTCACCGACCCGCGCATTCATGCAGCCGTAGCCTTCAGCCCAAGCCTGCCCAAGTCGGGTGATCCCCAGACCGCCTTCGCCAGCGTGAAGATTCCCTGGATGCTCATGACGGGGACCAAGGACACGAGCCCGATCAGCGCGGCGACGGTGGAATCGCGTGAGGCCATCTTTCCCGTGTTGCCGCCCGGCGACAAATACGAGCTGGTGCTCGACAAGGCGGAGCACTCGGCCTTCACCGATCGTCCGCTGCCGGGCGATTCCGAGCCGCGCAACCCGAACCATCACCAGGCCATCCTCGCACTGTCCACGGCGTTTTGGGATGCGTATCTCCGAGACAATGCGGACGCGAAATCGTGGCTCCAGAGCGAGGCCCCGCGCGGCGTGCTGCAGAAGGACGACCGCTGGCAGAAAAAATAAGGATCATCGGGACGCACGGCGGTCGCCATGCTATCATCGGCGCCTTGGAAACAGCATCCACCCAAAAACCCCAGCGCGGTCTTTACATCATCGGCATCTTCAAGCTGGTGAAAGGGACGATGCTTTTGGTCGCAGCGTTGGGCGTGTTGCATTTCCTGCACCGCGATGTCCGCCACACGGTCGAACACCTGATCAATGTCATGCGCGTCGACCCCGACAACAAATATGTCGCCGCGCTCCTGGCCAAAGTGGGCCTGGTCGATGACCGCCACCTGAAAGAGCTCAGCGGGCTGGCGGCGATCTATGCCGGCCTCTTTCTCACCGAGGGAACCGGTCTGCTCCTGCGGAAGCGCTGGGCCGAATATCTCACCGTCATTGCCACGGCGTCATTCATTCCCCTCGAGATCTATGAGATTCACCGGCACTGCTCGCTCACTCGCGTCTCCTTCTTCCTCGGAAATATCGCCATTCTCATCTACCTGATCTTCATCTTGAGGAAGAAGGAATGATCGGGTGACCGATCGTCCTCAATTCCCAGCGCGGACCTGCAGGCTGGCGAGGACGCGTTGCGCGTCGCCGACATGGGCGTCGCCGGTGAAAGTCACGACGATACCCATCATCGATCGCGTGTTCTGCACGATCAGTTCCTCGAGGTGTCGAGTGCTGCCACCGACCCCGTACCTGTAGGAAAGGTGGCGCGCCGCCATCCCATTCACAAATCCATCGACCTTGCCATAGGCCGGATTGAGGTCGCCGCATTTCTTCGCAAAATGCAGCACCGGCCCGCGCGCCCCATCCTCCAGCGACAGCGTGTGCCGTCCGTCGATTTGAAAGGAAAGAGCCTCGACTTGAAAGCCGTCTGCTGTCCGGCCCGCCCACTCATGACGATCCACCAACTGGCTGATCTGGAAGGGCGTGAGTCCATGATCGTCCGGCGACTGGCTCGTCAGGGGCACCGGCGCATCCACGCTCAGGGCTGCAAAATTCTGCCGCGCCCAATTCCCTGTCATGACCTGCCGTCCACGGTCGTCGACCGGCTGAGACGGCCCGGTGGACGGATTTTCCCGCGAGCCGGCGCCGCCGCCCGATCCCGGTGAATCGAACAGCGCATGGTCAAACCCTGGCAGCGGCTGCTGGACCAGCGGCAGTTGGTTGTTCCGATAAAGATGGATCACCGCCGCCGCCGCAAAGGCGAGGAACATCACGATGGCCAGCGTCTTGCCAAAGCCGGTGACCCCACCCCTGGACTGTGGTCCCCCTGGCCCGGAATTGTCGTCGTAGGTGGCATTCATCTTAGGAAACGGTCGCGGCAGATGTTCGACTAAGGCGCTGGAGTGCTGGGGATGGTTGGAGGCGTCGTCGCCTTCGGGAGCGGCGAAGCGACCACCGGAGTTCCTCCCGGCACGACGCCAGGCCAGGCCTCTCCACCGGGCAATTTCCTGGCGTCGTCCACCGCCTCCTGTCGCGATTTGATGAACGCTTCCTGCCGCGCCTGGAAGATCGCGCTGGGATGGATCAACCGCGCGCGTTCCCGATCTCGCTGCCAGCCCAGGTAAACGGTGGCGGCGCCGAGGATGATCAGGAGGGAAGCGGCGACGATGGCGAAAACTTTCATGACATCATTGGACTCACGAAAACGACCATCAGGTGACCTGCGGCGGCTCGAAGCCCGGCCGATAGGTGCGCGCCAGGATTTCGTTCGCCTTTTCGTGATTGGTAAAACGGCAGGACGCACTGTTCCAGCGCAGTTCCTCGCCGGGAAAGCGCGTCGCCTTCACCGCGAGCAGCGCCGGCTCGGTGATCCGCCAGCCGATCGTCAAAGGCGTCCAGAGCGGCTTGTTCGCCCCGAGACAGTTATCCGCCCAGTCTTTCCAGTGATCGCGCGGCTCGACCGTCGGCAGCGGCTCATTTGCCGCCACCGCGCCCTTGCGGAAGATCGTGATCTTCCCATCGGCCTGGAGCAGCAGCGTCCCCTCTTCGCACACCACCATCGTGTGATTGGGATCGACCTTGGCATCCGGCAGCCCCAGCGCGGCAAACGACGGCAGCAAGCCACTGTCATTGTAGTGCAGAACAAACTTCTCCCGGGCGAACTTATCCCCGCCCCCAGCAAAAGTAATCGTGCTCTGGTTATGCGCCGAATGCCCCGTGTTGGACGGCCGAATCGTGTGCGTTTGCACCGCCTCGGGCGAAGGCAGATCGTAGGCGAAAAACAGGATGTCGAGCAAATGACATCCCCAGTCGGCCAATTGTCCGCCACCCGTCTCCCAGTACCCGCGCCAGCGCCGCGGCGCGAGGTCTTCGCTGTAGGGCAGTTTCACGCTGAGCGGTCCGTGCCACAGATCCCAGTTCAAGGAATCGGGCACCGCCACCGCCGGGGTGTACTCGCTCCACGGATCCACGAAGTAATGGCCGCGCTCGACCTTGCCCGTCCAGACATACGCCTCGACCGGCCGCCCGAGCTGGTTGCGCCGAAGGATCTCCACCGCCTGCATCCGGCCTTCCTTGCAGGCCCGCTGGTTGCCCATTTGCGTGATCAACTTCGGCCGCGCGGCCAGCGCCTCGCGCATCAGCCGCAATTCATCGAGTTGCTGGACCAGCGGCTTCTGGCCGTAGAGATGTTTCCCGTGCTTCAGCGCCGTCAGCATCATCGGGCAATGATGAAAATCCGGCGTATCAACGATCACCGCATCAAATTGATCCAGGCGATTGGCAAACCCCTCGCGATAATCGTTCAGCGTCCAGGCGCCGGGAAATTCCTTGCCGATCTTCTCCAGTTCCTTGTTCTCGACATCGCAGAACCCGGCGAATTCCACCATCGGGTGGTCCTTCAGACCTTTGC
>Ga0206804_10197_pt1 | contig 17304 bp, 14 predicted proteins | sample Alteio_BWOrgCont_62_FD_152888 | JGI IMG/M metagenome (GOLD analysis project Ga0206804, IMG submission 152888) | Enriched cells from forest soil in Barre Woods Harvard Forest LTER site, Petersham, Massachusetts, United States -... | ecosystem: Environmental > Terrestrial > Soil > Temperate forest >... | reverse complement strand
GCACTGCCGGTGCCGGTATAAAAGCTGAATTCATCAATTGAGCCGATAAAATCACGCCCATTACTGATCCGGTTACCGATGGCCAGGCTGGCGCTGCCGCTGAAATTAAAGTTAGTCCCCACCCCGACCGTATAGGCCGTATATAATTTGGCAGAACTTCCTTCAGTACCATAATAAAGATACGCATTGCCGCCCACACTGTCATAGGTCAGGGCGCAAAAAATCCACACGTTCGTCGGAAAATCATAATAAACCGGCGGAGTCAGACGCGCGGTAGAAACAAAGCCATTGAGGCAGTTCATCGGATTGACCGTTTGTGAACTGCTGGAGCGTGAGCCAAATTGCAAACCGAGGGTGGTTACCGCATTCAGGTCAGTAGCCCCGTTCGGCGCCAGGACAAACAGGCGCGGACCCTGGTTGGATATATTAGTGAACGGAGCCGAAATCTTGAACCAGATGGCCGCAGTAAAGTTACTTACCACACCCAATCGGCCTAGAGTAGTATTAGCGGTAGTCAATGCATAAGCACCGTTCACGTTACCCGCGATCGAGTTAGTGGTAAGATTTAAACTACCACCCTGCCCTTGAATGCCGGAACCGGCAATTCCGTGAAGATCAGCAGCGGCTCCGCCGGCGGATACCATATTCAACGTCACCGGATAGATAGCACTGGCAGAATCATCGGTTGTGGTGGTACCCGGACCGTCCGCAAATCCAAATCTTAACTGAAGTGTTTGTGCCTGCAGTGCATTTCCAAACAGAAAAATGCCGGCGATAATTGATAAAAAGAACTTATTGATAACAGTCTGATTCAGACAATTTTTGCTTTTCATAGTGGTTGGGGTCACGAAGAGAATACATTTTATTCGGGATTTAGATACCCCTCTTTGGAGGGGGTAAAATGCCGTCTGTCGGAAAATTCTGCATCCAAGTCGACTCTATCTATGAGCACAGGAAGATATATAATTTTAATTTTCCGGCTTAAGCATTGACCGGCATTCTCTGGAAAGGTAGGTTCAAATAATAAACACCGAATTCCCCACATCAATTCAAATATCGGAATGATCCGGAAGACCAACATCGTTTTTGCTGCTGTCACGCATTGGCGGGTCATCATCGCTCTGATTATCAGCGGAATTCTTTCGCAAAAAATACAAGCTGTCGAAATTATCACCAACGCGTCCGATATTATCAGTTTATCGGCCAAGGATGCGTTGACCGGACTTCCGGTTTCGATCACCGGAGTAGTCACCGCCACCGAGAGTAACTGGGTGGGAAGGTTCTTTTTGCAAGATGCCAGCGGCGGTGTTTTTGCAGACAACGTGAATCATCCCGGGCCGGCGGTAGGCGACTTAGTCAGGGTTACCGGGGTAAGTCATCCGGGCGGATACGCTCCGGTCATTTAAAAACCGCATTGGGAAAAAATCGGAACGGCCCCATTGCCGGAAGCCAGACCGGTAACAATTGAAAGGTTGATGTCAGGGACCGAAGACAGCCAGCGGGTCGAATTTTCCGGCATCGTCAGGGCGGCTCAAATCAGCGGTTCTGAGACGGAGATTGAAGTGACTTCCGGCGGCTACCGCTTACGCGCTTACTTTCCTATCGCGCCGGATCTTGATCTGCAATCGTTGATCGGAGACAAAGTTCTTTTGAAAGGGACCGTCGCGGCCGCCTTCAATGCGCCCTTACGGCATTTCATCACGGTCACACTTTTTATACCGCAGTTGAACGATTTTGTGATTGAAGAGTCGCCGTTGAAAAATCCATTTGACGAACCGTTGACGCCTCTGAATGGCATCGCACAATTCCGCAAAAACAGTTCACTTGAGAGCCGGGTTCACGTCAAAGGTGTGGTCACTTATCAAAGAAACGGTGAAGACCTGTTCATTCAGGATGATACCGGCGGGTTACAGATTAAGACCCGGCAGTTGACGCCGGTTGTTCCGGGCGATGTGGTTGAAGCCGTTGGATTTTCCGCCGTGGATAATTTTTTGCCGGTATTAGAGGATGCCAGCTTTCGCAAGACATCCGATCCCCAGGTTAAACCGCAACCTAAATCCGCAACGATCAACGGGCTGCTGGAAGGCATTCACCATGCCGACTTGATCAATCTGCGTGGCCGGTTGATTGACCGCTTAAGCAAAGGTATCGGACAGAATGAAGACAATTCAACCACACGGACTACTCTGGTGTTACAAACGTCTAATTTCCTTTTCACCGCTGAAAAAGACACGTCCGAACCCAACAGCTTACTGGACGCCATTCCTATCGGCAGCCTGGTTGAGATCAACGGCATCTGCTTATTGGAAAGCGGTGATGATGGAAAAATTAAATCCTTACGCATCTTATTACCTACTTCACATGATATCCGCATCATTGAAAAACCGAGCTGGTTCACGCCGCAACATCTGTTGATCACCTTAGCGATCGTTTTTACGGTTCTGATTGTGGCTATCACCTGGATCGTGATGGTGGTGAAACGGAATTCCATGTTGAAATCTTCGATGCGTGAAAAGGAACTGGCACAATACGAATTGCAACACGCGCACGATCAACTGGAAGAAAGAGTCAAAGAACGTACCGCGCAATTGAAAGTTGAGATGACCGCGCGCAAGGAATCCGAAGTCCAATTCCGTGCCACCTTAACCGAACGGACCCGGCTGGCGCAGGAACTTCACGATACGCTGGAGCAAACCATGACTGGAATCGCTCTCCAGATGGACATGGTTGCGAGTCAGTTTGGAAAAAATCCGGACAGTGCCTCGCATCACCTTAAACTGGCGCGCAACCTCATGCGCCAGAGCCAGATTGATGTCCGCCGCTCGGTCTGGGGCTTACGCAGCCGGGCAACGGAACAATTTAATCTGACTAATGCCCTGATCACCAACAGCCGGCAGATCACCGACGGCGCCAGTATGCGCGTGGAGATCAAAACCAGCGGTGAAGCGGTCGCGCTGTCGGAAGTTGCGGAAGAAAACCTGTTACGGATCGGGCAGGAAGCCATCACCAACGCGGTGAAACATTCGGGAGCTACTCTAACTACAATCAACTTAGAGTTCGATTCTTCAAAAGTTATTTTGCAGATAACGGATAACGGCAAAGGTTTTGTTCCGGAAACCTGTGTCGGGCCAAAGGACGGGCATTTTGGATTGTTAGGCATTCATGAACGAACGGAACGTCTGGGCGGAAAACTTCTGATCACCAGCGCGCCGGAAAACGGCACGACCATCCACGTTGAAATTCCGGTGAAATAAAATTTAATCCGGCCGCTCAACCATGAAAAAAGATGTTAAAATCCGTGTATTGGTGGCGGACGATCATTATGTCGTCCGCATGGGCGTGACGGCGATCATCAATAATGAAGCGGACATGGAAGTCGTCGCTGAAGCCGCGAACGGAACTCAGGCCATTGAGTTATTCGACAAACATAAGCCTGATCTTTTGCTGCTCGATTCGCGGATGCCGGTCAAAAGCGGCATTGAAGCGGCCAGGGAAATCCGGAACCGGCAGGCTTCCGCCCGCATCCTGATGCTGACGGCATTTGACGGCGATGAAGATATCCACAAAGCGCTCACCGCCGGAGCCCGGGGTTACGTCCTGAAAAGTTCCACCGGTGAACAATTGATTCCCGCCCTGCGCGCGGTTGTTGCCGGAGAACAATGGATTCCAAAAGACGTGGCGGAGCGGCTGGCCAAACGCAAAGAGTTTGAACCACTGACTCCCCGGGAACTGGAAGTCTTAAATGAATTAGCTAAAGGCCTGGCGAATAAGCAAATCGCTGATGCCATGAACATTTCACAACATACGGCCAAAGGTTACTTGAAAACGATCCTGACCAAACTCCAGGTATCCGACCGGACCGAAGCTGTCACCGTTGCCATCCAGCGCGGATTGATCCATATCTAAAAGATCATTTTGAATTTGTAGCGGCGGTCTGTGACCGCCGCTACAAAAAATCAGGCCGTAAAATTTCCCGGCAGTAAACCGCTTTCCACACAGTGACGGAAATTCCATTCCGACGGGTACTCAAGTTTGTAATTCCAGAAAAACCAGCCGCGCGTGTTTTCGTAATTTAAAAATTGTGCACCGGCATAGGCGCGGGTGACTGACTCAACCTGTAAAGGCAAAAGTCTGGACATTGAGTGTCCCGGCAGCGAGAGCGACCATTCACCGACAATCACCGGCAGCTCTTCGCGTTGCATCTCATCCAACGTATGTTTGCGATCAATGGCGAAATCGATTTGCTCCCACGCCGTACGTTTTTTGTCATCGTCGCCGAAACATTGATAAAGATGCGTATCCAGGATCACATTGGTGAAGGCCGGTTCCTGCATGAATTTTTTCCACGCCAGCGCCCGGAAGGAATCATGAAAAACGACGGCAACGCCCGGATCAATGTGTTTGCGTAGAAGCGGGTAAGCATCCAGGTAAAACTGCCGGAGGATTTCCAGCGGCATCTTATCATTCGGCTCGTTTAATAATTCAATGCCGCAGAGCGCGGGACGTTTTCCGTATTTTTCCGCGAAACTTTCCAGAATCCGCAAAGTCTCCCGGATATTCTGCGGGTCTTTGGGCCAATTGATCGGTCCGCTGCGCCCGCTATGATCCCAGCCGTTCTGACTGCCGGGCGCACCGTGTAAATCCAAAAGCAGTTTCAAACCGTTTTTCTGGCATTGATCTAAAGCAAAATCGATGAAGCGGGCGCTTTCAACATAAGGCTTTGGCCCTTCGAGCGCCCAGTAACCGACCGGCAGCCGGACGGCATTCAGTCCGCAATTTTTTATCCAGAGAAAATCATCAGCGGTGATGAACGTTTCACGATGATGATCCAGCCTAGCTTTTGCTTCATCGCCCAGCGTCAGGCAAAGACTATATTCGTCCAGCGCGTCCGTATTTTCATAGACACTCGGCACCATCCATTTTTCCAGCACCAGCCAGCCTCCCAGATTAACCCCGCGCCATTTTGAGAAATCCGCAGCTCCGTTGCCGGCATCGTCTTTCAAAGTTTGCGTCACCGGCGCATTCTGACCAAAAGTTAAACCAGCCATATTGGCTGCCGCAAAGGTCGCGACACCACCGGCCGTTCTTTTAAGAAAATTCCTGCGATTCATAAATTCAATAAGACATTTCAAAGCGATGACCGATAATAGAAAGCTATCCTGTACCCGCCGCAAAAACAGACGCACCCGCCATCAGATAAACAAACGATTCCGGCCACCGGTGTTCATCAGTGATTCTTTTAACGCTAGGTGACGTTGACATTTAATCCTTTAATCCGAAGCCGAATTTGAACAGCAGCTGACTGGATGAAATTGAACTGACGGAAGGTTGTTCATTGTTCGCCGGCCAGAAACGCGGCAGCTTTCCAGTGAATTGATGGTCACCAAAAAGATCGTCAGCCACGCCCTGTCCTTCAGTGCCCGGCAGCCACGCTGCCACGAAGGCGCTGCTATCTGTTAACGCCGAATTCAAAACCAGCGGACGACCGGAAAGTAAAATCGTCACCACCGGCACGGCCGTAGCTTTTGCATCTGCAATCAACGCTAAATCTTTTCCGGGCAGAGTTAAGTCTTTACGATCACCTTTCATTTCCGCATAAGGCTTTTCACCGATCACGACAATGATGGCGTCAGCATTTTTTATATCACTCCCATCCGGCGAATAAGTCACTTGCGTATTTGCCGAAACGGTTTGTTTGATCGCTGCGAGAATTGTCGTGCCGCCGGAAGTCACCTGACCTTTGCGGCCTTGCCAGTCAATCGTCCAGCCCCCGCATTGCACGCCAAGGTCATCCGCCGCTTCACCGATGACGATGAGATGTTTAGCGGTTTTTGAAAGCGGCAACGTGTGGTCTTCATTCTTCAATAACACCAGTGATTCACGCACGCATTCGCGCGCCACGGCCCGATGTTCCGGTGAACCAATCGCTGCCGTCAGTTTCGGATCCGTGCTGTCGCCGGCAAATAAACCAAGCTGAAATTTAATTTTCAGGATGCGCGTCACAGCGTCGTCAATGCGCGGTTGCGGCACTTGGCCGGAAGCCACCAGGTCTTTTAAATCTTGAATGAATTCAACGAAATTATTTGCGTGGCCCGGACCGTACGGAATCATCACCATATCCAACCCGGCATTGATAGATTGTTTGATATCGTTTTTGTAATCGGGCGAAATCTGATCGATTGCCGCCCAGTCCGAAACGAGAAATCCCTGGAAACCAAGTTCGCCTTTCAACACGTCCGTCAGCAGATATTTATTGCCGTGCATTTTGACGCCGTTCCAACTGTTGTAAGAAACCATGATCGAACCGACACCCGCTTTGATAGCAGCCCGATACGGCGGTAGATATAATTTCCGTAACATCGCTTCATCGCACACGGTATTACCTTCATCAACGCCATTGGTTGTGCCGCCGTCGCCGATAAAATGTTTGGCACAGGCCAGCACAGACGTCGGCGCGGAAGATAATTCATCGCCTTGAAAGCCTTTCACCGCCGCTGCGCCCAGGCGGGAAACCAGCGCGGTATGATCACTGTAACCTTCATAAGTACGACCCCAACGTTCGTCCTGCGGCACGGCGATGCAGGGCGCAAACGCCCAGCGGATCCCTGTCCCGGCCACTTCGGCAGCCGTCACCTGCTCTTCACTTTCGGCCAGCTTTATATCATGTGTCGCCCCCATGCCGATGTTGTGCGGAAAGATCACTGCACCATCAATGTTGTTATGTCCGTGTACCGCATCAATCCCGTAGATCAACGGGATTTTCAGACGCGTTTGCAATGCTTCCATCTTAAACCCATTCACCAGATTCAACCATGCCTGTGGTGAATTACCCGCCGCCGGATCGGAACTGCCGCCGCTCAGAACCGATCCTAAAAAGTATTTTGTCACGTCTCCATCAGCCAGCACTCCGCTATCTACCTGCACCATCTGACCGATCTTTTCATCCAGAGTCATCGAGGCTAGAAGCGTTGAAATCTGTGCCTCATTATCCGTCATACCGGCGGCATAACTATTGCCGGAAACGGTGATTGATAATGCTAAAAATAGAACCGGAACGGAGCTTCGTCGGATAATCCTGGCTGCCTTAGACAATTTCATAGGGTTGCTCATGTTGGCCAAATCACCCATCGTTAGCTACCCCTCTTTAGAGGGGGCTGACGCAAATAAAATTCTATGCGATTCTAATCCAATCTCCATGAAGCACTTTTTTCGCATAAATAAAAAAACACTACCAGCACGGGCATTCCTGGCCGCTTTTTTACTTTGTTCTCTGCCTATATCATCCAAAGCCGATTGGCCGGCGAAAGTTTTCGCGCCGTATATGTATCTCGGCGCTGACGATCATTTTCAACTGACACAATGCGATGATGCGTGCGGCCAGAAATTCTACACCATCGCTTTCATCATTGCGGACAAACACAATAATCCAGCGTGGTATGGGCAGGTTCCGATGCAAAAAAAATTCTATGCTGGCCAGGTGAACGCCATCCGCAGTCGCGGCGGCGATGTGATCGTATCCTTCGGCGGGGCTGACGGAACGGAACCTGCCATTGGAGAAACCAATGCGGCGACCCTGGAAGCAAAGTATCAGTCCGTCATTGACCAGTATAAGCTGACCTGGCTGGACTTTGACATCGAAGGCAGCGCGTTATCAAACACTAATGCGAATCAACGCCGGAACGAGGTTCTCGCCCGGCTGCAGACAAAAAATCCGGGGCTGATCATTTCTTACACACTGCCGGTTGATCCGGACGGCATCCCCGATGATTCACTGAAGCTTCTCACCGATGCCAAAAGCAAGGGCGTTAAAGTTCATTCCGCAAATGTCATGACAATGGATTTTGGCGAACATTTTTCAAAAGGCAAAATGATGAGCGACGTTTGCATTGCCAGCGCGCTCAAAGCTTATGACCAATGCCGGCAGATTGATGCGGATATTTTGATCGGGCTGACACCGATGATCGGACAAAACGATCAATCGAGCGAAGTGTTCACGCTAGACGATGCTAAAAGATTGAAAACCTGGGCGGACATTAAACCATGGATTTGCAGCCTTTCTTTCTGGGCCAGCAACCGGGACGCCGGCAAAGACGGTAAAGAAAAAACCGGTAATGACACTAGCGGGATCGAGCAAAAGCCATGGGAATTCACCACCATCTTCAAATCTTTCACCACAGCTCAGTGACCAATTCCGAATTGATTTATGCAAAAAATTAACCGGCTGACCGGAATTACTCTAAAAGTAATCATTGGCAGTCTTTTAGCTTTTAGTCTAACTGCTGCGAAAGCACAAAGCACCGCACCGGAATTCAAAGTCATTGCATTTTATACCGGCAAAGATGATCTGGCGCACATCAGTTTTGTTCACCGGGCGAATGACTGGTTTCCCAGGGCAGCGGTAAAATACGGCTTCACTTACGAAGCGACGACTAATTGGAATGATTTGAACGAAGATTTTCTTTCGCACTATCAAGTCGTACTCTTTCTGGATACGCGTCCGGAAAATCCCGCACAGCGGCTGGCTTTTCAAAAATATATGGAACACGGCGGCGGCTGGATGGGTTTTCATTTTGCCGCGTTTGCCCTGACGCCTTCGGCTTACCCGCAGAATTGGGATTGGTATCACAATATTTTTTTAGGGTCGGGCGAATATGTCAGTAACACCTGGCGGCCGACGCCGGCTTTTCTAAAAATCGAAAACTCACAACATCCAGCCGTGAAAGATTTGCCGGCCATTTTCAAGTCCGCGCCGAACGAATGGTATCGATGGAAAAACGATTTAAGAACGAATTCTGACATCAAAATTCTTTTATCCATTGATCCATCCAGTTTCCCTTTGGGAACCGGACCGAAGCCCTACGAAATCTGGCACGAAGGTTACTATCCTGTAGCATGGACTAATACCCGATATAAAATGATCTACCTCAATATGGGGCATAACGACATGGATTACGAGCACGGAACTAATAAGGAGTTATCAAATACTTTTGATAATGAAACTCAAAATAAATTCATTATCAATAGTTTATTGTGGCTGGGCAGAACCAACAACCTATGAATATAAAGCAATTATCTGCCGGTATCGCTTTAGTCTTCTCTTTTAGTCTCAGCGCGGGATTGTCACAGGCTCAGTTGATCAATGTTGATTTCAACCAGAACAATGGTCCCGGCTGGGGCGGCGGCGGACCGAACCCCGGACCGACAATGACCGGTGCCGGCGTTCTGGGCACCACCGGTCAACAATGGAATGGCATCAATGTAAACAACGGTAGCGGGATTCCGCTGATTTACGCTAACGGCAATGCTTCCCTGGTCCGGATGTCATTTACTTCCGGCGGCGGTTATGATGCGAATAGCTATGGCGGTGCCACCCCTTTTGCCGGCACTGCTTATGACGCGTTGATGGAAGATTATCTTTATAATGGCGGCACGAATCAGACTATCACACTTTCCGGTTTAGCAACCAATTCTACTTATAACCTCGTTCTGTATAATGCCGCCAACACCGGTGCCAGCGGCCGCACAACCTTTTTTACCGTCAACGACAATACTTTGAGCAGCGTCTGGAATGCTTCCGGCAGCACGTTGATCGCCGGCGTAGATTATGTTGAATTCACATCTGCTTTATCCGATGGCTCCGGAAACATGGTCATCACTTATAATGGCGATGGCAGTGTCGAAGGCGACGTCAATGGCTTTCAGATCCAGCCTGCTCCGATTTCAATTAATGCGTCCAGCAACAACACGAACATAACCGTTTTTTTTCCGACTCAATCAGGCTTTAACTATCAAGCACAATACAAAACTAATTTATCTGACGCCAACTGGATACCACTCGGCAATACTATTGCCGGTAATAATGCGGTTCAGTCAGTCGCTGATATAACCGGCGGGAACAGCCGTTTTTATCGGATTCAACTTTCTACAAATGCGCTCCCGCTTTTAAGTATGTTGCATACCAGCGGCACGAATATTGTGAACGCTGCCGGCAATGTGGTCCAGTTAAGAGGACTTAACCTGGGCGGCTGGTTCATCATGGAAAAATGGATGTGTCCGCTGGATAGCGGCAACCTTCCGGACACTTACAGCGCCATCACGAATCTAGACAGCCGCTTTGGCGTCATCACGGAACAAAGCCTGATTCACACCTATCAGACCAGTTGGATCACCACCACCGATCTTGATAATATCACCAATGGCGGCTTCAATTGCGTACGCATGCCGGTTTGGTGGGGTAACTTCTATTCCATCACCAATACTACTGCCTCCGGCTGGCGTTCTGATGCTTTCACGGTCCTTGACTGGCTGGTCACTAATTGCGCTTCGCGGGGAATTTATGTGGTTTTAGATATGCACGGCGTCATCGGCGGCGAAAGCACATCCGGTGACACCGGTCAGCAAAACTTGAATCAGTATTGGACGAGTGCCGTTGATCAAAGCGAAACCGATTACATGTGGACGAAGCTCGCTACTCATTACAACGGCAATCCTACCATCGCCGGTTATGATTTAATCAATGAACCGGATAATGCACCAAGCACCGCTGCCGTCATCTCGGCTTATACCAATATTTACACAACCATTCACGCAGTCGATACCGGACATATCGCGTTCATTGAAGGAACCTTTGGAAATTGGGATTGGAACATGCTGCCGGCACCGGCCACTTATAATTGGACTAACGTTGTCTACTCGATGCACGAATATGTTTTTGGGGCCACGAATGCGGCTCAGGTTGAGGCCGGTTCCGCCGGTCAAGTGTCGGATTTCAATAATCACTTATCCTGGAATGTTCCCGACTACGTTGGTGAGTGGAACGATATGAGTCTAGGCGCAGCCAGCTACGAGTATTCCATCAATGCCTACGACCAGGCCGGCATCAGTTGGGGTATGTGGTCTTACAAAGCAACCGACGGCCTGCTCCCGGATGGCTGGGGCTGGTATGATCCAACTTATTGGCCGACAACTCCGAATCTTGAAACCGATTCTGCGGCCACTATTTCAAACGACTGGCAACAATGGAAAACCACGAAATCGTTTGGCATCAATACTTCTGTTGGCCTCTAGCAAAAGGTTTGACCAGAGATTTTTGCTTTGCATCATTCGATGCCGGAGGCAACCGGAAACTTCGCACGCTGGACAGGAGTTTTGGCAGATTTTGCGCAATTTTCTGATGCTACATCAAACCCTTCAGAAAAATGGTGCCAGCGAGTGGAATCGAACCACTGACCTCGGGCTTATGAGTCCCACGCTCTAACCAACTGAGCTACGCTGGCAACCGAAACGGCCTGACATTGTGCGGACTTTTTGTCCGCTGTCAAACCGGGAATTCACTCTGCCGCCGGTGCGGCCGGTTTCGCTTTTTCCATCGCCGTGGCGATAAATTGCCGGGCCGGTTCGGTCAACGTGTCTTTTTTCCACGCAGCGATGACTGGAACTTCCGGCACGTCGTCGCTCAACGGAATCAATTTCAGGCGCGGCCCGACCATGCACGCGACGCAACTGGGCACCAGCGCAAAACCACCGCCGGATTCCACCGCCAAAACAATACCGCTCACACCGTCATGTTCTTCGGCGATGCGTGGCACGCGACCCGCCGGCGTGAAAATCTTTTCCAGCATCGTGTGATATTCGGGATAATCCGCGCGGCTGTAAGCGATGATCGGCTCGCGCACGAGCTGCGCGAGACTGATCATTTTCAATTTCGCCAGCGGATGTTTCGGCGCGACGGCCACGCGGATCGGATAACGCGCGAGTTCCTGAAATTCCAAGCCGCGAAACATTTTCTCTTCCAGCCGCACCATCAGCGCGACCTGCAATTTACCGTTTCGCAACTGGGCAAGCATTTCTTCCGTAGATAAATCATGCAGCGCGACGCGCACATTTGGAAATTTCCCCTGAAAACCGCGCAACGTCGGCGGCAGGATTTGCACGGTCAGCGACGGCGCGTAGCCGACATGGATTTCACCGTGCGTACCGCCGATGGCTGCGCGCGCCTTTTTCACCGCGTCATCTGCGTGTTGCAACACCGCTTTGGCTTCCGGAAAAAAAGCTTTGCCCGCGGCTGTCAGACGTAACGCTTTCGCGCTGCGTTCAAACAATTGAAAACCGATCTCATCTTCGAGATCACGAATCTGCCGGCTGATGCCCGGCTGCGAGACGTGCAATTTCAACGCCGCGCGGGAAACATTTTCTTCCTCGGCAACGGCGACAAAATAACGGAGATGGCGGAGTTCCATTTGTAAAAATTCTATTTAGGTTCAATCTACAACTTCTTCATAACCATCATGATCATTTTTCCAGGCATCATCGGGTTTTCTTTGTGCGCGTCGTTTCAATGCTTTCTTAAATTCCTCAACCGCTCTCTTTTCCTTCTTTGAAAGGCCAATATCCTTCACTTGCTCAACAAGCAGCATCATTTTTTCGAGATTAGTAAAACGTTCCACAACTGAAAGTTGAATATAACATCGCACTGTATGTTCCTGCCCCCAAGAATGCATTTCACTGAGCAAAACGGTGAGAAACCAAACAGCCCCTTTTGCACTGTCAGAGTTTTCCATAATCCACTTGCGTACTTCATCAAGCGATGTCCATTCACTCCATCTAAAAAGAAATCCGAGCAGTCGTGGATTTTGGCGAAATTCAATGGTTTTAGATGCTGCCCGCAATTTTTCAACACAAATTCTTTTCAATTCCAACAAATCTTCCACCTCAACCAGAAACTCGTGACCACGGGCCTCACGATCACCCACTCGCTCTTCTAGACTTACAATTTGCACCGGTAGCGCAAGGCCACTAGAACGGGTGAGTGCGTTACGCAAAACTTCAAATCGCTTCTTTAGATCTAATTCTCTTTTCAATCCAAAATAAATTATGCGCGATGCCAGCGTCTCGTTATCTATTTCCAAAAACCTCGATCGCATTGCCGGAAAATTGTCACTCAAATTGCATAACGCTTCAATAAACGCTGACATGTTTTGGATTGGGATATGTTCTTTGTATGCTTCCAAACGATCAAAAACAACTTTCATCAAGCCTCGTTTTTTCAAAGCATCGCAAGCAAACATGAATTTTTTTGTATCGGCGGTGAGTTCAAGCAAGTTATCGAGTTCTGCTTGCGACAAATCGTCATCGGCAATAGTAAGAGTAAAATACTTGTCGAATAGGTTTGGATGACAGATACGAAGAGCACGCAGCCATTCTTGATGACTCTCTGCAACTCCATGTCTGCCTGCGTAAGACGATGATAGCGGTGGAAATAATACTCCCAATATCGCTTTCACTCGGCTTTGAGTTTCAGGCGCAGCTACCGAAACGATTTGTGAAAGACCTTGGTCGATTGTTTCCTGCTTTATTTCACCAAACATACTAGGCCCCTCGTAGCGGATGAGAATGGTTTTTGCGCCAGGCAATCGCTCATAAACTGACGGCTCAAATACTCGCAGCGCTTCTAGCCCAATGATGTCAATAGGGTTTACCTCAAAACTCTTTTCACTGAGGTGTTGCTGTATATGAAAACTTAATGAAGCTAAAAACCGATAGACATGCCGAAGGTTTTTAAAATAACCGGCCATGCCATCGGCATAGAGACTCCTCCATCTGTTTTTGTCCCAGTGTTTGGATGCTGGCGATTCGTCGAGGTGTTTATCAATTCCAGAAAAAAGGACTTTTTGAACGGCTATGGACGAAGCGTGTGGGATGTGGTAGCCGACCTGAATTATTTTTTCCAAGAACTCCATGCCTTTGTTTCCAGAAATCTGATTCAAAGCTTTGGCAACAACCTCACGCTCGAAGAGCAAAAGGTAAGTGACGCGTGGGAAATCTGCATTGGCCTTCACAAGTTGGAACACTTGCAGAATTTCATCGGTCGTCAGACGATCAATATCATCAATTACCACAAGTAACTGTTGTGGTAATCGTGCTAAAAGTGCCGACAATTCTTGCTTTTGATCTTCCAAACTTTTTGCGACGGACTCGCTTTTTGCTTTAAGAGCTTCGCCTCCTTCCTTTACGGTCGCCCCTGCTGATTTTACCCCGGCACCAATGGATTCGAGTATCGGGCCACCGGGAACTCCTCCAAGCGGCAGTGCTTTACCAAGCCATCCAGCCGCAGTTCCTGCAATTGCGAGAGTTGCTGCGTATGCGTCCCATTTTTTTGCCCGTTTCTCAATATCACGTTTAGGGCCTTCTTCCTTCAGGGCGATACCAAGTTCTCTGAAAAATGTAGCCGGAATGCTTCCCGTGCCTGACAATTGCCACGGGTTAAAGTCGACAATTGGAAGCGCTGTTCGGCCTTTTCTGCGATTTGCCTCTAACAGCATATTCTTTATAGAAGTTTTTCCAGAACCCCACGCACCATAAAGCGCGATGACTAAAGAATCATTCCCAGCCCAAGAGTGAATGTCACCTGCAAGACGATCTGCAAATTTCGCTCTGCCAAGTATGTCATCTTTCTTCGACTGGATTGGCCGGTCAGCAGAATACGATTGTTTTGAGTGCCATGCTTGCTTTGCTTTCATCGCATTATCGGCTCATATTAAAAACGAGCATACCCAATAGCTATACTAAGGCAAGAATCATGGTATTTCACAGATGCGCGTCGCGGAGTCATAGTTTACCCATGATAAATATTCTTAAATCAAATGAACGGGGCCACGCCAGTCACGGCTGGCTGGACAGCTATCACTCCTTCAGCTTCGCGGATTATTATAATCCCGAACATATGGGTTACCAGAGCCTGCGCGTCATCAACGACGATCTTGTGATGCCCGGCATGGGTTTCGGCACGCATCCGCATCGCGACATGGAGATCATCACTTATATCCTGAGCGGCCAGCTGGAGCATAAGGACTCCATGGGCAACGGGCGCGTCATCAAGACCGGTGACGTGCAATACATGGCGGCTGGCAGCGGCGTGCGCCACAGCGAATTCAATCCGTCGAACGAAGAAGCGGTGCATCTGCTGCAGATCTGGATTCAACCGGATGCGAAAGGCGTGACGCCACGTTATGCGGAAAAATCATTGCGCACCGTACCGACCGGAAAATTGAATCTGGTCACCAGCAAAACCGGACGCGACAATTCCATCGCTATCCATCAGGACGCAGATCTGTGGATCGCCAAACTGGAAGCGGGGCAGAAAGTGTCGCACACGCTCGCGCAGCAACGTCATGTCTGGCTGCACGTCGCGGAAGGCGAAGTGGTGGTGAACGGAAAAACGCTCGCTGTCGGTGACGCAGCGGCAGTAGAAAAAGAAACTGAATTACAAGTGTCCGCCAACAAACCGTCACAGGTATTGTTGTTTGACTTAAACTGAACGAAACCATTGTAGCGGCGGCCTATGACCGCCGTTACTCAAAATAAAAATGACGGCGGTCACAGACCGCCGCTATAAAACAAAAAAATTAAAAACAAAACCATGAGCACGATCAAATCCAACCAACTCCTCGATCAACTGAACTGGCGTTACGCCACTAAACAGTTTGATGCCGATAAAAAAATCAGCGCCGCCGATTGGGCGACACTGGAAACCGCCTTGCAATTGACGCCTTCGAGCGCCGGTTTGCAACCGTGGCACTTCTTCGTGGTGACCAATCCGGAGATGCGTGAGAAATTGAAACCGGCCGCTTACGGTCAAGGGCAGATCGGCAATGCCTCACACCTGGTCGTCTTCGCTGCGAAAACAAATTTTAGCGAAGCCGATGCCGATGCGCATCTTGCTAATGTAGCGAAAACCCAGGGTGTTTCGACCGAAGCGTTGACGCCATTGCGCGGCATGATCATCGGCGGCATCATAAAAGGCATGGACGAAACCGCGCGCAATGCGTGGTCGCGCAATCAGATTTACATCGCGCTGGGCAATCTGTTGACGAGTGCGGCGGTACTCGGCATTGACGCGTGTCCGATGGAAGGATTCGACCGCGCGCAGTTTGACGAAATTCTTGGTTTGAAAAGCAAAGGCCTCGCCAGCGCCGTCATTGCCACGCTCGGTTATCGTTCCGCTACAGATAAATATGCCGCCGCCGCAAAAGTACGTTTCCCCAAAGAAAAACTCTTCACGCACATTTAAATTAAAATCATTCAACCTGAAAACTAACCCTATGAAAGCGATCAAACTTCTCTTCAACACCAGCAACAGTTGTGCGCCGCTGTTGGCGCGGCTCACGCTCGGTCTCGTCATGTTTCCGCACGGCGCGCAAAAAGCACTCGGCTGGTTCGGCGGCTACGGATTCAGCGGCACGATGAATTTTTTCGAGCAACAGATGCACATTCCCGCGCCGCTGGCCTTTCTCGCCATCGCGGCGGAATTCGCCGGTTCGCTGGGACTGATCTTCGGTTGTTTGAGCCGCATCGCCGCTTTCGGTATCGCCACGAACATGGTCGTCGCCATCATCACCGTTCACTCAGCGAACGGATTTTTCATGAACTGGTACGGCACGCAAAAAGGTGAAGGGTTTGAATATCATTTGCTCGCTATCGGGCTTGCGCTCATTGTAATCATTCACGGCGCCGGTAAAGCCTCGATTGATGCCTTGATCGCGAAACGGCTGGATGCTAAAAAATAATTGCCGGCTGCCACTGCTAAAACACTCCGCCGTTGAATTATTCAACTGCGGAGTTTTTATTTTCATTGTTAAATCAGCGGGTGCAAAAATTGCCGCGCGAATTTTATGACCGCGATACGCAACTCGTCGCGCGCGAGTTGCTGGGAAAATTTCTTATCCACAAAACCGGCGACATTGAGCGCATCGGAAAAATTGTTGAAGTGGAAGCGTATCTCGGCGAACACGACCTCCCCGCGCATTCAGCGAAAGGGCGAACCGCGCGGACGGAAATCATGTTCGGCCCGCCCGGCCATACTTACGTTTATTTGATCTACGGGATTCATCATTGCATGAATGTCGTGACGGAACGCGAAGGTCATGCGTCCGCTGTTTTATTGCGCGCCGTTGAACCGGTGAAAAATCTGGAAGGCCGCACAAACGGACCGGGTTTACTTTGCCGCGCGATGGGAATTGATAAACGACTCAATGGCCACGATTTATTGAGCGACGATTTTTACATCGCCGAATCCGAAGCGGAAAAATTTTCCACCGTCAAAGGTCCACGCATCGGTGTGGATTACGCGAAGCATTGGGCGAAACGGCACCTGCGCTTTTACATCAAGGGCAATGCGTTTGTTTCAAAGCCTTAAAAAATAAGGCAGAGCCGCAGCCCTGCCTTACCACATTTTGTTTGCTTCGTTGGCTTTTGTTAAGCCGCTGTCGTTTTTTCTACGTCCGGAATCTCTTTGCGCGATTGCAC
>Ga0206804_10190_pt1 | contig 17316 bp, 15 predicted proteins | sample Alteio_BWOrgCont_62_FD_152888 | JGI IMG/M metagenome (GOLD analysis project Ga0206804, IMG submission 152888) | Enriched cells from forest soil in Barre Woods Harvard Forest LTER site, Petersham, Massachusetts, United States -... | ecosystem: Environmental > Terrestrial > Soil > Temperate forest >... | reverse complement strand
TTCTGAACACTCGCGGAATCACCACGATTGCCTGGCCCAGTCTCAGATGCGCGACCAAACAATGGGTTGGCGCGCATCTGAGACTGGGCCAGGCAATCGTGGTGATTCCGCGAGTGTTCAGAATCACGCACGTTCTCAATACCGGCGCGGCATTCAGCATGTTCGAGAACATGAACGAACACACCGTGCGAAACCTGCTGGTGGCGTTTTCGATTATCGCGGTGATTGTGGTGTTGGTGCTGTTATGGAAGCTGGGCAAGACGTTCACGATGACAAGTGTGGCGTTGGCGCTGATCCTTGGCGGAGCGCTGGGGAACCTTTATGACCGCGTGATGTATTCGCACGTGGTGGATTTTCTGGAAGTGCATATCGTCCACTACCACTGGCCGGATTTCAATGTGGCGGACAGCTGCATTGTGATTGGGGCGTGCCTGCTGTTGCTGGAGATGCTGCGGCCGCAGAAGGACAGGGGTTAGGGTCCAGGTGCGAGGGCCCAGAAGACTTTGAACGACAAGATCACAATTCGCGGGGCGCGAACGCACAACCTGAAAGACATCGATGTGGACATTCCACACAATGCGCTGACGGTGGTGAGTGGGGTGTCGGGCTCAGGCAAGAGCTCGCTGGCGTTCGATACGGTCTATGCCGAGGGCCAGCGGCGGTATGTGGAGAGCCTGTCTGCCTACGCGCGGCAGTTTCTGGAACGCATTGAGAAGCCGGACGTTGACTTCATGGATGGGCTGGCGCCGGCCATCGCTATCAAGCAGAAAAACCAGACGCGCAATCCGCGCTCGACCGTGGCGACGGCGACGGAGATCTACGACTACCTCCGGCTGCTGTATGCGCGCTGCGGAACGGTGACCTGCCTGCACTGTGGCGGCGTGGTGCGGCATGACACCGTGGACGAGATTGTGACGCGGGTACTGGCCATGCCGGAAGGCACTCGCGTGTACGCGCTCTTCCCCGTGATGCGGCGCGAGGTGAAGCTCGAGGTGATGAGTGGGCCTTCTATGGAAGATGGCAGCGGGCTAGCGAGTCAGCAGGTTAGCAAGTTAGCGAAAAAGAGTAAAAGCAAGAAAGTCGAAGAGGCGGCGCCAAAGTTTGATTTGACAGAGACGCTCAAGGAGCGGCTTGGCGAGCTGCGGCGGCGGGGATTCAATCGGCTGTGGCAGGAAGACGCAACCGGCGGGAAGATCGTGGAATTCTCGACGCCGGAGTCGCTGCTGGAGCTGGATTTTAGCGATGTGGAGGCTCGCCCGATTTATGTCCTGGCCGACCGACTGGCGCTGTCGACGGAGAGCCGCAGCCGTCTGGTGGACGCGATTGAGACCGGATATCGCGAAGCAGGAGAGATTGTCTTCCGCACGGTTCCCAGCGAAGAGGGTGAGGCTGCTCAGGAGCTGCGGTTTTCATCGGCGTTCGAATGCTCGAGTTGCCATCGCGCATACCGGGAGCCGGAGCCGCGGCTGTTCAGCTTCAACAATCCATACGGTGCGTGCCCGCGCTGCCAAGGCTTTGGAAACACGATCGACTTCGATCCAAACCTCATCATTCCGGACCGCTCAAAGACGCTGGAGGATGGCGCGGTCGACCCTTGGACGAAGACGAAATACCGCGCGCACCACGGCGAAATGAAGCGTGCGGCCAAGGCAGCCGGAGTTCCGCTGAACGTGCCGTGGTTTGACCTGACCAAGGCGCAGCAGGATTTCATCTGGGATGGCGGCGGAAGGGCTGTAGCGGCTGGCTGGTCTGGGATAAGGGGCTTTTTTGCTGAGCTGGAGCGCAAGAAGTACAAGTTGCACGTGAGGGTGTTCCTCTCGAAATATCGCGGCTATGCGACCTGCCCAGACTGCAAGGGCCAGAGGTTGCGGGCGGAGGCGCGAGCGGTCCGACTAAATGCCAAGAATATCTGCGAAGCATCTTCGCTGACGATTACCGAGGCGCAGGAGTTCTTCGATTCCTTCACCCTTTCTCCGGCGCAGATGGAGATTGCCGGAAAGATCCTGGAAGAGGTGAGGCAGCGCATTGGATTCCTGCAGCAGGTGGGGTTGGAGTACCTGACGCTGGACCGGCTGAGTTCGACATTGAGTGGAGGCGAGTCGCAGCGGATCCAACTCGCGACCAGCCTGGGATCGCGGCTGGTGGGCGCGCTGTATGTGCTGGACGAGCCGTCGATCGGGCTGCATTCGCGCGATACGGCGAAGCTGATCCGCATTATGAAAGACCTGCGCGACCTAGGCAACACGATTCTTGTCGTCGAGCACGATCCGGATGTAATCCGATCGGCGGACTACCTACTCGACCTGGGGCCGGGAGCGGGCGAGCTGGGTGGCGAGTTGCTTGCCGAAGGTACCGTCGCTGAAGTGCGCGAAAATCCAGCGTCGCTGACTGGGCGTTACCTTAGCGGTCGCACGAAGATTGCCGTGCCAAAACACCGCCGCGAGCCGGGGCGCGAGAAGCTCATCTTGAAAGGCGCGCGCATTCATAACCTGCACGGCGTCGACGTGGAGATTCCGCTGGGGCTGTTGTGCTGCGTGACGGGAGTTTCCGGCTCTGGCAAATCGACTCTGGTGCACCAGGTGCTGTACCGCGCTCTGCTGCAGGCGCTGGGTCAGGGCGACGGTGGGGAGACAGGGCACCTGTACCGCGAACTCTCGGGTTCACAGTTTCTAAATGATGTGGTGCTGGTCGACCAGTCGCCGATTGGGCGCACACCACGGTCCAACCCGGTGACCTACATTAAGGCATTCGACCCCATCCGCGAATTGTTCGCCGCCCAGCCCGATGCTCGGCGCAAGGGGCTTTCGGCGGGATCGTTCAGCTTCAACGTGCCGGGCGGGCGATGCAACGTGTGCGAGGGCGACGGCACGGTCACGGTAGAGATGCAGTTTCTTGCCGATGTGGAGCTTCCCTGCGAGGAGTGCAACGGAACGCGCTACAAAGCGTCCATCCTGGAGGTGAAGTACAAGGGCAAGAACATCCACGACGTGCTGAATATGACGGTGCATGAGGCGCTGGTGTACTTTGCCGGGCATCCGAAGATTATGGATAAGCTGGCGGTGCTGGATGAAGTGGGGCTGGGCTATGTGCGGCTGGGGCAGAGCGCGACCACGCTGAGTGGCGGCGAGGCGCAGCGCGTGAAGCTGGCGCAGCATTTGGCGTCGGCTCGTAGCGGGCCGACTACCGGGCTGCGTGGTGAGGCGAAGCGCATGGCGAGCAGAGTGCTGTACATTCTGGATGAGCCGACGACGGGGCTGCACTTTGAGGATGTGGCGAAGCTGCTGGCAGCGTTTCACAAACTGATAGAAGGCGGTGGATCGCTGCTGGTCATTGAGCACAATCTGGATGTGATCAAGTGTGCGGACTGGGTGATCGATATGGGGCCGGAGGGCGGCTCGGGCGGCGGGCAGGTGGTGGCCGCGGGAACGCCGGAGCAGATTGTTAAGGTAAAGGCTTCGTATACCGGGCAGTGGTTGGCCCCTGTTCTGAAAGCGGCGAAGTGATGAGAGCGTGTATTAGTAGCGCGAGGGCCGCTTTGCTGATGGCAGCGTCAATGGGAACGGCTGCGGCGGCCTTTGCGCAGGACATGCCAGCCGGCGCGCACAGCGTGGATGACCATTCGCGCGAAGTCACCGTGAATGCGCAGATAGAGGCAGCGGAAGCGGCGATCGAGCAGGGCGACTACAAAGGCGCGGAGGCGAAGTTGAAGCCAATTGCAGCGTCGCGTCCGCGTGACAGCCGCGTGTTGTATGACTTGGGCTTTGCGCAGGAGCGGAATGCGGAAGCGGACGACGCTGCGAAGTCCTATGCTGCAGCGATTGAGGCAGATGACACGCTTGCGGAGCCGCGTATCGCGCTGGGTTTGCTGGATGCTCGCCAGGGCCACAATGAGGATGCTCATCGCGAACTTGCAGCCGCGGCAAACCTCGCGACGGCCACAGCGCAACTCCGTGGACGTGCGCTACGCGCGATGGCCCGACTGGATGAAACCAGTGCTCCTGACCAGGCGCGCGACGAGCTGATTGCGGCCGTGAAGCTGACCGGAGAGACTCCTGCGGATGTGGCGATGAGCGCGGAGATGGCTGTCGACGCGGGCGACCCCGCGGATGCAGAGACGGCGTTCCGCCGAGCGCTGAAGCTAACCCCGGGCGATGTGGACGCTTCGGCCGGGCTGGCTCACACCCTGGAGCAGCAGAAGAAGCTGCCCGAGGCCGAGGCGGTTCTGAATGACGCGTTGAAGCTGCACCCGGACGATCCCCGCCTGGTATCGCAGCTCGCGGCGATCTATGTCTCCGAGGACAAGGCGAAGGAGGCTGCGCCGTTGATCGAGGAGCTTCGGGCGAAGAACCCTGCCTATGCAAATGACCCCGCCCTGACACGGTTGCAGGCACGCGTTTACGAGATGAGCGGAGACCATGCCAATGCTGAAAAGCTGTACAGCGGGTTGGTGCATGCCGGTCCCTCCGACCCGGGTTTGCTGGACGATCTGGGCAGTGTACTGGTGCAGGAGCAGAAGTACGCGGAGGCGGAAAGCGTGTTCCGGCAGGCGGTAGGGATGCGCGTGCAGTTTCATAATGATGCGGCATGGGGAGTGGCCGCGTCGCACCTGGCCTATGCTGCGTCCAAGGCAGGTCATCCGCAGGTAACTTTGCAAGCGTTGGATGCGCGTGCTACAGTCTTGCCGGATACGCCTTCAGTTTTATTCCTGCGGGCGATCTCGTACGATAGTCTGCATCAAAGGAAGCAGGCGATCGAGGCGTATCATGCTTTTCTAGGAGCGGCGGCGGGCAAGTTTCCGGATGAAGAGTTCGAAGCGCGCCATCGTCTGACCGCTTTGGAACACGTACGTTAAGCACGGCTGCATCCTCCGAGGTGCGCTATGGTGACTGGAACGAGTGGGAACCCGAGGCTGAACATATGGCTGGCTGGGGGTCTGGGTTTGCTCACCCTGGCCACAGTTCCGGCGGCACACGCTAGCGGACCAGAGGCGACGTCACTGAATACCGCCGCACTGATCCAGATGGAAGCGCAGGCGGACCATGCGAAGCCACGCGACCAGTGTTACCTCTACACACAACTGGTAGATGCTCTGATGGAGACCGCATCGCGGCAGGTCGCAGCGGGCGAAGATGAAGACGCCGGCAAAACCGTTGGCCGGATCGACGAAGTGGCCGCGAAGCTCCAGCTCGCCTCTGCACGAGACGCAAAAAAACTGAAGGCTGCGGAGAAGATACTGAGCGAATCGACTCGCAAGCTGATGGAGCTGTCTCGTGTGGCTAGTGGCGTGGAGCGCGATAAGATGAAGGCGACGCTCGAAAAGCTGGATGCGGCGCACAGCAAAATCCTTGGTCTGGTCTTTCTGAATTGAGAATGTTCCCCACATTGCTGATCTGCAGTTTGTTCGCGGCCCTGCTGGCCGCTTCGGTGCCGGCTGCTGCAGCGCAGTCGAAGGATGATGCGCTGAGTGGAAAAGAGGTTGAAGAGCTCCGCGATGCCGCATACGTTCCCACGGACAGGATTGAGACCTACGAGAAAATACTGGACACTCGGGAGCGCACGATCGAAGATCTGCTGGCGAAGCCCCGGCATGTCACCTTCGGCGTAGACATGCACGACGCGATCGACCAGTTCGGCGCGATTGCCGATGAAATGAATGACAACCTTGACGAGCTGAATGCGCAGCATCGTGACCTGCGCAAGGTTCTGCCCAAGCTGGTGAAAGCGACGGAGCGCTGGACGACGGTACTGCGGTCGCCCGGGGAGGACGACGCCTACAAGGTGGTGCGGCGGATTGCGCTCGATGCGGTGAAGGACGCACACGACATGGCCGTGGAGATGGAGGCGAGCGAAGAAGCATACTTCAAGGCGCATCCAGAAGCAGCCAAAGAAGAGAAGGCCCGAAAGAACGACCCGCACGCGCCGCAATAGATTCTCGCGATAGATTCTCACATGGCGTCATGTTAAGTTGGCGGAGTGCCCTCCCCTGCTTTGCCGGTGGCGTCTGCCTCGCTGGTCTCGATCTTCGAACGGGAGTATCGTGCGCTGCGGCCACGCGCTCCCATGCCGGCGCTGGAGATTAAATTCCGGCGTTTCACCAGCCTGAATACGACCATCCGCCTGCGCGAGGGGCGGCTGATTGTGCGTCTATCCGATCTGCTGGAGCACGCTCCGGAGAGCGTGCATGAAGCGATTGCGCATATTCTCCTGTCCAAGCTGTATCGCAAGCCGATTGGTGCGGCGCATGCGGACCGCTACCGTCGATACACACAATCGGACGCGGTGTCGAAGCAGGCAGAGCGCATCCGGCAGACGCGCGGGCGAAAGAGGATTAGTTCAGCTCAGGGGCGTGTGTGGGACCTGGAGGAAGTGTTTGAGTCGCTCAACCGGCGATTCTTTCACGGACTGATGGGAAGGCCGACGCTGACATGGAGCACGCATGTGGCCAAGCGCATGCTCGGCCACTATGATGCGGCGCACAACACGATCGTGGTGAGCCGTGTATTCGACCGCCCGGGAACGCCGCGGTTTGCCGTTGAATATCTGCTGTACCACGAGATGCTGCATCTGAAGCATCCGGTGAGAGTGCGGGCGGGACGGCGCTGCGTGCACTCGCGGGAGTTCCAGGCTGAAGAGCGTCTCTTTCCTGAGCACGAGCAGGCGCGGGAGTATCTGAAGCGGCTTTAGCTTGCCGGCACCGGAGGCCACGGCTTGTTCCGACGGCTGGCCCACAGCAGAAGTATGAGGCCGGCGAGCATGCTGAGGAGCGATGCTACTTGGGCGTTCGACATGGTTTTACCGAAGTAGATTTTCTCGTTGATGCGAACGAACTCCACCAAAAAGCGGCCGAAGCCAGCGAGGATGAGATAGACCCCGGTCAGCCAGCCGACGGGTTTGTGCTTTTCGGCGAGCCTCCAGACGATACAGAACACCAGAAGCGCGAAAAGCAGCTCGTAGATGGGCGTGGGCTGTACTAGCGCGTCGGGTGGGGTGGGGGGCACCAGAGCGTCCTTGGCCATGTGAACGCCCCAGGGCAGCGTGGTGTTGATGCCGTAGTCGCCGTCGCCGGAGGTGAGGCAGCCGATACGGCCTACGCCGTAGCCGATAGCGGCTGCGGGAGCAGCGAGGTCCAGCATGCGCAGGCCACCGACGCGCGGTCCGGGCGTCTCCTCATTGGGGCCCTGGAAGCGGGCGGCGTGGCCCTGCCAGAGCAGCATGGCGATGCCGGCTAGGAGGCCTCCGTACCAGGCAAAGCCGGCCTGGAACCAGCGTAGAAAGCCGATGAGGACGGTCCCGGGAGCTTTCATGCCGGGCAGCATGATTTGACGCCACGCAGCGGCCAGCTCGTGGACATTCTGCAGCTCATGCCAGGCTTTGGCACCGACGATGCCAGCCAGGACGACCAGTGTGACCACATTGAGGGCGTCGGCGTCTACGCCGAAACGCTTGAAATTCTTGTGCAGGACAACAGTCGCGCAGACGGCGGCGAACCAGAGCATCAGGCCGAAGGTGCCGATGTGAAATGAGCCAATGTTGATGTAAGGAAACATGCAGGTTTAAGTATACGGGGCGGCGCGTTTTCCTCAGCCCGGGCCGGTTGGCTGCTTTCGCTGCGGGGCAGGTTCACGTTACCCTACGGGCATGTCCAACAATTTGCCGGAGTATGTTGCGCCCGAAACCATGGACGTTCTTTATTCGCGCGAAGCGATAGATGAGCGAGTGAGAGCCATCGGGGCTGAGATTTCTAAGGAGTATGAGGGCAAGTCGATCGTGCTGATCGGTGTGCTGAAGGGCGCCGCGATCTTTCTTGCCGATTTGGCCCGCTCCATTACCGTCGACAATACCTTCGATTTCGTTGCGGTTTCCAGCTACGGTCGGGCGCGCGTTTCTTCCGGCGCGGTGAAGCTGATCAAGGACATCGACAACCCCATTGAAGGCAAGCACGTGATCATTGTCGAAGATATTCTCGACACTGGCCTGACGCTCAGCTACCTGCGCGGATTGATGCTGCAGCATAAGCCTGCTTCGCTAAAAATTGCCACGTGTCTTGATAAGCCGGAACGGCGACTGGTGCCCATCGAGGCAGACTTCGTCTGTTTCAAGATCCCGAACCGCTTTGTGATTGGCTACGGCATGGATTTCGCCGAGCGCTATCGTGGTGTGCCGGACATCCGACTGATGCCGGAGAACCCGCCGGGACATTGAGGCAGAGGGTAGAGAGTAGAGAAAGCTAAGATAGAAGCATGTCTTCGGCTATACACACTTCGGCTTCCACCACTCAAATCATTCGACCGGCGCGCAGCCTGCGCGGCTCACTGATGCTGCCGGGCGACAAGTCCATCTCGCACCGCTATGCCATGCTGGCAGGGTTTGCCGAGGGGACGTCGCTGCTTACGAACTTTTCTACCGGCGCCGATCCGCACAGTTCGCTGGCGTGCATGCAGGCCATGGGAGCGAAGGTGTCGCTCGATGGCAAGACGATCAGCGTTACCGGAACGGGCGGAGCGTTGAAGCATCCCAAGGGCGATCTTGACTGCGGGAATTCGGGCTCTACGATGCGCATGCTGGCGGGGTTGGTTGCGGCGCAGCACGGAACGTTCCGGTTTGTGGGCGATGAGTCGCTGACGGTGCGGCCGATGGAGCGTATTCGCAAGCCGCTGGAGATGATGGGTGCGCATATCGACCTGACGGATGGCCACGCACCGATGACGGTGCACGGGCGCAAGTTGAAGGCGATTGACTTTGAGACTCCGATTGCCAGCGCTCAGGTGAAGACAGCGGTGCTGTTCGCGGGGTTGCAGGCTGAAGGTATGACGTCGATTGCGGAGCGCGTGCGAACTCGCGACCATTCGGAACATGCGCTGCGCGCATTTGGAGCGAAGCTGGAGCGTAAGGGCGACAGGCTTTCGATCGCCGGAGGCCAGAAGCTTCATGCGATAGATGCGACGGTGCCGGGCGATATGTCCTCGGCGGCGTTCTTCCTGTGCGCGGCATTGCTGTTTGAGGACTCGAATCTTGTCTTGGATGCTCTGGGCATGAACCCTACGCGTGCGGCGATGCTAGATGTGATCTCCGCGATGGGCGGCGTAGTGAAGGTGCTGGACATGCAGGAGCAGCACGGCGAGATGGCGGGAACGATCCAGGTGAACCGGGGCCGCGAGCTGCGTGGCATCGACATTAGCGGAGCCTTGGCGGCTCAGTTGATTGACGAACTGCCGGTGATTGCGGCGATCGCGCCTTACACGACGCACGGTGTGAAAATTCGTGACGCGCGTGAGCTGCGCGTGAAAGAGAGTGACCGCATTGCGCTGGTTGTGAAGAATCTCCGTGCAATGGGTGCAGAGGTGACTGAGCACGAAGACGGGATGGATGTTCCCGGTGGGCAGACTTTGCATGGAGGCGTGATCGATTCCGGACTCGACCACAGGATTGCGATGGCGTTCTCGATTGCCGCGCTGCGGGCTGAGGGCGAGACGGAGATTCACGGCGCAGAAGCCGCAGGCATCTCTTTCCCCGAGTTCTTTGACTGGCTGGGTGAGCTGGCGATCCGCTAGCGCGCGTAGCTAGCAGGCGAAAAGACAACTCTTGCTGGTTTTCCTTTACATCTTGTATCTGCCCATCTCATCGTCATTCAGATTTTCGAGCCAGCGGCGGAGGTCTTCCGGGCTGAGGCTGGCGGCAGAAGCGGAGGCCTCACGTGCATGGTCGAAGACCTGTTTGGAGACGAAGATGGGGCAGTCCGAGCGAAGAGCGAGGGCAATGGCGTCTGAGGGACGGGCGTCAAGTGCGACCACTTCCCCACCCTGGTCCATCCAGATGGTGGCGTGGAAGGTGTCCTCATGCAGTGCCCCGACGACGACACGCGTGACGCGGGCGTTGAGGCCGTGGACGAGGTTGCGCATCAGGTCGTGCGTCATCGGCCTTGGGGTGGTGGCCTTTTCGATCTCAAGCGCGATGGCGTTGGCCTCAAAGAGCCCAACCCAGATCGGAAGGACGACTTCTCCAGCAAGGTCGTTGAGCACAACGATAGGCTGGCGCGTGGCAGGGTCCATCATCAGGCCGCGGATACGCACCTCGATTTCCTGCTCGACGGTGATCTGCGTGGGCTCGGATTTGAAGCCGGGCAGGTTCATGGCGCTTAGTGTACGCCTTCGGAAGCGGGTGTGAAGCGCGCATTCAAAGCGGCCTGTGCAAGCGCGGCCGGGGACGGCGCTGCGGGCGCGGAGACGGCTTCGCCGACGAGGGAGCTGGGAAAGACCTGCGTGATGCGGACGTCGAGGTAGCTGCCGACTGTGGCTGCGGCTGTCTCTGACGAAAGTGCGAAGTTGACGGTCTTGTTCTGCGAGGAGCGGCCGGTGAGCTGGCCACGGCTGTTGGGCATGGCATGCTCAACCATTACTTCCATGGTCTGGTCGAGGTGGCGCGCGTAGTTCTCGCGCTGAATCTCGCGCTGGCGCTGATTGAGGATGGCGAGGCGCTGAATTTTGACTTCTTCGGGGATCGAATCGTGCATGTGGATGGCTGGCGTGTTGGGCCGCGGCGAATACTTGAAGCCGAAGATGGCATCATAGCCGACGTCTTCCAGCAGCGTCATGGTCTGCTCGAAGTCGGCATCGGTTTCGCCCGGGAAGCCGACGATGATGTCGCTGGTAAGCGAGATGTCGCGCTTGGCGGCTTTAGTCCAGGCGATGCGCTCGAGGTACCAATCGCGGGTGTACTCGCGCTGCATGGCCTTGAGGACGGTGGTTGAGCCAGACTGCACGGGCAGATGGACATGGTCGCAGAGGGTGGGAACTGCATCAATGGCGTCGACGATGTCCTTGGTGAAGTCTCTCGGGTGCGAGGTAGTGAAGCGGACGCGCTTGATGCCGTTGATTTCGCCGACGGCGGCGAGGAGTTCGGCGAAAGTGCGTTTCGCGCTTGGATCCTGGTAACTGTTGACGTTCTGGCCGAGTAGTTGGATCTCGGTGAAGCCGGATTGCGCGATGCGCTGCGCTTCGGCGAGGACGGAGGCACTGGTGCGGCTACGTTCCTTGCCGCGCGTATACGGGACGACGCAGTACGAGCAGAACTTGTCGCAGCCTTCAATGATGGTGATGTAGGCGCGGTGGGGGTTGGTGCGCGCGGTGAACTCGGTGTCGAAGGTCTCGTCGGTCTGGCGGTCATCGAGGCCGGTGATGCGGGTCTCGCCGGCTTCGAGGCGGGAGAGCATGTCGGGCAGGTTGCGGTAGCTGGCGCTGCCCGCGACGAGCGAGACGTAGGGAGCGCGCTCGAAGATCTTTGTGCCTTCCTGCTGGGCGACACAACCGATGACGGCGAACTTTTTCCCCTCGCCCTGCATGCGCTTGTACTCGTTGAGGCGGTGGAAGACTTTTTGCTCGGCTTTGTCGCGAATGGAGCAAGTGTTGTAGAGGATGAGGCTGGCGTCGGCCTCGTCGGGTACCTGGGCGTAGCCTTCGCGCAGGAGGGTGCCGACGACTTTCTCGGAGTCGTGAGCGTTCATCTGGCAGCCGAAGGTTTCGATGTAGAAGGTCTTCATAGGATGTAGAAGGTCTTCATAGAGAGATACGAGATTTGAGATACGAGATGCGAATTCAGGAAAACCTTGGCTACCCCCTCCCCCTACTTTTTGTGCAAAGTCTAGAGCGAGTTGGGGTTAGCGGCAGACTTTTATGCAAAGTCTAGAGCAGATTGTGGTTAGAGCTAAAGTCTAGATACCATTAGCGATAAATCTTTAAGGTGTGGACGTGAACCTTCAAGTCTGTTTCTATTCTATCGAAGTGGCACAGGTAAGTCCGCCAACTTTCTTTGGCCAATATCTGGCATGGATGCAATGGATTAGACGTTTGGAGAAGGCTGGCGGGGCTTGACAGCATTTTTTCGAGCTTTATTTAAGTTTAGCGAATGGCACAGGGTGATCGTGCAAACTTTTTTGGGGAAGATCGCGTTTGTTGTGTGGGAGATGCGTGGGGGGTGAAGAGGCTTGAGGGGGTTGACGGGAAATTTAGAAGGAAATTTTAGGTAGTCATATCCAGTCATCGGGCGATAGGTCGGGCTTTCAGCCCTCTTCTTCTCTTTTCCAATCTGACCTGGGCTGCCCCAGACTGGATAGGACGAGCCTTTGGGCTGAGGAGCCAGCACGTATGCTCAGATGGAAGTAGTAGCTCCGCAAGAGTTGATGGAGATTTTCAAGCAATGAGAATTCAAAGGTTAGTTATCGGGATAGTTACATTCGCAATGGTGGGAACGGTACTTGCGCAGGAGAGGGGCTACTGGAACGCAACGAGCAGCACCGCGCGATCGATTACGGGTGACTTATCTTTTACGCCAGATAAGATTGTGATCAATTTCTCCACGTTTACACTCGCGCAGATTCGTGAGTTGAAGCCGGAGGAAAAGCAGGTGCTGTTTCCAGATGCGGGCGCCGGTGTGGGAAATCTATATCGCGTACAAATTTCGAGTGACAAGAAATTCCTGCACAAAAACAGTTTGTGCGGAGGTGAAGAAACCGATTGGGTGGTGACATGGGTATCGGGCAAGATGCTGATCGTGGCGATGTTTTCCGGTGGGTCGATACCGAGTTTGACGCCGGAGGCATTGGCGAATGGTCAACGGCTGTGCGGGACCTTTACCTACACGAAGTGAGTCGTCAGCAGAGTGTGCGGTTGTCGTCAGGCCTAGGCAGAGGTCGTTGACGTGTAGACGGTTTTATGGTGTTGACTCAAGTCAAAAAGGCACCCCACGCTCAACCCTATCGGACAAAGAACGTCCGCTGGGGACCCCACCCTGCCACGCGACAAACTGCGTGTCGAGGATGGGGCACCCGGTTTGGTTGGTTGTGTTTAGTGGACGATGGAGAGGGCGAGGAAGTGTACGTCGGAGGGACCGCTTTGGGAGTCGGTGCTCTGGTTGTAGTTGCCCGCCTTGAAGTAGCTAAGCGGAGCATCAAGGGAGTAGGTGCTGAGGGTATACCAGTTGCCGTTGATATTGACCACCAGTGTGTTGCTCTCATACTTGATCTCGTAGGAGAAGGTGGTGCCTAAGGGGACGTTGGTAAGGTAAGTCATGACTTCATCGCCACCGGAGCGGGTCTGCTCTACACCAGCGGTGATGTTGCCGTTCTGAGCGTAATAAAGCTCAATGACGGGCTTGGTGGAGACGCTGGCGTCCATGTGGATTTGACCGATGACTGTGCCGTATTCGGTGGGGTCAGCTTCGGTGACGTAGAGGGTCGCATACTCGCGGTTGGGCTCGTTGTTGGGACTCCAACTATTGTTTTCAGCCAGCTCCGTGCGGCAGTGCGTGGAGTTGGGCGTAGTTACGCAGCCAGTGTCATCGGGACTGCCGGGGACTTTCATGACCATGGCACCGTCGCCCGATTCCGTGAAGAAGTAGGAGTAGTTCTCATATCCGCTGTCACCCTCCAACTGTGAACTGGGGATGATGGTGGGGTTTCCCGCGGAACCAATGGGGAGTTGGAGGCTGAAAATGGACAGGTTGAAGTTGCCGCCGGGCGGGACGCCGGTGTTGAGCGCCCAGATAGCGAGGGGCGTGGCAATGATAACGGCGAGTGTTGCGATGAGCCAGCGTAAGTTGCTTTTGCGTGCTGACTTTTCAGGGGTGGATTTAAAAATGGACAACATTAGAAAACCTCCAAGTAAGTGGTTGTGAAAAGTTTGATTGATGACCAAAGGAAGGAATCAGGCTTGCGAGAAGAGTGTGTGCGTGCTGTGCGGCAACTCAAGACGATAGAGAAACTTAACTCGAAGTGTTGCTCTGCGATTTGGAGCGGCACAAACATACGCCTATGAGAGGTTAAGTTGCAAGCTCAAACTTAAATAAATAGCCTAAGTCAACCGGTTGAGTAGGATAGCCCGATGTGTTACCGATATCCGATATTGTGGCCGGGCGCTGAAGACGAACCCAAAATTCGGGTGTAGATTTTCAAACGAGGTGAAGGGGATGAATGTTTCGCGGCGGGATGTGATGAAGGGCGTGGGTGCGGCGGCGCTGAGTGCGGCGGCGATGAAGACGGGGATGGCGCAGGCGGTGGAATCGAAGAACCCGCCGACGGCTGACCAGGTGCGGCGCATGGAGTGGTGGCATGCGGCGAAGTTCGGCATGTTTATCCACTTTGGCTTGTACGCGGGACACATGCGGCACGAGTGGGCGATGGAGGATGAGGCCATCCCAATTGCTGAGTATCAGCGTTTTACCCAGCTCTTCAAACCGGGGCATGGATCGCCGCGCAAGTGGGCGAAGCTGGCCCGCGTCGCGGGCCAGAAGTACATGGTGATGACGACCAAGCACCATGAGGGCTTCTGCAACTGGAACTCGAAGATGACGAATTACAACGCGATGAACTATGGGCCGAAGTTCGACCTCGTGGCCGAATATGTGGCGGCGGCGCGGGCTGAGGGGATGCGCGTCGGGTTTTATTACTCGCTGATGGACTGGCACCACCCGGATGGCGCACGCTGCAAGACTGATGAAGCGGCGCGACGGCGGTTTGTGGATTACACGCATGGGCTGATCCACGAGTTGATGTCGAACTACGGGAAGATCGATGTGCTTTGGTACGACGTGGCGTGGCCGCTGGATGCGAAGGGGTGGGAGTCGGAAAAGATGAACAAGATGGTGTTCGAGCTGCAGCCGGACATCATTGTGAACAACCGCAACAAGCTGGAGGGAGACTTCTCGACTCCTGAGCAGCGGATTGTGGCGGAGACCGGAGGGCGCGCGTGGGAGAGCTGCATGACGCTGAACGATAGCTGGGGCTACCAGCGCGCGGACGACAACTGGAAGAGCTCTAAGACGGTCGTGCGTAATTTGATCAGCTGCGCGCGCGACGGCGGGAATTATCTGCTGAACATTGGGCCGCAGCCGGATGGCGGGATTCCACCGGAGAGCATACGTGTGCTGACAGAGGTGGGCGAATGGATGAAGACCAGCGGCGACACCATCTACAAGAGCGACCTGTGCCTGCCGAGGCGGTCGAACTATGCGAGCTTTACGCGCATGGGCAATACGCTCTATATGCATGTGCATTTTTGGCCGGGCGGAGATGTTTCAATCTCAGGGCTGGGACAGAAGGTGCTGAGCGCGAAGCTGCTGAAGACGGGCGCCGCGGTGAAGGTCTCGCAGGATGGCTTCCGCACGCATGTGACTGGATTGCCCATGATGGCGCCGGATCAGCCAGTGACGACGATTGCGCTGGAGTGCGATGGCGTGCCAACGCAGGACACAGACAACGTGCGGATTAATAAGCCGAGGGCGGGTGTGGGGTACGACGGGTCGTAGAGAAGATGCGAGATGCGAGATGTGGGCTTGAGTTCTACTGGACTTCAAGATCGAAGGCTGCGGTTTAGATCGTGTTCTGTTGGTTACCGAATTGAGGATTGACTGAGATGGCGAATACCCACTCCGATGCGCTGGTGTTTTTTGGAGCGACCGGCGACCTGGCGTACAAGAAAATCTTCCCGGCGTTACAGGCGATGACTAAGCGCGGAACGCTCAATGTGCCAGTGATTGGCGTAGCGAAAGCCGGCTGGGGTCTGGAACAGTTGAAGGAGCGTGCGAAAGACAGCCTGGAGCAGCATGGCGGCCTAGATGCCGGGGCGTGGGAGAAGCTGAGTTCCCTGCTGCGGTATGTGGATGGGGATTATGCGGACCCCGGGACTTTTGCGGAGTTGCGCAAGCAGCTTGGCGAAGCGAAGGCCCCGGCGCACTATCTGGCGATTCCACCGTCGATGTTCGAGACGGTGGTGAAGCAGTTGGGGGCGTGCCACTGCTCGAAGGGCGGCAGGATGATCGTGGAGAAGCCGTTCGGCCACGATCTGGCTTCTGCGCAGGAGCTGAACCGGATTCTGCTGGCGGAGTTTCCGGAGTCGGCAATTTTTCGGATCGACCATTACCTGGCGAAAGAACCGGTGCACAACATGGTGTCGTTCCGGTTCTCGAATACGTTCCTGGAGCCGCTGTGGAACCGGACGTACATCGAGAGTGTGCAGATCACGATGGCAGAAAACTTTGGAATTCAAGGCCGCGGAGTTTTTTATGACCAGACGGGAGCCATCCGCGACGTGATCCAGAACCATATGTTCCAGGTGCTGTGCAATCTGGCTATGGAACCGCCGTCGGACCATGACAGTGAATCGATACGCAATGAGAAGGTGAAGGTGCTGAAGTCGATTACAACGATTCGGCAGGAGGATGTAATCCGAGGGCAGTTCAAGGGGTATCTGCAGGAGCCGGGAGTGAAGGCGGGATCGGACGTGGAGACATTCGCGGCGCTGCGGCTGGAAATCAAGTCGTGGCGATGGAGCGGAGTCCCGTTTTATATTCGCGCTGGAAAAGAACTGCCGGTGACTTGTCTGGAGGTCATGGCTCGGCTGAGACGGCCTCCTGCAACGAACTTCAACCTCGATACCGGGCCGCAGAACTATGTGCGGTTCCGGATCAGCCCGGAGATGGCTGTCGCGCTGGCAGTTTCCGTGACCTCGCCGACGGATGCAAGCAAGCGAAGGGAGGTAGAGATGGTGGCCCGGAGGCATCCGAAGCCGGACGCGATGGAGGCGTATGAACGCGTGCTCACCGACGCAATGGCCGGCGATCCGACGCTATTTGCACGTCAGGATTATGTGGAAGAGGCATGGAGAATTGTAGACCCGATACTGACGAAGGAGGATCCTGTTGCGGTGTATGAGCCGGGGACGTGGGGTCCTGAAGATTCGAAGCTGACGCCACCGGGAGGCTGGGACGATCCTGCGGCTACGGAGTCAGAAGAGAGCGGAGTGGTGATTGAGTGAGGAGATTTTGGTAGCGATATCGGGGCTCGAACCCGAACTCTTCGCCTTGAGAGGGCGACGTGTTAACCAGTTACACCATATCGCCACAGAACGGATGGGGAATCCGTTGCGACTTGATGATTGTAGCAAATTCCAGGGCTAAAGCTCCCCCTTCCCGGCTCTCCGATAGCAGGGGCCTGAAGGCCCCTGCTCCCTCCGGCAAGACAAAAGCAAAGGCAACAACAAAGACAAATGCGGGGATTCTTCGACTCCGGCTCGCTACGCGAGCCTTCGCTCAGAATGACGGCTCGTTGGGGGTTGGAATTCTTCGCGGCGCTCAGGATGACGGCTCGTTGTTGGGCTAGATGCCCAGTTTCTTGACTTCGTCGTTGTAGTACTTGCGGTAGAGGATGTCCCACTCCTGCGAGCCTTCGGGGATGATGCGCTGCTGGGAGGCAATCTTCTTGCGGGCGGCTGCGTCAATCTTTACTTCTTCCAAAAGGAGCTTGATGAGTGCCTTGCGGGCCTCCTG
>Ga0206804_10196_pt1 | contig 17330 bp, 22 predicted proteins | sample Alteio_BWOrgCont_62_FD_152888 | JGI IMG/M metagenome (GOLD analysis project Ga0206804, IMG submission 152888) | Enriched cells from forest soil in Barre Woods Harvard Forest LTER site, Petersham, Massachusetts, United States -... | ecosystem: Environmental > Terrestrial > Soil > Temperate forest >... | reverse complement strand
AGCGGGGTGTTAAAAAGGACTTTATTAAGCGGGCAGTGGGGCTGGCCGGCGATACGATCGAAGTCAAGAACAAGCAGCTCTATGTGAATGGCGCGCCTCAAATGGACCCTCATCCGGTGTATAAGGACCGCTTTACCTATCCCGCGGCGCGAATTAATCTCACGGCGGCGGAATATCAAAGGTTTTGGGAAAGCGGTCGCTTCGCCGAACTGCGCCGAGAGCAAATCGGCGACAATTTCGGTCCGATCGTGGTGCCGCCCGGAAGCTATTTTGTGATGGGCGATAACCGTGATGGGTCCTTCGATTCCCGGTTCTGGGGACCTATGCCGAACCGTCTTTTAAAAGGAAAGGCCTGGATCGTTTACTGGCCGCCAAGTCGCATCAAGGTGATCAATTAATGGAATACAAATACTGGCTCATCGCGTGCGTCGGTTTCGTGATTCTGGAAATCCTGCCCCCTCCGACGCATTTCTTCTTCGTCTGCATGGCCTTCGGGGCGTTAGGCGGAGCCATCGCCGCGGTCTTCTCGACGACGGTTTGGCTGCCCTGGGTGGTCTTTGCCGTCGTGTCGGTGGCGCTCACGCCACTCATGATTCCTTTGGCGAAGTTTCTGTTTACGCCCAAGCCGCACGCGTCGAATGTAGATGCGCTTATTGGACAAAAGGCGCTCGTCACGGAGTCCGTTGATCCGAACAAGCCAGGCGTGGTCAAAATCAGTGGAGAGAGTTGGCGTGCCGTTTCGCTGCAGGAGCGTTTTGAAAAGGACGAGTGGGTGAAGATCGAGAAAGTGGAAGGCGCATCCGTGATCATAAGGAGACCATCATGAATTTTCCGTTCGGATTTGCAGGAATCTTAGCTATAGCCGCCATCATCTATGTGGCACGCGCGATTCGCATCGTGCGGCAGTTTGAAAAAGGGTTGGTGGAGACGTTCGGGCAATTTAGCCGGAAAGCGGATGCTGGCCTGGTGCTGCTCTTTCCGCCGTTTCAGAGCATCCGCATGGTAGATATGCGCGAGCAGGTGATGGACGTCCCGCCGCAAGACGTCATCACGAAAGATAACGCATCGGTTACGGTGGATGCGGTCATTTATTTTCAGGTGACCGACCCCGCCAAGGTCGTCTATAACGTCGCCAACTTTGCCTTGGCCGCTATTAAGCTCGCTCAGACCAATCTCCGGAACATCATCGGAGAACTCGAACTCGACCAAACGCTGACCAGCCGCGAGCGCATCAATACGACTTTGCGCCAAGTGTTGGATGAAGCCACGGATAAATGGGGCGTCAAAGTCGTGCGGGTCGAGATCCAAAAGATCGAGCCGCCCCAGGACATCACCAACTCCATGTCCAAGCAGATGAAAGCCGAGCGAGAAAAACGCGCCAACATTCTGGAGGCCGAAGGATTCAAGCAGGCGGCGATTCTCAAAGCCGAAGGGAGTAAAGAAGCGGTGGTGTTAGCGGCAGATGGAGAAAAGCAATCGATGATTCTGCGCGCCGAAGGACAGTCGGAAGCCATGAAGCGCGTGGCGGACGCGGAGAAATATAAGACGGAAGTCGTCTACGATGCGATTCACAAAGGCAATCCAACCAAGGACCTCATTGCGATTAAATATCTCGAGACCCTCCAGAAGATGTCGGAAGGGCCGGCAACGAAGATTCTGCTCCCCTTGGAGATCTCCGGTCTAGCCGGCGCCGTCACCGCTGCGGCGGAGTTGATGAAAGATCCCCAGAATGACGCCAAAAAGTCCTAGCCCGGTCGGTCTCTACATCCACATACCCTTCTGCCACGCACGGTGTGGATACTGTGACTTCGTCACCTTTACTGGCAAAGAAGACAAGATTGATCACTATGTAGAGGGTCTCACTGAGGAGATTCGACTATACGCAGGGGAAGACATCTCCACGATCTTCTTCGGAGGTGGCACGCCATCCGTATTAGAATCCAAGCATCTTCACGAGATCTTTAAAGCGATTCATGAGTATTTTCGCGTCGCCAAAGACGCAGAAGTGACCCTAGAAGCCAACCCCGAAAGCATTACATTTGAAAAGACGCGTGCCTGGCGGGACATCGGCATCAATCGCCTGAGTATCGGCCTCCAGGTTTTTGACAATGCGCTCTTAAAGAAAATCGATCGCATGCATACGGTGGAAGACTTCCTCGCGGCCTACCGGGTGGTCCGGGAAGTCGGATTTGAGAACGTGAGTATCGATCTCATCTACGGATTCGATGGCCAAACCGTTGATTCCTGGATGAACACGCTCCAATCGACCGTGGCACTCAACCCCGAGCATTTGTCCCTCTATGCGCTCAAAATCGAGGCACACACGCCTTTCGCGGTGCAGGGCCTTCATGTAAACGATGATCTGGAAGTGGAAATGTATGAGCGAGCCAGAACCTATTTGAGGGACCAAGGATACGAGCAATACGAAATATCGAACTTCAGCCGACCGGGGAGAGCTTGCCACCACAACCTCATTTATTGGCGCCAGGAGGATTATCTTGGGTTGGGTGTGGGGGCGGTGGGGTGTGTCGGCGGACTTCGATGGGAAAATCACAAAAATCTGCACGATTATCATCAAGACATCGCGCTGGGGAAATTACCGCGGGTTTCATCAGAACAGTTGGACGATAAGACCCTGAAGTTCGAACGCCTGATGTTGGGTTTACGCTTACGGGAAGGTTTAGCGTGGCCCGAAATGAATCCAGAATGGGTTTCTCATCGCTCGTTCCTCGTTTCTAGAGGACTTCTCGAAGAGGTTCGTCCCGGCACCTGGAGAATCCCCGACAAAACCGTCGCGCTCACCAATCAAGTCCTCCTTCCGTTCCTGTCCTAGCGCCATGAAGCCTAAGATCAAAAAATCGATTCGACGCTGCGGCTGGGCCGATGGTGACCCCTTGTCGGGTGACCCGCTGATGCGCGCCTATCACGATGAGGAATGGGGTGTTCCTCTGCATGACGACCGAAAGCTCTTTGAATTTCTCATTCTGGACGGTGCCCAAGCGGGGTTGTCCTGGCGGACCATCCTGAATCGCCGCGAAGGGTACCGCAAAGCTTTTCACCAATTTAACGCCCGCCGGATGGCCGCCTTCGGACCCAAAGACGAGCGGCGCTTGCTCCAAGACTCCGGCATCATTCGCAACCGCGCCAAGATTAAATCCGCCATTCAAAACGCGAAAGCCTACCTAAAGGTCCAAAAAGAATGGGGAACCTTTGATCGTTATCTCTGGAGTTTTGTGGAGGGGAAAATGATCGTGCACCGCGCCCGGACCTACCGAGACCTCCCTGTGACCTCTCCCGAAGCCGAGGCTATGAGCAAAGATCTGCGCTCTCGCGGCTTCTCCTTTGTAGGACCCACCATCTGTTACGCCTTCATGCAGGCCGCCGGCATGGTGGATGATCACCTCATTGGCTGCTTCCGCACTCAAAACAATCGGTCTCGACTCTAAATTAATTTTGATAAAAGCTATACTATTCACTAGTAGTAAAACCTAACCTACCCGACTCTTCACCGCCGAAGATTCAATTCCCGACGAAGCGAAAAAAAGGAGCTCTTTTATGAGCGCTACACTTGAACACAAATTGGACAATGAAATGAATGCCGTGGACAAAATCGCTGCCATTCCGACGGCGACCGGCGCTAGCATGGCGGCGGATCCCATCGCCGAATCATCGAAAGAAGACATCGCAGAAATTAAAAAAGCCTTCAAAACGGTCTTGGCCATCGCTGGAGGATTATTCTTGCTGGCGATGTTGTTTTCACGCCGGACGGAACCTCCCACTCCGGTGGCTGCCCCAGCTCCAACGTCTGTCTCCGTTCCCGTCGCCCCGGCTCTGGTCGGCACGCCCGGCGGATCGGTCGTTTCTTATCCCGAAGAACTGACCGCGCATCACCTCTACGATCAGGATTACAGTCTAACTTGGAAGAGCATGGGAGAACAGTACACCTACCGCGTGTATTACGCCAACGATAAACAGATGCACGATGCTACGGCGGCCCTTTACAAACCCGTTGAAGGCACGATGTTTCGGTTCACGATGAACGGCGATCCGAAGAATGTTTGGATGGCCGTCACACCCGTGAATGGGACCAACGAGGAAGGTCTTCTGTCGCGCCCCATCAATATCGGCCAAGCGCGCAAAGGATAACCGCTTCACCTGCAAACTAGGCCCCCACCAATCAAACATTGGTGGGGGCTTTTTTAATTCTGAGGACCTGGGAAAAACCTGGGACTAAAACCTGAGCTAATGCGTCAAGCGGTCGAAAAAGTCAAAATTAAAGCTTCTCACAATGGCGCCTAAACCGGTAAGAACGGGCCTTGATAATATAACCGCGCCGACGTCATCAAAAACCTCGAAAAGCAACTGTCGGAGCTTGACCCGAAAACGAAGCGGGTCGAGGTTCCTGAGACCTCCTACGCCGCCTGACGCTTCAATGCCAAAACCATCCATCGCTCAGAAAATGGCGCAAGTGGAACCCATTTCTCAGAACCTTCTGGATGCGATGCGAGAACTTTCGATTCCATTATAACTGGCCTTTTATCGTCGTTATCATAAAGTCAGGCAGGGCGAACTGGCGTCCGCTTTGAACGTCAAGCAGGAATATTTTTCACGGTTGGAAGATGACTCATCTCAGCATCTGTTGAGTTATTACGCCAAGGCGGCTAAAGAACTCGGGGCTCGCGTTGCCGTTCTCCCTCCCGGAGCCCGAATCGTTTGTCCGCCTAGGCGAAGTTAGGGCAATTTTCTGTGGCTAGTCATCATTTAACTGGTTGCCCGTGAGCGTTTCATAACGCTTTTTATCCAATCGCAAGGTCACCCGGCACTGGTCCTCCCCGATCCATTCGGTCTTGACGACCTGCGCTCCACGTAAAATTCCGGACTGCAAGGTATCTGAATTCTGTTCCTTTGCATTTTGACTTTTGAGGATGGATAGCATTTTGGTTTGGGCTTCCACGATGGCCGCCTCACGGGCTATGGCCTGGCGCTGTGTTTTGTTGGTGAGAGTGGGATCGGCCCGTCCGATTCCGGTGGTTTCGATGGTTCGATGGCGGGCTGCCATTCCGCGCCCTGGAAGCAGGACTAAAACGCTCAGAAATCCAAAAGTAATGGCGAAATGTCGGAGGGAAAGGTTCAGGCTAGTCGATTCCTATGAAGAGAGCGGCGGATTCGTCCGCGTTGGAGGTGTGGGTAGTGGCGATCTGTATCGCCTCATGTTGATTGGAAAGGCCGTCCAATGCATCCTCTAAAGGCACCGTCGCATTTTGCAAGAGGCAATAGGCGCCCACGCTCACCAAGAGACTCGCGGAAACCGCCACCCGGCTCATCCAGCGCCACTGTAGCCACCAGACCGATGACCGGCGAGTTTCTTCGGTTTGAATCGCGGCGAGGATGCGCGTCCATAAAAAGGGTGGGGCCTTTACGTCGTGCGGAGGAAAGGCTTTCTTTGCGATCAGGTTCCATTCAAGTTCGGTAATCATGGGCTTTTTCCTACTTCTTTAGACGCTGTTACGGTCGAAAATGTTCCGAAATATAATGTTGACTTAGTCCTATATTTATAGCAGACTTAGTCCATGAAGGTGAACATTCATGAGGCTAAAACAAACTTCTCAAAATTAGTCGATAGGGCTGAGGCGGGGGAAGAGATTATCATTGCGAGAAGTGGCAAGGCGGTCGCTAAATTGATTGGTCTCGACCCGGCCAAGGTATTACGCGAGCCCGGCAGCGCCAAAAGCGATGCCATTTTCGTCGCCGAGGATTTTGACGCTCCCCTGCCGGAAGACCTCCTGCGCGATTTCCATTCGTGAATTATCTCTTGGACACCCATGCCTTTCTTTGGTGGATTATGGGAGAGGCCAACCTGTCTGCCCTCGCGCGACAAACCTTAAGCCAAGCTTCTGGACGAGTTCTGGTGAGTGTGGCCAGTCTTTGGGAAATGGTGATCAAAATCAAGCTGGGCAAACTAAGAATGCCGGATCCCTTTGATACCTATGTGCTCCGGCAACTACAAAAGAACCGAATGGAAATCCTTCCCATACATGCTCCACACGTCTTTGAGACTCTTCGCCTGCCCACGCATCACCGTGATCCTTTCGACCGTCTCTTAGTGGCTCAGGCCCGCGTGGAAAAATTAACACTCATCAGCGGGGATGAAACGCTGAAAACCTACGACGTTAAAATACTTTGGTAAGCGTTTCTCAAATATCAGAACGATAAGGTCATCGTACTGACGTTAAATAAATTCGCAGTGATCTGGCCATTCGCGTAGGTGCCGTAATCAAACCACAATAGGGCCGGGCCGCTTCCAGCGGGCGCATGGACATTGACCTGGCAAACCGATGAAGATCCTCCCGACGGGCCCACATAAGACTGATCTACTCCCTGGTAGGTATCGCTAAGTGCCTGTGAATGGACCAAATAAATGGATTCCTGGGATGTCGTTGATGTGCCGGTTGCCGGTCCGCTGTTGGGATTGAGACAGGTCTCTCCTTTGGGGAGGGTCCAATAGACTTCATAATAATGCTCCCCATCATAGACTCCGCGATCAATAGTGCCCTCAGTTGTTGCGCCCAGACCGGACAGGGTTGTAGCCGGAGGAAGGGCCGTAAAGGCGGATGCGACCGCAGTCGGGGAAATAGACTCCACCCGCATATAGTATTGAGTATCGGGATTTAATTCAGAGAAGGTCGCGGAAAGCGAGTTCGTCGTCATGGTTATCGTTCCTGATGAGATAAAGCTGAGATCAACGCTCGCCTGTACAAGGTATGTGGTGCCAGCAGGATTTCCGTTAGCGCCCCAATTCACCGTAATTTGGTTGGTTGCGATGATTGATGCAAACCCAGGCGCCGGCGGATTACTCAATGTCGAAGCCGAAGGAAGGGGAGTAAAGGCCGAGACCGCGCCGTTAGCACTAACTGCCTGAACTTGCATGTAGTACTGAGTGCCTGGAACAAGACCTGCAAAAGTCGCCGAAAGTGCGGTGGTCGTTACGGATTGGTCACCTAAAGCGCTGAAGCTGGGATCTAAGCTAATCTGGACAAGGTACGTTGTGCCGGCCGGGTCGCCATTGGCGCCCCAACCCACTGTAATTTGGCTGGTTCCTACGATGGGCGGCTTTCCATTAATGGTCGGCGCATTCACGGGGGACGTCTCGGGTCCTGAACTGTTGGTCACTTGAATGGTGTCTACCCGGTTTGAGCCGGTCACCGTATCCATTGATTTTTCCAACTTGATCATATTCGCGTCATAATCTTGAAAGTGTTCTCCTGCCGCATAGGCATTATTTTGTTGATTAATCGCAGCTTGGTTGGGCGGGTTGTAGAAATTAGGCGTATTTTGCCCGATGACTTCCGTTGCCGCATGGACCCGACCGGCGCCTTGCAAAAGCAGGATGCCGCAGAGCAGCGTGTTGAAAAGGATAAAGGTAATTTTGCGCATGATCGAGCTCCAATAAAAAGGATTTTGCTTCATCGCGTCTGACATAGTATCGCGAATCTCGGGAAAATAAGGAATCCATCGAAAGGCTAAAAATATGGGTCTAATGGGACCAAGAATTTCTTGGGTCTTCTTTAATGCGTCGCAGAGTAGAGGCCTAGGAAGGCGACACCGCCCAGCACCAGGCCCGATATGGCGGTGAGTTTATCGTGATGCTTGAGGCCGCTGTAGGTGGCGGCCAGCGAGATAATGACGAGCATGACCCCGAAGATCATGGCCCGCGCCTGCGATTTTTCCGAATTCGAATACTGGGGCATAGACGCCATCCTACCAGATTAAATCTAGAGCTTAAAATTGCTATGTATTGATTAGACTAGCCAAAAGCGCCAAAACGCACTAAACTTCTTGGAGGCCAAGAGCGTCTAACCAATGGAACCTTTGGACGAACAACATTGCATTAAACGGGCTCAAGAGGGCGATGCTGACGCATTTGGGCCGATTGTGACGGCGTATCAGCAAAAGGTATTTAATTTCATTATGGGAATGACTCGTGATATGGCCGTTGCCGATGAACTGACGCAAGAGGTCTTTTTAAAGGCCTGGAAGGCGCTGCCGCGTTTTAGGGGCGAAAGCGGCTTTCAGACCTGGCTGTTCCAAATCGCCGTGAACGCCACACGCAGTTGGGGGCGATGGAAAAAGGTCGGTTTGGCTCGCTTCGTGTCTCTTTCGGAGTCGGCGGGATCCGATCAAGAGGAAGGAACCGGATATTCAACGCCTCAACTGGCGGACAAGCATTTCGACGCCGATCCCGCGCGCCAATCCGAATCGGCAGGCCTGCAGGAACAACTGAAGTGCGCCATAGACCGGCTGCCGCCCAGGGAAAAAGAGGTATTCCACTTGAGGCATTATGAAGATCTCTCTTTAAAAGAGATCGCTCAATTGATGGGGATCGCCGAAGGGTCGGTGAAGGCCCATCTCTTTCACGCGCTCGAGAAAATGCGCAAATTCATGGAGGCACCACGCCATGTCGTGTGAAATCTGGGGACCGCTGCTGGCGGCTGAAATTTACGGAGACAATTCTACTGCCGATCATCGGGCATTGACGGAACATCTGTCTTCCTGCGCCTTCTGCCGCGACGAATTGGAACGTTGGCGGACAACCCTGACAGGACCCGGTTCGCGGCCGGCCCCGATGGAGGACGTGTTCTGGATCCGCCAAAAAGCGTCGATCATGGCACGTCTGCCTGAAGGACGGCAAAACCTGCCGGAGCGCTCGGCTGGAGCATGGGGATTTCGTGGACGCTGGCTTGGTCCTGTCTTGGCCATGGGATTGGTTGTCATGACCGGATGGGGGCTGAATCGACATTCGATGCATCAGGATTTGCCAATCGCTCAAAACATGGATATGCTTCAAAATATGGATATGCTTTCTCACCTGGATGTCTTAGAGGCGATGGATCAAAGGGAGGCGCAATGAAAATTCGCTTCTGGCCGACCTTGTTCGTGCTCGTGTCCATCGTCGCGTTGGCCGCCGAAGATGCGCCGCCGGCCGAACTTCTGCAGAATTTGGATTTTTATCAGAATATGAACCTGGTCCCGGACCAACAATTTTTGGATATGGCAGCCGAGAAATCGAGTTCGCCTATGACGCCCTCTACAAAGGAAGCGCCGGTAGTGGACAGCACCACGGTGCATTTAAAGGACAACGCCGATGTCTCCAAATAAGTGGCGCCGCTCTTTATGGATTGGAATCGCTGGAGTCTGGATGCTCGGATCAGCGTCCCTTTGGGCCGCCGATACCCAGACCGGAGCGGATAAAAATACGCCTCTGCAGCGCTGGCAAAGCCTCACGCCCGATCAACGAAAGGAACTCCTGGAGCATTACAATCAATTCAAGTCTCTGACTCCCGAGCAACGCGCGGACCTGCGGAAGCGTTGGAGTGAATTTCAGTCCTTGCCCCCGGCGGATAGGACCCGTATTCTCAATGCCTACCACCATTTCAAGAGTTTATCTCCCGAAAAACAGGCGCGCATTCGTGCGAATTGGAAACGCTGGCAATCCCTAACCCCCGAAGAGCGCCAAAAGTTGGAAGCAGAAATCAGCATGTCAAATCAGGCGGATTCTACGGGTCCAAAGTCGCATACTAAAGCGCATTCGGCTCCCTTGCACAAAGCCAAATAATCCGCTAAACCTTTTGCAAACATCAAGCGTCTCATTAGTAGAGCAGCAAGGGACTCAAAAATTCAGCACTCATCCAAGGAGGAATACCATGTTAGCCAAGATGAAAGAAATCGGAATCGCCGTCCTTGTCGTTAGCCTTCTAGCGCCGGTCACCATGGTGCGCGCAGAGAACCCGGGCAATCCCACAGGGGGCCAATTTGCGAAGAAGCATCCTCGCCGCAATCAAGTCAATAAGAGGGTGAAGAATCAGCGCAAAAGGATTAATAATGACGTTAAGAATGGTTCCTTAACGCAAGCGCAGGCGTCTCAGCTCAAAGCCAATGACGCCGCGATTAAGCAGCAGGAGCATGCGGATGTGAAAGCGAACGGGGGCTACATCACGAAACCCGAGCAGAAGCAACTGAATCAGGAAGAAAACGCCAACAGCGCGCTCATTCATGATGAGGCGCATCCCGCCGGCCAATAACTGCTAGCCGACTTAGACCCATCAGAAACCCGTCCCTTCCCCTGGGGCGGGTTTCTTTGCGTCTGTGGCGAGGCCGTGAGCTATTTCATCAATTGACTGCGAACGAAGCCGATGTGTCCGCGCAGTTCATAGAACTGGCCGGCGAAGGAGGCGGGAACTTTCGTCTTGTTGACCCTGCTTTCGATGTGTTCGAGCCGATTAAGCAATTGCTGGCGATGGTCCGGCGTCAATCCTGCAACAACATCTTGTTCGATGATGAGAAGTGCGCGATACCATCGATAAATGACCATATTCATGCGCCAACGAAAAGCCGAGATGGCGAACTTGATGGACGGAATGAGCACGACCAGCATCGGCACAAAGACCACGACGATGCGGTCGACCAGGCTCGCCAACGAAAATGGAAGGTAACGGTAAAAGAAGCTTTTGCCGGATTTGTAGAAGCGAATCGCATCAATGCTGAGGGAAATGTCATGGGCTTGGGGGGAGGGAAATTCCCCTTGGCGTCGAAAGGTGCCGGCGCCGGAGTGCACTTCGTGGGCGGCCTCCAACAGAACATCCGAAAGCGCTGGATGCAGATGCACACGCGCAATAAGCTCGACCGTCGGGCCGATTAAATTCACTTCTTGAGGGGGAAGATCCTTGCCGAAATCAATGGATCCTCTGGGCAGCTCAAGCTCGCTGAGATAGGAGATGTGGCGCGTATAGGCGTCGGCCTGAGAGAAACTGAAGAGACGGATGTGCGGCATGTGGAGAAGTTCACGTAGAACTTTGGACGAGGCGGAATCTCCCATCATAAAGGCGGCTTCGATTTTTCCATCCAGCAAGGCTTTGGCCGCGTCTTCCGCGTCCAATTCCAAGAGGGTCGTCGCGCCGCCCGGTTTGATGCCGTTATCCGCCAGCAAGGCCAGCACCAGAGATTGGGTTCCACTGCCCGTGGGGCCGATGGCGATACGCTGGCCTTCGAATTGGGATAGGATGTCCACCGATTTGGCGCCGCGATAAAAAACCAAGAGCGGCTCGTTATAGAGGCTGCCCAAAGAAACCAGCTTATCAACGTTTACTCCGGTGGTTTCGCCGCCTTGCACAAATCCGATATCCACATGCACGGTAGGGTCCGTCAAACGTTTCAGGTTTTCCAGGGAGCCCTCGGAGGGCAGGATGTGCAGCGTGATGCCGCTGCGCTTTAAGATCGTTTGGTATTTTTCCGCATTGGTCTCGAAGATGCTGCCCGCCGGACCGCTCGTGATCGTCAGCGTTTTGGGCGGGGCCGAATGAAAGCAATAGAACAAGGCAAAGATAATGGCCGCGCTGCACAAAAGAACGATGGTCAATGCGAAAGGGCGGCTCATCCCAAAAGCTTCCATGAATGTTGTCTGGCTCTTAGCGGCAACGATAGGATTGTGCGGCGTATTCATTGGTTCCCTCCCGTTCGCTATTCCTTTTCGACGGGACTAGCGGCGATGAACTTATCCGCCGCTGGTCCTTGGATGGTTATTTAATCATATTGATTAGACTGCATCAGCGGGAGCTGAGGCCCTCTCAAACCTAGGCCCTTTGGTCCCGACTTTTTAGCCCTCCGCTCTATTCAACCTATGACGCAATCCTGCTATTGTTTTCTATTCGATTATGACGTCTAAAACCTTTACTAAAGCTGTCGCGCTGCTACTGGTCTCTTGCCTTCTTTCGGAGACTTCAACGGCAGCACTGAGCACCGAGTCCCGAGGACCGAGTCAAGTCTTACTCAGTGCTCGGTACTCGTTACTCCGCACCGATCTCTCCTTCTCCTCCCAGGCCCTGGCACCAGCTTCCGCTTTACCATCCATAGCCTTGCCCGGGCCCATCAAACCCACACAAGAAGCCGCCGCTTTAGCTGGTCACACCCTGCCTGCCGTCCCGGCCGAGACAGCCAAGGACGGCTCATCTGACGAATTTACTCATGAGGAACTGGTAATTAAAACGGTTTGTAACCGCTTAGGGGTTCCATTGCCTATGAGAGCGGATGATCGCCGCCGATATGCATACGAACGGCGAGCGTATGCATTAGATTTTGGAAATGGCGCTTTGGTTGTTCTGCATGTGTTCCCAGATCATCTCGAAATTGGATTCCCTGGCTCGCGAGCGCTACGCCATGGGAATGAAATTTATAGTTTTGTCGCGATACTGGCCAAAGCCCTTAACGAACCCTTTTATTCAGATCCAATCGATACTTCGATCGACAAACTCTATTTTGCCCCGTCACAAAGTGCATTAAGCCCTGGCGCGCAACATGCCTGGAATGCGCTTGTTTCCAAAGGCTGGGCAACAATTAACCGGGACCGAAATCGATATGAAGCCTATTTGGCCAAAATCCCAGCTCTTGATGAGTTGCAGGCCGCCACCGATGCCTTCGTGCCGAGAGCCAACCTCTTCGGCAAGGGACATCCTCTGCATGCGTGGACGCTCTTAATTGAGACAGTTCTCATCGCGGTGATCATGCTGATACCGATGCTGTACGCCGATGCGTGGTTCTCCCGCCCGCATCAGATCGCGGATCACGTTCTGGCGCATATCCTAGGATACATGGCCGGGATCGTTCTCTCTGGGGTGCTGCTGGCGCTGGGACATTGGCCGCGCTACCAATGGCGCGAAGTTGTGAAACTGGTTCGCCCATTAATGGACTTTGCTTATCGCTTTTGGATTCCACTACTTGCCTTGGTGGCAGGGGACCTTTTTCTCAATCTAGATTATCGTTGGATCCTTTACGCGTTTTGCGGGGCTTCGTTCTTCAGCGCGATTCTGGCGTTCGACGCGCATGAGGAATTCCATAATTCCCGACGTGATGCCGAAGGAGATAAAAGTAATCAGAAGGCCCCTCGGCTCATACTCGCTTCTGTCATTTTCGCTTTTGCGTGGCTTTTCGGACCAGGCGCGATCCATGAAAAAATACATGACATCATCGGGCTGGTCGACTGGTTTCTTCATTTGGGGCCTATACGGCTGAATCTGCCTGTAGAAAATTATTTCGACGCTCTTGGACAGGTTTTGACGTCCGGCATTTTTGCCATCGTTGCCTCGTGGATAGGCCAAAAATCGGAGCAGGCTCCTGAGAGCAGCGAAACCAAGAAACTTGTTTACCTCGGTTCGGCGATTCTGCTCGGGATATTGTCTCTCCTGCCGGTCGGAACAGCCATAGAGAATCTGACCGATACGCTTGGTTTGATGCCTGCTGAAAGCATCGCGGCAGTCATGACTCTGGTACTCAGCCTTGTCGCGTTGCCTCTTTTGATAGAAGCTCCGAAAGCTATCTGGAAAGCCCACTACAAGGTTATGATGGGGTCTTATTCCGTTCCGGTCCTGCTCAGTCTGCAATGGTGGTTTGGTCTGTTTGATTCAAAAGTCTCGCCATCAATACGGGGGCTGCATCATCTTGTAGAAGCCATTCCACCGTTCTCTCCGGTGAATGTTGTTCAATCGATTGGCGCTGTTGTTATCGCTATTCTCCTAATTCCATGGATGGGTAAGAGGGGCGGTGTTGGCAAACTGAGGGAAGCGGCTTAAATGAAAACGTTGTTCCGCAAACGTCTGGTGGCAATTCTGCTGGTGCCGTGCCTCCTGGCGGAGCCGTCAACGGCAGCACTGAGCACCGAGTTCAGAGGACCGAGTCGGGTCTTACACAGTGCTCGGTACTCGTTACTCCATACTGGTCCCCTCTTTTCCTCGCAGGCTCTGGCGCTGGAGTCCGCATTACCGTCCACAGTTATGTCTGGCCCAATAAAACCCACACAAGAAGCCGCCGCTTTGACTGGCCACACCTTGCCTGCCGCCGCTGATGGGCGAAAAATACGGAACAAAGAACTCATTTCTCTGCGAATGGCGGGGGTCTGGAAGTTTTATGACGAAAAAACAGGTTATGCGCGACCCTTCATAGATGGCCGAGAAATCGCCTTAGAGCGTCGCGATTCTCTCACCTCTTTCGGACATCTTACCGCCACACCTCTTTCTGTTTTGGAATGGATTTTTCAGAACCTCCCTGTGGAAGGAAAGGTAGTTTTCAGCTTAGGAAGCGGACAGGGCCCCGAACTAGCGGCGGCCGTTGCACATGGCGCGCAACGTGCCGTAGGCATCGAAGGCGAGGCCGATCTTATAGGGGAAAATCGTTCAATCATCCGTCATTTGGAGCAAGAGCCTGAATGGGATTCTACACTTACAAAAAGAGTTGAGCTCTATCAAACAAACTTTTTGAGCCCCCAGGTTAGATTGAGAAACGCTGATGTAATTATTTACGTAGAAAGCGGTTCACGGTCGGAGCAGCGACTCGAAGCCAAATTACTTGCAGAGATTAAAGAGGATGCGTTTGTCGTGATACCAAATGCGCCCACGGGCGGAAGTTCTTTGTTTCGGTTTTTAGAAAAAGTCTCGCTCTCTGGCCAACCTTCCAATATCGACATCTACCGCCATCCGACCGCCGACACATTGCCCGCCGTTCCGCCGAGAGGAACTCTCATGCTTCCGGGAACGAAATGGAAGATTCATCAATGGGGAACGCAGGGCAATCGAGTGCAGAAATTTATCGCGGTTCATCTGCGGGGGTTTGCCGTTTTTTTGATCGAAGACATTGGTCTTCCGACTACCGATCCCATCAGCCACACTAAGCCCCGGAACCTTTGGCAGGCGCTCATGCAAGGACGTCTACCCACGAGTCTGTGGCTTCCACTTATTTTTGCTTTGGATTTGAACAATCCGCTCCACGATTTTTCCCTTTCTGCGCAGTTCTTGCTTATTCTCAAAGTCGTTACCGTGGCCATTCCTGCGACTATCGCGAACTTCTATTACTTGGTGGATTTTGGGCACGGCCATCGGTCCGGCCACCAAGAACCTTCCGAAGAAGAACATGACCTTCATGCGTGCGGGGTTCTGGTGATGACCCTCACAACCGTAGCCGCCGTGATGTGGGTCCTTTTGGGCGTTGATCATCGCCTCTTTGGGTCGTTTCAGCGCCATATGATGACATCGCCGTTCAGCTGGACCATTGCTGGCATCACCTTTGGAGTAATCACCGGCGGGATTACGCACCGCCTTTGGGACGTGCCATGGAGCCATTTGAATGTTCGGCGGTGGCGGCGGCTTCTGCATGAACGCCGAAAGAAATCCATGCCGGTTGAAGCGAGGGCCGCCTGATCATGGAGCATAAGCCGCACATCGAGTATCCCTGTTGGTGGACGTACGCGATCGTGGGTGCTGACGAAGAGGATTTGCGGCTGGCGGCGGGGGAAGTGGCCAAGAGTCGGCCGCATCGCGTGTCCTTTTCTAAGCTGAGCGCGCGGAAGCGCTACGCGTCACTGCATGTCGAAATTCAAGTGGCGTCTGAAGAGGAGCGCAACCAATTCTTCGCGACTTTTAAGGCCCATCCTTCTGTAAAGTTTGTTCTTTAGATGGTTTAGGCTTCGTTTTGTGGCGGGGGCGGGTGGGGTTAGACTTTTTCTTCTTTGTGCGCGCGGCCTTCCGATGGACTTTATGAGCAGCCGTCTTGGCCGAGAGCTGATTCCAAGGGTGCTTGAATCCGGGTGACGTTTTGCGTTGGGGACTGTACAGACCTTGGCGGATGGCCTGTTTTTTTTCAGGGGGAATGGGTTTCCAGTGTGAATGCCAATAGGCGGCCCGGCTGCGTAGGGGGGCCATTTGTTGGCGATAGGCCTGAAAATGAGCGAGCGGGCGCGGCGTCTGCGGAACGTTTGAAAGCGTCACTTTTGTCTCTTGGTTCGGAGCGAGCAGCACATGTTCATGGCCCCATGCCCCCTGGACCGCGATATGTCCCTCGTCAAAAACGCCGACATGCGCGACCCCTCCTCCCGTTTCCACGCCGAATTCCGTGCCGCGAATGGCGACCACCGCCGTTGGCATTTTGATGATCAAGCTTTGGTCTGGAGTCGCCGCCGGTTTCACTTTAGCGAGCATGGCGCCCTGTGATAGTTCGAGCTGGGTGTTATTGAGGAATATCTTTTGGAGCGTTAAATGCGACCCCGGCTGTAACTTAAAAACCGTTTCCCCATTAAAAGTGATTTCGGCGTTGCTTTTTAGGCCGGTGACGATGGCGTCTCCGGCTTCCAATGGGGTTTCGTCATCTAGGATTACCGGTTGTTTGGGATTGTCAGCCGTTTGGAGCGTCACTTGTCCCACCGCGTCCGTGACGCGTGCATCACGTAAAGCCGGTTCCTCTGCCCGCAGCGCGCGGCAAAAGGACAACAAAAGCAGGACGATTGCGGCCCACCGTTTCGCCATACCCTTCATGCATATCCGCAAATGGTCGTGATCGCAAGGAGAAAAGCGGTACAATCTTTTTGATGGTTGCTGCCGCCAAAACCTATCGGTTCGACGCCTATCACGTGCTGCCGGACAGCCCGCAAATGCAGAAGGATTTTCTCTATGTTGTGGCCTCACTGAAAGCCAAATCCAGAGAACCGACCGCGGCGGACGTCGTACGCATTGCCAAAATTAATGGCATCCTGCCGGTTGAGGTAGAAGGTTTCCAAGAATATCCAGGACGTGGGCTGGGGGGCCTTGTGAAACTACCGGATGAACAAAGGCCGAGGGCCGTGATTATGGGGACGCGCAAATTTCTGAATCAATGCGGATTGGAAATCCCAGCGATACTGGAAGTCACGGCGCGCAAGTGGGAAAGTGAAAAGGATTCCATCATTGTTCTCGCCGGATGGGACGGATGGGTCCGTGGTGTCCTCAAGTTCGTCATCGAGCCGCAAAACTAGCACCTCAAAACCTCTCTAAATATAGATGCCTTCTTGACTAGTATTGACAGTCTAAAGGCTCTCCTGATATAGTGTTAGCACTCAAACTCATGGAGTGCTATTTTAAGTAGCAAGAAAAGCTAAACGATGAGAACCCTCGATCCTAAAACAGCCGAAGACCGCAAGCGTCGCCTCCTGCAGGCGGTGATCTATCACTATATGCGGACCGGCAAGCCGGTGGGCTCGCAAGTGATTGTCGACAAATACAATTTTGGTATGTCGTCGGCGACGGTCCGCAACATGCTGATGGATCTGGAGAAAGAAGGATTTTTGGTCCAGCCGCACACGAGTGCCGGCCGGATTCCTAGTGACAAAGGATACCGACTTTATGTGGATTCGTTGCTGGAAATCCAGAGCCTGGCCGCGGCCGACGAAGAACGTATCCGTAAGGAATACGCGGCGCGCACGAAAGAGTTAGAAGACGTGATGATCTCGACATCGCGTATGCTGTCTTCCTTATCCAGTT
>Ga0206804_10195_pt1 | contig 17359 bp, 20 predicted proteins | sample Alteio_BWOrgCont_62_FD_152888 | JGI IMG/M metagenome (GOLD analysis project Ga0206804, IMG submission 152888) | Enriched cells from forest soil in Barre Woods Harvard Forest LTER site, Petersham, Massachusetts, United States -... | ecosystem: Environmental > Terrestrial > Soil > Temperate forest >... | reverse complement strand
CAACCAGCCGGCCCGTCAGAAAGAAGCCGGTGCGCTCCGCCACGCGCGCCGCCTGCTGCATGTTATGCGTCACAATCACGATAGTGTACTGGCTCTTTAGCTCGAAGATAAGGTCTTCGATCTTAGCGGTTGAGACAGGATCGAGTGCGCTCGCCGGCTCGTCCATCAGCAACACCTCAGGGTCAACGGCCAGGGCCCGCGCAATGCATAGGCGCTGCTGCTGTCCACCGGAGAGGCTGGCGCCGGACTTCTTCTTCAGGTCGTCCTTCACCTCTTCCCACAGCGCGGCCTGCTTCAGAGAACGCTCAACGACTTCGTCTAGAACACGCCGTTTGCGGTAGCCATTCAACTTCAGCCCGCTGGCGACGTTATCGTAGATCGTCATCGAGGGGAACGGGTTCGGCCGCTGAAACACCATGCCTACGCGACGCCGGATCTCGACCGGCGAGGCATCGTGGTAGATGTCGACCCCTCCCATCTTCACGGAACCCTCAGCGCGCGCGATCGGATTCGTCTCGTGCATGCGATTGAGGCAGCGCACAAACGTCGACTTACCGCAGCCCGACGGCCCAATGAGCGCTGTGCACTGGTTTGCCTGGATGTGCAGCGTCACGTCCTTCAGCGTGTGCACCTGCCCATACCAGGCGTTTAGATTTTCGACGCGAATGTCGACACCCACCCTAATGTCCTCCCTTGATCGTGCCGCGACTCGCGTACAAACGCACCAACGTCACCGAAAGCATAATCAGAACAATCAGCACCAGCGCTCCGGCCCACGCCAGGCGGTGCCACTCGTCATACGGTGACAGCGCGTAGACGTAGATCTGCAACGGCAGCGCCGCCATGGGCTCCGTCAGCTTGAAGTTCCAGAAGTTATTTCCGAAGGCTGTGAACAGCAGCGGTGCAGTTTCACCCGCGACGCGGGCGAAGGCCAGCATGCAGCCTGTGATGATGCCAGGCATCGCCGTGCGCAGACTAATCGACATGATCGTGCGCCACTTCGGGATGCCGAGCCCAAAAGCCGCCTCGCGCAGGGCATGCGGAACCGTCGCCAGCATCTCTTCTGTGGTGCGCGTAATCGTCGGCACCATCATGATGGCCAACGCGACGCCGCCGGCCAGCGCCGAAAACTTGTAGTGCACCACGATGAGGCCGTAGGCCGCGATACCCATCACGATCGACGGAACGCCGTTCAAAACGTCCGCTGTGAAGCGGATGATGTTGCCCAGCATTCCCCCGCGGCCGTACTCGGCGAGATAGACGCCGCCTGCGATTCCCAGCGGGATACCCATCACACTCGCGACGGCGAGGATGATTCCGGAGCCGACGATGGAATTCGCCATGCCGCCTCCAGACTCGCCCACCGGCGCTGGGACCTTTGTAAAGAATGCGAGGTTCAGCGAACTCGCGCCCTTGTAGAGCAGGTAACCGAGAATAGCCACGAGAGGAACCAACACCACTACCGTGCTGAGCACAGCCAGCCCGGTAACGAAGTGGTTCGTGAGAGAGCGACGCCACCGAATGGCGCGCTCCATTTGTTGAGAACGCTGCGGGAGTGCGCTGATCATGCGACCCTCGTTGAATTACCGCGGGTTACTGCCCACACTAGAATTCGCGCAATGGCGTTCACCACGATCGTTACCAGGAACAGTGCGAGGCCGATCTCAATGAGCGCGCTGACATACAAATCGCCCGTGGCCTCGGTGAACTCATTCGCGATAACGCTGGCCAGTGTGTACGCCGGGTTGAAGAGGTTTTTGACGATATCCGGGTGATTGCCGATGACCATCGTGACAGCGATCGTCTCACCTAGTGCGCGGCCGAGGCCGAGAATAACAGCTCCGACAATGCCGATTCTGGCATTCCGAAGCACGCCAATCCGCAGCATCTCCCAGCGCGTCGCGCCAAGCGCCAGCGCCGCCTCGCGCTGATGAATCGGCACCGCCTTCATCACATCGCGGCTGATCGACGAGATGATGGGAAAGATCATGATCGCGAGCACAATACTCGCGGTCAGCATACCCACGCCGAAGTTGGGCTCAGCAAACAGTCCCGTCCAACCGAGCCATTTCTCGAGCACCGGACCGACCGTATCGCGCATGATCGGCACCAGCACCACCAAGGCCCACAAACCATAGACGACGCTCGGAATCGCTGCCAGCAATTCGGTCAGGAAGGAAATGGGCCCGCGAAGAACCGGTGGGCAGATGTCGAGCACGAAGATCGAGACGCACAGCGACAGAGGAACCGCGATCAGCAGGGCGAGCAGCGAAGAGACCAGCGTTCCATAGATGAACGGAAGTGCGCCGAAGCTGCCATTGACCGGATCCCAGGCGGAGCTCCCAAAAAAATTCCAGCCGAAGGTATGAATCGAGAGCTGCGAATCGTGGATAAGAACCCAGAGGATGAGCGCGACGATGACGAAGATGCTGAACGCAGAGACCAACATCAGGGCGCCAAACGTTCCGTCCGCTGCCCGGCCTGAACCGCACTCCCGGAGGAATCGCCGAATCTCCGACGGCTGGTCCGGCACAGCAACAGCCGGAGGCTCCTGCTCGGGGGTCCTCCCTGCAGGCGCAATGATCGGGGTCGGCAGGGTGACTCGTTCGGGCTGGTTCATAGGTGCCCTTAAAGGTTAGGGGCGAAGTGTGAACGTACTGTAAATCGACCTAACACATAGGCCGCCGGAGGCTTGTCCATCCGGCGGCCTATTCATTACTTAGTGGATTTGAGTGATAGTAGCCCGAACCTTCTCGGCAACCGCCTTCGGCAGCGGAGCATAGTACAGGCTGGTCGTCTCCTCTTCGCCGTGATCGAGCATCCAGTTCAGGAAGTCGACCATGGCTTTGGCCTTCGTGGCATCGCTCCAATGCTGCGGAATCAGCAGCCAGGTGAACGAGGAGATCGGATAGGCATCGGCGCCCGGAGCGTTGGTAATGGAGACGCGGAAGTCAGCCGGCATGTTCTTCGCGGCACCGGCCGCCGCCGCCGTGACCCCGTCAACCGAAGCCTTCACGTATTTACCCGACGCGTTGCGCACCAGGCCGAAGGACATGTGGTTCGTCAGCGCGTAGATCAACTCGACGTAGCCGAAGGAATATGGGCTGCTGCGCACCATGCCGGCAACGCCCTCATTGCCCTTCTGTCCGATGCCGAGGGGCCACTTCACCGAGGTACCCTTGCCGATCTCCTGCTGGAACTCCGGCACCACCTTCGAGAGGAAGTCCGTGAAGATGTAGTTCGTTCCGGATCCGTCCGAGCGATACACCGGCAGGATCTTGTGGTCGGGCAGCTTCACGCCAGGGTTATCGTGCTGAATGTTGCCGTCGTTCCAATTGGTGATCTTCCCAAGATAAATACCCGCAATGACCTCTGGTGCGAGGTGCAGCTCCTGCGTGACACCGGGCAGGTTGTAGACCGGCACAACTGCGCCGAGCACAGTAGGAATATGGAGCAGCACCACTCCGTTCTTTTTCGCCGTATCCAACTGCGCGTCGGACATCGGTCCATCGGATGCGCCAAAGTCCACCGTCTTCTGCGTCACCTGCTGGATGCCGGCGCCCGAACCGACCGATTGATAGTTGATGTGTACGTTCGGGTGCTGTTGTGCATACTCGCTGAACCACCGCGAGTAGATCGGATTCGGGAAGCTCGCGCCTGCTCCGTTCAGATTCTGGGCCCACGCGCCGGTCGCCAGTAATGCAATTGCGGTAGCAGCTAAAAGTCTTAGTCTCACTTTTCTAGTCCTCCAAGTTACGCGGCACTCACCTGCGCCGCGGCCAATTCTAAACTTTGCCCCATCTGCCTTAGGACGCCATCGCGCGGCGAAGGGTCAGCTTCGCCGCGCGACGTTCCCGCTAGGGGATGTAGTAACGCATCTGGAAGTGAATCATCGAGTCGCTGGTCTGAGGCGCCGGCGGGGTCGTCGCGCTGCCGACACCCGACCAGAGTCCACGCTTCAGGTAGCTGTACGTGGCCGAGTACTGCAGCTTGCCCCACTTCGGGTCGTTGACCGGACGCCACTGGAAGCCAAACATCGGCTCCTGGATATAGCGCGTTGGCTCGCCGCAAGTAGAAGCACCGAGCGAGCCGGTGAAGCCAGCGTTGCCGATCGAACCCGATGGAGGTGACGGTGGGTTGTCGCATCCTGCGTCGCTCAGGTTCCGCGGGCCGTAGCCCACGAGCGAACCCACAGGGCTGGTATAGACCGTGCGCTGATCGTACTCCCCACCGTAGTAGGCGAAGATGTCGAAGTTCTTGCCCTCGTGCGTCTCGATGCTGAACAGGCCGTGGTAGTTGCGAATGGGCTCGAGCGTCTCATCCGGCCGAAGCGTAGCGTCAGCCAGCTGCGATGAGCCGTAGCGGCCTACGCCGGTACCGTCCATCGTCTGGAAGGCAATCTCGGCGTACTTGCCGAGATAGCCACGGACGCTGCCAAAGATACCGCCGGCGGCCGCAGTGTGCTGCGCATAAGTCGTCCCATAGGTGAAGGTCGGCGCCGAAGCGGTGCCACCCCAGGTCACGGGGTAGTCGTAATCGCGGAGCCAGCGGCCGATGCCACCGATTTCACCATGGAATTTCGGGGTGTCGAACGCGAACTTCACGACCAGGTCCGGCGCCGTGTTGTTCGCGTAAGCGGTGATGTTGGTCGTTACAGCCGTGACCGAGGTGACGCACGTGGAAGTAGAAGTGGGCGTGGAGCAGGTGGTTGTCGTAGTGGTCGTACTTGCTGCGGACGCCGCGGCGTTGTACAGACCACCGTTCTGCCCGAGGCCGCCGAAGAAGTACTGGCTTGGATTCGTACCGTTGGCGGTGAAGTTTGTAATCTGCGCCTGCTCCAGCGAGAGGGCCGCCGTAAATCCGTGCGTCTCGTCTGCGCCAAAGTGCTGCTGAAGACGAAGGCTCGGCTGGCGGGTCCAGCTGTAGCCAACGAGGTACTGAGGATCAATTGTCTGAGGTTGAATCTCGGTGCGAACGTTCGTGCTGCGGCGGTTCTCCGTAACCAGCGACCAGGTCTGGCCGCCCGTCACAGCGAAGCCACTGTGGAAGGCCGCCTTGCCCCACATCTGGCGCAAGCGCAACACGTAGCTGTTGGACTGGTTGTTGTTCGACGAAGTGCCTGTGCCAAGGAAGTCCGACTCAACATAACCAGTCAGGTTCAGAGTGGACGGATGCGCCTCAAACAGCGCTCCCAGACGGCTCTGGCGTCCGCTGAAGTTCAACTCGCTCGCCGGATACTGATTCGCGCTGGGGAACGGAATGTTGTTGAACGGGGTGTTGATGTCCGAGTTAACCGTGTGCTGGCGCCACACACCTTCAAACGCGAAGAAGGCCACTGGCGTGATGTTCACACCCTTGTAGTGGATGGCCAGCGGATTCTCGATCTCAGACTTAAGAGCAGACTGGTTGCTGACCACTGTCTCCTGAAGACCAGCGTTGGCGGTCTTCATGTCATTGACGCTGCTCTCGAGCGCCGCCTGCTTGGTGCCGGTATCGTTTGCCGCCTGCTGAGCCTGGTTGGCTGCGGCAGTCGCCGCCTCCGCCTGGCTCTGCGCGGTGGTCGCCGCCTGCGCTGCCTGGCTCACCTGCTGATCGCGCGTGGAAAGCTGCGTCTTAAGCGCATCGATCTGGTCCTGCTGCGCCTTCAGCTGCTCGCGAAGCTCACGGAGCTGGATGTCTGTGGCGCTCTCCTTCTTGGCCTTGGTCGTCGTCTTCTTTACCGTCTGCTTGGCTGGCTGGGTAGAAGTTTGAGCCGGGGCGTACCCCGAAACTAGCGTCGCTGCAAGCAACGCCGTCCACAATCTTGCTGATCTCATGAATCCCCTGACGGGCATGGCTAAGGTGCGCGCAAGACAATGCTGCCAGGCAGCAGAGCCGGCACTTCCTTGCTCAATTTGTCCGTTGCGCCGATGTTCGCAAGCCGATGTAAACGCACGGGAAACGATCTGTAAACGTGGGGTAAAAAACCGTCATTTTGCGAAGTTTTTATGACATTTCGGACCAGCCGCGCAGCGAAGGAGCGCGTCCATCGCTCACTTAACGAGAGGCGCTGGGGGGACTTCCGTTGCCGCTAAGGGCATGCCACTGAGCTGGGTAGGCAGGGTGAAATAAAAGCTGCTCCCGTGCCCCAGCTCGCTCTCCACCCAGATCCGGCCACGTTGCGACTCCACCAGGTGCTTCGCGATCGCCAGCCCAAGACCCGTCCCACCTGACTCCCGCGACCTAGCCTTGTCGACCCGGTAGAAGCGCTCGAATAGCCGGCCCAGGTGCTCCCACGGGATTCCGTTGCCGAAGTCGCGCACCCGGAAGCGGACCTCCTGCGGGTACCCAGGCAGCCGCTCCGCCGTCAATTGCACCCGCGCTCCACTCGCGCTGGCCGCTCTGCCGTAGTTCAATGCGTTCTCAATCAGGTTGCTGAGAATCTGTACCACCGCATCCATATCGGCGACCACCTCGCCCTCAGCCGTCACATTGATCTCGAGCGTTCCGCCTTTTTCCTTCACTACGCCCGTTACAGCCGCCTCGGTTTCACCAATGAGCGCCGCCACGGCGATCGGTCGCGGTTCCAGCTTCTGCTCGCCGGACTCCACACGCGCCAGCGCCAGCAAATCGTCGGTAAGCCGCCCCATGCGCCGCGCGCTCTTCAGAATTGCAAGCAGGAATTCGTGCTCGGACGCCGCCGACAACGGCGCACCTTCGCTCTCGAGCAGCATCTCCACATACCCCTGGATGCTGGTCAATGGTGTGCGCAGCTCATGCGACACATTGGCGACAAACTCCGTCTGCGTACGCTCCACCTGCTCGATGCGGGTCACATCACGCAGAATCACCACCGCTCCGCCCTCGGGCATGGGCGAGGCGCTGACCGCGAACACTCTGCCCGGCGCCAGTGAAACCGGCCTCCGTTCGGAGTACTTTCTCGTCTCCAGCGCGACGTGCACGCAATCCAGAACCTCCGGTGCACGAATCGTCTGTACCAGCGAATGGCCCGCCCGCACCGAACCGAACGAGTCGACCACCAGCCGCTGCATCGCCTTATTCGCCCAGATGATGCGCCCGGCCGAATCGATCGACGTGACGGCATCCTGCATCGAGTCCAGCAGCGCCTCCAGCTTCTCGCGTCGCTCCGCGCTCACCGCGAAGCTGCGCTGCACGTCATCACTTGCTGAGCGGATCGTCGTCGCCAGCCGGTCGTGCTCGCTGAACACCGGATTCAGTTGAATCTCGCGCCCCTCACCCAACGCCAGGACGGCCGCCTCCAGCGCGGCTTCATCTTGCCGGCAGAGCGGCACAATGCTCGCGGCCAGCAGCACCGAAACCGTCAGCGCCATCAGGATCCCTAACCACAGATCGCGCGTCAGCAGCAGCGCAGCACACAAAATGATGCATGCGACGGCGGCTCGTACGAGGATCTGAAGGAAGAGACTACGTTTCATGCGGCTCCCTGGTGAGGTCAGTTCTGCAGACTACGCGAAGATGTCCTATCACCATTAAATGCTCTCGACGAATCTCACGTAAACGGAAGAATACGAGTGCCTCCTCGTATACGCGGCGGAATGTCCTTTACCCCCACAATGACGCTGTCCTGCATCTCACGCAACCTCGCCGATTTGCCATCCCTGCCATCGCTGCGGCATAGTGTGGCGCGGTGGAGATCGCATGAACAAGCTGTATTCCAGCGCCGAAGCAGCGCTCGCAGGACTCGCTCGCGACGGCATGCTCGTCGCCGTCGGCGGCTTCGGCCTTTGTGGCATCCCGGAGGCTCTTATCGTTGCTCTTCGGGCCACCGGAGTGCGTAACCTCACCGTCGCCAGCAACAACGCCGGCGTCGACGGCTGGGGCCTCGGCCTCCTGCTCGAGTCCCGCCAGATCCGCAAGATGATCTCCAGCTACGTCGGCGAGAACGTCGAGTTCGAGCGGCAGTTCCTCGCGGGCGAAGTAGAGGTCGAGTTCGCCCCGCAGGGCACACTCGCCGAGCGCATGCGCGCCGGTGGCGCCGGTATCCCCGGCTTCTACACGCGCACCGGCGTCGGCACCGACGTCGCCAAGGGGAAAGAGGTCCGGGAGTTCGATGGCCACCAATATCTGCTCGAGCGCGCCATCAACGCCGATCTCGCCCTCGTGAAGGCTTGGAAAGCCGACACGCACGGCAATCTTGTCTACCGCCGCACCGCGCGCAACTTCAATCCCAACGTCGCTACCTGCGGCCGCGTCACGGTCGCGGAGGCCGAGATCATCGTCCAGCCCGGCGAGCTCGATCCCGACGAGATTCACACGCCCGGCATCTTCGTCCAGCGCCTCGTCCACAATCCGCAGCCCGAGAAACGCATCGAGCGCCGCACCACGAGGAAGGAGTAGCTATGGCCTGGACCCGGCAGCAGATGGCCGATCGCGCCGCCCACGAGCTGCAGGATGGCTTCTACGTGAACCTCGGCATCGGCATGCCCACGCTGTGCGCCGGCTGCATTCCCGCCGGCATGACAGTCATCTTCCAGTCTGAAAACGGCCTGCTCGGCATGGGCCCTTACCCGTTCGACTCCGACGTCGACGCTGACCTCATCAATGCCGGCAAGGAGACCGTCACCTTCCTGCCCGGCGCCGCGACCTTCTCCTCCGCCGACTCCTTCGCCATGATCCGCGGCGGCCACATCGACCTCGCCATCCTCGGCGCCATGCAGGTCTCCGAGCGCGGCGACCTCGCCAACTGGATGATCCCCGGCAAGCGCGTGAAGGGCATGGGTGGAGCGATGGACCTCGTCAACGGCGTCCGCCGCGTCGTCGTACTGATGGAGCACACCGCGCCCGACGGCAGCCCCAAGCTGCTGCCCGCCTGCACGCTCCCACTCACAGGCACACATGTCGTTCACCGCGTCATCACTGACCTCGGCGTCCTCGACATCACACCCGACGGCTTCGTCTGCGTCGAGCTCGCCCCAGAGGTCACCTTCGACCAACTCGCCGCAAAGACCGGCGCACCTGTTCGGCTGAAATCCTAGAGCTCACGCTAGCGGTGGATACACCACACCCGTCAGCTGCTCGCTGACCGTCCACAGCCTGCGCCCAGCCTGATCGTCAAGAGCCTGGGGACGCGGCTGGACGACCTTCGGATAGCCACCAGCCTCACCGCGACCGTTCGGCCCGATGTATTGCCCACCCTGCGCCTCGGGTGCGGTCGCAGCATAGAGCGTCGGCAACGCACCCATCTCATCGTTCTGGAACAGGAGAGGACCGATCAGCCTTGCCATCCGGCTCTTGAAGTCCGTTCCGGGTGCCGCGATGTTCGTGCGAGAGATACCCGGGTGTACCGCAATGCTCATCAGCTTGCTGTGCGCCTCGCGCGCCCTGCGGTCCAGTTCGCGCGCGAACAGAATGTTCGCCAGCTTGGACATGTTGTACGCTCCCCACGGCGAGTAGCGCTTCTCGCTCTGCAGGTTGTCCCACTCCATCTTGCCGTTGCGGTGCGCCAGCGAGGCCACCGTTACCACTCGCGGAGCCTCGGCCTTCAACAGCGCCGGCATCAGCAGCCCGGTCAGTGCAAAGTGCCCCAGGTGGTTGGTGCCGAACTGCCGCTCAAAGCCGTCCGCGGTCTGCTCTCGCTTCGGCAGCGCCATCACACCGGCATTGTTCACCAGCACATCCAGTCGGGCTCCGCTCGAAATGAACTCGCCTGCAAATCCTCGGATCGACGCGAGCGATGCCATATCCAGCGGGACGATCGCCACCTGCGCCTGCGGCAACTCCGTCAGGATCCGTTGGCGTGCCGCCTCGCCCTTCGCCACGTCGCGCACACCGAGCAATACCTGCGCCCCGTGCCGAGCCAACTCGCGCGCCGCCTGGAATCCAACTCCGCTGTTCGCTCCGGTTACCAGGACCGTCTTGCCCGCCTGCGGCGGCATCGCCGCGGCTGTCCATCCTTGCTTTGCCATCTCCCTGCCTCATCCGGGCTCGCCGAGCCCTCGGCTCCAATGCTATCAACCGGTTTCGGACACCGCCGGAGTCCTGCGGCACACCTTCTTCGTCAGAGTCTTTATCCGATTCAAACTTGGACCCATATGACTTACTAAGCCTGTAACCTGTAAGATGAGGCTTTGCGTCGTGGGTTACAATCGGACGGCAAGGCCACTATCTGGAAGCTCCACCAGGCGCGCCTTGGCGACGCGAAAGAGCGAGATTTTGTCGAAGGGGAAGGTTCTCTCATGAAACTTAGCGCACGGATCATTACAGGCATTGCGCTGCTTGTTTTGCTTGGAAGCACCGTCGGCTGTACGAAGCTGCGGGCGCGCGATCAGCTTGTCAAGGGCGTGCAGGCGTTCAAAGCGGGCCACTACGAGGAAGCGGTCGGGCACTTCCAGAACTCCATCGCCTTGGATCCTAACTACGAGTCGGCAAAGCTCTACCTCGCCACCGCCTATAGCTATCAGGTTGTCCCGAACCTCGATACCCCCGAGAACTTGGCGACCGCCAAGAAGGCAATGGACGGCTTCAACGAGGTCCTTGCCAAGAACCCAAACGACCTCGACGCGCTGAAACAGATCGCCTCTATTGAGCGCAACATCAAGCAGTTCGACCAGGCCAAGGCGACCTACCAGAAGATCATCTCGCTCGACCCCAACGACGCCGAGTCCAACTACACCATCGGCGTTATCGACTGGACGCAGGCATACAAGAACGCCGTGCAGATCCTCGGCCAGCAGAACCTGCAGGACGATGGAAACGGCAACGTGAAGATGAACAAGGCCACCTGCGCCGCGATCAAAGCCGCAAATCAGCCGCTGGTTGATGAGGGAATGAAGTACCTCAATCGCGCGGTCGAGATTCGGCCGACCTACGATGACGCCATGCAGTACCTCAACCTCAACTACCGGCGCAAGGCCGACCTCGAATGCCCGAACGACGCCGCCCGTAAGGACGACCTCGCGCAGGCTGACCAGTGGGTCCAGAAGGCCATCGGAGCCCGCAAGCAGAATGAGGCTGAGAAAGAGAAGAAGGCCGCAGGCGGCGTAGTCATGGAGCAGGGCAAGTAACGCTCTTCTCCACCGCAACATCGAAGGCCTCCCACCAGGGAGGCCTTCTTCTTGCTCCTTACAGCCTCGCTACGCTCTTCGGTGGCAGGCGCTCCCATCCATTCCCGCTCACAATCGCTTGCAAAATCTCCAACCCGTCCACTACCCGGGGTCCCGGTCGCGAAAAATAGCCCGACCCATCCACCGCATACACGCGCCGCTCCTGCACCGCCGGAAGCTCCAGCCACTCCGCTGGAAATCCCGCTTCCATCTCATGAAACTGTGCCACTGTTTCTTCGAGGTGATACCCGCACGGCATCACGACGACAATCTCCGCCTGCTCTGCCTCCACCTGCTCCCACGTGATCCGCACGCTCTTCTCTGCCGGCGTGGCAAGCACCGCCTCGCCGCCGGCAATCTTCACCATCTCCGGCACCCAGTGCCCACCCTGAAACAGCGGATCGAGCCATTCCAGGCATAGCACCCTCGGTCGCCGCATCGTCACCACAGCACTCGTCCGAACGTGCTCGACCCGCTCTCTCAGCCCCGCAGCGGCCCTCCGCGCCTCATCTGCATGCCCCGCTGCCTCGCCCAGTATCTCGATCTCGCGAAAGATGCCCTCCAGGCTGCTCGCATTCAGCGAGATCACGCGCGGCCGCGACGGCAACCGGCTCAAGTCCCGTGCCAGCGTCGGGCTATCGATCGCACACACGTGGCAAAGATCCTGCAGCACGATCAGCTCCGGCTCGAGCCGCTCCAACAGATCGAAATCCGCAAAGTACAGGCTCTTGCCCTCGGCTCCTGTCGCCTTCACCAGCGCGTCGATCTCCGCCGGTGCAAGCCCTTCCGGCATTCGCGAGAAAACCACCTGCGGCCGTTCGCGCGCCTCGGCCGGATAGTCGCACTCGAACGTGACGCCGACCACCTCATCGCCCGCACCCATCGCAAACAGCATCTCCGTCGCCGACGGCAGTAGTGAAACAATCCGCATCTACTCCCTCGCCTCGACACGCCGCGGCAAAATCTCCGCCGGAACCTCGCCCGGTTTCACCTGCTGCCACTCGCACTGAAAGCTGCCCTCATAACCAAACAGTTTTCCCCACCTACGGTTCTCCGCCGACACCGAGATCCGAAAGCACTGCGCCGCATCGTCGTACCACTCACAAACATCGGCGACCCCCGAAAACAACAGCGGAAACCTGAATCCCACCGACCCCTCATAAAATCGCTGCTCTCCCGAGCGAATCCGAAGCCCTCCGTTCTCCGCCACTCGCACCTCAAGGTCCACAGCTAGGTGCTGATGCGTTCCCAGATAATCCACGATGCACCCGCGCCTCTCACTCTAGATCATGTACGCATCAAATCGCCGCCGCTTGTGCGTGTCAAACGTCCGCACCCATGTCACCGTCTCGCGCTCCAAAGCATCTCGGTACGCGTAATTCTGAATCGTGAACGGCACATCGCGTCCATGCTCTGGAAACATGATGCTGCGCCAAGTCCCGATATACAGAAACGGCAGCGTATAGAATCTGCCGTGCCACAACCGTTCCATCCGGCCACGCCCGATGGACGCCACCCCGCCATTTGCCGTCAGCGAAAACCGTCGCTGGATCTGCGGATGCAGCTTCGCAAACTCCGAGCCCAGCGCACGCTGGTAGATCGAACTCATGCGCTGTCCTTCGGCTGGACCCTGAGACATCGGCGCGCCGTCGGCGCAAACCGCATCGCGATCCATGCAACGATGCAAAGCGCGATCACACATACGTTCAACGTAACCGGATTGAACGCTGCTGAAACGAACTGCGGAGACCGAATCTCCACGGCCACCGACGCCAGCAGCATCGCCACAACCGTCGCCGCCAACGGCCACCGGCTACGCCACGCGATTAATACGACAACCCCGAAAACGATCTCTGCAATCCCGATGGGCACAATCAACCCCGCCGGCATACCCGTTTGCTGAAGCATCAACCGTTCCGCCGCATCGCGCGCAATCACTTTAGGCACAAGCCCGTGCCACAGCCATACAAAGGCCACAACTCCGCGAGCCAGTGCATACACCGTCGCCCAGGCCAATGAAGCTTCCGGACTCTGCCCATCCTCCAGCCACAACCGCAGCCGGTCGAAGCTCCACGCCGTCGCCCATCCCATCAGCGGACGGAACACGCTGCGATCCACCATTCGACCCAGCATCCCAAAGCGTGTGCCGTAGTCATACCACGTGAAAAAGCGCACGCCCTGCGCTAGTGGAATGTAGCGCCAGTACCCCGAACCTGCGCGGATCAACGACTTCGGATCATCTGAAGCAAAGCGCAATGACGACGTCGCCTCTCCACTCGCCGCCACGCGTTCGCCGACACTGTCGCCCGTTCCGCGAATCGCCAACCCGAAGCCAATCCGCGTCGCATAGATAAATCGCTGAGGTTCACTCGCATCGGGCCTCGGCAAGTATTCAATCTCTGTAAAGCGCAGGTCCCAGCGCTGATGCTCAGCCGGATGCTGCGTCAGCCGCCACACCTCGTCGATAGGTGCGCGCAGAAAAATCTCTACGTAGGTACCGGGCTGTCCAGGCACACGCAGAGCCTAACAGACGCCTGCTCACTCACTCAGCGCAAACCGCTCTCGCACCACATACCTTGACCCACCTGGCGATAGCTGGCTCTCATACAACAGAAACTCCTTGGCCTCCCACCGCACACTTAGCCTCTGCTGCTCCGCTAAGCGCCGCAAAGGCTCAATCGCCTTCCTGCCATCGCGATTCCGACTGCGCGCCAGCGTGATGTGCGCCCGGTAAGGCCGCTCCTCTATCCCGAGACCAACCCTCCGCACCGCCGCCGCAACAAACTCATACAGCCTCAACAACTCCGCCGACACCTCGACTTCCGCATACAGAATCCCCGCGCGCTCGAAGACACCCAGCCGCTCCATTCGCATCGTGAGAGCAGACTGCAGCACCGTCCCAAGCTCGCGCACCAACCTCGCACGCTTCCCGTCGTCCACCTCACCCAGGAAGACCAGCGTCACATGCCACTGGTCCGGCGTCGACCAACGCAGTCCATCGTCTTTCGCGCACAGACGAAGCGTCAGCCGCTCCAGCGTCTCCTTCACCGCGTCGTCGACCGCCAGCCCCACAAACAGCCGCATGCGCCCAGCCTACGCCGGGTCCGCGCGCACGTCACAGCCTTCCGAGTCCGATCGTCGCCGCGCCCGCAGCCTTCGCAACTCCCACCGCCGTCGCAACCTCACGATAGCTCACCTGGGAGCTCGCGCTTACATATACACTCCGCTCCGCACGCACACGCAAACCTGCTAACAACGATTCACTCAACCGCGCACGATCCACGACACGTTTCCACCTCGTACCTGACCGCGCCATCTCTCAGCCCTGCGCCTCCACCAATCACGCGCACACTCACCGGGCCCAACACCGGCATCGGCGCCTTGGAATCCTGCGGGACACGGCTATCAAGCCCTCGAGGCGTCACCGGCACAATCACCATGAAGATAATCAATAGCACCAGCAGCACATCGATCAGCGGCGTGACGTTGATCTCGGATTGCTGCGCAGAGTTCGACACAGAAAATGACATGTGACACCTCACCAACGAAATGGGGAGCGGGCGAGCACCCATCTTGCGGCTGTAGGAATGCAACGGCCCGGCGAGGGCCGCACCATACAAGCCGGTTACAGGTTTTAGACACCCACGCAGCCGCACATGTTCCAGCGAACACAAGAAGGGCCATTCTCAGCCTGAGAATGGCCCTTCATAAATCGATCGCGCTACTGGAGCTTTAGCAGATGCGACTCTGGCGAAGCGCGATAGGCCTCAATGCGTGCTCGCCGCCTCGCCTCGCGTCGCCTGCCTGCAGCAATCGCCAAGCCCATCACCGGCGGAAACACCAACACAAACAACAGCGATGGCCCGTAGACCATCGCTGTTCGAATCAGATCATGCCTGAGCATGGTTTAGTGTCCTGCTTCAACCTGCGGCGTGATGATACCGATGTTGGTCACGTCCGCCTGATGACCGAATCCGATCACCTGAGCGATGGTCCCGAAGTCCAGGTCCTTATCGCCCTTCACGAACATCACCTTCTCCTGCCGCGTCGAGAAGATCTTCGTCAGCTCCGGCGCGATGTCCGCGCGCTGAAACTGCTGGTCGTTGATCTTGTACTGAGGCAGCGCAGCGCCGTTCGAGAGCACCTGCACCACGATCGTACGATCATTAGGCTGATCCTGCGTTGGGTTCTTCGGCGGCTGCGGAACCAGCGCCTCAAGTCCTCTCGGCGTTACCGGTACGATCACCATGAAGATGATCAGCAGAACCAGCAGCACGTCGATCAGAGGCGTTACGTTGATGTCAGAGGAGAGCCCGCCCGGACCTCCTGAACTCATACCCATAGTGCAATTCCTCTCTGCTAGCCAGCCCGGCATCTTCCCCGGGCTGCCGGCCGCTACGACTGTGCCTGGTTGTCGGTGAGCAGGTTCAGCTGGCTCACGCCGCCCGTGCGCAGGGCATCAATCGTGTCCATCACCTTGCCGTAGTTCGCGCGCTCATCCGCGCGCAAATATACCGCTTTGTCCGCCGACGGATCCGTCTTCTTCGCTTCGAGATCGGCCACCTTCTGGCCCAGATCTCCCAACGACACCTGATCGCCGCCCAGGAACACGTGCCCGTCACGAGTGATCGCCACCGTGATGGCGTCCTCCTTGTTGGCGTTGTCCATGATCGTCGCGGCGGTAACCACCGGCAGAGTCACGTTCACCTTGTTGTTCAGCATCGGGGTGATGACCATGAAGATAATCAGGAGCACCAGCATCACGTCCACCATCGGCGTGACATTGATGTTCGAGTTGACCTTCTTGCCCTCGTCCCGCTTCGCGATTGACATAGCTCTTAACTCCCGCCGGCCATTTCCAATCCGGCTGCTTAGCTATTCTGCGAGCCCTAAATTCGTGCCCCGGCTGCCTCGCTGGCAGCCGGAGCCACTTTCGTGATCTCGCAGATCAGGTTCGCCTCAGGGCGCTCTCCGGCGCCCAGGGGCTTAGCGGTGCGATTGCTTGATGAAGTAGTCCACCAGCTCCGACGAGCTGTTGTCCATCTCCACGTCGAACGCTTCCACCTTGTTGGTGAAGTAGTTGAACGTCATAACGGCCGGGATAGCCACGAGCAGACCGAACGCGGTCGTCACCAGGGCTTCCGAAATACCGCCCGCCACAGCGCCGATACCGGAGGTCTTCTGCGTCGCGATCGCCTGGAAGGCGTTCAGAATGCCGACGACGGTGCCGAACAGCCCGATGAACGGTGCGGTCGATCCGATCGTCGCCAGACCACCGAGACCCTTCTTCAACTTCGCGTGAACGATCGCCTCAGAGCGCTCGAGTGCACGCTTGGAGCTCTCAACCTGCTCCTCAGTGATCGCGCCACCCGAACCGAATGAACGGAACTCGGTCAGACCAGCGGTGACAACCTCGGCGAGGTGCGACTTCTTCGAGCGGTCAGCAACCTTGATCGCCTCATCCAGACGGCCTTCCTTCAGAGCGCCCGCAACGCGCGGAGCAAACTCACGCGACTGCTTGCGTGCCGCCGAGAAATAGAGCGCGCGGTCAATGATGACGGCCAGCGACCAGATCGACATGATGAACAGAATGATGACGACGGCCTTGGCCAGATTGCCCATGTGGCCCCAAAGTTCCATGGGGCTGAAGCCGACCGCTTGGCCGGAATCCTGCAGGAACAGGGCGAGAGATGCGGGGGTTTGTGCGAGATGAGCGAGAATCACGGAATTCGTTCCTCCTGGGGAGTCATGCGGGTTTCAGCATCGAGATGACTCTCGGATGCATTGAAGCTTGAGAGAGTCCGGAGGGGGTCCGGAGCTTAGGTCCTTAAGTAAGACGCCAACGAGCGCCTACGGGGGAGGGTGAAGGGCGGTGTCAGTCATTCGACACCGCCTACGTTACCGACCAAGGCGGGTCACGAGCAATGCCGCTCAGGTAGCACGTATGCCACCTGAGCGGCACCCCGCTAACCGCCGTTGAGATTGAAGTTAACCGTAATAGTGGTATCCACCTCGGTGGGATCACCATTCAGCAGATAGGGCTTGTACCTCCACTGACGAACCGCATCCGTAGCGGCACCCACCAGCATCGGTGGGCCGCTGATAACGCTCAACTGCTGGATGGAGCCGTCCTTGGCAATAATTGCGTGCAGAACAACCGTTCCGCCCACGTGGGCCGCACGAGCGATCGGCGGATAAACCGGCGTCGTCTTCGTGATAATCTGGCCGGCCATCACACCGCCCGAAATACGGGTCGGTCCCTTGGGCTTCGGTGGCTCGACATTAATCTTTGGCCC
>Ga0206804_10194_pt1 | contig 17440 bp, 14 predicted proteins | sample Alteio_BWOrgCont_62_FD_152888 | JGI IMG/M metagenome (GOLD analysis project Ga0206804, IMG submission 152888) | Enriched cells from forest soil in Barre Woods Harvard Forest LTER site, Petersham, Massachusetts, United States -... | ecosystem: Environmental > Terrestrial > Soil > Temperate forest >... | reverse complement strand
ACGCAAGCTTGGTTTCACTTTGATGTCCGTCACGATGATGGTGTTCTGCGCGAGCGCCGGCGCGCAGATGGTGGTGCATGCGGTGAGTGGGATGGTGAAGGCCGTCAATGCTGACTCGAAGACGATGGATGTGACGGTGTACAACGGCGACACTAGCCAGTTCAAGCTGCCCATGAAGCCGAAGGTGACGCTGGACAAGTCGTTGCAGTCGGACGCGGTCATTGCGAGCAACTTTCAGCACATCGGCAACTACGTCGTCGTCTACTACTACGGCTACGGTAACGACCGCACGGCTGTGGCGGTGAAGGACCTGGGTGCGGGGCCGCTCCAGAGCATTGAGGGAACGGTGGTGAGCTTCGACAAGCGCGATCGCACGATGACGGTGAAAGACGATGGGGGGAAGTCCGAGACGATTGCGCTGAATGATCAGATGGTTGTGGACGTGGGAACCAGCGTCACCAGCGGGAAAGGCTACACACCGCACGCGGGCTATCACGTGATCACCACCTATACGAAGGCAGAGGATAAGGCCACGGCGGTGTTTGTTCACTCGCAGTAGTGCAGGGGCCAGGGGTCGAGAGTTGAGCACAAGCTAATTCGTTAGTATGGGACTGGCGAAATGCCTGTTTGTGTTTACAGGTGCGACGGGTGAGGGTGGAGTAGTTACTGGTCTTATGTGGAGGTAGCTCGCTATGCCGGATATCCGGATCTGGCAGGTTTTTCTTCTGTCCCTCGTTGTTCTCTGGCTGGGAATTCTTGTCGGCGTTTGGACACGCTCGACGCGCGAACATCTCGTCGAGAGCGAAAGCAAGATCATTACGGTGCTCGAGGGCGCTCTGCTGACGCTCTTCGGACTGTTGATGGGGTTCACGTTTTCGATGGCGGTGACCCGTTACGACATGAGGAAGTTGCTGGTCGTGACGGAGGCGAACACGATCGGGACGACGTGGCTGAGAACAGCGGCTCTGGCGGAACCGGTACGAACCGAAGAGCAAAATCTACTGCGCCAGTATGTGCGGGAGAGGCTGATTTTCCAGGGGGAGGTTCATAACCCAGGGGAGCTTGCCGAGACCCAGGAGAAGATCGACCGCCTGCAGGGACAGCTGTGGGCGGCGGCGAGCGGGTATGCGATTGACCATCGTGATCCTGTGACGTCCTTGTATCTGCAAACGTTGAACCAGACGATTGATGTCGCCGGTGAGCGAGTGGCTGCGGACGAGAATCGAATTCCGCTCGAGGCCTGGGTGATACTGCTCTTTGTCGGATTTGTGGCAACGATTGTCGTCGGAACAAAGATTGGCCGAGACAGATGGTTGTTGCAGTCAATTCTTCCTATAGTGCTTGCGGCGACGCTGGCGATGACGATGGATCTCGATAGTCCGCGGTACGGCTTCATCCGCGTTACGCAGGCTGCGATGGAGAGAGTCGCCCAGGATATGACGAGGTTGCCGCAGCAGGCGCCGTGACGAAAGTAGTCCGTTGCACTGAGTGAGGGCAGGACTGCTGCGTCGCAGGCCTCCAGGGGAACTGGTCTATCGGGGGCACTAATCCTGGGGCACCTTAGAGGGACAGTCGATAGCGCTGTCCGAACGCACGTAGATTCTCAGCCCTACTCAACCCTGTCATGAATGTCGGGGTATAGGCGACGTCTTCTTAACACGGCGAACCGTGCGTATAGCGACATAACTCGGTCCAAAAGCTCTATCCCGGGAGAACGTCGTTCGGCTCGCCAAAACCACAGCTCGTCACGTTTCGAGGCTCTACCGTCCCTAGGAGAGGCCCGCCCCAATTCTCCGCATTTTCATAAAAACCGCCGGGGAGCGTTATTACAAAGTGGTCGATTTCCGGCCACATGGTGAAACTTTTCCTTTGGCCCTCTGCGTGCAGTTGCCCCAACACAAGTAAACACATACAGATACGCAATACCCAGGAGTTAGCTATGCGGTTGAAGTTAGCTTTCGCTTTCGCTTTTGCTGTGATGTTGGTTGTTGCCCCCTTCGGTTTGAGTTATGGACAGACTGCTGATGGCGCGCTCGTAGGAGTGGTTCGTGACGCGACCGGAGCGGTAATTCCGAACGTCGCCGTAACGGCTGTGAATGAGTCGACGGGAATCGACTATAAGGTTGAGTCGAATGCGAGTGGAGAGTATCGCGTTTCAAACCTTCCGAATGGTGACTACCACGTCACAGTAATAGCTAAGGGTTTTTCTCCCTCCACGGTCAAGGGTGTCCACATCGCCTCGAACGACGTTCAGACGCACGACTTTTCGATGATCGCCGGTCAGACGACCTCCGTCGAAGTGGAGAGCATAGCGAATGTTTCTATCGATACAACTACGGCTCAAATTGCATCGACCTTCTCGTTGAAGGAAGTGCAGGACTTGCCTACTGCAGCAGTAGGTCTTGGGGTAATTAATCTTTCGCTGCAAGCGCCGGGTGTAACAAGCTCCGGCGGAATTGGCGCCGGCACGGGACCTGCGGTCAGCGGTCAGCGGCCGCGCAATAACAACTTCGAGATCGATGGCATTGACAACAACTCGAAGAGTGTTACCGGGCCTCTCTTGTATGTTCCGAACGAGGCTGTGCAGGAATTCACTCTGCTGCAGAATGTTTATTCGGCAGAGTATGGGCACTCGACAGGCGGGCAGTTTGACACCTTGATCATGTCGGGAACGAACTCGCTGCATGGTCAGGTTTACGAGTACATGCAGAATCGCAATCTGAACGCCGTGACCTCAACGCAGGGAATTGCGAACGCCGCGAATGGCGTGTCGGGACATTTCAATCCGCGTTTTGACTTCAACCGGTATGGCGGTCAGCTCGGCGGCCCGGTAATCAAAAACAAGCTGTTCCTGTTTTCGAACTATGAACGCCAGACGCTGGGTCAGGCTGCGGCGTCGTCTACCATCTGCGCTCCGACGGCAGCTGGTATCACTGCTTTGAACTCGCTGCCTTTTGCTTCGAAGACGAACTTGACTGTCTTTGAGAAGTACTACTCGCCGGCCGCGACGCAGGCTCCTGTCGGAGGTGGCTCGGCCTGCACCGATAGTAAGCTTTCTTCAGCCGGTGCGACGATTGCGGTGACTCCTACGGGCGGCACGACAACCGCTATTCCTGTGGGTTCCATATCGTTCGCGCCCCCCACGTTTTATAACCACGATTATCTGACCGTTTCGGGCGATTACACGATCTCGCAGCATGACACGCTGCGGGTGCGGTATGTGTACAACCGCGCAGACGGCACCGACACTGGTGCGTCGTTCCCGATCTTCTATATATCAACACCCGGGCGATCTCACCTGGCTAGCGTCAGTGAAATCCATTCCTTTACGCCGGCTCTGACAAACGAGGTTCGGGTTGGATACACGAGAACTGCCAGCACGGATCCGGTTCCGAACATCCAGTTTCCGGGGTTGAATGCGTTTCCGAGCCTCTATTTCTATGATCTGGGTAAAGCGACGACTCTGGGACCAAGCCCGAACGCCCCGCAAGGTACGACCACGGGTCTTTATGATCTTGTCGAATCGCTCTCGTGGGCGAAGGGGCGACACACGCTCAATTTTGGTGGGGAGGGACGCAAGTACATTGCGCCGCAACAGTTCGTGCAGCGTGTTCGCGGTGACTATGAATATTCGACGCTCAGCCTATACCTGAACGACATCAGCCCCGACCAGGTTGGTCAGCGCAATGCGACACCTCCAGGTGTGAGTACGACTTTCTATGGCGATCAGTCTTCAATCTATCTATGGGGCAATGATGACTTCCGCGTGACGCCAAAGCTGACGCTGAACATTGGCTTGCGGTGGGAGTTTACATCGGTTCCGGCCAGCGAGAAGCTGCAGTCACTCAATAGCGCAGCGAGTGTTCCAGGCCTGATTTCGTTCAATGAGCCTACGCCTCAGAAGGCGAACTTCTTGCCGAGAATCGGTTTGGCGTTTGCGCCCGATCAGAACACATCAGTTCGTGCGGCGTTCGGCATCAACTACGATGTGCTGTACGACAACATCGGGTTGACAGTTGCGCCCCCGCAATTTCAGACGACGGAGAACGTAACGCTTTCGGCGGCCACACCTAACTTCCTTGCGAATGGCGGACTGCCTGCGAACGCGACATTCCCAAATCTTCCGGCACAGCGTGCGGCGACGACGGGTTATGTTCCTAACCAGGTGCTGCCGTATTCGGAACAATGGACTCTCGGTGTGCAGCATGTATTTCATCAGGACTACACCGCCGAGGTTCGCTATGTAGGAACGCGCGGCGTTCACCTGGACGTACAGGATCAGATGAACGTGCAGACTCCGGTAACTGCGACGAACCAGCTTCCAACGTCATTGACTGGCGGATCGGTGACACCGAATGGATCGCAGACACTGGCGGCGCTTGAAGCTGTTCAAGCCAGCGGTGCACCGTACTATCGCATCTCCTCCTACTACACAGGCGGTTTGACGAGTACGATCACCAGCTATTGGCCTTTTGGCGGATCGAACTACAACGGGCTTCAGACGCAGCTTACCCGACGATTCAAGAAGGGATTGCTGATCAACGCGTCTTACACCTATAGCCGGACCTTCGATGATTCCACGGCCGACTTCAACTCCACTACGTTGAATCCTCGCCGCGCGCAGGACTCGCAGAACTTCCACGCGGAGTACTCGCGCTCGGCTCTGGATCGTCCGAATCGTCTCACGCTGGTCGGTGTTTATGATCTACCGTTCTTCAAGAGCGGTAACTTCTGGGAGAAAAATTTCCTGGGCAATTATGAGATCGCTCCGGTCTACACGTTCCAGTCGCCGCAATACGCGACGGTGCAGAGCGTGCAGGACGCGAATCTGAATAACGATTCGGCGAGCGATCGTGTGTTCATCAACCCGAACGGTGTCAAGGGCACGGGATCGGGCGTCGTAGCCCTGGTCAACACAGCTATCAGTTGCCCAGCCACCACCACGACGACGGGTGTCGCCAACGGAACCACCACGGTTGTGAAGCGCTGCACAGCGAACACGATTGGCTACACGCCAGGCACCATAGCCGGAACGGTGTTTACGCCTAACACGACGGCGTATTTCATCCAGGGTGGTTTGGGAACACTACCTTCCGCCAGCCGTCAGGATCTGGCGACTGGACGCGTGAACAACCTGGACCTGTCAGCGACAAAGAGAATCAGCTTCACCGAGCGCTATAAGCTGGAGATTCAGCTGCAAGCGTTCAACGTGCTGAATCACTCCCAGTACCTGCCTGGTTCGTTGAACACCGTAAACTCGATTGCTTCTACGGGAACCGGTGCAGGTAACTTCATCAACGTTTCAGCGCCGCAGTTCAACAAGAAGCAACTGGACTTTTCGAACAACGCTCGTACGATGCAGCTTGCTGCAAAGTTCAGCTTCTAACTCACCACGAAACACAAGGATGATGTGCACCAAAAGGGAGCGGTCTCATGGCCGCTCCTTTTACGTTGGTGAACGGGATGGGAACAATTCTTTTCGGATATCTCAAATGGCGGGGTCGTTGGGGACGCATTGTCCGGGTCGCGACCTAACTGAGTCGACAGGTCATAGTTGTCGGAAGTGCTTTATCTTGGGGACATCCCGGCTCCGCTCTTACTTCCGATGCCCTGACACTGAGAAATCAACGAAAGGCGCCATGTATGGATTCAAGATGTCGTTGGTTAGCTACGGTTTTTCTGCTGGGAGCGTTCGCGCTTGGCGGTTGCTCGAAGAACTCACCTACGCCCGCCAGCACACTATCAGGGGGGAAATCAACGGCTGATGAGTCAGGGGTGGCCAGCTGGTATGGCGTGCCGTTCAATGGCCGCCAGACCGCAGATGGAGAGATCTACGACATGGAAGCGCTGACTGCGGCGCACCGTACGTACGCGTTCGGTACGGTCGTGCACGTTGTTAACACAACGAACGGGAAGACTATTGACGTACGAATCAACGATCGTGGCCCGTTTGTTGCTGACCGTATCATTGACCTGTCGCATGCGGCAGCACAGACGATCGCGATGCCTGGTACGACGACGGTAAACCTTAAAGTGATGAGCGTACCTCCTGGGCGGGCGGTGCAGAACTTCGCCGTTCAAGTGGGGAGCTTTGATAAGAAGACCGAGGCCGCGGGGCTGATGAGTCGTATGCAGGCACAATATGGAACGGCAGAGCTCGTCTTTCGGCCGGGCGACAGAACATGGCGTGTTCTGGTAGGCATGTTTCCCAGCACGGAAGCTGCGGATGCGCTCGCAAAGCAGATTGAACCGCAGGTTGGTCCCGCGTTCACCGTCGCTCTCGACCAATAGATCGCCCGCTAAAGGCGCAGGTCTGTCACAAGAGGTGGCACGGTGCTTTAAACTTCCCGTTCCACTTTCGTCGGATGCTGGTCTATACTCGGCTCCTCGCACGTGTCGTTTTTCGTTCTAGGTGATACGAGGTAAAGTATGGCGCAGCCCTACGGCCTCATTTTGATCCTGCTCATCGCTCCTGCCACGTCAGTACGATTGCAGGATGGCGTTGCAACAGGAGCGAAGCAAGCGAGGAAGGTTCCGCTAACCCGGACCGTGAAGCTGCCGGTCATCCAGTTGTCGTCTCCAAATGCGAATGAAAAGCAAGGTAATCCAGCGGCGCTGGAAGTCTGGCCGGGGGCGGAAGATGAGTTGCCTGAGGGCCCGAGCGGCTTTGATGTGTTCGCGGATGGGTCGTTCGTCATTGCGGATCCGCTTTCGCTTCGTCTGGTTGTGTATGACGCGCAGGGCAACTTCAAACGCGCGTTGCCGGTGGGCTTCGCGGCTGACAGCGTGACCGTCACGAACGAGGGGATGATTCTGGCACGTGAGGCAAACACGGATGCAGTTCATCCGCTGGATAGAGAGGGCAAGCCGCTCGAGCAAGCGCCCAAACTTTCCCCGATGCCCGAGGCGACGCTAGTACGTGGGGAGAATAAAGGGTCGATCTCCGTCGGCGCCTCGCCCGGATTACCTGCCGGGACACTCGCGGTCCGCTTTGATGAAAAGGGCTCAACAATGGTTTCGTTGCAGGCGATTGGCACGGATTCTGGACTAGGAATGTTTGTTGCGCTCGAGGCGACTGTGCCTGAGGGTGGAGCCGACGGAATTGACGTGAGGAAGATGGTGCAGCGCTACTCTCCGCAGGGAGTATTGGTTGCGGAGAGCGCGTGGATTCCATTGGACTACTTTGTTCCGCCTGTTGACGAACTGCGGGTTCGGAAAGGCATTGTGTATCAATTGATGACCACGCGCACCGAGGTGCGTGTCAACGAGTGGGACATGAACGAAAGATAGACGAAACTCTGCCGTTTCGGAGGGTTCTCTTATGAACTCCACGTTTTGGGTACTTGGTGCAGTGCTCCTGGTTGGCTTGTGTCCGGCTATTGGGCAGAATACGGCAGCCATCGCGCGGTTGCCGCAGACGACCCGGGAGGAGATTCTCGCCCGCGCAAAGACCTTCGCGAACCATAAATGGACCTGCAGTGCGAAGAATCTGCATGCCTCCTGCTACGCAAATTACAGGAGCGACTGGAAGGACGGCCAGGTGATCACGGGTATTCCTTACAACTGGGGTGGCTTCGACAGTCCAGCGTCCTTCGATCAGAAGATCGCGAAGGGCATGGCGGCCGGATCGCATAGCCGGTATGGCGTGTTGTCGTGTACAGCGGGAATCGATTGCTCCGGCTTTGTTTCCTATTGCTGGGGTATTCCGTTGAAATCGCACACTTACACGACCAGCAATATGCGCGACATCGGCGGGGAACTCAAGTCGAACTGGTTCACCGACCTGCAGCCGGGCGATGCACTGGATAAACCCGGATCTCACGTTGTCCTCTTCACTGGCTACAACCCGGATGGCACATTCAATATCTGCGAGGCGGCGGGCGGACCGGCGCGAGTGGTCTGTCATAAGACCACATGGTCGACACACAAGGGGTTCATTCCTTTGCAGTACAAGGGGCTTTATTAGTGAAGGTTGGGGCGGAGGTGTGCATGAATAGGACGAAGCTGATAGCCGCTGTGCTCGCTCTTGCGTTCCTTCTGCTGGGGATCGTGTTTTGCCGGCGCAGCACGACGACCGTTCATGCAGCACGCGTGGCCGCAGGCCAGGATACCGGTTCAGCGCGCAGACCTACAAAGCGTGCCCTTCTGGTTGGGATCAACAACTACGAATTCCCTAACCGGGTCTCACCGCTAGCCGGCTCGCTGAATGACGTTGAGAATATGCGGCAGGTGCTTATTGGAAAGTTCGAGTTTGATCCCGCGAACATTGTTGTGTTGAAGGATGCGCAGGCAACGCATGCAGGCATCATGAGTGCGATTCAGACGCTGATCGCAAAGACGCAGCCGGGTGACATTGTTGTCTTCCACTACAGTGGTCACGGATCACAAATGAAGGACGTCACCGGCACGATGATCAGCGGTGTCGACGAGACGATCGTTCCTTACGATTCGCGCGATCCGGAAGGGAAGGTCTTTGATATAAGTGGCGCGGAATTGCATGTGGAACTGGTTCAACTCGCCAGGAAGACAACGAACGTAACGTTCATCCTGGATAGCTGCCACTCGGGAACGCTGGTGCGCGGCGCCAGGGTTCGATTTGTCGAGCCAGATACGCGAGAGCTTCCGCCTGCTGTAGCAGATGCGCTCAAGAGCATCGCCAGCACACCTGACAACGCTGTGCCGCCGAAGCTCGCGTTCATATCCGCTACAACATCAAAGGAGAGCGCATTTGAGCACTATGTCGAAGGAGAGGATCAAGGAGCGCTGACGTACTTTCTGACTCGTCAACTGCGCGCGGCGAAGGCCGGGGCAACATACCGTGACGTGATGGACCCGGTGATCGCGAACGTTACAGCAAACTATCCGGGGCAGCATCCCGCTCTCGAGGGCGCCGAACCCGATCAGTTTGTATTCGGTGACGGCACAAGTCTCGCGGGAGCGTATGTGCCCGCTTCGCCGTCGTTGTTGGATGCGAAGCGCGTTACCCTGAACACAGGGCAGGTCCAGGGGGCAACTGTGGGCTCCACATACGATGTGTACCCGCCGGGCAGCAAGAAGTTTGCATCACCGGAGAAGCCCACCGCCAGAGTGCAGATCGCCACTCTCTCCGCCTATACCTCAGAGGCGACAGTGGCCCCCGGTGGAAAGGTGGCTGCATCATCAAGGGCTGTGGAAAGGGAACATCACTACCGCGTTGCTCAGGCACGCGTGTTCCTGGATGGCGTGGACAATTCGCCCGCTCTGCAGGCGGTACGCGACAAGTTGCAGCAGGTGAATTTCGTTGCGCTTGTTGACGATCCGACCAAGTGCAACATTCAATTGCGGCAGGTAGGTCAAAACATTCAGACGCTCGCAGTGGACGCAACCTCGCTATCGCCGCCAGTGCCTATCAGCGATCCCAATGCTGCGGATAAACTTGCGGGCCAGCTTCAGAGGTGGGCGAAGTGGTTTAACGTCCTCTCGATTCACAACACGCAGAATCCCATCGATGTCGGCTTTACTGTCGCGCGCGCACAAGGGAGTGGATCCACTGCTCACGGGCTGGTACTGACAGAAGGTGACGAAATTAAGGCGATGCTCGTCAACAACTCGGATCGTGATCTTTACATTGTGATCCTCGACCTGGCGAGCGACGGATCGATCGGGGTCGTGTATCCGTCGGATGGTGGGAATGCTGTACTCAAACCAGGTCTCACGTTGACGCGCACGTTCAGCAGCTCTGTTCCCAAGGGGCGGTCCACGGTAAGGGATGTGCTGAAGGTATTCGTTAGCTACAAGACCGTGGATCTCAGGCCGCTGACGCAAGGCGCCATAAAAGGCGTGGATACGGAAGCGGACGAACAGGACCCGCTACAACAGCTACTTTCCGATGCCGGGGGTGTGCGACAGATCAGCGCGGATAAGCCGCTCGACCTGGGGACATGGGTCACAGTGCAACAAGTCATCACCGTCAAGCGCAAGAGCTAACGTCCTTACGTCGTATGTGGCGGCGCCGGAGATGCACGGGCTGTGATGCCCACTGTCAGGTACGTCACTTCCGGAAGGGTCTGCGTGGATGCCTCGAAGACATCAAGGCTACTCGTATTCTTCGGAACGATCGTCCCATCCTTGATTTCGAGCGCGGAAGCTTGCTTCGAGAGGTAGCCGACTTGTGTGCTTGGAACAATGACGTACATCCCTTGTTTCAGGCGAAGCTTTGAGCCTTCGAAGCTGTCGCGCGCTTTCTTTGTCCCATAGACGAATATGTCCGGGCTCTGGAAGAGCCATTCGGTGTTTGCATCCCGCGTTAGTTCGGCAACAATCCTATCGACAGTTTGCAAGGCGGTGATCGCAATCGCAGGCAGGCCGAAGCCAAAGATGGGTGCCAGCAAACTCGTGTCCTTGCGCATGAGTTCAACGAGCTGAACCCAGCGGCTCTTGCGATGTTGAAGGAAGAAGTTCCACGTCCAGTGTCCGCCCCCATCCGGCAAGGGCACCGACTGCAGCTTGCCCCAGGTGGTTCCGGGGTCAAAGTTCATCTCTCGTGCTGTCGGAATCTTCTTTTCATCGGCAAGGAGACCGGCGATCGCCGTCCACGCTAGCCGCTCGGAGAGGGAAGGCAGTGGACTGGCCTGTTGCAGGTCGATTCGTAGGGAGCCTCCCTCCAGATGCGTAAACTTTGCCTGATCGTCACGCGACAAATGAATGTGGTCCACATTCACGAGAAGATTCAGGTCGCCCCGGTCAGGTAGTCCAGCATCGCCGATGTCGCTGCCCGTGACAAAGCCATTGTGCTTGTCATAGAAGACGAAGACTGCGTGTGGTGTATTGGTGACATCGAGTGATCGCGTTCTCGGCGCTGCCACCTCGCGAATGCCGTGCGTCCAAAAGTCGTAAGCGGACTCATTCGATGGTTCATCCTGCGCTGATTGGCTGAGCGCAGGATGATCAGACGCGAGACACGCGAATGCGGATAGAGCTCCTGCTGCAGAGAATCCGCGCAGCACGTTTCTGCGGGTCGTTCGCATGGCGGGGATTATATGCCCGATTGAAGCGATGACATGGAATAAGCGTATGGTACGACCAATGTTTCAGTGGCAATTCTGTGTGAGCGGGATTAACATGCTCGCCAGGAAATCGCTGGAGGTGGACCGTGACCTCGGGTCTCCGGCAACGCGACAGTTCCGCTTGGATATGTGTGCTGGCCGTTCTGGCTGGCGCGCTTTCCTGCAGTGCACAGAACGGAATGCGGAATGTTAAGGACAAGGATGATGCAGAGGTAAAGGCTACTGGCCCGGGCAGCTACTACGCGCTGGTTGTTGGGATTGACGGGTATAGGGCCCTGCCGAAGTTGAAAACTCCCATCAATGATGCGAAGGAGGTTGCCTCCGTCCTTGAGAGTCAGTACGGCTTCAAAACACAACTGTTGATGGATCCCACTCGCGATCAGATATTCTCCGCGCTCGCGGGGTATCAGTCCTTAACGGATGCAGACAATCTTCTAATCTACTATGCGGGCCATGGGTACTATCTGCAGCCGGGAGCGCTCGCTTATTGGATCCCTGTCGATGCAGATCCTCACGACTTTGCGCGTTGGATTGACGCGGCCGAGATCGCAGCCACGGCGAGATCCATTCCCGCGCGACACGTTCTGGTGATCTCCGACAGCTGCTTTGCTGGCATGCTCGCGAGCGATATCCCTGCGGGCGCAATCTCCGCTGCTGCGACTTCGGATTCGGGAACTGCCATGACGTATGTGGAGAAGCTAGCTCTCAAGAGATCGCGCACACTGCTCGCCAGCGGAGATAACGAGCCCGTCCCCGATGAAGACGCAACGGATGAGCACTTCAGAGGGCATTCCAGGTTTGCCAATGCCATTCTCGACGACTTCTATCAAATGCCTGACGATCAGTTTACGGGCGAACAACTCTCGCTCAAACTCCGTGTGCAGTTATCTGGCTCCTCCAACCAGACGCCCGTCTACAGGTACATCGAGATCACGCATGACGAGGGTGATTTTGTCTTTGTGCGTGTCGTAAAGAGAGCGAACAACGTGGATCCACAGCCTACCGCGGACATCCATTCGTGGAAGCCCGAAACGTACGTGGCCCCAAACCCCGACAAGGGCGCCGTCACTGCGGCGCTAGATAACTACGAGCAAGCTTACTCGAGCATGGATTTGCATGAGCTGAAAAAGGCGTGGCCATCGCTCTCGAAGAGCCAGGAGAAAGAGATCAAGGAAGGATTCGAATCACCTGATCTCAGAGCCGTTCGAGTAGAGCTGCGCAACCGGAGCATGAAGATCGATGGGACTACGGCGGTGGCGGATTGCGATCAATGGATGACCTATACCTTCGCGGGCAGAAAACAACCGCCGCAGACGAGTACGGTAGAAATCGAGTTAGCTAAGAACGACCATGGTGATTGGGCGGTGAGCGGAGTCAGAGCCCGATAAAATACAAACACCCCGGTACATGGAATGTAGGTTTGTCGCGCTGAGACGCTATCGTGTTACTGCGTTGTCTTCGCGCGTCAGCTCAAAAGTGTCGAATTACGTAAAGGTTTTCTCGTTGACCCAGACGCGGCGAAGTGATGTAATCCAGCCTTCCAGCCCACTGTAACTGTAGGAGGTGAGTATGTCTCACTGCTCCTCGGGATCCAGGAATCAGAGTAGTTCGCTGCTGGTGCTATTCGATCAGCCTGTGCGGGATCGAGACCTCGCCATCGTTTTCAGGATAGTGATCGGGTTCATTGTCGCGCTGATGGGCGTGCAAACGATTTGCGCTCAGACGTGCTCCACAATGAGTCTTCAGGGTGCGCCACCTGTGGGCACCTTCTCCACGACCCTAAATGTCTCGTGCACGGGCGCAGGGACGATCGATTGGGACGACGGTTCAACTTTCGCCGGTCCGTTGGGCGCGGCCGTTGAGAGTCATTCCTTCGGGAACTCCGGTCCCTGGTATATCTCGGTGGGCGATTTTCCGGCCGGAGCGGAGCAGTTCCTTTCTTTTCCAAATTCGGCGGTTCCGGCCGGCGTCTTCTCGGGCAAGACGATACCTTTCAACGCGATCATCGCGGCCGCTTCCTGGAATACAAATACAGGCGATCAGATTTCTCCCATCACCGTAAGTTGCGGAAATGTAGTTGGCCCCGACGGCTCGGCCGTGACAGGTCTGAATATCAGCTGCAGCTCGGATGCGACATATGTGACGGCGACCACAGAATGCACCATGAATAATGGAGCGCAAAATCCGAACAATCTCTGCTCACCAGAAGTCGGGCGAGGGGACACCCGTCCCGGAGGGGCGCTTCCGCGCCGGGTGGCAGCGAATCAGGTGAATTCGTCCGAGATGTTCACGGTGAACGTCACAACCAGTGGTCTCGCGGGAACAGCTCCCTTTGCAAGTCGCAACCGAGAGACCGAGCGGCCATGGCTCCTGCCCTCCATTGCATGCGCGTTACTAATCTATCCGTTTGCGTTCCCCGGATCGCGGACCAGAAAGTTGATGCTCAGCTTGATCGCGATACTAGGCCTGTCACTGATCTCCTGTGGGGGCGGCTTCGTTCCCCCTCCGGGCGCAACTGCGCAGACAGCTCCAGGCACGTATCTAGTCACCGTTCAGATCTCAAGTACCGCTCCGGGCTTTGTCCAAATTAGTTTGATCGTACCCCTGACTGTACTGCCAACGCAGTAGCTCTGAAAGAGAAGAGGGCTCTCGCACATCAAGGATTTCATTCAGCAATTGAAGTACGGCCATGCTGTTTCTCTATGTCGAACGCCAGTGCAAAGGCGCCGGGCATTCACCAGTTCTGTATGCAAGCAGAGGAGGGCAGGATGTTCCGTCGTGCTTTTTGTCTCTGGCTCTTCTGCCTCATCGCGGGCGGGATCAGTGCTGGGGCGCAGACGCCTTGCACAAGTACGAAGCTGGCCTGCCTTCTGCCTTTTGCCTTGCACACTAACCAGGGGACATTCAACTTCTTCAATGAGACCTTTGCGACGCAGATTGGTCAGCTGCCTCTGGCCACTCCCGCATCCGGTTTCATCTTCACCTTCGATAAAAAAACTGGCGTCTACCACAGCTCGCAGGACAGCTTTGGGCCCATGGTGGCCGAACGCAGTGAGACCATCGGACGCCACAAACTCTACGTGGCCTTCACGTACCAGAGATTCGGTTTTGATGAGCTGGACGGTAATAACCTGGGCTCCCTCCCACTGCTGTTCACCTTCACGTCCGCGCAGATGCCCACTGTCTACACGGAAACGGCGAATCGGATTGATTCAAAAGTGAACCAATATGTAGTGTTCGGGACCTATGGCATAACGAGCAGGGTGGATGGCTCAGTGGCTATCCCGATCAACAGGGTGTCCCTTGGGGTTTCGACAGTGGGAGACGAGTATAGCGCCACCACACCGGCGACCGTTCACTTCACCCAGACGCTTGCCGGAGAGGCGAGTGGCTTCGGCGACGTTGTTCTCGCGGGCAAGGGAACTTTGTACAAGAGTGAAAAGTACGGTGTGGCAGTCGGAATGGAGTTGCGGCTTCCTACAGGTGACGCACAGAACTTCCTAGGTTCAGGTGCAACCGGGATCAAGCCCTATCTCGCGGTGGAACGCAGAGGAAAGATCGCTCCGCACTTGAATTTGCTTTACCAGTGGAACTCAAGCTCGGCGCTCAATACGAATTCAACGGGAGCGCAGCAGCCGCTGCCGGGCTTCTTTGGCTACACCCTCGGAGCAGATATGGGATTGCTAAAGTCGCTCACGGTGGACGTGGACCTGGTGGGGCAACACTTCTTCAACAGCCCCCGAATCACTCAACCCGTGGAAGTCACTCCCCCGAACTTCACGAACCCGAACGCAAAGCTTCCGTTCTCGACCGTGCAGGCATTCTCTGGTGACTACGAGGTTGACAATCTGGCGGTTGGAATCAAGTTCAATCCCTGGCGCCAGCTGCTGCTCATGGGAAATGCAACCGTAAAACTCAATGACGGTGGATTGCGCTCCACGGTTGTACCCCTGGTGGGCGCGTCGTACTCGTTCTGATTGGCGGCTTGTAGGAAATCACCTTGTCTGGAGGAAATGAAGGTCATGGGGCAAGTCAACGCAACATTCAAGAATAACTATGGTGACAGCCGGGCCTGGGTCATCAAGGACTATGGGATAGATCCGAATGCTCCTCGAGTTATCTTCAGCGACTATCTGGGACCCGATGACGCGACGGCGGCTCTCGGTCTGTATAGCAGTGATGGCGTCTACGGAAAAGCTTCCTATCAGCGATCCGATGGGGCGGAGACCATGGTCGATGACATCACGGATGGTTCTGAGGTTCGGATGGAATAGCTAACGGTGCACGGAAGCGGACTCTCGGTTTTCTTCAGTCAGACTTCAACACTTGTTCCGAGGTGCAAGCATGTCTTTCGCAAGCGATTTCAAATCATGTCTTTCGCCGCTACCTGCTCCAGACGATTTTCTGGATAGTGCCGATGATTTCCTCGAATGGTTGGAGAAACTCCATTCAGCATGGGAGAGCTCCGGCGGCGATGAAGAGATGCTCATGGCGGCACTTGTAGCCGCGGGTGCGGTAACCGGGATCGACGAAGCCGGTTTGGCGGTGCTCGCCGGCGCGACGGTTTCTGCTTACATCACCGCGTGCATTGGGTGTCTGGCGAGCGCAGCGGGTTCTCAGATATGGGACCTCATCAGTTCAGCTGACGATAGTTTCATAAAGGACCAGTTGGTCGTCGCTGCAAACGATAGGGGCATCCCCAAGCCTGGCGACAGCCAGATGGCTTAGCAAAGAGATTGCTGATGAAGGGGTGCGGCATCTGCCGCACTCCTTCTCCGTGCGCTCGCGATAATCATTTAAACGGGCTCAAGCAGTCGGTTGCGCCTAGGATCGGGCGGCGGCGCACCGCCCGAGGGGAACCAGTCCAGCAGTCCTTGCTGTCTCGATGACACCTAACAGATCGTTTTATCTATTTATTTAGCACCCTTACATTCGCAGGTCGCGTCGCGAGTGCCAGCGGATGCGCGTAAATCGGACCATGCCAGACAATGCAACTTGTCGCCGGTGGTTGCGGAGGGAGAGAAAGAGCTGCCGGGGGGGGCGGAGTCGTGCCATTGAGAGTTGCCGAGCTGTGCTGACTGTTTGGGCCAAAGACCGTATATGTGCCCGTGCTCAAATTGGTGAACACAAATTTGCCTGTGCTATCAGTTACCCCGGTCTTGACGATCTCATTTGCCGGCGACTCCAGTTGCAGTTGATTGTTGGCGTCTGGAGAGCCACATGTGAGAGTGCTCACGGTCCAAGTAAAGGGCGACTTCACCACCAGTTGGGAGGTCTGCGATCCGGTTTGCGAGAGCGAGGCTGAGATGGGCGAAGTTACTCCCGGACCTGAAGCGTAATAGGTCCCCGCTGCAAGACCCGTGAAAGCCGCGCTTCCGCTAGCATCCGTCGTTACCGACTTCAAGGGCTGCTTGTTCGCATCGAGGAGCTGAATGGATACGTTCGCAGCCGCGGCTCCGCTATCCGTTGCTTGAATCGTCCAGGTGCTGCCAGCAGGTTTCATGAAGATGTAAATGGCCAATCCGATGACGAGCACCGCCGCGACGACAGCTCCGATAAGGAGCCACGGGGTCTTTTTTTCGACATTCAGTTTCGCGACGGAGTCGGCAAGGAACGGTGGATCGGGCGGGTTGTACCCATTAACTACAACTGAATCCCCGTTCTTCAGACCTGGGGCCATGGGTTTAGAAGTTTGCACGCGGGTTTCGCTTCCGTCTGCGCCCCGCAACACGAAATTCGAGACTGTCCCCTGCGTAGTCAGCTGAGATAGTGTGCCCTTAAGCTCCATTCCAGAACTCCTTGTGTAACGGAGAATGAATTACTATACCCCGCCTAAGCAACGCTGCGTAGGCGAATTGCAGCTGCCTCTTCATCTATTCGTCCAGTGAAGAGGCAAACTCGGCAGCCACCACAGAGATGCTTGCTGATGCACTTGCTGCGACGTAAAGCGCGAGGGCATGCCTGGTCCGATCGAAGGCTTTGTTAATGACGAAGGTTTCATAGAACGGCGACTTTGTCGCAATCTGAGTTTCGAGCAAGGTGATCTTTTCGTGCGCATTGTGTGTCGTATCCCATCCGCAAAGGTCCAGTTCGACGCTCAAGCTGCCCTCATTGCTGCCACCCGCAATCATGAAGTTCACGATACGATCCGCCAAAATAGGAATTGGAATGGACATCGTCCCCTTTGCGCCCCGATCTCCGCAATACGTCTTAGTCACGCCAATGATGAAGTCGTGAGCAACATCGGGACCCGATTGCTGCGGATCGACGAACGTGCTTGGCTTGAAGGGCAATCGCACCCAACCACCTCGGAGTTCAGCACTGAGCTTGGCTAACGTTACGGCTCCGGGGCCCAGATGCGTCGTGCTCACTGATCCCGGCGCAAGCATCGCGCT
>Ga0206804_10193_pt1 | contig 17450 bp, 14 predicted proteins | sample Alteio_BWOrgCont_62_FD_152888 | JGI IMG/M metagenome (GOLD analysis project Ga0206804, IMG submission 152888) | Enriched cells from forest soil in Barre Woods Harvard Forest LTER site, Petersham, Massachusetts, United States -... | ecosystem: Environmental > Terrestrial > Soil > Temperate forest >... | reverse complement strand
TTCTTGCGTCCACGATAGCCGTTTCCCCGCCCCGAGACAGCTTTCAAATTAGGACGCTACCCCGGTCGCAGCACGGTATCGCTGGGCGGTTCGCTACTGTCCGGGTGGGGATAATCTAGCGTAAAATGGAGGCCGCGGCTTTCGCGGCGGCTCAGGGCGCTATCGACAATCAGCGACGCGACGAGCACGAGATTGCGCAGCTCGATCAGGTCGCAGCTCATCTTGCAATTCCAGTAATAGTCGCGCACTTCCTCGCTCAGGCTGTGGAGTCGGCTAGCCGCGCGCCGGAGCCGCTTCGTCGTGCGGACGATGCCGACGTAATCCCACATGAGCTGGCGGATTTCGCGCCAGTTATGGTAGATCACGACAAGCTCGTCAGGATCCTGCGCGAGTCCGCTTTCCCACGGCGGAAGAGTTTTTTGCGGAGCGGGTGTCTTTTCCTGCGTGACCGCATTCGCCGCGCGATGAGCGACGACCAGCGCCTCGAGCAGCGAATTGCTCGCGAGACGATTCGCGCCGTGCAACCCCGTGCAGGCGACTTCGCCGACGGCCCAGAGTCCCGGCAGCTCGGTCCGGCCCTCGGGCGTGGTCATGACCCCGCCGCATTGATAGTGCGCGGCGGGCACGACGGGGATCGGCTGGAGGGCCATGTCGATCCCGCACTCGAGGCACTTCGCGTAGATGGCCGGGAAACGGTCCTGCAGGAACTCGCGGCTCTTGTGCGTGATGTCGAGATAGACGCACTCCGCGCCGGACCGCTTGATTTCCGCGTCGATGGCGCGTGCGACGATGTCCCTGGGCGCGAGCGACTCGAGCGGATGGACGCCCTTCATGAACGCGTTGCCCGCGGCGTTGCGCAGGATGCCGCCTTCGCCGCGCACGGCTTCGCTGATGAGAAACGATTTCGCCTTGGGATGAAAGAGGCAGGTCGGATGAAACTGGATGAATTCCATGTTGGCGACGGGAACGCCCGCGCGGTAGGCCATGGCCACGCCGTCACCGGTCGCGATGCTGGGATTGGTCGTGTAGAGATAGACCTTGCCGCAACCGCCCGTGGCGAGAAGGACGTGATGGGACGCGACCGTCTCGACCCGGCCGCTTTCGTTGTCGAGCACATAGACGCCGACGCACCGATTCTTCGTGGAGAAGCCGAGCTTGCGGCGCGTGATCAAATCGATCGCTTTTTGGAGTTTAATGTTCCCGCATCAGTCCGGCGGTTGTGAAAACTTAGATTGCCTTCTAGCCATGGTTGCGACCGACGCCATCATCGTCGCCATATTTATTTTTGTCGTTCTCTCCATGCAGTGGAAGAAGAAACCAATTTCAAATTAGGACACTACCCATGCCTGGCGGAGTTTGACAGCAAAGCGTTATCATCGCATGATAACACTATGCGCACCATCGTCGATCTCCCCAAGGAGCAAATCGAAGCCCTGGATACCTACGCAAAAGCGAAGGGCGTCTCCCGGGCCGCTGTAGTCCGGGAGGCGGTGGCAACTTACTTGCCGGCCAAAAAGAAGAAAATCGATTGGCGCAAACATCCGGCGTTTGGGAGCGAAAAAATGCCGAAGGGTTTCGACTCGGTGGAATATGTTCGCAAGTTGCGGGCAGAATGGGATCACCGTGGGTGAAGGCGCTTTTCGACACCAATATTCTCGTCGAGTGCATCTATGGCGTTGAGGCGGCGGTCGAAGAGATGCAGCGTTATGACAAAATAGTGGTTTCAAGAGTCATCTGGATCGAATTTCTCGTCGGGGCCAAAACAGCGGAGGTTACTGCGCGCAGGAGATCGCTGCTTGATGATTGCGAGCTACTGGAAATTGACGAAGCGATAAGCGAAGAAGCGATTCTCATTCGCCAACGAACCCGCTTAAAGTTTCCCGACGCCATCATCCTCGCCACGACACGCGTGCATGGCCTGCTTCTCGTCACACGCAATCATCGCGACTTTCCACACCGGGAACCTGACATTCGTATCCCGTACTAGGGTCGGCGTCCCTGCCTAAACCAGTCCTTCGATCCGCAGGCAGGCGTATTCGACCGCGAGATTCGCCTCGCAGTTTTGCGCGAGCGCAGCCTGGAGTTCCTCCAGCGCCTTCACCGCGCGGAGCCGTTCCTGTTCCGTCGTCTTTGCCGCCGTCTCCGAGCGCCGCCAGTACCAGCGCTGCAATTGCGCGATCGATTCCTGGCGACCGAGTTGAAACTCCGCCTCGACCAGCGCCTTACCGACGTCCTCCTCGATCTCGCCGGGATTCTCCTTCAGGTGCGTCTCCGCCGCTTCGCGGATGCCGCCCCAATGCTCCTGCAAAATCTGGGCGCGAGCGTAGGCGCGCAGGGCGGAATTCGGCTGGCGCGCGTGCCATGCGGTGATCCATCCCGGCTCGTGCGCCATGCCCGGGTCGATGTCCTCGAAGCCGAGATCGAGCCGCAGACAGCGCGAGATGATCGTGGGCAAAAGCATCGCGGGCCGGCCCGAGGTGAGCAGGATCAGCGTGTGCGCGGGCGGTTCCTCCAGCGTTTTGAGAAAGGCATTGGCCGCGCTTGCGCCGCCGAGGCACATCCGCTCGGCGTCGAAAATGATGGCGACCTTGACCGGCGCGATGAATGGCCGCAGGTACAACTCGCGCTCGAGATCGCGCACCTGCTCGACCGTGATGTGCCGCGATTTCGATTCGGGCCGCACGGAATGAAAATCGGGATGCTCCTGCGGCGAGCCACCGAGGACCTGCGCGGCCAATCCCAGCGCCAGATTCTCCAGCGACTCAGCGCGATCACCGGTCAGCAGGTAGGAATGCCCCATGCGCCCCTGCTCGATGCTGGCGGCAAAGCGTTGGCGAAGTTCTTCAGCGCGAAAAGGCATGGGAAGAAAGGTAAAGGGTAAAAGGAAAAAGGAAAAGGTGCGGAACAAAAAATCCGTCATCCTCCAGTTTTCTGCCAACCGCAGGTCCCAAGGATCGGTTCGGTTGCCTTTAGGTAGCTGGCGCAGGCCCTGCGCCGGTGCGGCGAAGCCGCATCTTCCTCATTCCCAAGTTGCACTTGGGAACGAGGGAAAAACTTGGCTACGTTTTCTGTTCCGCGCGAATCCTCTTTAGAGCAGTCACTTGTTCGATGGCCAATCTTGCCGCCCGGTAAAATGCCATTTCTGAGCTATCGACAGGATGCTCAAGAATTTCCGTGATCCAAATCGCACCGTCCTTAGGGAAATCTGGCAGAACCGCTTTGATGCCGTCATGAAGCCCTTTCTCAATACCGCGTCGATAACCCAGTTCGGACGGCTCGACTTTAAAGTGAATCCCCGGAGCTTGATTGTAATGTAATTGGATTCTTAAGCCTGCGCCTTCGCATCGCGGGTCTAAGTGAATGTTATAGCCGGTCAGGATTTCCATAGAGATGGAGAATCACGTTAGACCAAACGTCTTCGTCACTTCCTTCCACACGGCATCGGCGGTCTGCTCGATGGTGCCGGCGGCGGAGACGATCTTGACGCGATGCGGATGGGCCTTGGCGACTTCGGCGTAGCCCTGGCGGACGCGGTCGAAGAAATCGAGCGGCTCGGCTTCCATCCGGTCGAAGGAGCCGCTGCCGGGCGGATGCGAGCGCCGAATCTGTCTTTCGCGCGCGGCTTCGGGCTCGAGATCGAGCACCAGAGTCAGTCCCGGCACATGCGGCCCGACCGTGAAGGCGTTCACCCGCTCGACAATTTCCATCGGCAACTCGCGGCCCGCGCCCTGATAGACCGTGGTCGAGTCGAGAAACCGGTCGCACAGCACCCAGTCGCCCCGGTCAAGCGCCGGCGTAATGACCTTGCGCACCAGCTCGGCGCGGCTGGCGAGAAAGAGGAGCATCTCCGTGTAGGGCGTCATTCCCCTGCCCTCGGGCGCGTGCTTGAGCAGATGCCGGATCGATTCGCCGAGAGGCGTGCCGCCCGGTTCACGCGTGACGATCACCTTTTTGCCCAGCTTCTGGAGCCGCTGAGCCAGCAGCTCGATCTGTGTCGATTTGCCCACGGCTTCCCCGCCTTCCAGTGAGATAAACGGGGCGATGGGCGAGGTCATCTGAACGAAGAACTTAGATCGTAGAACTGAGAACGAAAAGGCAATATCTCATCCCTTTACACTTAGGCTGGCTCCTCGAAAATAAATTTCGCGGATTTTGCCTTCCGGCTATAACGAAACGCAATGGCGACACGCGGGACGAAAAAGAACCGGACCCAGCACCGCGCCCCGGCATCTCGTCCCGCCAGCGACGACTACAAACTGATCTTTCGAATCGGCCTGATCGTCGCTCTCGGAATCCTGATTTACCTCCCGGCGCTGTCCGGCGAATGGCTCTGGGACGACCGGGAACTCATCGCTGACAGCGTGCTGATACACGATCCCGACGGCCTCAGAAAAATCTGGTTCGAACCGGCCACATGTCTCTTTGACTACATGCCGCTCAAGGTCAGCGTGGAATGGATCGAGTGGCGGCTCTTTGGCGAGGACACCACCGGTTATCACGTTGTCAGCCTCGTCCTGCATCTCCTCAGCGCGTTCCTACTCTGGCGACTTCTGGCCAGATTCGGGCTGCGCCACGCGTGGGTCGGCGGACTGATCTTCATCGTTCACCCCGTCTTGGTCGAGTCGGTGGCCTGGATTGCGGAACTCAAGAACACGCTCTCGCTCCCCTTCTTCCTGCTGGCGATGAGCGCGCTGATCGACTTCGACACACGAGGCAAGCGCAGGGACTACGTCACGGCGCTGATCCTCTTCCTCCTCGCCTTGTGGACCAAGCCCACGATGGTGATGTTTCCCTTCGTCATTCTCCTCTATGCGTGGTGGAAACGGCGTCGCATTGGCTGGAAGGACCTCGAGATCAGCCTCCCCTTCTTCGCGATCTCCGTCGCCATTGGCGCGGCCACGCTCTGGTTTCTTCACCGCACGCCGGGGGAACAAGCCGTCGTCCTCGGCGGACCGTTATCGCGATTGGCCTGCGCCGGGCTGTCGATTGCATTTTATTTCTCCAAGTGCGTTCTGCCCGTCAACCTGATAACGATTTACCCGCGGTGGATCGTCGATCCGCCCTCGCCGCTGCAATTCCTCCCTTGGCCGGTGCTCGCCGGTGTTCTCTGGTTCCTCTGGACCAAGCGCGCGGGCTGGGGACGGTACGCGTTGCTCGGTCTCGGTTTTTTTCTCATTAATCTCGCGCCGTTCCTCGGGCTCAATGCGGGATCGTACATGAAGTACACGTGGGTGATGGACCACCTCCTCTACATTCCGATTATCGGCCTGATCGGGCTGGCGGTCGCGGGCTGGGAGCAGATGGAGGCGCAACTCGCCGTGACGCCGCGAAGAATTGGCGTCGGGATCGCAGCCGTATTGCTCGCGCTCATGGCGTGGTCCAGTTGGGGCTACGCGCAACTTTACAGCAGCCTCGAGGGCCTCTGGCGTTACAACATCGCCGTCAATCCCGCCGCCGCGCTGCCTCACAACGATCTGGGAGTGGCCCTCGTCCGGAAGGAACGATCCGCCGAGGCCCTCGACGAATTTCGTATCGCGACAATGCTCGAACCCAGTTACAGCGACGCTCACCGCAATTTTGGGATATCCTTATTTCAAGCGGGCAGGATAGCTGAAAGCGCCGCCGAATTCCAGGAACTGGTGCGATTGTCCCCCCGCGTGGCCGACGCCCATTACCACCTCGCGCTCGCACTGGGCAGTCTGGGGCGTACCGCGGAAAGCGATGACCAGTACCGGCAGGCGATTGCCCTCGATGCTCACTATATCGACGCGTACAACAATCTCGCCGTGAGCCTGGCCGAGCAAAATTGCGCCCCGGAGGCCATCCAACTCCTGCAAACCGCGGTGCAAATCGACCCATCCAATCAACAGATACAGGGAAACCTGGCGAAACTGCTCGCAACCAAATCCAACGCTTCAACAAAGCAAAGTCAGAAATGAATGGGGCCTATTCGCCCACGGTCGGCTCCAGTTCTTCGGAGGTATCCTCGAGCAGGTAATCGAAATCGGTCTTCGTCAGGCTGCCGGTGAAGCCTTCCTCGCCGAGGACATCCTGCGCGAGCTGCGCCTTGCTCTGCTGCAACCGCCAGATTTTTTCCTCGACCGTGCCTTGGGTGACCAAGCGATAGGCGATGACCGTCCGGTCCTGCCCGATGCGGTGCGTGCGGTCGATCGCCTGCGCTTCCACGGCGGGATTCCACCACGGATCGTAGAGCACGACGTAGCTCGCCGACGTGAGATTAAGCCCCGTACCCGCCGCCTTGAGCGAAAGGAGAAATACCGCCGGTTCCTTGCAATCGTGGAACGCCTGCACAACTTCGCCGCGCTGCGTTGTCTGACCCGTGAGCATGAAGTAGGGGCGCCCTCTCAACTCCAACTCCGTCTTGAGAATCTTGAGCATCTCGACGAACTGCGAGAAGACGAGGACCTTGTGCCCGGCGGCGTAAAGCGGTTCCAGCAGCTCGAAAAGCGACGACGTCTTGCCCGAGCCGAGTCCTTTTTTGCCGCCCGCCAGCGAGGGATGACAGCAAATCTGGCGCAGACGCGTGAGCGCGGCCAGCACATGCATGCGCGACTGGCCCGCGGGCGCATCGAGCGTGGAAAGCGCCTGACGGCTCCGTTGCAACTCGGCGAGATAAAATTTGCGCTGGCCCTCGGTCAACTCGCAATCGATGCGCTCCTCGATCCGGTCGGGCAGGTCCTGCGCAACCTGCTTCTTCAGGCGGCGCAGCATCACCGGACGCATCCGGCTCGAAAGCAGCGCGCGCGCCGGTTGGGACGCGCCGCGGTCGTATTGCTCGAGAAATTTCGAGCGATCGGGCAGGTAGCCGGGATGGACAAATTCCATGATGCTCCAGAGATCGAGCAGGCGATTTTCCAGCGGCGTGCCGGTCAGCGCCAGCTTGTACTCCGCCTTCAACGCCTTGGCCGCGCGCGCGACCATCGACTCGGGATTCTTGATGTTCTGCGCCTCGTCCAAAATGATCGCGCGGAACGAGAACTTTTGCAGCGCGGCGAGATCGCGGCGCAAAAGCGCGTAGTTCGTGACTACCAAGTCGTGCTGCGGAATTTCCTGACGCAGGCTGTGACGGTGCTCTCCCGCCGTCAGGAGCAGGACCTTCTGGCTCGGCGTGAATTGCGCCGCCTCGCGGTTCCAGTTAAAGACCACGCTGGCGGGACAAATCACCAGGCTCGGCGCGGGTCCCATCTCCTCGCGCATATGCTGCAGCCACGCGAGCGCCTGCACGGTTTTACCGAGACCCATGTCGTCGGCGAGAAGCGCCCCGAGCTTGAAGCGCGACGCATAGGCAAGAAAATGGAGCCCGGTTTCCTGGTAGGGCCGCAACTCGGCCACGAGCCCCTTCGGCTGCGGGATTTCCGGCAGGCCCTTGAACTCGGTCACGGCCTGGCGCAGTTGCTGGATGACCGTACTGCCCTCGCCATCGACCAGCGTCTCCAGCTTTTTCCACGCGGTCTGCTGCGCGCCCGACATCTGCCATGCGCCGACCTGCTGCTCGCCCGCCCCAACCTGCACGCCGATTTCCGCCAGCGCGGTCACGGCCTCGGCCATCGCGGCCGCTTCTTCGCGCTCCATCCAGGTGCCGTTGGAAAGCTTGACGTAGGGATCGTCCGACTGATGGAGCCGGTCCCAATCGGCCTCGGTCATCGCCAGCGTCTCGTCCTCCCACGCCGCCTGCACGCTGAACCAATCGATGCCGGTCGATTGAATTTTCAGCTTGGGGAAACGGCGGCGCTTGCCGTTGATGAGATTCTGGAAACGGCGATTGGCGAAATACTGCCAGTCAGGCGAGCGGTCTTTCCAGTGTTGCAGGATCGCCGGGATGCGCGTCGGCTGCAAAATAAGCCACCAGCCGGAATTATCGGGACGCCCGCAGAGCTCGCCCCGCTCTGACTCGAAGCCGCGCAACCACGTCAGCGCCGCCAGCGTGTCCGCATCGGCGGGAACATCATCCCAAATCTCGACATCGTTAGCCGGATAGGCGACGGTCGATCCTTCGGCGGTCGCGGTCTTTTCATGCACGACCATTTCCGGCGGGGCGATGTGGATATAATCGTCCTGCTCGCCACCGCCGTGTTCCGAGTGGTTCGCCTGGGTCTTTGTCCAGCCGTCATCGGCCCATTCCCATGTGCGCTTGCCGTCGCGCGCGACGGCCTTGACCCGGATCTGCAGCGCGTCGTCCTCGTCGAGGTGAAAGTAGAATTTGATCTGTGACGGGACCTGCCGCAGATGCACCTTGACCTGCTGCTGAAGGTGCGGATACCGGCGCAACAGCGGCGGAAGCAGATGACTCGCGGCGGCAACATCCACCGTGCTCACGCCCCGCTTCAGCGCCAACGCCATGAGCGAACGCGGTGGCCGCTCCGTGAGGCGGTAGAAGCAATGCTTCACGCACACGAGTTCCAGTTCGGGACGCGGATGGTCCGACTTCGGCGCGAGAAAAAGGCGCGTATTTCCCAGCGGCTCGCGCAGGCCGGCGGCAGTAACTACTTCAAAATTGAGATCGAGCCGGGATGCACCCGCGCCGCGACCGTTCTCCCTATCCTCCGCCGGGTGAAGCTGGGGCACGATCCGCGCGCTCAGGGGACTGAACTCGACCGGCGCGCCATCCTCCCAGTGGCAGCGTCCGCTCGTACCCCACTGCGTCAGCCACGTCAACAGACTGCGGTTATCGTTGAGAAACGGACTCGCGACGCGGTTCTTGTCGGTCAACAGAATCGGCAGGAAATCGCTCAGCCAGCGCAACAACACCTGGTCGTCGGCATTGAAAAGCTCCGGGCGATTGGCTGCCTCGTTGCAGAGTCCCCGCACCTGGAAAAAATTGCGCGACCCTTCCTTGAGCTTCGGCGAATTGACCCGCAGGTCGATCTGCACACCCGAATCCATCGGGTCGTAGCCCGACTCGATTTTCCACACGATGCGCAACTCCCGGCGCGGGTGGGCCGGCCCGTCGTCCTGTCCCTCCGCCAGCCATTCGACCAGTTCCTTGCGGAACGAATCGGCTTCCTCCGCGCGTTCCTGCTGCTCGAAATCGGGCCGGTCGAGATAGGGCTGGAGCGACGACGGAATCTTGCCGTTGTTGCGGCGGAAAATTTCCCGCGCCAGCCGCCACGCCAGCTTCTCGCTGTCAGGCTCGCGGCAGATCGTCGCACCGATGTTGGAATCGAAAAAGTCGGGCAGGTCGATCTGCGTTTCCTTCAGCAGCGTGCTCAGCTGCGCCAGTCGGTCCCATTCGCTGCGGGCCTGAAAGAGGCGGGTGAGAGTCTGGCTTTCCGGACCGGGACGCGACGATGAATGGGATACAGAGCGGGACGGCATGGACAATCGGTCAGTATGCCGTGTTCGACAGGATGAGCAACAACCAAAGCTTCCTTGCCGGGCGAATCTCTCATTTTTCTCTTCAGGCTTTCGATCGAGATCGCCGCAACCGCAGACAAATAGCGAATCTTCGACCATTACTTCGGCTTCTTTAAATAAAAAAAATGAAAGCGCCAGAGACGTAACGGAGGCTTTACAAGTCACGAAACGCGGCGAACTTGGTTCGTTATGAAGAAACTGTTCCTTCCCCTTCTGGCCTTGGGGTTTGGATTGGCAGCGACCGCGCAGACAACTCCGTCGGTTACGCCCCAAGCGCCGGCAATTCCCGCTTCATCGGGGCAGGCGGCGGAAAAACCGGCGGAGCCCACTTCGACGACGACGCCTGACAATACGCGCTACCAAAATAGCCCGACGTTGCTGACTAGGTGCCAAGCGCGCCTCGCCGCATTTAACGACAAGCCCTGCGACATCATCTTCATCGGCGATTCGATCACCGAAGGCTGGCTCGGCGCGGGCAAGGCGATTTGGGAGAAGAATTATGCCCCGCACAACGCGCTCGATTTCGGCATCGGCGGCGACAAGACGCAAAATGTCCTCTGGCGCCTCGAAAACATGGAAGTCCAAACCCTCAAGCCCAAGGTGGCCGTGATCCTGATCGGCACCAACAACCACATGAACACCTCGCACGAAATCGCCGACGGCGTGCATGCGGTGATTGCGAATACCCAGGAGACGTTCCCCGGCGTGAAAATCATTCTCGTCAGCATCATGCCTTGCGAACGGGCCCACGACATCATGATGCAGGCTGATTCGATCATCAAAAATAACGCCGACGACAGCAACGTCTTTTACCTTAACCTCGTCCCGCTCATGACTCCCAGCACGACCACCAATCCAGACGGTTCCGTCGATACCAACTGGAAAGGCCTCGGCAAGGACCGCCTTCACCCCACCGCCGAAGGCTATCAAATCTGGGCCGACGCGATGGACCCCCTCCTGACCAAGTTGCTCGGCGGGAAATAAAGGGTAGGGACGGGAGTCCCTTACCGTCCCTGATTCGTTCCGTCATCGTGAGCTTGTCGAAGGATCAGTTCGGCGCTTTGGTGGTGCGATGAACCTGCCGCGCGTACTCAATTACGTTTCGTACGTGGCCGTTCTGGTGAGTTACGCGCTGACAGGCCGCGTCCTTTGCTTAGTTCATGATGCTTATCGGAACATTTACCAAGTAGAATTGCCAGGGAAGCCACTGCCATATATCACTGAATGGCTAATACGCCATGTTTCCTACCCGATGACACTCTATATTGAATTAGTTCTGGGACTTCTATTTTGCAGCCTCTTCCTCCTCTTGGAACATGGAGACGTACGAAAGCGAGCCTTCCTGCCAGCATGTCTGACTGCAGTCCTCCTGATTGGCTGGTCTCAAGTATTGATCGCCCTCGTGGCATTCTCGATGCCTTCAATACCCCTTTACAACCTTCACAACTAGCCCGGTGACAACTCCTGCCCCTTGGCGGTGTCTTTGACTTTCCAGCCAAGCGCCTCAATCGCTTTGCGCAGCTCGTCGCTCTTCGCAAAATTCTTTGCTTTGCGAGCTTCCGCGCGCTGATCGGCGAGCGCTTGCACTTCGGCGGGAACGGTAACAGTCGCGTCGCCCAGACCGAGAATGGCGTCGATCTGGCCCCATACGGAATTAAGGACTTTCGCGTCGGCGGCACTCAATGTCCCGTCATCCATCGCCTTGTTAGTTACGCGAATCCATTGGAATAGTTCTCCCAGCAAATCGGCAATATTTAGATCATTAGCGAGAGCCAGATCGGCATGATTCATTAGCTCCTCAGCGATCCCTGTTTCCCGCCCCGGATCGGAGACTTGTGTCTGCGCAGCGTTAATCCGCTTTCTCCACTCGTCAATCCGCGCGAGCGCCGTCTTCGCGTCGTCCATGCCCTGCCATGTGAAATTCAGGTTCTTCGAGTAAGCAGCGCCGGAAAGAAGCGCGTAGCGCAGCTCGCGTCCGGTGTAGCCACGGGCCCTCACGTCGCGGACGGTGTACATGTTGCCGAGCGACTTCGACATCTTCTGGCCATCGACCAGCAAGTGCTCGACGTGGAACCAGTGATCAACAAATTTCTTGCCCGTCGCCGCCTCGCTCTGCGCGATCTCGTTCTCGTGGTGCGGAAACCGGAGATCGGTGCCGCCGCCGTGGATGTCGATCTGCGGCCCAAGAAACTCCATGCTCAGCGCGGAACACTCGATGTGCCAGCCGGGCCGGCCCTTACCCCACGGCGAATCCCAGCCCGCGTCGCCATCGGCGGGCACCCACTTTTTCCAGAGGACAAAATCGCCGACGCCTTCCTTTTCGTATTCGTCCTGGTTCACCCGCGCGCCGGAAATCAGGTTCGCCAGATCGAGATGGCAGAGGCAGCCATACTTCGGGAACGAGGCGATGCGAAAATAAACCGAGCCGTCGTCGGAGACATAAGCCGATTTCTTGTCGATCAGCTTTTGGATCAGCGCGATCATCGCCGGGACGTGATCGGTCGCGTCGGGCGTCCGCTCCGCCACCTCGATGTTCAGCGTCTTCGCGTCCTCGAGAAACGCCTTCCGGTAAATCGCGGTGAATTCCTTCAGCGGCAGATTTTTTTCGCGCGACCCGCGGATCGTCTTGTCATCGACATCGGTGAACTGCATGACGTGATCGACCTGATAGCCGAAGTGTTTCAGCGTGCGCCGCAGCAAATCGACCGCGACGTAGGTGCGGAAATTCCCGATGTGCCCGTAATTATAGATCGTCGGCCCGCACACGTAGAGGCTAACGCGTTTCCCGGCGGGATCGCGATCATGATCGGCGCGCTTGAGCGGCTCGACCGTGCGCGTCATCGAGTTATAGAGCTGGAGCATCGGGCGGGACATGGCGGATCAACTTGTAGAATGAAACATCATGGGTAACGATGGATGAAACGCAACCAGAGAAATGGCCAAACCTGAGTACAAATATTCGCTCGAATTTCGTCCGACTCCGCTGAAAATCCTGGAATCTCTTCCGAAGGATATTCGTCGGCAGATCGGCCATGCCCTTGATCTGCTGCAACGTGATCTGGCGGGCGATATTAAGAAATTGAAGGGACATAAAGTCGAGTATCGCTTGCGTGTGGGATCGTATCGTGTCCGCTTTGAATTGATTGGAAGCCACATTACCGTGTACGATGTTGGAGATCGAAAGGACATCTATGACCGTTAAAATGCTCACACAACCCAAAGCTCGCAAGCAGGCTGGCGCATTGTCCTACGGCCAGAAGCTGCACGCCCTGCTCGAAGATCAGCGCAGATTGGCCAATCGACTCGCGAAGCTCATCGAGGATATGGAGGATGAGGAAGATCATCGCGCGATTGAGCGGGCAAAGAAGAGAGACGCAGGCAAACCCGGCATTCCGTGGGCTGAAGCGAAAAAACGCCTCGGGTTGGATTAACTGCCTTCCGGTAAAGTCACGCAAGCCACGGCCATTGCCGCGATGCCCTCGCCGCGACCGGCAAAACCGAGCTTCTCGTTCGTGGTCGCCTTCAGATTGACCCGCACCACCGGAATGCCCAGCGCCGCGCCGAGCTTGGCCTTCATCTTTTCCAGGTGCGGCGCAATCTTCGGCGCCTCGGCGATGACCGACGCATCGACGTTCTCGAGCACGGCCCCACGCTCCTTGAGCATCCCCCGGATCTGCTCGAGAAAGACGAGGCTGCTCACGCCCCGCCACCGCTCGTCGGTGTTGGGGAAATGATGGCCGATATCGCCCGCGCCCAGCGCGCCCAGCACGGCGTCGGCCAGCGCGTGAATCAAAACATCGGCGTCGGAGTGGCCCTCCAGCCCCTTGTCGTGCGCCAACTCGATGCCGCCGAGAAAAAGTTTGCGGCCCTCAACGAGGGGATGGACGTCGTAACCAATGCCAACGCGATTCATAAGAATTTCCTACAATGCCTGAATCCGCGCGGGGAACAAGCAGGGAAGCCGTTCCCCATCCTCTTTGTACCAAATCAGGGCGTCGCCGCGCCGTTCAGGATCTTTTCCAGGCGGGGATCCTTCGCAATACCGAGTTCCAACGCGCGATTATATTCGCGGCGGGCCAGCTCAAGCGAGGGCGGCTTCGAGGTCGCATAGACCAGCGCAAGGTTGAAGTGGGCGTCGCCAAAATTGGGATCGAGTTCGATCGCCTTGCGGAATTCCTTCTCCGCCACTTCCTGCCAGCCCTTTTGCGAGCAGGCGCAGCCAAGGTAGTTGTGCGTCTTGGCATCGTTCGGGTCGAGCGCCTTCGCCGAGTTCAGGGCCTCGATCGCGTTCTCATACTGGCCCAGTTGGTAATAAACAATGCCCAGGTTCGAGTAGGAAAAGGCGTCCGTCGGCGATAACTTCACCGCCTGCTGCAGCGCCTTCAACGCCTCGTCGAATTTGCCCTGCTGGAACCGGACCACCCCGAGGTTGCTCCACGCGTAGAGCGACTCCGGATATTTATCGATGATGTTCTGGTACTTCGCCGCCGACTCGTCGTACTTCTGGTTCTTGAACAGGTCGGCCGCGGCCTGCGCCGTATCACGCATATCGTCCGGCAGGCGCGCCTTCGTGGTATAGTAAGACGGGTCGGTCTGGCCAGCCGCGGGGGTGCCGTGGGTAATCGTCGTGTCCTGGACCACCGTTTCCGCCGGCGGAATCTTGGTCGTGGTCGGGGGAGCCGGAGTCGGCGTGGGCGGAGCTGCAACTGCCGCAGCGTTCGTGGGAGGCGTTGCCGTCGCCGCCTGGGCAGCGGGCGAAACGGATGCGCTCACATCGGGCGCGTTCGTTGCCGGGGCCGTAACTGCCGCCGCATTGGTTGAAGGCGCGGCGTTCGTCGCTGACGCGTCAGTCGGGGCATTCGTATCGCCGCCGCTCGTCGGCGCATTGTTCATCACGATCGCAACGGGGGGCGCATTCGTATCTCCCGGCACCGGGGCGTTATTTGTCGTCGTGGCCGGCGGCGTGGTCGTTGCCGTCTGGTCGGGCGTCGTCGTTGGTTGCGTGCCTCCGGCCGGGGCGGAAAATCCATTGGGATTCGCCGGCGGCGTGGTGACATCGGGGTTTTGCACCTTGAGGCTCGCCAGCAACGCCCGTTCCTGGTCGTTGTTCGCCGGCGTCATCGGCGAGGCGAGAATATCGAGATTTTCCTGCAGGACCTTCGACTTGAGCTTCAGGTTGTCGAATTCCTCCTGCGCCAACCGCTTGGCCGCGTCGCGATGCGCTTGCTCCTGGAGTTCGCGCATGAGGATGCCGCGCATGACTTCGTTCTCGCGCTTGATCGTGTCGTATTCAGGGTTGCTCGCCGGGGTGCTCGCAAGCTTCTGGTTGGCCGCTGCAAGATCGGCCTGCGCCTGGTCGAGCTGCTGCTTCAACGTGGAAGTCGTGTTCTGCAACGCCTTGTTCGCCTCCTGCGAAGCGTCGAATTGGTCCTGAAGATTCTTCAAATTCGCCTGCGCGAGCGCGAGCTTCGACTTCGGGTTCGTCTTGAACGCGTCGAGTTCCTTTTGCGTGGTCGCGAGTTTCTCCGTCAGCGCTTTGTTGTCGCCCAAAAGTTTCGCCATCTTGTCATCCACCGTCCCCTGGCTTTTCAAGTCGGCCAGCTTGGCGTTCACCGTCTCGAGCTGCGTCCGGTACGTCTCGAGTTGCACCTGCGTGTCCTGCAACTTCTCCTTCGTGATCCGCAGCTCATCCTGCACCGCTCTCAGTTGCAGCCTCAGCGTTGTCACTTCGGTATCGTTCGATGGAGCCGGTGACGTGCCGGTCTGCGGCGGCGGAGTAACTTCCGCACCCGCGTTGGTCGAAGGCGCCGATCCCGGACCGACGACCGGTGGGGCAGGCGCAATGGTCACCTGCGCGTCCGCCTTGGGTTGCAACTCGGTGATCTTGGCCTGGCAATCCTGCATACGGTGAACCACCAGCGCTGTCTCCCAGTTCGGATCGGTCTGGTGAATCTTCGCCAGCTTCGTGTAGCAGTCCTTGAAGTCGTCCAGAGCGCCCTTGAAATCGCCCTGCTTCTCCAAACGCTCCGCGTCGTTGATCTTCAGGTAGATATCCAGATACCGCTGCTGCAGAGTTTGCTCCGCATGGGCAATGGAAAGCGGGAGGGTCAAAATCCCCACCACGACAAAAGTTATAAGTACACGCCAACGCATGTGAATAGATTTAATATGTTTAACCGTAAAAAGTCAACTATCTCATAGATATTGAGCCAGCTACTTATGCTTTATATTTTTCGTTTTTGCAAATATTCGACCGCTTCGTTCACGCTCCAGCCTTTCTTTTCCAACGCACTTTGCGCATCGGCGGCGGCGCGGGAACTCAGGGCCTGAACCAAGCGCACGGCACGGGCGCGCAATTTATCGTTGGTCGCCTGTACATTGATCATGAGATTATCACGAACCCGACCCAAACGCACCATTGCGATTGTGCTGAGCATATTCAAGACCAGCTTCGTCGCCGTGCCCGCCTTTAGTCGCGTCGAGCCGGTCACGATTTCCGGACCCGTCGGCAAATCGATCTCGACCTCGACCGGCACGCGGATCGACCGCTTCGGATTGCAGGTCAGCAGAATCGTCCCCGCACCCAAGTCGCGCGCATAATCGAGCGCACCGAGCACGAAAGGGGTCTGGCCGCTCGCCGCAATACCGCAGACGACGTCGCGCCTGGTCAGACCGCGCGAGCGCAATTCGGCCGCTCCCGTATCGCGCGCATCCTCCGCGCCTTCCTGGCTGCGGAAAACGGCCGCCGCTCCGCCCGCGATGATGGCCTGCACTTGTTCCGGGGGCGCATTAAACGTCGGTGGCATCTCGCTCGCATCGACCACGCCGAGCCGGCCGCTTGTTCCCGCTCCCACATAAAAGAGACGTCCGCCACTGGAGAGCTTTTTCGCCACCAATGTCGCTGCCTTGGCAATCGGGCCCCGCTGCGCGGCGAGCGCCTTTTCCACATGGCGCTCCTCCTTGATGAAGAGATCGACCAGATCGGGAATCGAGCGCTTGTCCAATCCACGTGAACGGGGATTGCGCTGCTCCGTGGAAGCGGCAGCGAAAGCGGCAAGGCGGGCCGGATCAGGTAGCCCGCGATCTCCGAGCGCGGGTCTTCCTGCACCGTCGCCTGGAGGTCGATGGCTACCGATCGGAAGTTTTTCCAGGCCAGCCAACCGTGCTGCGCCAAAAACTCCCGGCACGGCGAGAAGAAACGATTTCGCGCCCGGGGAAAACTTCCGCAACGCACGTTGAAACCGCTTCAGGTAGTCGGGCTGATGCTCAAAGAGACCCCCGACCAGCGCGATCCGGGGCCGGGCCAACCGTAGCCGGCGCGCGAGCGTGGCCGCCTTTTGCGCGAGGATCGTGGCCGCCTCGTCCAAAAGCAACAGTGCGTCGCGGTCTCCCTTTTGCGCGGCGGAAAAAACGCAGGGCGCCCACCGCGCGACCGATGTCTTGCTCAAGTCGTGCAACAGGAACGGCACCAGTTCCTCCATCGAACTTTTTCCCGACGCGGCCAGGAATTCCTGCGCCAACTTCGACGCCTTTGCCTCGTGGTCGTAGCGGGCGTAGGCGAGTTCGAGTCCGCGCCGCGCCAGGTCATAAGCGCTACCGTGGTCCGAAAAAAGATGGCCCCAGCCGCCCGCCTTCACGATCGGGTCGGCCGCCGATTTCTGTCCCGCAATATTCGAGCCGGTGCCGGCGATAACCACGATGCCCGGCCCATCCCCGAACGCCGCCGCGAGCGCCGAGCGCGTATCCTCCATCACGCGAACCGTCCCAGCCTTCGGCCAGACCCGGCGCAAAGCCTCTTCCACGCGCGCTTTTTCCGGTGCGAGTTGGCAACCGGCAAACGCGCCGCCAATCGCCGTGACCCGCGCGCCCACCTCGCGGGAAATTCCGCAAAACAATTTTCCCAGCGCCTCGTTCTTAAGTAAAAGCGAATTCCCCGGCCCGGCCTCCCCCTGGGCGAGGACTTTTCCCTCCGGCGTCACGAGAGCCCACGTCGTCTTTGTCCCGCCACCCTCGATACCGAGGATGCCCATGACCTTCGCTTTTACTGGCATTCCGCCACTATCGCCTTTTCGGGG
>Ga0206804_10192_pt1 | contig 17494 bp, 27 predicted proteins | sample Alteio_BWOrgCont_62_FD_152888 | JGI IMG/M metagenome (GOLD analysis project Ga0206804, IMG submission 152888) | Enriched cells from forest soil in Barre Woods Harvard Forest LTER site, Petersham, Massachusetts, United States -... | ecosystem: Environmental > Terrestrial > Soil > Temperate forest >... | reverse complement strand
TCGGGCGCTCAGGAAAGTGCGGAAGAAGCCTGGGACGATGCTCAAAAGCTCGTCCAAAAGCATCCCGGGAAAGCCGTGGGACTCGCGCTCTTAGTTGGCGTGGTGATCGGCGGCGCTCTGATGGCATTCCGTAATCTCGAGTAGCCGATTCTGCAGAGTCGCAAAGAAATTACAACCTGTTACGCTTTTTTACCGGGAGGTAAATGTATGAAGACAATGAAGTCACTATTCGCATTGGCCGTAAGTTCGACGCTCTTAATGCCCCTTCAGGCGGCGCCCGCATCGGTGCCCCTTTATAAGGTTACGGTGGTCCAGAATTCTGCCAAAGCCATTAACTATCGCTATTTAAAATCTTCCACGATGATCGATTTTAAAGGAACGGTGCTTTTGGCCGACGCCAAAGGCTCCGCCGAGATCAAAAGCAAAGCCGGCGCGACGGACATCGATGCGCAATTTGAGAACCTGCCGGCCGCCACCCAATTCGGCCCGGAATATCTCACCTATGTGCTTTGGGCGATTTCCCCGGAAGGACGTCCGACCAACCTTGGCGAACTTATCGTTAAGAAGGGAAAGAGCGAAATCGATGTGACCGAACAACTTCAAGCGTTTGGGCTATTGGTAACGGCAGAGCCTTACTTTGCCGTTTCCGAACCGAGCAACGTTGTGGTGTTGGAAAATGCGATTCGCAAGGACACAAAGGGGAAAATTGAAACGATCGACGCCAAGTACGAGTTATTGCAGCGCGGACAATATGAAGTCAACATCGCGCCCACTGAACTGGGCATGGTCATGGATGAGAAAACACCTCTAGCGGTTTATGAAGCCCGCAACGCTGTGCGTATCGCCAAAGCGGCCGGCGCCGATGCCTATGCGACCGAGGCTTACAATAATGCCGTCCAACTCCTCGCCCAAGCGGAGTCCAAAGATCTCAACAAGAAGGAGAGAATGTCGGTGGCTCGCGAAGCCGTGCAGCGATCCGAAGACGCCCGTCTTGTGTCCATCAAACGCCAAGAGGCCGAGAGTTTGGCGACCGAACGCCAAGCGTCCAATGACAAGCTGAGCGTGGCCCAAGGCGCCGCCACAACGGCCGCGTTAGGGCAGGCCCAGGCGGAAACCGCTGCCGCCAAAGCCCAACTGGCTCAATCTCAATCCGATACGGCACGTACAGCGGCAGAAGCCGCCAGCGCCGCCTCCGCAGGGGCTGTGACTCAGGCCAACGCCGGACGCGCCGCGGCTGAAGCCACCGCCGCCGCGGCGACACAAGACGCCGGCAAGGCCAACGCCGAGCGTAGTATGGAGACTGACCGAGCCAATCGCGCGGAAGGGGATAAAGTGACCTTGCGTGCCCAGCTCCTTGCGCAATTGAACGCCATCCTTCAAACGCGGGAAAGCGCCCGCGGATTGATCGTCAATATGTCCGGAGTTCTCTTTCAAACGGGACAATCGGATCTGAAACCGGCGGCTCGCGAGAAATTAGCGAAGATTTCAGGCATTGTGCTGGCTCATCCCGGGCTGAAACTGCAAGTCGAAGGCCATACCGACAGTGTGGGCAACGACGCCTCCAACCAAACATTGTCTGAACGACGGGCTGAGGGAGCGCGCGATTATCTGGTCAGCCAAGGGGTCTCGGCGGATTCCATCGTGTCGCGCGGCTTTGGCAGCACAATGCCTATCGGTTCTAACGACACGGCGGCGGGCCGCCAGCTCAATAGGCGCGTCGAGCTCATTGTGTCCGGAGACTCGATTCAGATCCCCGTGAAAGCTGAAAATCAATAGAGGACGTTGACCATGAGGAACCCCACATGCCACAGCAACTTCGAAGGACCGTCGTTCAGACCGAACCACAGCAACAAAATGAATGGAGCACAGAAAATAGGAGCGTTCAGCCGGTTGACCGAATTACGAGCGAGATCCCTAAACACGCTCCTGCAAAGCCCAGAAGCCCATTGGGTATATCATCAGAGCACTATCATCGCGCCGTGGCTCAAATCGCTTATGGGCTTTGGGAAGAAAGAGGTCATGCGCACGGAGAGGCCGAGGCCGATTGGCATAAAGCCGAGGCTGCATTAAAGCCGCTCTGGTCGGCGGATCTGTCCTATGCCTCGACCGGGTCTACGTCGGACAATACCGGAAAACTTTAACCCCGCCCGGGTAACGTGAGGAGGGTGTTGCGGGTCTAATAAGACAGAGTCCTTATTAATTAAACAAGGGGGTTTAAATGAAAAAAAGAATGACAAGTCTTATTCTCATGGCTTCAATCATGGGAACCGGGATCGGTTGCTGGGCAGACGATATCAATGCGACCGGGAATAATAACAATCCCATCGAACATCCAGTGAATGCTTACACGAACCACGAAGTCAAAGATGACATCCAAAACAGTCAAGAAGATAGTCAAAAAGCCGCCGAAGCCAAAGCCGCCTTCAAGCAGGCGAAAGCGGATTATGAAAAATCGATGAAGGACAATGGAGCGAATAGCCAAGTGACTATAGACGCGAAGAAACGCATGCACGATGCGCACGTCGAAATGCATAAATACGGAAAGAAAGCGGCGGCAGCCAATCAAGCGACAAAAGTAGACGAAACCAAAGCGCAACAATAACCGCCGAAGCCGGCCGGGGTGCTCCTGGCCGGCTAACGCGTTTAACAGATCCACATACTCTCGTTACATCGTCGGACCCCGATAAGCATGTAAAATTGATTCATGAAAACTCCTGATCAAAATAAATTGATCCGGCGGGTCGTGGGTTTTAGCCTCCTCCTATTGCTGGCGCTGGGGAGGGAAATCGCCCATGCCGATCCGCCGGAAACGCCTCAGGTCAGCAGCACGACCACGTCAACCGACAACTTTGCCGGACATGGACCTCTGACCCCGTTCCAGAAAGAAGCCATGAAGAAATCCCCATCATTCCAAGCCAATAAGTGGACCGGAACGGTAGGGGCTTACGAAACGAACGTTCAATATGACTATGTGGGAGGAGCCAGCCAAAATTTAGGGAATGGACAGAATGGGCGAATCGATGAAGAGTATGTAGATGTGCGTCAAATGTTTATGCGCCACACGTTGCTGGTCTTCCTCGCCCAAGGCGGTCTCGAATATCAACACCAGGGGTTCAACCCTCCCCCTGGCGCACTAGTCCCCAACCGGCTCGATATGCTTTATGCCGACATCGCGCTCGATACGCATTGGTCGGAAAAGGATCTCCTGCATATCGAAGGCCGGCCGGGCTTTTATACCGACTTTCAAGGCGGAGGCTGGAATGCGATTAATTCGCCGCTCGATGTCGGGTACACCCGTGTCGTGAGCGATTCCTTTCAGTGGGTGTTAGGTTTTAGTTACAACAGCTGGCGCAGCAGCCGCTTTTTAGGCGCGCCGGGGTTCCGTTGGCAAATGAACGATCGTTGGAAAATGAGGGCCTATATGCCCACCCCGGACATTGAATATTATGCGCGTCCGGATTTGACGCTCACTCTCGGCGGCGACTTTCGCGGGGAGAGCTATCGGGTCGGGCCGCACTTCGGCGATTCCGTCGGTCAGCCGGGCTTGAACAGCTCGCTCGTCGATTATCAGGAAATTCGCATGGGGCCGGGATTTTCCTGGAACGTACGGCCGTTGATCGAAATTAATTTCATGGCCGGATATATGTTAGGGCGTCAGTACGATTTTCATGCACAAGGGGTGGTGATGAATGGGTCGGGCGGTCCCTTCGTGAGTATCGCCGTGCATGCGTTGTTTAAGTTCCCAGGCGAGCCTCTGGTCATTCCACAACGGACCGATGTCTCGATACACAATATCCTGAGCTATCTTTAGAAACGGGATTGGTTGGGTTAATGCCGACGAGTTCATAAATGCAAGGTCGCTACCTTTTATGGGTCGTGCTAGGGATTGGCTCCATGGCAAGTCCCGTCGCAGGGGCCGGTGTGAACGCAGCTCCCGCCCCATCGAGCACGACCATTCACGATATTCAATTCATGGGTAACAGAATCATCGATAGCGCCACATTGGAAAAGCGCCTCTCGATCAAGCGCGAGGGGTTTTTTGATCCTTCTCAGGTCAACTTTAGCCGCGACGTCATCAAGTCGATTTATCAGGATAAGGGCTACGAAGACGTACAGATTTCCACGCGGACCACGGCGTTGGCGCATGAACGGGTCGATGTCGTTTTTTCCATTGATGAAGGGCCTCTCTATCGCATTCGAACCGTCACCATCCAGGGCAATCACCTCATATCGGACAAGTTGGTTCAGCGCGATTTAAAAATCAAACCCGGCCAGCCGTTCAGTCCGACCCAGGTGTATGAGGGAAACAAAAACCTTTTTCGATCCGGCTATTTTGAATCCATCAACATCCATTACTCCACCGCCCCCGCGCATCAAATGGACATTCAGGTTAATCTGAAAGAACGTCCCACCCAATACGCCAAGGGGGGGTTCGGCTATGGAACGGAGACCAAGGAGCGGGTGTCCATCGGGTATGAGGATCGCAATTTCTTTGGCAATGAAAAGCAGTTGGATGTGAGCGCTATCCATTCCGGCTTTCTCACCGATCCCCAGAAATACCGCACCAGCATTCTGGAAACGAGTCTCGCCCAGCCGCACTTTCTAGGTACCTCCTTCGAAGGACAGACCAGTATCTCCGAAGAATGGGACGATCGCGAGGCCTATAACGCACAGACGACCGCCTGGCGTTCGAGTCTCGGCCGACGTTTTGGCGATCACATCACGGCCAGCCTCCGCTACCGCTTCCAGGGGACTGATTTGACGCGTATCGATCCCTCGGCCTCCTCCACCACGTTGCCGTACACGGATGTCAGCGCGGTGGGGCCGACGTTCAGCTATGACAATACCAATGATCCGTTTCTTCCCACGGTCGGGTGGAGAGTGTCCAGCCTCCTCGAGAAAGGATTGACGCTGGGGGTGGGCGATATCGCTTTTCAACGCTTTGAAGCCCGAGCGGGACGGTTTGAAACCATCCATCAGGTCACGTTCTTCGCCGGGCTTCAGTTTGGTATTGTTCGCCCCGATAACCCCAACGATTCGATCCCCATTTTTGAGCGCTATTCGTTGGGCGGCGCCAACACGGTGCGGGGTTACGAACAAGAGGAATTAGGCCCCCGTGACGCCCAAAACAATCCGCTGGGCGGCAATGCCTTTGCCGTGGGAAACCTCGAGGTCCGTCATACGCTCTATAAAAAGCTCGCCGGCGTCTGGTTTCTCGATGGAGGCCAATTGTATACCCAGCCGATCGGCAAGGAATGGCCGTATATTCAAGCCAAGAGTCTAGGAGATTTTGCCTATGGGACCGGACCGGGCCTGCGCTTGAATACGCCCGTAGGGGCCGTCCGTTTAGAGTTGGGTTATAAATTGAATCCGCCTCCAGGGGAAGATTTATTCGACCGCCTGGCGATCGATTTTTCATTGGGAGAGGTGTTCTAAGTGCTGAAACGATGGTGGATCGCCGGAATCGGAATTGTGATGTTGGGCCCCCTTCTCCTGCTCGCGTGGCCCAATGCGCTTAAAGCGCTGATCGTGCAGCATGTCGCGAAAAAAGTTTCAGAAACCACCCCTTATGAATTAACCATCGGGAGCATTTCAGTCAACCTGTTTTCTGGGATTAAGCTGCATAACCTGCGACTGGGGATCAAGCGCGATCATCAGGAAGTATTGCGCGCTCCCCAGATCCGATTGGGGCTTGATATATGGGCGCTGCTGCATAAATCGGTCCGGATCACGCGCTTGGATGTGCAGGACCCTACGGCCCATCTCATCATCGATGAAAACAAACAGATTCTATGGCCGATGATCCCCACGGCTTCACGGTCGACGCCCGGCCTTCAGGTGGACATCGCGGAGATGACCCTTGAAGGGGGACAACTCATTCTGGTGAACCAATCCGCCTCTCCGGAACGACAATTGATTTTCCACGATGTCGATCTGAACGCGCGCATCAGCGCTCAAGAAGTGGATGTCGATCGACTTCAATGGGAGGTGGACTCTGGACGAGTGCATGTGAAGGGTCGCCTCGTCCGCCAGCCGACGGTTTCTAGCGAATGGGAAGCGGAGGACGTCGATGTCCCTGTCGATAAATTCCTCTCGGTGGCGGGCTCCGGCTTCGCGCCATTCCCCTGCCTGCATTCCGGAGAATGGAAGGTCACGACCGAGGAGGGTAAAATCGCCGTCCACATGGATGGGCGTCTCCTCAAGGGTCCGATCTCTTTTGAGGGCCTATGGCGGGGAAATCGCCTCGAACGAGCCGAAATGGCGTGGAAACGCCCGGGACTTGCCTCAGCTGTCGTTCATCTTCAAAATGACGAAGGATCGTTTCAGGTGGCATTGACGTCCGGGACGATGAACGCCTATGGACGGGGGACTTTCAATGTGCCGCGTCGAACTATTCAAGGTTCAGCCACGACCGCTCCTATCGTGTGGGATGGGAAACAGGTCGAGAAAATCGCTTTCACCTTTTCTGTAAACCCTCGGCAAGAACTCGTGGATTTCTCGGCGACGAACGTCCAATGGGACGCACAGGGTGAAAACCCTTTTGACCTGTCCACGCTCCGACTTTCGTTGAATGGCCGGCTGCCTCGCTGGCAGACGACCGTTTCACTGAAATTCCGAAATGGAGCCTCGACCGATATGACGGGTTCCGTCCTGCAAGCCGGACGCGCTTGGCAATTGAACTGGCGCGAGTTGACGATCGCCAATTCCATGACAGGCTCCTGGACGAGCCGGCAGCCGGGAAGCGCGACCCTCCATCCGAACCATTCTCTTGAGATTCATGATCTGTATTTGACGCACGCCGATCAGGAAATCCGATTGCCACTGGCTCTTGTAGACTCCCATTCCGGCCACCTGACCTTGGTGATCAACCGTTTCGATCCCGGCCCCTGGGCCAAAGCCTATCGGCCTGATTTTATTCTCGAGGGCCAGATGAATGCCGAGATTCGCGTATCCGGAGTGTGGACGGACCCAGAGGTGGATGGATTTTTGAATGGACATATGAATGCGTTGACGTTCAAACCCGTGGGCTTGGATCTGAAGGATGTCGTGTTCGATGTGCGCAGTTCTGATAAGACTTTGGACGTCCGCCGTTTTATAGGGAAGACAAAAAAGGGCACGATCGAAATCGCCGGAAAAAGCCGCCTGCCAAAACTGGCCTATACGGTGGAGGCTCGCAAATTAATTCTCCAGGGGAATCCTCAACTCAAAGGGACAGCCGATGTGGATCTTCATTTGGATGGCACGCTGTCCTCCCCAGCGCTAACCGGTCATGTGAATCTCGCGGATTTGACGTACAAGGTACTGCCCAAAAAGGAAACAAAAACTCCCTCCGAATCGATTACCGTATCGTCCACCACTGCGCCCACGCTGTCCCTCTGGCCCCAGGGGACGATCGATATCACGCTGCAATGGCCGCGAAATGTGTGGTATCGCGATGGGGTCTCCAGCATCGAAACGCAGGGCGACCTCCGTCTTCAGAAGCGCGAAGGCGTTTCCATCGCCATTCTGACGGGAACAATTCGCTCCGTTCGCGGCTCTTATAGTTACTATGGGCGGGCTTTTAATATTGAATCCGGTGAATTCCAATTTTTGGGCGCCAACGAATTAAATCCGTTACTGAATGTGGAGGCCAGTTATGCCAGCGCTTCCACAACGGTTTACCTGGATTTGACCGGCGACCTTCAAAAGCCTGTACTCAAAATGCATTCCAATCCTCCGCTGTCGGACCAGGATATCGTATCCGTGATTGTTTTCGGCCAGCCGCTGAGCGAATTGCGTTCCCGCACGGGAGGACCGACAAGTAATCAAGAGACGATGCAGGCGGTGGGGGGAGTTCTGGGAAGCTACGTCTCGAAAGGGTTGAACCAAACGGGGATCCCCGGTCTCAATTTCGATGTGCTGAACATTCAGCCGGCGGATCAGGGAGGAAGTCAGCTCACTGTGGGGCGTTATTTGACGCGAAAACTCTTCATCACCTATGGACAGGCGGTCCAAGGAGCGGCGGAAAAGACCTTGACCGCGGATTATTTCCTCACCGACAAGTGGTCCCTCCAGGGCGCTTCGGATTCCGTGGAGGGGAACTATCTCGATCTCTTATTTCGTTACCCCCTTAATAAACGGGGAGCCGCCACCAATACTCCGCCCATCCCCAAATCACCCTTTCGCAATACTCTGGATCAGCCCCTTTACCCGCTGCAATTACCGCAGCGATGACCATTTACGTGCGGCAAAAAGCTGAAACCCGGGGGTATGGCGGACTAAGGCATAAGGGATTCGTAAATCTCTTGAGTCAACGTATCGCGGCGATCGATATTGGGAGTAATACGGTCCACATGGTCGTCATGGATGTGGCCGGGTCGGGGGTGCCTCTGCATCGGTCCTCCGAGTCCGTCATTCTGAAGCTTGGCGCCGTGGTCAAGGCTGACAGAACTTTGCCGCGCTCTGTTTACCGCAAATTGCGTCATACCCTCAAACGCTTTATGCACGAGGCCGCAAAAGAGAAGGCGGCGCATGTGCTGGTGGCCGCGACGCAAGCGATGAGAGCATTGCGGCAAGGGGAAGAGGTGTTGGACCGACTTTCCAAGGAGATGAAGGTCCCGATCCATCTGCTCTCCAGTCCACGCGAGGCGGAGTTGGGATTCTTAGGCGTCCAAGCCGAAGTTCGACCGGGCCAATGTCAGCTGATCGTCGACAGCGGCGGCGCATCAACGGAACTGACCCTCGTGAAAGGTTCCCATCCTATCGAAACCATTTCGATTCCTCTGGGAGCGGCGGTTCTGTCAACCCAGCTCCGGCGTGATCCACCCTCGGCCTTTGAGGTCGCACGCCTTATGATTCCCATTATTAAGGCCTTACGCGCGGCGCCGGTAAAGGCCGTGCCCCGATCGGCGCTTTTGACGGGCGGGACCGCGCATCACCTGCTCGCGGTGGCCAAGGCCAACCCTCATCGCCTGACCCGACGCAATCTCGAAGAGGCGATCAAACGTCTTCTGCGGAAACCGGCCAAGAAAATCGCCAAAAAGTTCGATATGGAGGTAGAACGCGCGCGACTCCTGGTTCCCGGCGCGTTACTGGTCACGGCGCTGCTCGATCACTACTCTCTGGATCATCTGCGTGTAACCAAACGTGGCCTGCGAGACGGCATGGCCATGGCTTTTATGAGAGATGAAGCAGGCTGGTGGAAGTAACTAGTCGGAACGACCTGGACGAGCAGTTAGTAAATCGGCGACAGCATCACATCACTAAAACGAATTGGTGGGAGTGGTGAGGCTCCCTCGTCTGCAACAGGTCCGGTCGTATGCCTCGTGTTGGTCGACCCGCGAGGTGCCCGCTTAGATTCGGCCCGTTGCATAAGAGCCTGCTCAAAGCTGCCCTTTTTATCAACCGTAGAATTTCTCAATAATTTGCGTTTCATAAGGGTCGGCAGGAATACACAATATAGTGATCATTTTGGAATGGCTGAGAGCATTCCTTTTGTAATAACTTTTCAAGGCGGTCGTAGCGGCCCACGTTATGAACTCCATCTGATCTATCCACCACGATGGAGGCTGTTAGTCGGTGGCGGATATATCCGTAGCGCTTGTCAAATAAGTAGGGACCCCGATGCCCGAACATGAATTTCGGCGGAGCAAAAGCGATAGAGTCCTTCGCGTGTGACATGATCGGATCGCGTCGCGTGACATCCCCCGACGCTACATTCGGAAATGCCATATAAAGCATCGCACTCCCTAACACGAGCAGTAAATTCCTCATACTTCTAAGACACGTTTAGGTGGAATCTCGTAACAATGGAGGCTCATTCCAATATCCTAATTATAAGGGGTTTCTCCGGCTATCAGGAGAGACAACTAATTTTCGCATCCCTCAAACCCCTATAGGGTATTCCTCCATAAGAAATATAGCCCGGCTTCCTGATAGGCAGGTCCTTGATCTTAACCTACCATGAGCGTATCAGGAGGAACCTAATTATGAATCAGCACCATCAGACGTGGAGTATGAAAACGAAACAGCAAGAACGGTCCGATCAAGATCGAGAGCGAGCCCAATTCGAATACAGACAGGCGATCTTTGACTTATTAAAGGAACCCGTCAGCCTGGGAATCGCGAGCGGAACCAGCAATCATGGGAGGCAACGCTAATGACTATGGAGAAGGCAATGAAGGAGAAAATCAAGGCGGATAAGAATATGGATCCCAAAGTCGGCGAAGGATTCGGGGATGCTCGAGGGTACATCCCGGAGAAGGGTCCGATTCCCAAACATAACGGCCTTAATATCAACAATGAGCCCCGCGGCATGCGCGAGCGGGATATTGCCAAAGCCAAAAGGCGGTAATTTTGACGAAGCTGAATTGTCTCATCATTAGTCGCACAAGCATGAATAAAGGAGAATTTATGAATAAGCTGAGATCTTTGCGCGTATGGGTCGTAGCTGTCCTTTTGGGCGTGGTTGTCTTGAGAGCAGAGCCTCGCGCTCTGGCGGATGGCGGCCCTTTATCGCTCGGAGTCCGAGGGGTCGATTTTGTGCCAACGGATGGCAGTGCAGAGTATTTGGGCGGCGTTCAAGCGCGGCTGCAGTTGCCGCTCTTTTTTGGCGTGGAAGGCTCGGTGGATTATCGGCGCGAATCGTTCGGGGCGACCACCGCTCACGAATGGCCGGTGCAGGTGAGCGGGCTGCTCTATCTGCCTAAAATCGTCGTAGTCCAGCCCTTTCTCTTGGGAGGTGTTGGCTGGTACAACACCACCACAACGGGTCCGGACGGGTACAGCAATACACAGGACCGTTTCGGTCCTCATATAGGCGCCGGCGTGGAGTTTAATCTAAGCTCGAGCTGGTTCCTGGATGCGACCTATCGCTACGTATGGCTCAATGATCTTCATACCGTTAACGCACAAGGGGTGGGAGAAGATATCCGCGATAGCGGCCACATGATCACCGCCGGTCTCAACTATCGCCTTTAAGCAAGGGAGGAATGAACATTAAAATCTACGGAGTAAGAATAGTCACATTGATCGCTATTCTAAGCCTAATGGGACCGGGTACGGTACGAGCCGCTGACAATGACGCCTCCCAGCCACCACCGAACGGCGCGACGACCGCCCCGAGCGCCACGTCGCCCAAACACCATCACCGGCACAAGAAAGTGACGACCGTGACCTCCGCCGGCAGCAAACCCGTAGCCTCGGCGGCCAGCGCAGCGCCTCCGCAAGCGGAGATTTCCATTGGAAACAACACTTCGCCCGATAGCCTCGGGTCCAATAGCCCCGGCAGCCCAAATATGGGATCCCCCGACCATACGCCCGGAACAACCGGAACCAGCGGAGAGTAATTAGATCTTCTCTTGCCTCTACGGCATAGGTGTTTGGAGTAGTTCCCGTCTGGTTGTTTTAAAGACGCAAAGAATAGCTCGCCCTCCTGATAGGCAGCCGACCCATTTACTCCTACCATTCATTCAGCAGGAGGATAAACCAAATGAATCAAAATCATTCTCAGTCAGGTATTAGAAACATCGAGGACTATGGAATCGATCGCGACGAGCACACTGAACCCCTTCGACGAATACGTCAACAGCTGGAAGATTATTCCCGGCTTAGCGAAATTCAGAAAGTGCTGTCACCCTATTGGGCTTCGCGTTCGGGAACCTAAGGTTAGAATGACCCCCAATATGATCGCGTCGGAAATCAAAAAACGTTCGGCAGGCGTGGCCGCGGAACTTGTGCGTCGGAAACGGCTCGACCCGAATGTTTATGAAAAAGTAGTGTCTACGCTAGCGCAGATGGACGTGACGGAGCCCACCGATGACCATAACCCGCTCGACAGCACGCATCCCTAAACAAACGGCATTTCCCATTGTTGCGATCGGTGCCTCTGCTGGTGGGATGGCGGCGATCAAAGAGTTGCTGCAAACACTAGATCCAGAGACGGGCATGGGGTTTGTCATTATCATGCACTTAGAGGCTCACCGTAAAAGTCTTTATCAATGACCCGTATGAAGGTCTTTGAAGCCACGGACGGCACCGAGATAGAGCAAAACTGCATTTATGTCATGGCCGCCGGCGTGAACCTTTCGGTAGCAGAAGGGGTTCTCCATACCGCTGTCAGAACAGAATCTCCAGGACAAAACAAACCGATTGACCGTTTCTTCAAAGCCCTGGCCGTCAATAGCAAGGATCAGGCCATTGGCATTATTCTGTCTGGAGGCGATGGCGATGGTTCTGAAGGCTGCAAAGCGATCGAAGCGGTCGGCGGACAAATGTTTATCCAAGATCCTAGCACGGCTGCGAATGAAAGCATGCCTATAAAAGCCGTTCATAAGGGCTGTGATGACTTTATGGGTTCACCCAAAGAACTCGCTCAGAAACTTTCGCGCCTTTCTGGCCATATCCTATCCGGTCGATCAGCCTGAAAGATATGATGTGCATCTCGTGAACATTTATTAGGGAGGGGATTGGTCTCTTCATGAACAGCGCGGATGAACGGGAGGGTCGGCAATGGGGCGGGATCAGCCGGGAACTCAAGCACATCAAACAATGTGATAGACACGTGAGCGAGACCCTGTCTGAGCTTAAGGCTCGCATCGATGTATTGGAAACCGACTGTTATAAACCAGACATCCAGCATGTGAGGCTTGATCGATACTAAGAGCAGCGGAGAAATACCTCTTCGTCAATCGGACGCCGACGCCACTCGCTTCGGTAGCTGCCTGTCAGAGACTGAGTGAATCGTTGATAGATCCCACCGCCGGGGAGTTTCGACAAAGGCGGCCCGGCTTGCCAGAAATGAACGGTCAGAACGAGAATCTGGGTGAAGGCGTTCATACGTCACTCTTTTCGGTGTTCTGCCCAATAACGGGCTCGGACGGAGGCTTCCGCCTTTGATTTGCTCATTGAAGAGCCGACGACTTCTTTCGTACTTTTTTTGATGATCTTCCAGGGTCTTGCGCCTGTTCGTTTTTGGATGCTATAGGGCATAATTGCCTCCCTTATATAAATATCAATACCGTTAGACGTGCGCGACGCCAATGGCTACGGCTTCTGTATAGCGTGCTTCAATGTGGTCGCCGACTTTAAGCTGGTCGAACCCTTTTAGATCGGGTTCCGCCTTAAGAACCACTTTATCGCCATCCGGATTTTTGAAGGTGAATGTTCGATTGGATTGATCAACGCTATCCACTTGGGCCATCACGTCTGCGACGTGCGCCGTTACCGTTTGTGACGGGTTAGCGTTTTGCGCGGCAGCTGGGGTCACTTCCACCGTTTGGGAGCCGACCGCTGGCGTCGAGCCCTGCGGTTTAGTCTGGACCGTCTGAAGAGAAATCGCGACCGATTCCAAATATTTGGCATCCACGAGGTCCCCTTTTTTCATGTCCGTAAGAGGAATAGTATTGGGATTTGTATGAAGGGAAACCGCTGTGCCATCACTCGATATCACTTTAATTTCATTTCGCATGGGACTTACTTTGTCCACTGTTCCTCTTAAAGTGACTTCCTCTGCGACGACGGGAGACAATGGATCGGCAAAGCTCCAGAGACTTCCATAAGCCAACATTGCAGCCGCTATCAGTCCTATTGTTGTTATCTGTTTCATTGATGATTCTCCTTTGGGTGACGTTGTTGTTACATGCTAGTTGTTGGCAAATCGCCTTGCCTATCAGCACGGAGAGCTATATTTAGCATCGGTGAAACCACTACGGAGGGGCTGAGGCAGACTGTATCTTCGACGAGCCTTTTGCCGAGGCCGGGGATGTAAGGGTTTGGAGTAGTCTCGGACAGGTTTTTTCATGGTTGTCAAAAATAGCTCGCCGACCCGATAGGCAGCTATCGAAATTTCTCCTACCATGAAATCCTATCGAGGAGTCTACCCTCGTCATTCGTCAGGAGGATAAGCCTATGAATCACAAAGAGATGCGTTTGACTTATGAAAAGAAGATGCGGGATGAATACGATTACACTCAAAAAAGAGCGCAGCAGGAACGTTTCAGCGAGAATCAGGAGGATTTCGTCTGGGCTACTGAACTCCAGAAAGTAATCTCTCCATATCAGGCAGGTCGAGACACAAGTGGATTTTCGCCTGACAGGAAGGAATTATGAAGCATCAACATCATGGACTGACTGTCAACACTGAAAAACAATGGCCCATTGAAGACTTGAGAGAAAAGATTGACATCCAGCATGTGAGACTTGATCAGACTGGGAATGGCAACCCCATGCCTTCCATGGCCAGAAGTAAAGTGGGTTTAGCGTCGGAGCACTATCACCGCGCGGTGGCGGAAATGGCTTATGGGTATTGGGAAAAAAGAGGACATTCACACGGCGCCTCTGAAGCGGATTGGTTAAAAGCGGAGGCAGCGCTCAAACCTCACTGGTCGGCGGACCTATCCTTTGCATCGATGGAGCCAGAGTCCGAAACCCCAGGAAGAAACGTATGAAGAAGATAGTGCTCCTTCTGCTGGCTATGAGTGCACTGTCTGGTTGTTGGTTTCATGCGGGGCCTGTGGGTGGCGGGATAGGAAAAACCAATGAACCTCCCTCATATACCGGCTAACGACTCATGCCGGCATCATTTATAGCCAAAAACGGAAATCATGCGGTCCTCCCCATCATCGCTGTCGTGGCATGTTGTGCATTAACCTCCTTTCAGTGGGCACCCCCTATTCAGCCTCTAATGATAAGGCGTACGCTGCCGTTGGGGCCACTTCTTTTGCCAGGACCGGTGACGCTGTTTGATGGACTTATCAACGACGCCGCCCGAGAAAATCATTTAGACCCGTTGCTGCTCAAAGCGATTATATCGGTCGAGTCCGGGTTTGATCCGCAATCCTTATCGGCGGCCGGCGCTTGCGGTCTCACACAGCTAATGCCGGCCACCGCCAAGCTCTTTGGCATTCACAATATTTATGATCCGAAGGAGAATATTGAGGGCGGAGCACATCATTTCCGCAATCTCTTGGAGCGTTTTTCGCATAACATTCCTCTGTCATTGGCCGCCTACAATGCTGGAGAAGCGCCGATCGTGCAATTTCACGGCATTCCGCCTTATCCGGAAACTCAAGATTACGTCCGCCAAGTGTTGTCCGTCTATCAATCCAATAAAATGGACTCTGCACAAAGCCTCCCTAGTGATTTCACCGATGGGAAATATAGGGCCATCTCCTGATAGGCGCGGGAGTTTTTAACTCCTACCATGTAACCAGAAAGACAGCAGTTACGTCCTATTATTAAGAAACGACTGAAATTTGAAAATAACAAAAGGACCGGCTGCAAAAGGAGCTCCTATGCGTGCAATTCTCTTAGTCATACTGATATTGGCCCTTTTGGGTGCTTTACCTACGTGGCCCTACAGCTCAGGATGGGGATATTATCCGAGCGGCGGCTTAGGGCTAGTCGCACTCATTGTGATTATCTTGCTGGTGACCGGCCGGCTCTAGACGTATGCCCAGAATGGATAGCTCGATAGCCTCAAGGCAATTCTCACAATCTACAAGGGGGTCCATATGAAAACGAAAAAGAAGTTGAAATCTCAAGGAAGAATTCTGGTTTCTCGCGTGCCCATTGGAATGCAGAAAACACGCGAAGTCTCAAAATCGCGTCTTCGCAAGAAGGCTACCGACAATACTTTCACCCCCATGGAGACCGGTCAGCCGGATGAGGACCAGGTGCCTGACAGCGACAATCCTCAGGCCGTGCAAGGCGGCCGAGGCCCGCTCAATGAGGAAGGAGAGGGCGAGCGTCAGAATGACCAACTAGCGGAGTTGGAACAAATAGAACCGCAGCAATAGATTTTTGGACAAGCTCATACAACCAAAAGGAGAGCGCATGTTGATTAAACAAGTAGGCATTGGGATGTTGTCGATCGCCTTGATGGCGATAGGAGTCCAAGCGGAGACCGGCGTCGCGACTATCAAAGGAACGGATATGAACTCGTTGCTCAAGGGGACCGTCACATTAATGGATACCTCGGCAGGGCTTAAAGTCGCTGCGCATCTTACGGGACTTCCGCCCGGACAACATGGTTTTCATATCCATGAATTTGGGAGTTGTGAGGACATGGGTAAAGCAGCGGGCGGCCATTACAATCCGGAGAATGCGATGCATGGCATGGTGGTCAAGGATGGCATTATGAAAGCGCATGCGGGTGATTTAGGAAACATCCCCGCGGGCACGGATGGAACCGCCACATTAGAAGCTGTTATCCCTGACGTCACGCTGAGCGGCGGCAAAGCCAGCGTCGCCGGACGAGCTTTCATTGTTCATGAAAAAGTGGATGATTTCAGCCAGCCCGTCGGAAACGCGGGTTCTCGCATCGGCTGCGGAACGATCGTCATTACCGGCAAATAGCAGGTGGCCATGAGACCAGTCATCGATAAATCTGTAGATCAAAAGTGTCCCGTCTGTGGCCGCTCAAGGAATGAATGGCGCACGAATAGCGGGCGGGGGTATGCGAGCGGCGGAACGATGTATTGTTGCGAAGGATGCGCAAAGGGTTCCCGATGCGTCTGTGAGCTTAGGCAGTCAGCACTTCCGGCGTCGATCGACAAGGCTTGTCAAGAAGAAGGAGCGTAAATGTCATATAAGGCGCTTCTAACGGGTATTTGCATCTTTTTGACGGCAGGAGGAGGGGTTCAAGCCGCCGATAATTCGACCGCTCTGATGCATCCTGACCGCTTGAAAGGCTTGGCGGAGCTGAAGGGGAAGATTGAGAGTATTGAAGAGTCTACACACCGAATCATGGTAGTGGATTCCTCCAACCAGAGGGTGACCGTGCTCGCGACACCGGATACTGTCGTTACGGATTCAGGCGGCCACTCCTTTAGCTGGACGTCTTTGCGCGCGGGAGACCCCGTCTGGGTCTATTACGAACCAAATGATCACGTGGCTCTTCAAATTGACCGCCGCTCGACCGCGGTCGAAAGCGTTCTCGGCATCGACCACCCTGAGACACAATAGCAGCCTCATTAACACAAACACCGAAAAAGGAGACATCATGAGTAAGACAAATGGACATGTTGAAAAAGTTCTTCCGATGCACCCTGGGAAATCCGAAAACCGAGATTCTCTCCCAAAGCATCATCAGCCATTTTTGACCGACGTCAAGCAGTTGCGCGTACAAGCGCGCCGGAACATTGAAAAGGGAGCCCTGACGCCTGCGTATCAAGGCGACGTGAAGCAAACGATCGATATCCTACAGACCGTACTGGCCACAGAGATTGTCTGCGTACTGCGCTACACAATGAACGCGACCGTCGCCAACGGACTTTCGAGCCAGAGCGTCAAAGAAGAATTCGTCACACACGCTTCGGAGGAGGCCGGCCATATGCGCCAAGTCGCCAATCGAATTAACCAGCTTGGGGGAAAGCCGAACTTTAGTCCGGAAGGGCTTGCGACCCGTTCCGCTTCACAATACACCGAAGGAGCAAACCTGGTCGAGATGATCAAGGAAAATCTGATCGCCGAGAGGATCGCCTGTGACCATTATCAAGAGCTGATCCGGTTTTTT
>Ga0206804_10187_pt2 | contig 17503 bp, 20 predicted proteins | sample Alteio_BWOrgCont_62_FD_152888 | JGI IMG/M metagenome (GOLD analysis project Ga0206804, IMG submission 152888) | Enriched cells from forest soil in Barre Woods Harvard Forest LTER site, Petersham, Massachusetts, United States -... | ecosystem: Environmental > Terrestrial > Soil > Temperate forest >... | reverse complement strand
CGACCGGCGCCTGTTGTTTTGATGTCGATACATTGGAGCAGCGGATGCGAGAGGCGCCGGAGCCAGTGGAACGGAGACGCAACGGAGCGCTGCAGGTCTGGCTCAAGCCAATTGCAGGTCGTGACTATGTGGTTGCGGTGGACTCGGCGGGTGGAGGAAACGACGGCGATTTTGCCGCGGTCCAGATCGTCGAAGTCGCGACAGGGTTGCAGTGCGCGGAGCTTCGCGAGCGGCTGCGGCCGGAGGATCTCGCTCGCGTCTCGGTCGAGCTGGCGAAGGAGTATAGCGGAGCGCTGGTCGCCGTAGAGCGTAACAATCATGGCGCTGCGGTGCTTGCGTACATCGAGACGCGAGAGAGCTATCGACGGGTCTACAAGCAATATGGTGAGCCTGGCTGGCTGACTTCGGCCGCGTCGAAGCCGGAGATCATTGCGCGCATGGGAGTGTTGCTGAGTGAAACGCCGGGGCGATTCATGAGCAAGCGGCTATTGGCGGAGTGCAGGACCTTCGTTGCGGATGAGCGCGGGCGGGCCGCCGCGGCGGCAGGGTCGCACGATGATCTGGTGATGGCAATGGCCATTGCGCAAGCCGTGCGCGCAGAGACCATTGCATGGAGCGGACGCGCCTCCGGCGCCAGAACAATACGTGGAACGGACGCGCGGGCGTAGCACTGCTACCCTTCTTGTGAGGGATTTGGGCCTTGGCGGTTGTGGCGGTACAGGCGATTCGCAGGATGCGCGGTGGCGCGCAGAGCCAGTTGATGCTGGGTGCGGATGGGAATCTGTGGGTGGTGAAGTTTCAGAACAATCCACAGCATCGCCGCGTGCTTGCCAATGAGCTGATTGCCACACGACTGGCGGAGGCGATGGGACTCACGGTCCCAAAGAGCGATGTCGTCGAGGTGAGCGACTGGTTGATTCGCAATAGTCCGGGCATGGTGCTCGAGTTCGGAAAGGGAGTGCGTGAGCTTTGCGCGGCTGGTTTGCAGTTTGGAAGCCAGTTTGTCGGCGGCCTCATGCCGGGGCAAGTGGTCGATTATCTTCCCGAGCCCCAGATGGAAGAGGTACGCAATCTGACAGAGTTCGCGGGGATTCTCGCGCTGGACAAGTGGACGGGCAACTGCAATGGAAGGCAAGCGGTATTCGAACGGAGGCCGCGCGAGCGCAAGTATCGCGCGGTCTTCATCGACCAGGGGTATTGCTTCAATGCGGGCGAGTGGAGTTTTCCGGACTCACCGCTGCGCGGCGTGTTTCCTCGCAACCAGGTCTATGCTGGCGTGACAGGATGGGGCAGCTTCGAGCCATGGCTGTCGCGGATCGAGAAGTTCGAGGCAGGACGGTTGTGGGCGATTGCGGAAGAGATTCCTCCCGAGTGGTACGGGGGGGACCTGGGTGCAATCGAGCGGTTGATGGAGCAGTTGCTTGCGAGGCGCGGCAGAGTGCGGGAGTTGATTGAAAGCTTTCGAGGGTCGGATCGCGAGCCATTCCCAAATTGGGGCGCGACGAAAAGTGTTTTGGTTCCGAGGCGCTTTGCAGTTGCGGGCGCGGCTGGCAATCTGGTGATGTAACCTCGGCGAGGAGTGTCGTTTGGCGGAGCGGGTACAGTGCGAGTTCTCTCTCATCCGGTATGTGCCGGATGTGGTGAAGGGGGAGTTTGCGAACATCGGCGTGGTGCTGCGCGGGGCGGGACAGACCGACGGCGCGACTGTGCGCTTTACGCGCGACTGGAGCCGTGTGCGCTGCCTGGATCCGAACGCTGATGTGGAGCTGCTGGAGTCGCTAGAGTCGGAGATTGCGGAACGTCTGCGCGTGGGAGTGCAGCCGCGTGTGAACACGAAGCCGATGCTGGAACTGTTGGAAGACACGCTCTCGAATAGCGTGCAGCTGACAGAGATGCGTGGGACGCTCGCGGAGAGTCTGCCGGCGGAGCTGGAACAGCTGATGCGGATGTATGTGGAGCCGCTGAAAGCTCCTGCCGTGCGACGGAAGGCAAGCGGTCGAACGGCGATCGCGGGCAGGGTGCGCGACGAGTTCGAGCGAGCGGGCGTGTGGGGCCTGATGCGGAAGCGCATCTCGGCTGCGCAATATACGCGGACTGGTGATCCGCTGAAGATCGACTGCGGCTACCGGAACGGTCGCGTGCGCATGTTCCAGGCAGTGTCGCTGGAGAGTGACGCGGAGGCGGCCAAGGGTCTGGCGTTCTCTGCGGAGGCGCTGCGCGCCGGTGTGAGCAGGGTGGAAGGCATCGAGCTGGAGCTGACAGCGGTGATCGAGCCGATCGCCTCGGTAAGCGATGCGGAGATGTATGGTTTTGGTGTGGGAGCGATGGAGAGCGCGGCGATACGAGTGCTAACCACGGCAGATCTCGGGCGCGTTGCTGAGACGGCACGGAGAGAGTTGCGAGTGTAACGGGTAGTTGAGGTTTGGGTCTTGGGAGTTGAGTTCTGGACGGCGTGGCTTCGGCTGCGCCGTCTTCTTTTTGAGCGGGAGGAGAGCGGATGGGTGTTGGTGCGGCGGTGAAGGAGATGTGGAACCGCGTGATGGGAGTGCAGGCAGAACAGGAGTCGGGGGGAGCTCGGAAGACGATTGCTGCGCCGCTGGTGGGCTCGATATTCGCGCCGGTGCGCGGCGGAGCGGGAGTGAACACGTTGCCGAAACCGACGGCGGCGAATCTACGGCGGTTTGCGGAGACCCCAGCGGCCAGACGCGCGATCAACTGCATCAAGGACAAGATCGCGTGCATGGAGTGGCGACTGGAAACGAAGCCAGATGCCGGCGATGAGAATGAGGAGACTCGTGCCGAGCGATCGCGTGCACTGCGGCGAGCGTTTGAGACGCCGAATGAGAGTGACAGCTTCCGCACGTTCATCGAGCAGGTGATCGAAGATGTGTTAGTCGGCGGGTTCGGCGCAGCCGAGGTTGAGGTAACCACGGAGACTGCGCTTCCAGTCCGTCTCTACCCAGTGGATGGCGCGACGATCAAGATCAATTCGCACTGGAACGGCGATCCGAACGAGCCGCGCTACGAGCAGGTGACGGGGCGTCTCGGCAAGGATGCGGTGTTGCCGCTGCTCGATTCAGAGCTGATGTACGTGCGGCTGAACCCGCGCACGCACACGGTGTTTGGCCTCGGCAAGATCGAGGTGGCATTCGAGACGATCTCACAATTCCTGCAGGCACACCGATATGCGGGACGCCTGGCAGCGAACAGCGTCGTTCAGTATGCGCTGTGGATGCAGGACCGCACGCCCGAGCAGCACGAGCGGCTGATCCAGTGGTGGCAGGATGAGGTCGAGGGCACCGGGCGGGTTCCGGTGATGAGCTCCGAGACGGTGCCACAGGTGCTGCGTTTCGGCGGCGGGACGGACGCAGATCTCAGGCTGCAGTGGCAGCAGTTTTTGCTCACGATGATTGCAAATGCCTTTGATCTGCCGGCGATGCTGCTTGGCGTGTCGGCGGATGTGAATCGCTCGACGGCAAGTGAGTTCGCGCAGGAGGCGTTCGACAATGCGGTGGTCCCGCTGGCGAAGCTGATTGCCGATCATCTGACGCGTGACGTCATTGAGAAGCGATTGGGGTGGAACGATCTGCGGTTCGTGTGGAGCGAGCTGGACAGTCGCGATGAGACGACGGAGCTTCAGATTCAACTCGAGTTGCTGAAGGCCGGTGTTCTGAGTATCGAGGAGGTGAGAACAATGCGTGGTTTGCCAGCGCTGACCACGCAGGATCAGTGACGACAGAAAGACATAACAACAGCCAGGAGGACTGATTGAGAGAGATGGAGGCGCGGCTGTGCAAGTCGCGCGGTTTGGCTGTGGCTGGCATGGCGGTGGAGTTCCCTGAGGTAAATGGGCATCCGAATCGTCTGCCGTTTGAAGGGTGTCTGACCCTGGTTGATGTGCCGAGTGATCGTGCACCGAGCGGAGCGCGAGGACATCGTGTGGTGCTGACGCACGCGGCTGCCGAGGCCGCGTTGCCGAGCCTGCTTGGGATGGCGGTCGATTACAAAGCGGGGTGGGACGGACATGATGCGCGGCAAAAGTGCGGCATCATAACGTCGGCAAATCTCGATGGGCAACGGCTCATGGTTAGCGGCTTTCTTTTCGCGCGTGACTTCCCCGAACTGGAGAGGCGCATGTGCGGGTTGAAGGCCAGCGCTGACGGTGAGATGGGAATGAGCTATGAGCTCGCCGACGCTCACGTGGCAGATATGAAGGCGCAGGTTTGGACGCTGACGCGTGCGACGTTTACAGGCGCGGCAATCCTGCTGCGCGAGAAGGCGGCGTATCGCAACACATCGTTCAAGCTGCGCAGACGGTGCAGCGGACGAGGGGCGGCTTGAGGACGATTGGAGGAGAAGAAATGGAAGAGATGACTGCAGGTGAGTTGCAGACGGCGGCCGACAGGCTGATGGAAGCTGCGTCGGCGCTGGAGCGCACGGTGGCGCGCATGGCGGAGCAGCAGGTTGCGCTTGCGGCTGAAGCGGAGTCGCAGGTGAGTCGCATCGTTGCGACGGTGGAGACGCAGCGCGAGGTGGAGTTGGAGCGCAAGCTCGCCGAGGCTGAGGCGAAGATTGCGGAGCTGGTTGCCTCTGCTAGCACGCGGCCCCCCGGGCGCAAGACGCTGCCGACGACGATGGCGACGATGCTGGCGAAGCAGGGCGTAGTAGTGGACTCGGTCGAGGCTGGTGCGATCGATGGGGCGCTCGCGAGCCTCAGCATCGAGCAACGGATCGCCGTGAAGTCGGAGTTGATGCGCGCCGGGGTTTTGAATCCGTAAGATCGCGGCTAACGCCGACGAGTGATTCTCGAGCGAGTAGAAGCAGGAAGAAGTGGGCGCGGCGAACGCTGTGCCCTTTTTCTTGCGCAGAAGATTTGCAACAACAACAAGGAGAATGAATGAACGCGAAGTTTACTGAGATCAGCGCAGCGGCAGATTACATCGGACCCGGCGCAATTGAGGTTCCTCTATACCAGACCGAGATTCTTGACCTGGTCCGCCGCCGCGGCCCGTTCGGCCAGCGCATCAAGCAGGTCCCTGCGACCGGTCACCCGTCGCGCTATTTTGAAGAGCAGGCGATTCCCTCGCCCGCGGCCTCCGCTGGCTTCATGGATCCCCGTAATCTTGTTCCGACTGTCGTGAGTCCGACGCGCGTCGAACGCTCGGTGCCGCTCAAGGCCCTGGTCGCGCAGATCAACTACAACCTCTTCGATCTCGAGCTCGGCAAGCAGCAGGGCCAGTTTGCCTATCTGCAGGCGAAGGATCTCGCCGATACCGTTGACGGCGTTCTTCGCACGAACGATATCGCGCTGTGGAACGGCAACGACACGAGTCTGACCACCCCGACAACTCCGCAGTACTTCGGCGTCGCCGGGCAGATCGCTGCCGGTGGCAACACTGTGACGATCGGGACATCGGAATCCATCGTCGATGGTCTCAAGTCGACGATCGCGCAGATGCTTTCGAACACCAGCTACGGCGTTCGCCCCACTGCGATCTACGCGAACCCGGTGCTGCTCGATCTCATCGACCGCGAGATGAAGAGCGAGTTCAACGTCGTTCTGAACACCAAGCCCATCGAGGGCGGCCTCACGGTGAAGACGCTCTCCACGCAGGCTGGCGACATCCCTCTGATTCCGGAGTGGACGCTTCCGTACACCGGCACACCGGGTTCGGGCAGCGCCGTTCTGCCTGCGTACATCGTTACGGAGGACCTGATCGAGTACCACTGGCTCGGCGATCCTAACCCGCGGGTATTCCAGCTTGGCATGCCGGGTTCACTGGCGAGCCAGTATGTCGCGGTCAAGTTCGGCGCTCCCGTCGTCAAGGGTGCGAACTACGCGCACTACCAGGTGCTCGTCGACCGCTAAATCGCGGTCGCCAATATAGACCGCTAAACAGATTTGTTGTCGCGGCTCAATGACATGAACCGTAACGAGGCCTGCGGTGCGGCGGAGCGAACCTGCCTCGCCGCGCTGTGGGCCAAATTCCTCCTGCGTAAGCAGAAGAAATCTTTATGGAGGTGGGAATGGGCTATCTTTTGCCCTCGGACTACATGACGTATGGACTCACCGCGGACACGCAGGATTCCTGGGTGACGGCGGCCTCGGCCATGATTGAGGCGTACTGTAAGCGGCCGACGCTGATGTCGGCGAGCTACACGGAGTATCTTCGGGTCTCACGCCACACGCAACGGGTACGGCTCAGCTATGGTCCCCTGATCAGCGTTGATGCAGTGCAGGCACGATATGCTCGGCCTTCGCGACTGTTCCTCGAAGAGCAGTCGTTCGCGGCTGAGTTCTCCGAGGTCTTCGGATTGCCGGGAGCCTGGGCGATCGTCGACCCGACGACGCTCGAGGTCAGCGTGCCGTTGGGTGAGTTCCGCTTTCCGTGGAATGTGATGGGTTTGCGCTATGCCGAAGCGGAGGTGACCTACACAGCAGGTCTCACAACTGTGCCGGACGCCGTCAAGGTTGCGTGCGCGCAGATCGTGAAGAATGCGCAGGCAACACCTGGCCTGAATGTGAAGTCGAGCAAGCTGGACACGCTGCAGACGCAATACTTCAGCGACTCGCTATTGGACAGCCAGGTGAAGGCGATGCTACGGCCGTACGTTGCAGAGAGGATGGCCTGACATGGCAGACCTCTTGTGTAGCGACGCCGCGGTCCGCGCCGCGGATTCGTTGCTGAGGGCCAATGGCGGGCGCGCGGTACTGTTGCGCCTTCCTGCGCCGGCTGTGGCGAATAACGATGGTGAACAACTTGGACTAGCGACGCCTCTGTTCCAGGATGTGCAGCTTGCGCCTGCTGCGTTTCGTCAGTCGGCCAAGACTTCGACGCTGCTGCTATCTGGAAGCGCGGTGAAGGCGGTTGTCGGGAGTCTGCAGTTCAACTCGGCCGAGGTGTTGTTCGAGACCGCGGCCGGGGTCGTCGTCGATGGTGTGCTGTACACGATTATCTCGAGTACCGCGGCCACGGCAGACGGCGCGACCTATGTGTACAGCCTGGAATTGCTCGCACCTGATCGCTAGAGACTTGATCACCAGAGACCTGGAGGGAGATTGCAGAACGCGAAGGACACGTTTTACGAAATACTGCGGTCGCGGATTACGGCTGCAAATCCGGAGCGCACCATAGTGCTGCGCGGAGTGACGCGACCGGGAGTGCTGGTTGAAGAGAACGAGCTCGTCACGACCGTGACGATTCCGGATTGCTTTCGCCTGCGGTGGATCAATGCGAGTGTGGATTCCGCCAACGCGGTGCCCATCGCAACACTGACCTGCGAAGTGTTGTATGAGACCGCAGGAACTGCGGCCAATGCCGGAATGGATCGCGGACGTCAGCTGACAGAGATGGATGCGGAGCTTATTGGCGCGTTGAACAGCACTCCACAAACCGCCGGCAAGCAGAGCTTTGCAGCGCTTGCGTCCGGTGGAAGCGCGACGGCTATGACTACGAACATCTGGTGGAGCGATGTCGTGTTGGAGTCCCTTGCCGTGGAGGCTGATCGAATTGCGCGCACGGCAAAAGTCACTGTGATGAGTTGCGAGGAGGCGGGAGAGCTTTGAACATAACGACAGAGACGATGCCGCCCGCGATTCGGAGAGTGCGGGCATATTTTGCTCCGGTGAATCGGGGAGCAAAGCAACCTACGATCTTCGATCCAGCACAGCAGGGGATGTTCACATTGGACGCACCACCGGCACCGTGGATCGATCTCGGATGGATCAGCGGATTTACGAGGAAGTCAGGAACAAAGTTCGAGTCGGTACGAATGGGTTCTCCGGCGACTCCGCAGATGCAAAGCAGAACTACGGTGGATGCCACCGTATCGCTGCAATTTGCGAGTTGGGGCAAATTGCAGATGGCGCTCGCTGCAGGGACGCAGCAGATGAATCTGTTGAAGGCTCAGACTGGAGCGGCTTCGGCCGGATCAGGCGGAGTTGCGATACCCGCTGTTGCTCTACAGAGCGGATCGACGGCGAGCGTGCTGCAGCTCGGCACTGCAGCTACGAACTTTTCGATAGCCGAAACCATCGCGGTCGATATTGACTACACCGGCCAGCTGGGATTTGTCGGGAGCGGCGTCAGCGGGGCGTATGTGAAGAGCGCGCTCACCGATGTTGACTACGTCCGCCGTGTGTCGCTGAACGTTGCGCGTATCTCGGCGATCGCGAATGGCGCGTTGACGCTGGAGCAGCCGCTGGTGGCGGGAATTCCAACGAGCGCGATGAAGGTAAGCGCCGTAGCGGGGTTTTGTGACCGCGAGGGATCGACATTCTTCCAGGAGTGGTCCGCGCTCTTTGTAGCACAGGGTCAGCAAGGCGAGCGTGTGCTGTGGCATTATCCGCGGCTGCAGGCGATGGCGAGTGCAGCCGAAAGTTCGGCGGCGAGCGGAGCTGGCCTCGAGGTGTTGCGTCAGAGTGCTGAGTTCCGCGCGTTGCCAGTCAACGATGCAGTGGATGGCGAGAGCGTTGTGTGTTTCCGCAGCTTCGTCACGTGCTGATCTTCACACAGGAAGGAGATTGAGTTGCGGATCACAATTGACAATCTGGATGGGACGGGTCCGCGCGATTACAGCGCGTCGGTTGCACCCGAGGGGCCGATTACACTGCAGCGGACTCTGAATGCGCCGGCGCGCTGCACGGCCGAATTCGTAGTGGGCGCGGAGGGCCTTCCACTGCCTTCGCGGCTTGGGCGCTTGATCGTCGAAGCTGAGGATGGAACGGTGTTGTTCACCGGCTATCTTGCGACGGAACCGGTTCGCGTCTATGCAGGTGAGGCAAGTTCGGGCGCGGTGTATCGGGCGCGGGTGAGTGCGGTGAGTGATGAGTGGCTCCTGGACCGCGCTGGCTCAGGGGCCACGCAGGTCGCAACGACGTCATTGTCGCTCGATGGCAGTCAGCTGCTCGCGCGCATGGTCGCACGGACACAGGCTGGCACGTTCGAGGTGTCATCGACTTCGGGCGGTCAGGTGAGCGGCGTCTTCACGGCGCGCGCGAGTGTTCCCTGGAGCGTCAACGCAGGTGAGGCCGCAGGTGCTGCGTACGCGAGCTATCGCGCGCTGAACGGGCAGATCATGCTGCAACCGGCCGGTTCGGTCACGCACAGTTACAGCGACGCTGATGGGACGCTAAGTGTGGCCGAGCTGCAGCTGGGGGCGGTTCGCGAGTTGGCCAATGATGTCACGCTTTCAGGAGCTGAAGAGCCGGCAGCTTACATTGGCGAGAGCTTCGTTGGCGATGGCACGACGACTGCGTTTCCGCTCAGCGAGTCTGCCTATCGCGACACAACACGCACATTGATCAATGACAGCTTCGACGGTGTGGCGATCGATTCGACTGTTTGGATTGGGAGCGATCCCGGAGGGCACACGTCTCTCGGTGCGGGCGGTCTGACGCTGAACGGTGGAACGGGTCAGGACGGACAGACGACTCTGACGGCGCTGGATGTGGTGGAGATAGGCGGCAGCATCCTCGTGGAACTCGGTGGCTTTGCACTTGGCGCTGCGTCCGAAGGTATAGTTGCTGGCTTGTACAACGGCCCAGTGCAACTCCCGGCATGCTTTGCGGGATTCAACGTACGACAGAGTTCGAGTGGGACCGGCGGCGTGACGGTCATAGTGCCACTGCTAAACGGAGCGGAGGTCGGCACCACGTTCACTTTGCTTGCAGGGCATACATACACGCTCCGACTGAGGCTCCATAGCGTGGAAATGCAGCGCATCATGCAGCGTTACTATTGCATGGCCGATGGCGTGGTGGAGGGCTTTGGTGATACCAGCGGTGTGAGCGCGCCGTGCGATGTCGTGTTTGAGTTGGTGGACGAAGGTGCTAGTTCGAACACGCCGGCTACTGTGCTGTACGACACTGCGGCTGCAACCGGGACACTGCCAACTTCGCCAGCAACTTGTGCCTTCGCACCGGTGAACGCGACTCAACTCTTTGGGTCGATCCGATCGGTGCAAGTATCGCGTCCCGGAAGCGCGTGGGTGGTGAGCACGCTGCCTAGCGGAACAAAGCAGACAAGGCTGATCGGAAGCGCAGGCGAGGGCGTCGATTGCGAGGTGAGTTATGGCACCACCTCGGGAACGCCTGGTAAGGTGACGTTCTTTGCAGGTCGAGCTCCTGTTGTTGGCGAGATCGTGACGGTGCAGTATCGCAATCAGCAGCGATCCATCGCACGTATGGTCAGTGCAACGAGCGTTGCCTCAGAGGCACAGGCCGGTGCTGCCGGCAATATCGGCGGAACGAGCCGCTGGCTCGGTAAGGTATTGCAACCGGTCACACGATCCAGTGCAGACTGCGAGGCAGCGGCGCAGGCGCTGCTGGCTTTTGCGTCCAGCAGAACTGCTGCGGTCGCCGGCTCCTATGCGACGGTAAATCCGTCGGTCGACATCTGGCCGGGCGATGTCCTCGCGGTGACGAGCGATGGAATGACCTCGTCGCTGCTGGTGCGAAACGTTGAGATCAAGGACGGCAATTCTGTTCCAGAGATTCGAACGTACGCGCTCAAGTTCGCGAACGACTGGGCGACGCAGTGGGCTGACGGTCTTGGACTGAAGCTGAGTGAGGCGATTGCAACCGATGCGTTCCTTCCGGCAACAGCGGAGGACGCTCCGGCGCAGGTGCTTGCGAATCTGCAGCAGTTGAGCCTGACGAGCGTGAATGGCACGGAACTGCAGATCGATGCAGGATACGATCCGCCGACGGGCGGCGGGTTCGAGGTGCGGCGGCGTGACTGGAACTTCGGAGCTGATGCCGACACGGCCGACTTGGTTCTGCGAAGTCCGGTGCGCAACTTTTCGATCCCCCGCGCGGCACAGCTAGAGCGTTACTACGTACGGATGTATGACGCGAGTTCGCCGGCTCTGTACTCGCGGTTTTCGAGCGCCGTGTTTGTGAATGTACCAGTGACATAAGGAAGCGTGCGCGGCACTTGTCGCGCCTGAGGTGAAGGATGACGGAGTTCGAGCGGCAAGTGCTGAGCGATCTGAGTGTGCTGCAGGCACAGATGAAGGAGCTGCTCGGGATTGGACAACCAGGCAGGTTGCACAAACTGGAGCAACGCGTGGAATCGCACGAGCAGAGCGTGCAGCGGTTGAAGGGGCTTGGCGGCGCCTTCGGCGCGCTGCTGACGCTGGTGCACCTGGCGATTGCATGGCTGGGTGCGAAGCACTAGCTAAGGAGACGAATGAATTTTCTGAAGTTGTTTCTGCGCGGCATTGGTCTGCTGCCGGGCGTGATTCAGAGTGTTGAAGCAATGTTCGGTGCAAAGTCTGGTGAGCAGAAGAAGCATGCGGTGTTGAGCATTGTGACGACCGCGATCAACATCGTGGATGCCGTCGAGCAGAAGCAGATTGTGGATGCGGATGGCTTTTCAGCGGGGTTGGGCTCGATTGTGGATGGCGTTGTTGCATGCCTAAACGCGAGCATGTGGCACAAGGGCTAACCGACAAGAGGAGAAGATGAGTGAGTGTTGCAACAGTTCTTTCGACGGTGGGAAACGATCTGAAGGCGTTCTATACGAAGCTTTCAGCCGATTTTCAGAAGGCAAAGCAGGCGTGGCTGATCATCTCGAGCCCGCAAACGCGGGCGGTGCTCCTTACGGTGGGTTCTGACGCGGTGAAGATCGTGAAGGATGCGACCGCGGCGGCTTCGAGCAAGGGGCTCTCGCTGACGCTGGATGAGGCCGTGATTGCCGACATCAAACAACTGATGACCGATGCCGAAGCGGGCGATGGTGTGATTCTCGCCGACCTCAAGGCGCTGGGAATCTCGATTTAGCAAAACAAAGCGGCAGACTCGGAGAGTCTGCCGCTAATTTGTTGGAGGGCGTTCTACGGTCTTTCTTTACCCAATGTCCTCGTTCCAATTTTCGAGGTACGCCTTGAAGTCGCTCATGAACTTGCCGGCATCGGCGCCGTCGATGATGCGATGATCAAAGCCCAGCGTGAACCGCTGAATGCTCCGAACGGCGATGCTGTCGTTGCCGTCCTTGTCCGTGAGGACCATCGGCTCCTTGTTGAGGCCGCCGATGCCGAGGATCGCTGACTGCGGTTGAGCGATGATGGGCGTTCCGAACTGCTCGCCGAAGATGCCGGAGTTGGTGAGCGTGAAGGTGCCGCCGGCGACATCATCGGGAGCAAGCTTCTTCGAACGCGCGCGGTCGGCGAGGTCGACGATGGAACGGGCGACGCCAAGGAAGCTCTTGTCCTCCGCGTGTTTGATGACGGGAACGATGAGGCCCCACTCCAGCGCGACGGCGATGCCGATGTTTATGTTCTTGTTGTAGAGGATCGCATCGCCCTGCGTCGACGCATTGACGATGGGGTGCTTGCGCAGCGCGTGGACGGCGGCGCGCGTGATGAAGGGCATGTACGTGAGCTTCACGCCGTTGCGCTGCTCGTACTTGTTCTTTTCCTTTTCGCGCAGCTTCACGATGCGTGTCATGTCCACCTTGAAGACGGTGTGGACGTGCGCGCTGGTCTGCTTGGACTCGACCATTCGCTTGGCGATGATGGCGCGCATCTTCGACATCGGCACGAGCTCGCCGGGCATCGGAGCGTAGGTGGGAGCGGCGGGAGCCGCAGGCTTCGCGGCAGCGGCAGATGCTGCGGGCTGTGCTGCGCCACCACTGCCGATGTGTCCAGTGATGTCCTGCTTCGTGATGCGGCCGGAGGCTCCAGTGCCGGGGACGGTCGAGAGATCGACGTTGTTCTCAGCGGCGATCTTGCGGACCAGTGGCGAGGAACGCGGGCGCTCGCCTGCCGAAGCAGCGGCTGCCGGAGCGGATGGTGCGGGTGCAGCGCCGGGCGCCTTTGCCGGAGCGGCTGGTGCCGTGGGCTTGGCCGCAGGTGCCGCCGCGCCTCCACCGATGACAGCAACAACGGTGTTGATGCCGACGGTCGAGCCCTCGGGCACTTTGATCTCGGTGAGCGTGCCGGCGATCGGCGAAGGGATCTCGGCGTCGACCTTGTCGGTCGAAATCTCGAAGATGGGCTCGTCGCGCTGAACGGTGTCGCCGACCTTCTTGAGCCACTTCGTGATGGTGCCCTCGGTGATGGACTCGCCCATCTGCGGCATCAGGACCTCGGTGCCAGGACCGGCTGTGCCGTTGCTGACGGCGGGAGCGAGAGCTTCTGCCTCGGCCTCCTCGTCGCGGATGGCCGTGTCCAAAGCGCCCGGGGTAACGGTGTCTTCCTTCGTGGGTACGGCGCCGGAGTTCGCGGACGCGGCAGGTTGTGCACCGTCCTCGTTGATAGTGGCGACGACCGTGTTGATGCCGACGGTAGTGCCTTCCTGGACTCTAATCTCGCCGAGTGTGCCGGCGATGGGCGAGGGGATCTCGGCGTCAACCTTGTCGGTCGAGATCTCGAAGAGCGGCTCGTCGCGCTGGACGGTGTCGCCTGGTTTCTTCAGCCACTTGGTGAGAGTGCCTTCGGTGATGGATTCGCCCATCTGGGGCATGACTACTTCGGTCGGCATCGGGAATGTTCTCCGGGGGTGACAATGGGTGCGCAAGGCGCAATTAGCGATTATACGGACGTTCGGCGGCCTTCGCCCGTGACGTGCGGTTAGCGGACCGCCTCGGCGGCCGGGGCGGCGAGGAGTTCGTCGATCGAATTCGAGGCGAGGACCTGGCGGTTGAAGACGCGGCCGAAGTTTGCGGCGATGCTATTCGAAGCCTGCGCGAGCGTCGGCGGAGGGTCTTGCGGGGATTCTAATTCGAGCGACGTGACGCCTCGGTCGGCGATGCCACAGGGGACGATCCAGTTGAAGTCGCGCAGGTCTGTCGTGACGTTAAGCGCGAAGCCGTGCGAGGTGATGGCCTGCGAGACATGAATGCCGATGGCGGCGATCTTCTCCTCCTGGACGCTGCCGCCGGCGTAAGTCCAGACGCCCGTGCGTTTGCAGATGCGCTGGGTTGGCACGCCGAAGTCTTTGCAGGTGAGGATCAGCGCCTCTTCCATGAGGCGAACGAAGTCGACGGGACCGAGGAAGGCGCCACGCTTGTTCGGCAGATCGCCGCGCAGATCGAAGATGGGATAGCCGACGAGCTGGCCGGGACCGTGATAGGTGACTTCACCGCCGCGGGTTGTCTCGTAAATCTCGACGCCCTTCTGCGACAGCAGTTCGTCGCTGGCGATGATGTTGGCGCGCGTGGCGTTGCGGCCCAGCGTGAGAACCGGCGAGTGTTCCATGAGGAGAAGCGTGTCGCCGATAGTGCCGGCCTTGCGCGCGGCGACGATCTCATCCTGAAGGCGCAGGCCTTCTGCGTAGGAGACGCGGCCAAGTTGGAGCAGGTGGAGATACATATCAGAATCAGAGCCCCATCTGAGTGAGGCTCGGATGGTCGTCGGGACGGCGTCCCAACAGCCAATGGTACTTGCGTTCGTCGGGCGCAATCCGCAGATCGTTGATGCTGGCGTGACGCACTCGCATCAGGCCGTTCTCGTCGAACTCCCAATTTTCGTTGCCGTAAGAACGGAACCAGTTGCCGGAGTCGTCGTGCCACTCGTAGGCGAAGCGGACGGCGATGCGGTTGCCGGTGAAGGCCCAGAGCTCTTTTGTGAGACGGTAGTCGAGTTCACGCTGCCATTTGCGGGTCAGGAATGCGATGATCTCGTTGCGTCCGGTGAGAAACTCTGAGCGGTTTCGCCAGCGGCTATCGATCGTGTATGCCAGCGCGACCTTGTTCGGGTCGCGGGTGTTCCAGGCATCTTCGGCCTTGCGTACTTTTTCTGTCGCAGTGGCCTCAGTGAAAGGCGGTAGCGGCGGACGCTGTTCCTGATTCATAGGTTGACCTCGCAGCACGGGCCGCCGAAATCGACGGCCCGTGCATTGAATAGGTCCTAAACGTTAATCGCCATGTTGTCGACGCTGGCGAATCCATCGAGCAGCGACTCGTAGAGCGTGGGGTGCGCGTGGATGGTGAACATCATCTCCTCGACCGTCGCCTCGAGTTCCATCGCAGTCACTGCTTCGGCGATAAGCTCGGTGGCTAGCGGGCCGATGATGTGCACGCCGAGGATCTCGCCGTACTTTGCATCGGAGACGACCTTCACGAAGCCGTCGTGCGCGTCGACGATCGTTGCCTTGGAGTTGCCGACAAACGGGAACTTGCCGGTCTTGACCTGGTAGCCCTTCTCCTTGGCCTGCGCCTCGGTAAGGCCGACGCTGGCGATCTGTGGATCGCAGTAAGTACAGCCCGGGACGCGGTCCTTGCGGACGGCGCGCGCGTACTTGCCAGCGAGCTTCGACGCAACGACGATGCCGGCCATCGCGCCGACGTGCGCGAGCTGCGGCAGTCCGGCGACGATGTCGCCGATAGCGTACAGGCCGGGGACGGATGTCTCCATCCACTCGTTCACCGTGACGAAGCCGCGATCGAGCTGCAGGTTCACCTTGTCGAGTCCGGCGTCATAGGTGCGGGGCGCGCGGCCCACGGCGACCAGCACCTTCTCGACCTCTTTCACCTGCGGCTTGCCGCTCGGATCGGTCCAGCTGACCTTCGCGCCGCCCTTGGTCTTCTCAATTTTTTCGACCTTGCAGCCGGTCGAGACCTCGATGCCGCGCTTCTTATACTGACGCGTCAGCTCCTTAGAGACCTCTTCGTCTTCAACCGGAACGACACGTGGCAGCGCTTCGAGCACCGTCACATCGGCGCCGAAGCTCTTGAAGACGGAGGCGAACTCAACACCGACTGCGCCTGAACCGATAACGACGAGCGACTTCGGCATCTTGGGCAGAGTGAGGATCTGCATGTTGGTCAGGATCGTATCGTCAGCCTGATAACCGGGCAGCATGCGTGCGTCCGAGCCCATGGCGAGCACGACCTTCTTCGCCTTCACCTCGGTCTTGGTCTGCTGCGTGAAGCCCTCGGCCTGCAGATCGCGGCCCTTGCCCTTGTCTTCGTCGGTCACCTGGACGGTGAAGACGCCGCCGCTGGCCGGGCCGGTGAGGCGGCCATGCCCGCGCACCACCGTGATCTTGTTCTTCCTCATCAGGAAGTCGAGACCCTTGGTGTGCGTGCTCACAACCTTGTCCTTGCGTTTGAGCAGGTTGTCCCAGTTCAGCGTGGGCTTGTCGACGTTCTCGATGCCGAGTTCGGTCGCGGACTTCAAGTGGTCCCACACTTCTGCGGAGAACAGCAGCGACTTGGTAGGGATGCAGCCCCAGTGGAGGCAGGTGCCGCCGAGCTTGTCGGTCTTTTCGATGAGGGCGACCTTCAGGCCGAGCTGTGCGGCGCGGATCGCGCAGGTATATCCGGCGGGTCCTCCGCCGAGGACCGCGAGGTCATAGGTTGTCTCTGTTGCCAAGGGAATGCGCTCCATTCATTGGGGCTTTGCACGCGGGTGCAGGGAACACCTTAAGTTTACGCCTGCGCTGCGCTTGCGCGCCCTAGGTTAAAGCCGCGTACCCGAAGGGTATTCGATGCGCCGGCCCAAAGGAACGATTCAACCGCAAAGATGGCCAGACTTTGCGCGCTAAAGGAGGCGCGCCGACCGCATGAATGACTATGAATACAGCAGCATCGGGTTCGCACTGACTCGCAGCTTCGAAGGCCTCCGGCTGGAGGCCTACCAGGATTCCGTGGGCGTCTGGACCATTGGCTACGGACACACCGGCCCCGAGGTGCACCGAGGCGAGTGCATCAACGAGCCGGAGGCGGACGCACTGCTTCGCGTGGATCTGGCTGCCGCGATTCGATGTGTGCAGCGGGCCGTTCAGGTGGATCTGGCGCAGCATCAGTTCGATGCGCTGGTTGATCTCTGCTTCAATGCGGGTCGCGGAAATTTTCTGGGCTCGAGCCTGCTTCGGTACGTCAACCACGGTAAGTTCGACAGCGCGGTCGTACAGTTCGGGCTGTGGGTTCATGCGGGAGGCAAGGTAATTCCGGGCCTGGTGCGCCGAAGGGCTGCGGAGGCTGCACTATTTTCAGGATACGGATTTCCAACAGGTGAAACGACTTTGTCCACGTATCAACACCCTTCCACAGATGTGGGAGCGGTTGAACCCGAATCGGCACTGGCTCTGACCGGGAAGGGGCGGTAGCCTGAGATTGCTCTGGTGGCTCTCCGCCTCCTCTGAAAACCTGGCCCATGTTGATCCCTGCCTCCCGATTTGAGGAGAACGCAGAGGCGACTTCGTCGCTGCTTCGTCCGCTCGCGATCTTCTTTGTGATCGCACTCGTTCTCGCCGCGACCTCGCGTCAACCGGTGGAGGCGGCCTCGCGTGAGCATCCCACAAGACATGCTGCGTCGGCCAAGGTACAGCCGGGTAAGGTCCTTACGCATGCTTACCCGGTGACTCGGCGTAAAGCAGAAGCTCGGGCGGTGAGATCCTGCATGGCTTCACATGCGACGCGCCACGAAACGGCCGAGATCGCCGGGTCTTCCCACAGACGTCGTCGCGCCGCTGTGCAGGCACGCGGGGCAAACCGCAGATCGGTTGTTGTCAGAGATGTAGCGATGACTCATCCCGTCGCGGCTATAGCACGGC
>Ga0206804_10191_pt1 | contig 17510 bp, 18 predicted proteins | sample Alteio_BWOrgCont_62_FD_152888 | JGI IMG/M metagenome (GOLD analysis project Ga0206804, IMG submission 152888) | Enriched cells from forest soil in Barre Woods Harvard Forest LTER site, Petersham, Massachusetts, United States -... | ecosystem: Environmental > Terrestrial > Soil > Temperate forest >... | reverse complement strand
GGTGTTTCAGATCGAGCGTGACGCTGCGCTTACCGCGGTTCAACCATACGAAGAAGCTGGCCTGACCATGCACGAAACGGTCGTAAGCGCGGGCGAAGTCACCCTCGCCGGGGCGCTCGATCTTGATGACATCGGCGCCCAGGTCGGCGAGATGGCGGGTGCATATCGGCGCCGCCACAGCATGTTCGAGCGCGACGATGCGGATGCCTTCGAGGGGTCGCACGATGAAGCTGCCTTCCTGATGCCGGGGCAGGCAGGAAAGCGCCGCCAAGCGCCAGTGTCAAAGCGCGATGCCGGTGGTGGCTGAGAGCGCTGGAGCAATTCCAGGCGCCGCCGCGAGGATGGGGTTGCCCGCGGTTGCACCATTGCCCGTCATGAATGGGCTGACCGCGGCGCCCGCTTCGCTCAGTATGGCGAGCGCCGCGGCGACGTCCCATAGGTTGATATGCAACTCGATGTAGGCATCGATGCGGCCGGCGGCGACGTCGGCGAGGCCCAGCGCGCCGGAGCCGCCGAGGCGCGGCATAGCGCCGGCAGCGATGATCCGATCGGCGAGTGCCATGAACGCTGCGTGCGGACGGCGACGCGACCAGCCGAGCTCGACCGTGGCTCGGGCGAGATCGGTGGTCTCCGCCGCGCGGATCGGCGCGCCGTTCAGAGTAGCACCGTTGCCTTGGAGAGCCGCGAAGGTCTCCTCGAGCGCCGGCGCGACGATGACACCGATGATGGGAGTGTCGCCATCGAGGCAGCCGAGCGAGATACAGAAGCGCTTACTACCGCGCATGAAGTTTGCTGTGCCATCGATCGGATCGGCAACCCAGCGGAGGCTGCCTGTGCGTGTGCTGCCGCCTTCCTCGCCCTGAAAACCGTCGGCGGGAAACGCCTGGGCAAGACGATCGGAGAGCAGGCGCTCAACCGCGCCATCGGCTTCGGTCAGCCAATCCTGCGCACCCTTCAGTTTGGCCAATGAAGCACCGGGTGGCGGGCGCATGCGGAGCGCAAGGGAGGCCGCCTCGGTGGCGAGTTGTACGGCGGTCTCGAAGCGGTCAGTCAGTGCGGTCATCTGATCCCCGCGCGCATGAAACTCTGCACGAATTGTCGCTGGAAAAGCAGGAAGGCAATGAGCAAGGGGGCGCTGGTCATCAGCGTGGCCGCGGTAACGATCGACCAGTCGATGCCTTGGTCGGTGGTGGCGAACACGGCGAGGCCCACTGTCAGCGGCCGCGTGGTAACAGAGTTGGTGATGATCAGCGGCCAGAGGAAATTGTTCCAGTGGTAGCTGACCGACACCAGGCCGTAGGCGATGTAGGTTGGCTTGGCGAGTGGAACGTAAACGCGCCAAAGCCTGGCCAACAGGCCGCAGCCCTCAAGACGCGCTGCGTCATCGAGTGGTTGCGGGACGGTCAGAAAGGTCTGGCGCAGCAAGAAGATGCCGAAAGCGGAGCCGAGATAGGGCAGCGCGATCGCCAGGATGGTGTCGGCGGCATGAAGCTGCACCACAGTGCGGTAGTTTTCCACCAGCAGCACGTCGGGCATCACCATGAGCTGCAACAGAACAATGGCGAACAGCATGTCGCGACCGGGGAATGTGAGGCGTGCGAAGGCAAAGGCAGCCAATGTGCACAGTACGAACTGGGCGGCGAGGATCAGCGTGACCAGCATCACCGTGTTCAATAAATATCGCGAGAATGGCGCTGCCTGCCACGCCGCCTTGATGTTGGCCAGGGTCAATGGCGCCAGCGGATCGAAATGGGTAGCAAATGCCGCCGGATGGAAGGCGGTCCACACTGCGTAGAGCAATGGCAGCATCCACAAAATGCCGAGCGTCCAGGCACCCAGAGTTTCCAGGCCGTGGGAGAAGCGATTGCTTGCGGCGACCATCATCGATAATGCACTCGCCGCCCCAATACACCGAACTGGAAGGCTGCCGCGAGTGCCATGATCGTCACCAGAACGACGGTTGCTGCCGCGGCGGTTGAGGTGTCCCAATAGCGGAAGCCGGTCTCGTAGATGTAGTAGAGCAGCAATGTCGTCGCATTGTCCGGTCCGCCGCGCGTCATCACGATGACATGGTCAATCACTCGGAATGCGTTGATCACCGCATTGACCATGACAAACAGTGTCGTCGGCATCAGCAGCGGGATGGTGACGCGCCGGAAGTAGTTCCAGCGCGATGAACCCTCGAGAGCAGCGGCTTCTTTCAGGTCGGTTGGCATAGTCTGTAGTGCGGCGAGATAGAAGATCATGAAGAAGCCGGCTTCCTTCCAGATCGACACAAGAATGATCCCTGGGAGGGCGGTGGAGGCATCACCGAGCCAGTTGTGCCGGCCGCCGCCGAACAACCCGATAATGCGGTCGAACAGGCCGTAGTCGGGCGTGTAGAAGAACATCCAAATGTTGGCGACGGCGATCATCGGCAACATGGTCGGGAGGAAGTAGGCCATCCGGAGCACTGCTCTACCCGGTAGAGCCTCGTTCACCGCCAGCGCCATCAGCAGTGCGAGAATGATCGACGTCGGGATCGTCGCGACGGCGAACCATGCATTGTTGCTCAGCGCCTGCCAGAACACAGGGTCATCGAACATCCCCGCATAATTGTCCGTGCCGACGAAAGGCGGTGGCCGACCGCCGTGTGGCGTGGCGTACAAGCTGTCGATCAGCGTCGTGACGACGGGCCAGTGGGTGAACGCCACCAGCAGGACGAAAGCGGGCAGCAGCAGCAGATACGCGTGGATCGTTTCGCGCCGCATGCCGCCCGCCGCCTTTCAGGCTTTCCTGAACGGCTTCAGAATTCTGTCCGACTCAGCCTGGGTGTCCTCCATCGCCTTGGCGGGCGTCTTCTGGCCATTCAGGCAGGCCTGAATGTTGTCGGTCAGCACCTTGTAAACGCGCAGGTTCTCGTGCACCGACAATTCACCAGTCGCCACCGGCAGGAACGTGCGCGCCACATTGGCTTCGGGGTATTTCGCGATGTAGTCCTTCAGCGCCTGCGTATCGTATGCGGCCGGCGAGGTGGCGATGTAGCCCGATTTGATTGACCAGTCCGCGGCGCGCTCCGGGGCGCTGACCCAGCGAGCGAAACGCAGGCTGGCCTGACGCTCGGCCGGGCTGGCGCTTTTGAAGAAGTACATGTTGCCGCCACCCACCACAGTGTGCGGCGAATTCTTGCCCGCCAGGCCTGCTACGCCGAACGGGAAGGTGGCCTTGGCACGGAAGTTTGGCAGGCCGCCGGTGGTGAACTGAATGATCGCCGTGTTCCCTTGCAGGAAGTCCGGCGTGAGATCACCCCAGTTGTTCACGCCGTCCGGCGAGGCGTGGTATTTCGAAGCGAGGCCACTCCAGTAGGACATCGCTTCAATCGTCTTGGGCTGGTTGAAATAGACCTCGGTGCCGGCTTCGTTCATCAGCCTCTGTTCGGCCTGATTGGCGAGTGCGCCAAACGTCCATTGGGCGTTGCCAAGATCGCCGGCCATCTTGACACCCCAGCGCGTCACGCGGCCGGACGAATCACGCTTGGTCAGCTTCTCGGCCGCCATCTCGAGAGCGGCCCAGGTGGTCGGGAACTTCTCCGGATCGAGACCGGCATCCCGGAAAGCGTCCTTGTTGTAGTAGAAGATCGCCGTCGAGCGCTGGAACGGTACCGACCAGATTTTCCCATCCGCGTGGCTGTTCGCCATGAACGCGGGATAGAAGCCGGCTAGCCATTTCTTTCCATCGGCATCGATGCCGATCTCGTCCAGGGAGACCAGGATGTCCTCGTCCTGGAGGCTGTGCATCTGTGCCGCGAGCAGCACCGCGAACTGCGGACCGGTGCCGGCCTTGATTGCGGTCATCGCCTTGACGACCGTCTGGCTGTAGTCGCCCGCGTATACCGCCTCGACCGCGATGCCAGTCTCCTGCTGGAAGCCCTTACAGTAACCGTCAACGATGGCCTGCAACGGGCCGCCAACGGCGATCGGAAAGTAGAATGTCAGCTTCTGCACGGTCTGTGCGCGCAGCACCGCCGGCATCGCGAGCGCACTCGCGGCTGCGGCGAACAATAAACGACGTCGAATCATTAGAAGCCCCCCTCTTTGTGGTTGATTGTCAGTGGAACGGACGTAACAGCCGTGACGCCGTGGCCTGTGCTTCGGTCAATGCCGCTTCCGGCGTTTGCTTGCCGAGCAATGCGGCTTGCAATCGGTCATTCAACGCCTGGGTGACCTGTTGGTTGTCGTGAGTGGACAACTCGGGCACCGCATACTGCAACTGATCCCGTGCGACGGCGGCGGCTGGAAAATCAGCGAGATATTTCCGCATCGCCGGGGTGTTCCAGGCGTCGGGCCTGGTGGCCACATAACCTGTGTCGATCCCCCACTGCGCGGCGCGCTCCGGACTGCTGATCCAGCGAATGAAGCGCAGCCCAGCCTCGCGCTGCGGCGGAGTGGCAGACTTGAACAAATAGAAGTTGCCACCGCCGGTCGGACTACCGCGTCGCTTGTCGGCAGGCAGCATGGCGACGCCAAATGGGAACTTTGCGTTGGCGCGAATGTTCGACAGATTGCCGGTGGTCGTCCAGATCATGGCCACTTTCTGTTCGAGGAAGTCTCGGGGCGTGGTACCCCAATCGGCGATCCCCGGTGGATGCGCGTGGTATTTGAAGGAAAGATCGATCCAGTAACGCAAGGCCTCGACGCATGCCGGGCTGGCGAAGTCTGTTGTCTTGCCGTTGGCGGAAGCGAGAGTGCCACCAGCCTCGGTGGCGAGCGCCTGGAACAGCCAGTAGGTAAAGCCGGTCGCAGGAATCTGGACGCCCCAGCGATCCACCGTATCACCGTTCCGCTTCGTCAATTTCTGCGCGAACGCAGCCTGTTCGGCCCAATTGGCCGGCGCCGTGTCGGGGTTGAGCCCGGCATCCTGGAACGCCGACTTGTTCCAATAGAGCACGATGGTTGAGCGCTGGAACGGCACGCCCCAGGTGTGGCCGTCGATTTCGCCATTCCTGAGAAAAGCTGGATAGAAGCTACGCAGCCACGCGCGGTCGGCTTCGGTGTTGGCGATGGTATCGAATGGAACGATCAGGTCGTCGTCAATCAGCGAGAAGGCGTCGGTGGAGAGAAGCACCGCAAGCTGCGGCCCCGACTGGGCTTTTAACGCGGTCTGCGCCTTGGTCAGCGTGTCCTGGTATGTGCCGGCGTATATCGGCGTCACCTTGATCGACGGGTTCTCGCGCTGAAAGTCCGCTGCGTAGCCGTCGATGATCTTCGTGATTGGTCCACCAACGGCGACCGGAAAGTAGAAGCTGATTTCGGTGGTGCCGGCGGCATGGGCAATCGCGGGCATTGCCAGCGTTGCGGCGGCGGTACTCAGAGCCTGGCGGCGCGTCATCATGGTCATGCGCCGACAGTCTCCTTGGCGGCAATTGTTTGCTCGATGCGACGGCCACTGGCAGCGTCGAATATGTGGATCGCTTCATCGGTAGCGAGGCATACCGGCGCGCCATCATCCAATGAGACGCGCCCGGGAAGCCGTGCCAGCAGCGTCACCTCACCAACGACGCAGGAAACCACGGTGTCGGCACCGAGATATTCCGCATGCTTCACGCGCGCCTGGATGCCGCGCTCGGCCAGTCTGAGCGTTTCCGGACGAATGCCACCCAGGAGATCCCCTGCGACTGGTGGCGCGAGTATCGGACCGTTGGTACCTTGCAGCACCATGCCGCCGGCGCACTCTTCCAGCGGAAACAGATTCATCGGCGGAGTGCCAATGAAGCTTGCGGCGAAGCTGGTTGCCGGGCGCGCGTAGACTTCCGCCGGCGGCGCGTCCTGCTCGATATGGCCGTCACGCAGCAGCACGATCTGATCGGCCATGCCCATGGCCTCGGTCTGATCGTGCGTCACGTAGAGCATGGTGATTCCCAGGCGACGTTGCAGCGACAGGATCTCGCGCCGCATGTCGGCGCGAAGCTGCGCGTCGAGGTTCGAGAGTGGTTCGTCCATCAGGCAGACCGGCGTCTCGGCGACGATGGCGCGGCCGAGTGCTACCCGTTGCTGCTGCCCCCCGGAGAGCTGACCCGGCTTGCGCTCCAGTAGATGGCCGATGCCAAGGATCTCTACTGCACGGGCCAGCCGGCGCGCGCGCTCCGATGTGGGAACTTTGCGTGCCTTGAGACCGAATACGATGTTCTCGGCAACATTAAGGTGGGGGAAGAGGGCGTACGACTGGAATACCATGGCCACACCACGCGCGGCGGGCGGGAGGTTGGTCACGTCGCGGCCGGCGATCTCTACCCGTCCCTCGGTGGCGGTCTCCAGGCCGGCGACGATGCGGAGGCACGTTGTCTTGCCGCAGCCAGAAGGGCCGAGCAGTACCGTGAAGCTGCCAGGCTGGATGTCGATGGATACGCGATCCAGCGCCGTGGCGGCTCCCCAGCGGCGGCTGACATTGGTCAGCCGGACCGGCACGCCGGCCGAGGAGGGTCGCTCGGAGGGAGATGCTTCGTCGCGGGGCATGCAGACAGTCTCATGGCGGGAAACTAGGGGGCAATCTGCGCAGCTAAATTGCATTCGGGCAAGCCGGATGATTTGGTTCAATGTGGTGTTTCGATGAAACCCAACATTGATCTTCGTCGCGTCGCAGGGAATGATTCGGACATGTCCATCCTGTCTGGCCATGCACGAGTCGCCGGGATTGCCGGCTGGCCCGTCACATACTCCCGGTCGCCGCGGCTGCATGGGTTCTGGCTGCAGCGGCACGGTATCGACGGGGTCTATGTTCCCCTGCCAATTCGGCCGGGCGAGTTTGCGACTGCCGTACGCGGTTTGCTGGCTGCGGGATTTGCCGGTGCAAATGTCACCATCCCGCACAAGCTCGCGGCCTTTGAAATCTGCGATTCGGTGGATGCCTCGGCCCATCGAGCGGGAGCGGTCAACACGCTGATTTTTGGCGAGGGGAGAATTTCGGGCAGCAACACCGATGGCTATGGCTTCATCGCCAATCTTCGTGCCAACGGCGTCGATCCTTCGACCGGGCCGGCGCTGGTACTCGGCGCCGGCGGCTCGGCGCGTGCCGTCGCTGCTGCACTGCAGGACGCTGGCGTGGCAGTGACGGTAGCGAATCGCACGCGGGCACATGCCGAGCAGCTCGGCAACGACTTGCCTGGCCTGCACGTCATCGAGTGGGAGTCGCGCGAGGCGGCACTCGCCGACCATGCGCTGGTTGTGAACGCGACGCCGCTCGGGATGGTTGGGCACGAGCCACTCGACCTCGACCTGTCACGTGGGTCCGCGTCGCTGGTTGTAGCCGACAACGTCTACGTGCCGTTGGAGACGCCGCTACTTCGCGCAGCCCGGGCTCGGGGCCTTCGGTCGGTGGAAGGCCTCGGCATGCTGCTGCATCAGGCGGTTCCGGGGTTTCGCGCCTGGTTTGGCGTGGAGCCATCGGTGGATGACGAACTGCGCCGCTTCGTGGCCGCGGACCTGCTGATGCAATGAAGGTGCTCGGCCTGACTGGCGGCATTGGTATGGGCAAGTCGACAGCGGCCGCTGCGTTCCGCCGCGCGCGAATCCCGGTGTTTGATGCGGACGCTGCCGTGCACAGGATGCAGGCGCGGGGTGGCCGCGCCGTGCGCGCTATCGAGGCGGCATTTCCAGGTACAGTACGAGATGGTGCAGTCGATCGGGTTGCATTGCGTCACGCGGTGCTGGGCAAGCCGGACGCGCTGAAGCGTCTCGAGGGTATCCTGCACCCGATGGTGCAGCAGGAAGAATGCGAATTCGTCGCACGTGCGAGGCGCCACGGAAAACGCGCGGCGGTGCTCGATATCCCACTGCTGTTTGAAACCCACGGCGAGCGGCGTGTGGACCATGTGATCGTCGTTTCAGCGCCCCGCTCCGTGCAGATGCAGCGGATCCGCGCTCGGCGGCGCATGAGCGATGCCGACATCAAGGCCGTCATTGCCCGACAAATGCCCGATGCGGAAAAGCGCCGTCGAGCGGATACGGTGATCAGGACAGGTCTGTCCCGACACGCATCGCTGAAAGCACTGAACCGACTTATCAGAGAGGTCCTGGGGTGACGCGTACGATTCTATTCGACACGGAGACCACGGGGCTTGAGCCGCAACTCGGGCATCGGGTCATCGAGGTTGCGGCACTGGAACTGCTGAACGACTTGCCGACGGGCAAACACTTCCATGCGCTGATCCATCCGGACCGGGATATCCCCGAGGACGCTGCGCGCATTCATGGCTTCACGCTGGCGCATCTGGCTGACAAGCCGCGTTTCGCCGAGATCGTCGAGGACATGCTGGCGTTCTTCGGTGACGGCAAGCTGATTGCGCACAATGCGCCATTCGACTTTGCCTTCCTGAATGCAGAGTTGACCCGGTTGGGCCGGCCGATTCTGCTGCCGGAACGGATGATCGACACACTGGCGCTGGCGAAGGCTCGGTTCCCTGGAATGCCGAACAGCCTCGACGCGCTGTGCCGGCGGTTCGCGATCGACCTGAGTGCACGAAGCACACATAACGCGCTGTTGGACTGCCGGCTGTTGGCGGACGTCTATGTGGAACTGACCGGCGGCCGACAGCGCGGGCTATTGCTGGCTGCCGAGAAGGTCGCGGCAGAGATTGTCGTCTATACACACGAGGGAATTCGAACTCCGCGCCCGATCGAGCCGAGCGCGGAGGAACTCAGCGCCCATGCAGCGCTGGTCGGGCGGTTGAAGGATCCGGTCTGGTTGCAGCCGTGACGATCAGGCGATGGCGGCGGTGCCGCCTTGGGCCTGGGCACGACGCGCCTGCCATAGCGCCACGAAGTCGATGGGCTGCAACAGCACGGGCGGGAAGCCGCCGTCACGCGTGACCTCAGCCAGGATGTTCCGGGCGAATGGGAACAGGATGCGCGGGCATTCGACCAGCAGCACCGGCTCAATCGCATTGTCGGGCAGGCCGGAGAGTGTGAAGACGCCAGCATAGGTCAACTCGGCGACAAACACCGTCGGCGGGACGGCAGCCGACTGGCCGTTGCCCCCCGGGGCAGCAGCTTCATGGGCCTCCGCCCGGATCATGATTGCCACTTCAAAGACGTTCTGGCCGTCCTGCACTCGGCGGGCCTGCACGTCCAGGTTGATGTTGACCTGTGGCTGGGTGCGAAGCTGGGAGTAGACCTGTGGGGCACCTGGCACCTCGAACGACAGATCCTTGACGTACTGAATATTGACCACGAGCGGGGGCGTCTGCGTCTGGCCAGCCGGCGGCGGGGCGGTGGTCGTCTCGGACATTACGGTCTCCGTGTCATTTGCAGGCTGGCGCTAGGACGCCGGTGCGGCGGGCCGGGTAGCACGGATGGCAGGGCAATGCCATCCTTCTTGCCGTTTTAAGCGCGCCAGGTGAGTTGCTCAGGGGCAGGGTCGCGAGGGTCGCAGCGCAGCCACTGGCAGTTCGTCACGCTCTTGCCGGTCAGCGACAGGATGAAGCCCCAGTGGCTGATTACCAGAGTGTCTGACCAGTCCGGCAGCGCCGCCATTTCGGCGCGGAAGAGGGCTGCGCGACCGATCACAGAATCGGCTGGTTCCTCGATGGCGGCCCACCAGATTTCTTCGATGGTGGAAAAATCGTGCTCAGGCCAAGCCTGCTCCAGTTCCGTCCGGGGGGTTCCGACATCGCAGGCGAAGGCGTACCGTTCGCGGACGATCGGGTTGATGAGCACCTTCACCCCCAGAGCTTTGGCCACGGGGGCGGCGGTCTGGAGTGCCCGTGTGTAGGGTGAGGTGATGATCCTGGTAATACGCTGATCGGCGAGCTGTTTGGCTGCGTCCGCTGCCTGAGCATGACCGAAATCGGTCAGCGGAGCGTCGATGATGCCCGGATCGCGGCGGGTTGGGCCGAAATGTAGATTGAATTCGCTCTGGCCGTGGCGGAGGAGGATCATGCGGTGGGGATACAGGCCGGTTTGGCGGCGGGCAACCGGCGGGAGCGGCGAGAATTATTTGTGTCACGGGCCGTGCGCGCTTATCTGTGGCCTGCAAGGAGAGAAATGATGGGTGCTAGCGGGTTCCCGGTCGACCTGATCCTGTTCGGAATGATAGCCGCGTTCCTGGTTCTGCGGCTGCGCAGCATTCTGGGCCGGCGGACCGGGTTTGAGCGGCAGGCGCCACCACAATACCAGGCGCCGGCGGGGCAGAACCCGGCAGCACCGGTGATCGAGGGGCGGGCCGAGACCCCTGCTGCGGCCACGGCACGGACGTTGCCGGACGCTGAGAGCCCTGTCGGACAAACTCTGGCGCGGATGCGCTCGATCGACCGTACTTTCGACCCGGCCGCATTTCTGGACGGGGCAGAGAAGGCGTTCCGCATGATCGTGGCGGCCTTCGCATCGGGGGACCGCGGAACGCTGCGTGGGTTGCTGAACGACGAGACTTACAACGCATTCGAGCAGGCGATTGCCGCGCGAGAGACGGCGGGGCAAACCCAGATCAGCACAATTCATTCCATCCAGAATGCGACAATCGAGAACGCGGAGCTGCGCGGTAATGTCGCTTCGATCACGGTTCGGGTGGTGTCGGATCAGACCAGCCTGACGCAGGACCAAGCGGGCCATCCGGTCCTCGGAACAGATGCGGTGACCGAGATCACCGACGTCTGGACGTTCGAGAGGGATCTATCGACCCGCGATCCGGTTTGGCGATTGGTGTCCGCCCGTAGCGCCTGAAGCGAGCGAGCAACGCATTCCGCGAAATGGAGCAGCTTGCCGAAGCTGAAACGCTACCGAGCGCCAGCGCCCACCGCTTGATCTGCGGCGACTGCCTGACCGTACTGCCCACATTGGAGGCTGAGTTGGTCGACGTGGTGGTGACGTCGCCACCCTATAACCTGGGACTGTCGTATCGCGGCTACGATGACCGGCGAGCCGAGGATGAGTATCTGGACTGGTTGGCGGAGGTCGCCAGCCAGGTGCGCCGTGTGATGAAGCCCGATGGTTCCTTCTTTCTTAACATCTCCGGATCATCCAGTGCCCCTTGGATGCCGTTCGAGCTGATCGTCCGCTTGCGGCCCCTGTTCGTACTGCAGAACCATATTGTTTGGATCAAGTCGATTGCGACGAAGGGCGATTCTGTTGGGCACTTCAAGCCGGTCGGCGGCCGACGCTTCCTGCACCACAACCATGAGCACATCTTTCATCTGACAGTATCGGGAAACGTGAAACTGGATCGATTGGCCATTGGCGTCCCCTTCAAGGACAAATCGAACATCGCGCGGCGCGGGCATCCCAGGGACTTGCGCTGCCGCGGCAACACCTGGTTCATCCCGTACGACACCGTGCAGAGCAAGGCTGAGAAATTCCATCATCCGAGCACGTTTCCCCTCGCCTTGCCGCGCTGGTGCATTCGCTTGCATGGCCGTGAGAATGCCGTGGTGTTGGACCCATTCATGGGAACCGGCACGACTGTGGTAGCGGCGGAACTCGAGAATGCGCGCGGCATAGGTGTCGACTGCGACCCATCCTATGTGGAGATTGCACGGCGACGTCTTGGCGAGGCGAGCCAGGTGCAGCACGTGCTGGCACCGATCTGACATGCCACCTGCGAAGCCACGGGTTGCGCTGTTCGCCACCTGCCTCGTCGACCTGTACCGGCCGTCGATCGGGTTTGCCGCGATCAAGCTATTGCAGGAGGCGGGCTGTCAGGTTGAGGTGCCGCGGGCGCAAACCTGCTGCGGGCAACCCGCGTATAATTCCGGTGATCGTGCGACGACGCGCGATTTGGCCGAGGGCATCCTGGATGCGTTCGGAGGCTACGATTACGTCGTGGTGCCATCCGGATCATGCGGTGGAATGCTGAAGCATCACCTGCCGCATCTGTTCGACGACGACCCTAATCTGCGGGCCCGCGCGGACGCGCTTGCGGAACGGACATTCGAACTCGTCAGCTTTCTGAGCGATGTGATGGGTATCGACCGGTTATCGGCAAGAGCGGATGTTGGCACTATCACTTATCACGACAGTTGTTCCGGCTTGCGTGAGCTCGGTGTCAAGAACCAACCGCGCCGGTTGCTGGAGTCGATTGGCGCCACGATCACTGAGATGGCTGACCCGGAAATATGTTGCGGGTTCGGCGGCACGTTCTGCGTGAAGTATCCTGAGATTTCGGTGCGGATGGTGTCCGACAAGGTGCGGGACATTGCCGCCACTGGAGCAGAGACGTTGCTGGCCGGCGATCTTGGTTGCCTGCTGAACATCGCTGGCCGGCTGCAACGCGAAGGCCACCGCACACAGGTGAGGCATGTGGCGGAAGTCCTCGCTGGGATGGCCGAGCAGGTGCCGCCGATTGGCGTCAGTGGCCGCGAAGGATCTGACTGAGGAACAGTTTCAGCCGATCGGTCTGCGGATCCTCGAACATACGCTGCGGCACACCGCTTTCGACAATTTCGCCGTGGTCCATGAACACGACACGATCCGCGACCTGTCGCGCAAAGCCCATTTCGTGGGTCACGCAGACCATGGTCATGCCGGATTCAGCCAGTTCGATCATCACGTCGAGAACTTCCTTGATCATCTCCGGATCGAGCGCGGAGGTCGGTTCATCGAACAGCATGATCTTTGGCCGCATGCATAGCGCACGAGCGATGGCGACGCGCTGCTGCTGGCCACCTGAGAGTTGGCCGGGGTACTTGTTCGCCTGTTCAGGAATTTTCACCCGCGACAGAAAGCTCATGGCCAAGTCTTCCGCCTCGGCCTTTGGCATCTTGCGTACCCAGATCGGCGCCAGGGTGCAATTCTCCAGGATGGTCAAATGCGGGAACAGATTGAACGACTGGAACACCATGCCGACTTCGCGCCGGATGGTATCGAGGGCACGCATGTCGTCAGTCAGTTCGGTGCCGTCGATGATTATCCTGCCGCGTTGATGGGCTTCCAGCCGGTTGAGGCAGCGAATCATCGTGGATTTGCCGGAACCTGAGGGGCCGCAGACCACCACGCGTTCCTTTTCGGCAACAGACATCGACACGTCGCGCAGAACATGCAGCGTCCCGAACCACTTGTTGACGGCCTCCATGACGATGACCGGAGGGCTTTGTGTATCGGCCAAATGCGGGACGATGTGGTCCGACACGACAGATTGGCTCATGAGTATGTCCCTGTTCGGCGGGCTGGCATGGCAGGAAGACTGCGCTGAATGATCGGGCCACGCGTCGCACGACGCAAGGTACTCGTGTGGTTGCCTAGCTTTCCCGCAGACCCGCGCGGCGCAGTCCTTCGGCGTAGAGAGCGAGATCAACCGGGCGGGTCATCGGTGATCGCTCCATGGCGTCGCTGATACAAAAGTCCGGCTCAAGGGTGAGCAAGCGGGTCAGGACGCGGGTGGCCTCTTGCTTGTGTCCAAGATGGCCCAGCGTGGCAAGGTAACCTTTGTAGGTTGACGAGAAGCCAGGGTTGAGCTCGACCGCTCGACGTCCCAGCGCCACTGCCTGCTCGAAGTCATGCCGCAGGTAGTACGGCATCATCAGCGCCATATCGAAGAAGAATGAATGCGGATCATGTGGCGAAAGAATCTGCGCCCGACTTATCTGTTCGATCGCCTTGTCGTGGTTCCCGAGGTAGCTGTGAGTAAGGCCGGAAAAGCACCAGGCCAACGGCAAACTAGGGTTCAGCGACAGCGCCTTTTCGTGCAGGGCCAAGGCCTCCGCGGGCTGCCTGTGCAGGAAGCCTCGAACATGACCGACCAACGCAATCGCGCGCGCATCGCCAGGGTCGAGCGTCACCGCCCGTTCAGCCAGCTCTCCGGCGCGGCGGGTTGCTGCTTTCGGATCCTTCGCCCACGCCTGGCCAACCAGGAAGAGGTGCCAATAGGCCCACCAGGCGTGGGCAGCGGCATTGCCGGGGTCCAATGCGGTGGCTGCCGCGAGCGACTCGCCGGCCGTGTGAAAGCTGGCGGCTTCGAGGCGATAGATCGCGGGGATTGCCCGCAACGTGAGATCGAATGCTGTTGGCTCGTGTGGTTCGGCGGCGGCGATCCGATCGCCCTGTCGAAGCAGAAGTTCAGGGTCTATCTGGGCTGCTGTCAGGGCGGCCAGCTCGCGCTGGATCGCAAGCGTGTCATCAACCGCACGATCGAATGTATTCGCCCAGATGACGGCACCGCTGTCCTCAGCATCCATCAGGCGTGTGATGATCCGGATGTGGCGTCCGGATCGCTGGAGCGTGCTGTCGAGCAGAAAATCTCCTGCCCAATTTCGCGAAGTCTGGTCTGCGCCAGCGACACAGGAAATCCACCGAAAGCGTGATACGGCTGCCATGATCTCGTCGGCAAGGCCGGGCAACGGACTCGCTACTGCCTCACAATCCAAGGCCCGTGTGGGGACGACGATGAGGCGAACGCGATTGACCTGGGTGCTCCGCTTGGGGCGATCAGCAGATAGAGGCGGCAAATGCTGCTCGCCGATTGTCGCTTCAAGGTCGGTGGGGGGAATCAAGCCAGCATGCGACAATGCGATCGTGTATCGGTCGAAGGTGAGACGGGCGGCAGCGTGATCTCGCAAATCGACATGTGCGCCGATCAATGCCCGCCAGGCCTTTTCATGGATGGGATCGATCGACAGCAATCGTTCGGCCGATGCAATTCGTGAGGGCGTGTCAGAAGCAGTAGCCAGCGTCACTTCGCCGAGCGTCCGAGCTCGCTGCACAGTTCTGTCGCGTTCCTCGGCGAGCCAGCGGTCGAATGCCGGATCAATCCCATAGAGGTCATCGAGCAATGAGGGTTGAAAGAGGTCCGGGCCTTCCATCCGAGATATCTGGGCACCGGAAAAAGCCCGCACATCGACCCAGACGTGCCCAGCAACCAGAGCAAGGTAATTACGATCCACCTGCAACAACGTTGCTGCTTGCGGCTGAAGAGTGCGGTGCAACTCGTGCACTGCCTGGCGCAGCGATGCATGTGCCTGCTCCTTGCCGCGCCTGCTCCAAAGCAGTCCAGTCAGTTGGCTGCGAAGTACGGGCCTGGGAGCAGCCATAGCGAGTATGGCGAGTACAGCCCTGGTCTTGCGGGAGCGCGGCAGGACGTTTCGCCCTGACGCATCCTCGGCCTGCATCTGGCCAAACAGCTTGAGGCGCAACAGCGGCGCGATGTTGGTTGCGGGAACGTCGTCAGCTATGTGATCGTCCCGCGACTTTGCGATGTTTCACCTGTGGAATGCGAAGGCTTCTGAAATTACAACCAATAAGTGAATAGGTTGTAAGTACGCTACCTCGCGTACGGCGCGGCTACAAGCCTGTGAAAAAATTCCCAATTATATACTTGACACCACAATCCGCTAGGGATAGTTTCTCGGCCAAGGAGAGCCGAGATGCACGACATTACCGAACCATTCCTTCTGAATGCCGAAGCCGCCCGCAAGAAGATTGAGAGCGTACGTTGGCCCAATGGTCCGGTCTGCCCGCACTGCGGCGAGACCGAGCGCCGGTATGCGACCAAGAAGGAAGGCCGCTGGCGTTGCGGCAATCCCCCTTGCCGGAAGGACTACACGGTCACGACTGGCACAGTCATGGAGTCCAGCCATATCCCGCTCCACAAGTGGCTGATGGCCTTCTATCTGCTGTCGTCCAGCAAGAAGGGGATCAGTTCGCACCAGCTCATGCGGTCGCTGGCGGTCACCTACAAGTCGGCCTGGTTTCTGTCGCATCGCGTTCGCGAGGCAATGCGCGCGGGCGGTCTGGCGCCTCCTATGGGCAGCGACGGCGGTGTTGTGGAGATGGACGAGGTTTACCACGGCAAGGTTGAAACCCCCGTTCGTCTGTCGCGCGGTCGCATCCCCAAGCCAACGAAGAAGGGCCGCTCGGGTCCGGCTGGCAAGCGCGTCATCATCTCGCTTGTCGAGCGCGGCGGGGCAGTCCGTAGCTTTCATGTGCCGAACGCCGACAAGGCGACCGTGACCAAGATTGTGAACGCCAACATTGCCAAGGAAGCGCGGTTGCACACGGACGAAAGCCGGATTTACGACGGGATCGAAGCCTCTGTGGCGAGCCACGAAACAGTGTTCCACGGCGGCAAGGAATACGCTCGCGGCAAAGGCGACGATCTGGTTACGACCAACTCGGTTGAAGGCTTCTTCGGCATCTTCACCCGCTCGATGGTCGGCATCTATCAGCACTGCGCCGAAAAGCATCTGCACCGCTATCTGGCCGAGTACGATTTTCGCTACAGCCATCGGATGCGGCTTGGCTACACCGACATGGGCCGCGCCATGCTGGCCGTTAAAGGCGCAGAGGGTAAGCGGCTAACCTACCGACAGCCTGACAGCGCCGTCCTTTAGGATCGCCGCTGGGCGCTTCCTGCGCTGGCGCCGGAAGCGCGGGAGGAAGCCTTCTTGCCCTTCCGACCAGCAGGCTTCTTGGGCGTCTCCCTGTGCTGGGGAGGCGCTTTCAACGCGCCGCGTAGAGTGGCTTCGAAGCGATCCCGCGCCTCTTGTGGTGTGAAGTCTTCGTTGCTGTCATGCTCGCCCATGAGGGGAGGATAGCATGAAACGCGCGTTTGTCTTCACCGACGAGTTCACCCAGGTCCTGGGCAAGTTCCACTCTAACTGGTCGATAATCGACGTTCACGTCGATTACGCAATCTACAAATTCCTCGGAGTGACCGCGTTTCAGGCGCACCTGATAACGTCTGGAATGGTGTTTGGCAGGAAGATCAGGCTTCTCGTTGACATCATCAAACATAGCGACGATCGAAGGAAAAGCGATCTTCTGAGAGTGCTTGGCCAGATCACGGGCGCCAATCGTGAGCTGGTGACTCATTCCTACATCAGGTCCGAGCCCGACTCGGTAACCTTTCTCACGCGCATTTCGTCCGGAACGTTCACCGCCAAAGAGCGCACTTTCACACGCGACGAATTTATAGCCCTGTCGCAAGAACTCTACGAGGCGGGGATAGAGTTTCGTCGGCTGCTAGGTGCAACGAGGGAAGAGCTGGACGCCTTCGCGAAAGCCGCATTGAGGGCCAACCGTAGTTGATTGAATGGGGCCGGAAATCCTGTGCCAACCAAGTGGCAGTTGTCCTCCCACCATCCGGTGAACGCGTCCTCCAGCGCCTGCGCCTCGATCATTTGAGGCGTAATGCTCGCCTCGCGCCGAGGAATATTTTCTGCCGCATCGTGCATAACGGCGGACACTATACTCCCGAATTCCCTAGATAAACCTCAAAAGCGCCGGCCTGTCGGGAGAAACCACAGCATATCGCGCTTGTGGCAGCAAGTATATAATTGGGAAAAGATTCCTAATTATCCCTTTCCCAAAGCGCAAACCTAGGCTATATTTCCTCCAGACGTGAAAGGCTGGAGGCGAAGATGTGCGGGCGAGATGCGTCAAATATCGGGGTCACTTCCGAGATGGTGGAGAAGGGGGTGGCATTTTTGATGGAGTTCTATCCCTGCGAATGGGATATGGGGCGTCTCTGGTCGATATCCAGAGGACGGCATCCTTGTTGTCAATGGGAGTGACTACACCCGTTACACCGAAAAAGATTTCGGCGAAATTCTA
>Ga0206804_10189_pt1 | contig 17543 bp, 12 predicted proteins | sample Alteio_BWOrgCont_62_FD_152888 | JGI IMG/M metagenome (GOLD analysis project Ga0206804, IMG submission 152888) | Enriched cells from forest soil in Barre Woods Harvard Forest LTER site, Petersham, Massachusetts, United States -... | ecosystem: Environmental > Terrestrial > Soil > Temperate forest >... | reverse complement strand
CGCTCAAGCCGAGGCCGGCGCGATTCGGCGCAGCAACTGGGATGCTCTGAGGGGCGCGGGGTAATGTGATTGTGGTCATGCGATCGTCGTTCTAAGGGCGGCTTTCTTCATCGAGTAGAATGGCTCTCCACCCTGCGTCTCAGATAGAGGAGCGAGACTTTCTGTTCTGCCGGCGCGATTTCGGACGCCTTTTCGACATGCGCCATGGCCTCGGCAAAGTTGCCAGCTCTCCGTTCGATTTCGGCCAGGCCGGCCTCGGCCTGCCAGCGCTCGCCAGCAGCCAGCGTCGATTCGGCTTCGAGGCACTCCTGGCGCGCTTCCGCAGTGTGGCCCAACACCAGGTTCAAGGTCGCTCTTTGCATGCGCAGAAGCGCAGCCTCCGCGGGCTCCGGGCTTTCACGAATGGCGATTTCGAGAAGGCCGAAAGCCAGTCGCGCATAGGCTGCGCGTAAATCCGGCGCCCTGCACTCAATGCTTTTGCCGGAATAGAAATTGGCCCAGTATTTCACCCGCCAGTTCATCATCATTCCGACGGCCGTTTGCAGTTTGCGCTCCGCCTGTTCCGGATGCTGCTGGAACTCATCCAGCACCGCGCTATCGAACCACGGAAGGGGGTGTCCAGGCACAAACCGCAACTGTTGCTCGAAAGACGCTTCCGCCTTTTGCGTGAGCTCCCGGCGTTGGTTGGCATCAGGCGTGACGGCCGCCCAATCCAGGTAGAGCTGCCCAAGGTCAGCGGCAGCGGTGCTGAGCCCGTGGACCTGCTCCATTGCGGGCAGCAACACGTTTTCCGCCTCGTGCGACAGCTCGTCAAACGCCGCAAAGTTTTGGCTCCTTTGCGTCCGTAGCACCAGCGTTCCACCGAGTTCACGACGAAAATTGCTGGAGTCCGGTTTCTCGAACAAACTTTGGCGAAAGACTTCGGTAGCGGCTTCGGAGTCACCGGAGTAATATAGGAGGTTTCCCCAGGTGGCCGTGAGGTCGGCGCGGATATCTCGCAAGGCTAGGAACCAAGCCGCGGCCAGCCCAAGGCCTCCCACCAGAAGATTCCACCCGGCCGGCCGCCAGAACCACGTCGCGGCCTTTGCCGCCGCAGGGGACAGGACCCACCCGGCGCCGAGCACCAGCACCACCACCAGGCCGATCATCGTGAAATACAGACCGTGATAGCCGGCGATTTGCGCCACGGCCAGCGCCGCGGGATCGCCCTGCCGAGGCAGCGGGCCAATGCTCACGATTTGCACCCCGCTGATGATCGCGTAGGCGCCCGCGATCCCCGCGGAAATGGCCAGCGGTTTCCACCACGCCATCCGAGTTTCTTTCGCGGTCCCTGCGGCGAAGGCATAACTCGTCGCCGACCAGGTCGGCAGGAACAGCCACCAGAGCAAATGGCTGGGACCCTTGTTCCCTTTGATCTGAGTGAGCGTTCGCCCGAGCACCGTCGTCCAGTCCACCGCATCAGGCGAATACATCTGCATGAAGGCAAAGAGCAGCGTGCTGAGCATCAGCGTCGGTCCATAAGCCGCCAGCAAGGCGTCCCGCCAGGGCGCCCCGCGGCGCACCGCCAGACTCGCCGGGCGCCCTCGCCGCGACTTTCCCGATCCCACGACGGCCACCGCTTCCGGCGCCGGTTCCTCGGCCTTCTGCCCGAGAGCGATGATCATGCCGGCATACAAACAGAAAAGCAGGGACGTCACCGGCACCACAAAGGCAAACCCGGTCTCCAGCAGATGGCCGACGAGCGCCGCGAGCAAGGCCATGCTCAAAAGTCCCTGCCCCGCGGGGTCCACCCATTTCTCCGCGGGCTCTTCCCGCGGACTGGCTGCCACCAAAATCCGCAGCGCACAGCCCACCACCAATCCAACGATCACCCCCAGCCCCAAAAAACCTCGACCTCCAATCACCCAAAACAAGACCCCACCGACCACCGTCAGGCCTGGCACGATGAGCAGGATCCTGCCCCGCGCGCCCAAGCCCACCGCCTCGAGGCCTTTTTCAAACACCGCCAGGAAGAAGGAAAAAAAGGCCAGCACGCCTATGATCCCCATCGCATACCACAGATCCAAAATACGGTTGTGCAACCGATTCTCCGGTTTTACGTCGGTCCCCGGCCACATGTAACGCGTTGGGAGGACATTTTCCAGCGTCTCCGGGCCGTAACCAATCCACATCCGCAACTGGTGCCATCGATCCTCCCCGCCATTCGGGAAGGCGATGGGCTTCGGGGAAATCATCAACTGGACGGCGGCCTCCCAATGCGCCTTCCGGTAGGCCTCCGGCCCCTCGCGCAAACCCAGGCTGTTCGCCAACCGTCCGACCCCGATGGCCTGCGCGATGCGAATCGAGGAGGGCAGCGGCAGATTGAGAAACACGAAAAAGGCCACCGCGATGCCGGCCAGCACACCACCACGCCGCCACCAGTGCCATTGCCTGGTCAGGACCAACCAACCCAAACCGAAAATCACCGCGGTGGCCATGAGCCCCAGAAAAGGTCCCCGGCTTTCTGCGCCAATAAACGCGGCCATCTGCACCACTGCTAAACCGGTATAAAAAAAGAGCGGGAAATTTCGCTGGGGCCGCGTTTCGCGCGACTGCACTGTCCGCGCGATTTTCCACCAGGTCAGCGGCATCACCATGCTCAGATAAGCGGCGAGATAAATCGGATAACCCAAGGTGGAAGTGGCCCGGTTATAGGGGTGCAAAACGGCAGCCGGCTCGATGCCTGCGCGCTGGGCGAGCGCATAAAACGATACCGGAATGGTGGTCGCGACCAGCGCGGTGACCAGGCGATCGATTTGCCGTCCTCCGCGCAATCCACCGGCCACCGCCAGAAACAGGACCGCCTCTGCCACCGCGTCGAATAGACCTTGCGAAGTTTGCGCGCCACCCCACCAACTGGCGTGCGGATTGATGGAGAAGAGGGTGGAGAGCAATTGCGCACCCAGCAGTGCCGTCAGCGCCACCCCCACCGAACGCGGCACTGCGCTCGTTCCGGTGATTTTCCTGCTGAGGAATAAGTTGACCACCCACGCCGCCGCAATGATCGCCGCCAGCAAGCGCACCATGGCCGCTTTGTAGGGTTCATAACTATCGAGCGCACGCTGGGTGAAAACCAAGGGCACCACGACGGCCGCAGCCAGCCACGCCCCCTCGATCAATCCGTCGCACCCCCAACGTGACGCGGTGGCAGGGATGCTGGCGGCCGAAGAGGGTGAGATGCTGGTCGTCATGAAAAGGTCGCCCGGCATTGACGCCCTTGGCGACGCGTCCGGACCGTAGGCCACGACCTCGCTTCCGGGCAAGGCGGGAGGATTATTTGCCTGGCTCCTGCACCACGGAATTACCGCCGGCTTGGTTCTGTTTCAGGTCGGCGGCAATCTTCTCCCAAAGCTGGCGCGACTGAGCGATGGCGCTACTCGAGGCGCCGGTCGCGGTCCGCAGCCCTTCCTCGGCCCGGGTGGCATAGGTCAGCGCTTCGTCATAGCGTCCGTGGCCGCCCAGCACCCTCCCAAGTTCAAAACACGTCATTAAGACGCTTATGTGGCCAGGCCCGAAGAGACGTTCGCGAACCGTCAGAATCTCCTTCAAGTCCTTTTCCGACGCCTCGTAGTCCCGATGTTCCCCTTCGGCCAGGGCGAGGTTGGACCGGTTGAGGAGGGCTTCAGGATGCTCCGCTCCGAGAACCTTTTCAAAAACGACCTCCGCCTGACGGAACTGTTGGATAGCTTCCGGATACTCCTGCGCGCCAGCCAAAGCATCGCCCAGCAGATGCTGGACGCGCGCTGTCTCAATGTCATCGGCTCCCGAAATTCGCTGACGGCTGTCGAGAACCACGCGGTATTCTTTCACCGCTTCGTGCGGGCGCCGCAGAGCGTCGAGCAGGCCGGCGAGAGCAGTTTCGCACTTGAGTGTTTCATTGTGGTCCGGTCCATACCGCCGGAGCAGGAGGGTCAGAAGCGCGCGGATTTCCTCCTCCGCTTTGATCGAATCCCCCGCCCGCCCTTGGACGACGGCGAGGTCCAGCCGGTCGAGCAGGGTTTTCGGATCCTGCGGTCCATATAGTTGCGCGTCCGCATCCACGATGCTCTGCGCCTGCTTTTTCGCTTCGGCAAAGTCGCCCTTCTCCAGCAATTTGCGGAAGTGCTCGCTATCCGCGGCCGGAGCCGCCGGCTGGTCGGACGGCGGTTCTTCAGCCGCTCTTAGCGGAGCAGCAACGAGGAGGCCATACAAGGGCAGGACCAACCATGGAAGTCGACGGAGAGGCATAGCAAGGGGGCTTTGCATATCGCCAATGGCCGCCCCGGACAAGTGACGATCCGGTGACGGAAACTAATGATTGAACAAAAACTCGCGCGAACTCATCACGCTCCAAAAGACATCCTCGACCGCCGGTCGCCGGTCGCCGGCGGCAGTGGCTTCGCTGAGCACTTTGCGGACGCCGGCGCGCTCCGGCTCGGTGGGCGGGCGGCTCAGGGCGAGAAGATAGATTTCATCGGTCAAGGCATCATCCGATTTCCCGCTGGTCAGAAGTTGGTCGACCCGGTTGTCCTTCGCCGCGAGCTTCTTGTTCAAGGTGTCGCCGTTGGCGATGTGCAGGGCTTGGGCCATGCTCGGCTCATTGGTGCGTTCACATTCGCAGGTCGAGACCCGGTTCGGGCGACCGAAGCTGTCGAGGAAATAGGAGGCGGTGTGGGAGTCCGGCAACTGTAGGGCGCGGTAGCCCATCGGATAGGAATCGCCAATTCCTTTGTTCGCGTTGCGTTTGTCTAGGCGGAAGGCCGTGGGCTCGGCGGTCACCTCCGAGATGGCGTCGAGCATGACCTCGGCCATGAGTCGGCGCGGGTAGTAGCGGGCATAGAACCGGGTGTCGTCCTTGTTTTCCGGCCGCGCAATACTGCTCCGCTGATAGGTCTCGCTAGTCAGGATGACCCGCATGAGTGACTTCAGATCGAAGTGGTTTTTCACCAGGTAAGACGCGGCTTCGCTGAGCAGTTTTTCATTGCTCGACGGGTTGGTCATGCGCAGATCGTCCACGCTCTCCACCAACCCCACGCCCAGAAAATTCTTCCACACGCGATTGGTGATCGCCCGGGCAAAGTATGGATTCTCCGGCGACGTCAGCCAGGCGGCCATGGGCACCCGGCGGTCCTCCGTCGAAGTGAGCGAGATCGGTTTCCCATCGAGGGGCGTGGGCGGTTGCGGAACGCCGCGCAGCGGTTGCACAAGATCCCCGGTGGTATCGGCGTAGATGACCCGCTCGTCCGTTTGGGCGCCATTCTTCTCACGCACGCGCGAGAAGAGATTGGCGAAGGCAAAATACTGGTCGTTCGTCCACTTCTCCATCGGGTGGTTGTGACACTTCGCGCAATTGACCGACATTCCGAGAAAGGCGACCGACACGGTCTCGGCCATCTTCGTCGGTTCATCGTGCAGCACAAAGAAATTGCCCGCGCCATTTTGCAAGGTGCTGCCGGTGGACGTCAGCAGATCGCGGACGAACTGGTCCCACGGAGTATCCAGTTCCACCTGCCGGCGAATCCACTGATAGTAACTCCACATCGGGACGATCGGCAGCTTGTCGCTGTTCACGAGCAGCAAATCGCTCCATTTGTAGGACCAGTAGTCGACGAACTCGGGGCGCGCGAGCAGGGCGTCGACAAGATGATCGCGTTTGTCGGGAGTGGTCTCGGCGAGGAAGGTGCGCGTCTCTTCGGGAGTGGGTAACACCCCGATCGTATCGAGGAAAGCGCGTCGGATGAACTCCGCGTCCGTGCAACGCCCGGAGGGCGGGAGATTGAGTTCGTGCAACTTCTCCACGACGCGTTCGTCGATGAAATTGCGCGGTTGGAACGCCGCGAAAGCCTCGGGCGCCGGCGTTTGGGTGTAGGGCACAGTGACGGTTCCAATCGCCAGTTTGCTCAGGTACCAGGCCGTCACGGTCCCCTCCCCGTTGCCCACGACCTTGACCACGCCGTCATCATTCACCGTCGCCACCGAACTGTTCCCAGCCGTGTACTTGGCCCAGCGGGTCACGTCTTCGCGATGCCCGTCGTTGAAAGTCGCGGTTACCTTGATCGGCAAGGTCTGGCCCTCCTTGGCGGTGGTATGCGGTGGGGTAATCTCGATCCCGGTGATTCGCGGGTCACTCTCCTTCGGCCCGGGTGCTCCCTCAGCAAGCCATTCTGAGAGAATCATGTATTCGGGCGAATCCATCTTGAAACGCTCGCCGCCCTTATGCGGGATCAACTTGGTCGGCTTGAGCAGGACCAGGCTGCGAGCGGCGTCGTCCAGATTGACCCGCCGGCCTTCGGCGGACTTGGTGATGGTCAGGTAATCCCCCTCGTCATCGTAACCACGCAACGAAAGCTTGAATCCTCCCTGCCCCGCCGCCGCTCCATGGCAGGCGCCTGCCGAACAGCCGAACCGGGCCAGGATGGGCTGGACCTGATTCCGAAACGAAACCTCGGCCGAGAAGAGCGAGCAAGTGGTGAGCGCCCAACATCCGACAACCAAAACCGCCTTCATCAAAACAGCTCCTTAATCGGGTCAAAACCGCGGTCGATGAGCGGATAAGGCCGGCCTTGAGGTCCGGGCAGTTCGGTCTCCAGATCGATGCCCAGCGAACGATAAATCGTGGCCACCACGTTCGCGGGAGCACAGGGCCGTTCCGCGGGATACGCCCCGATTTCGTCGCTCTTGCCGACGATCCGGCCGCCTTTGATCCCGCCGCCCGCAAAGCCCACGGTCCAGACACCCGGCCAGTGGTCGCGCCCGCCCGCCGGATTCACTTTCGGTGTCCGGCCAAATTCGGCGAGATTGCAAACCATCGTGTTCTCGAGCATGCCGCGCTCCGCGAGGTCTTCCAAAAGCGCGCTGTAGGCCTGGTCGTACATTGGCGCGACCAGATCGCGCATCCCTTCGATGCTGGTGAAAGGCTTCGAGCCGTGGATGTCCCAGGTGATCTCGTTAAAGACCGTGATGAAAGTATTGACCGTGACAAAGCGCACCCCGCGCTCCACGAGCCGCCGGGCGAGCAGGCAGCACTGGCCGAAGCGGTTCATGCCATAGCGTTCGCGCACGCTAGCCGGTTCCTTCTCCAGGGCGAAAGCCTCGCGGGCCGCCGTGCTGCTCATGAGCCGGTAGGCGTCGGTGAAGTTGGTGTCCATGAGCTTGGCCGACTCGCTGGCTTCGAAATTCTTGACGGCCCTATCGACCAGCTCGCGCAACTCCTTGCGGCGTTCGAGGCGCACTTCGCCGATTTCTTGCGGCGGAAGCAAGTCCGGCACCTTGAAATCCTTCGCCGAGGGATCGGCATTGAGGACGAATGGATCGTAGGTCTTGCCGAGGAAACCCGCGTCCTGACCGTGCGGCAGGTTACCGCCCGTCGGGCCCATCGGCTCCGGAAGAATGACATGCGCCGGCAGCACGCCCCGGCGTCCTTTCAAAAACTCGAGGGCGCAACCCGCATGGGGCGTATTCACCCCGCCGGTGAAAAGTCGGCCCGTCTGCATCATCTGATGCCCGGTATCGTGCACCGCCGCGGCCGAATGGTAGACACTGCGGACCAGGGAAAATTTGTCGGCCAGTTTGGCCATCTGGGGAAAGATCTCCGTGATCTGGATGTCCGGATTGTTCGTCTTGATCGTCTTGAACGGGCCACGAATTTCGCGGGCCGCATCCGGCTTCGGATCCCACGTGTCCATCTGGCTCGGCGCACCGAGATTGAAGATCATGATACACGCGCGCTCGTCCTTGGTGGTATCCACGGCCCCCATGGCGCGCAGGGAATTGAAGAGCGGCAGGGAAAGGCCGATGGCGCCCAAGGATCCCGCCTGCAGAAAGTCGCGGCGGGTGATGCCGTCACAATTAACAATGGAGCCTTTGCCGGTGAATTTGAACATGGCGTTTTTCGACGGATGGAGGGGGGCGAATGTAGCGGAATGATGCGACCCACCCGCCCACCGTGCAATATACGAAAGCGCGTAAGGTCCTCAACCCTTAGAGGGTGTACCGGAAGTTCTCAAGGTCTGGCGAGGCGCGCGATGAGCAGGAGGGAGGCGGCGACGAAGATGAAGGCTTCGCTGGAGTCGGTGCGGAACTCGTAGTCCTTGCTCAGGCGGCGGAAGTTATTCAACCAGCCAAAGGTGCGTTCGACGACCCAGCGTCGGGGCAAGACGTGGAAGCCTTTTTGCGCGTCGCTGCGGCGGACGATTTCCAGGCGCAGGGGGCGCTCGCCGAAGCGCTCGGCCATCCAGGAGGAAAGCTTGTCGCCCGCGTAACCTCCATCCGCCCAGATGAGTTCGAGTGCGGAGAGCGGTTCGTCGATTTGATCGAGCACCAGCGTGGCGCCATCCCGATCTTGCACGCTGGCGGCGTGGACGCGCACCTTCAAAATCAGGCCATCGGTATCCACCAGCAGATGGCGTTTGCGTCCCACGATCTTCTTGCCTGCATCATAGCCGCGCACTCCGCCCCGGCGAGTTGTGCGCACGCTCTGGCTATCCAGGATCGCGGCCGTCGGGGCTTTTTTTTTCCGCACTGCGCACGGGCCGCGGCGCGCAACGCCTCGTGGAGCTTTTCAAAGAGCCCGGCGGACCGCCACAGTGCGAAGTAATAATAAACGATGCGCCACGGTGGCAGATCGTGCGGGAGCAAGCGCCACGATCCACCCGTGCGCACCATGTAAAAGATGGCTCCCAAGACAGCCCTGCGGTCAAACCGGGGCGGTCGCCCGATTTTGGACGGTCCCCCCAAAATCTCCTCCACGATGGCCCACTCCAGGTCGTTGAGATCCGTTGGATAGCTCGGCAAAGATGGCATTGCGTTCATCCCAAGCTTCTCTCAAAACCGCTCCCAAAAGTACATTTATAATCTCCATAACTTGGACTTCCGGTACACCCTCTTAGGGCCTTCCATGGCTCGCGGGAACCTCTTGAGCGCGTGTAGGCAACTCGATGGCAGCCGTTCGTCGACATTCGGTAAGAATTCCGCAGCACCGCGATCAGCAAAAAGCTCCAGTGCTGCATAAATCGGAACAGCGTGATTCGTCTTGGCGTCAATCGCTTCAACGCGCCGTTTTCTCTTCGACAAAAAATTTGTGTATTTGAGGCCTGCGATGTCCGGTCATTTCGACGTGTCAAATGTACAAATTCCGCGTCCCGCACGTTCACGCCGCCTTGATGGGATTTCGCCCATCCAGGCTTTGTTCACATCTCGTGCCGCTCTGCATCAGCCCTCCCGCGACACTGCGACAGAGATTCACGAAGACGCTCTCGGGAAACGCGAGCGTGCGACTGGCATTGTGCAGGATACTCCAGCGCCGGCGGAGGCGGCGGCGGCCGAGTGACACGCAGGCCAGCGCTCCTTGTTCGATCTCGGTCGTCGCGATCCAACGCGGCAAAAGGCCGACGCCGAGGTTGAGGCGGACGAACTCTTTGATGGCCTCGTCGTTCCCGATTTCGATGAAGGGCTTGATCCGCACGCCGTCGTGCCGGAAGTAATTGTCGATCAGGCTGTGCGTCTCGCTGTTGCGTTCGGGGAGGATGAGTTTTTCCTTGGCGACATCCCGCTGGCTGCGCCGCTTCGTCCAGGGGTGCAAGGGATGCACGAGGAATTGCAATTCGTCCTCCGCGAGGGGGATGAAATTGATGCCGCCCTGTGGCGCGGGTTCCACAAAAAGCGCGAGATCGATCGCCTCTTCGCCGATGGCCTCGATCGCTTCCTGCGCCGTGCAGGGCCGGATTTGGATGGTGAAGGCAGGAAAGCTCTCGCGGAATTCCCGCAGTGCGAGGGGCAAAAGATACTGGCAGGCGGTGGTGGAGGCGGCCAGCCGCAAGCCACCACGGTGCCAGTCGATCCACGAGCGCAACTTCGAGCGCGCGCTGCCCATCCGCTCAAGAATGGCTTCGGCTTCCACGCGAAATTCGAGACCGGCGGGAGTGAGCGAGATTTTGCGAGAGTTACGTTCAAAAAGACGGCACCCGAGATCGCTCTCGAGCGCCTTGAGGCAATGGCTGATGCCGGAGGGTGTGAGCTCCAGCTCCTGGGCGGCGCGGCTCATGTTGAGATGCCGCGCGAGCGCGCAAAATACGCGCAGGTATTGGCTGTCGATAGTGGTCATGCGAAATGCATCGACCGGAGGCCTGGAGGGGAACGGCCCGGAAAGGGCATTCCCCGGGCAAAGCACGACTGTCTATGAATCCGATTCACAGTCGGCGCAAGTGGATTTCAACGCCATTTTTCGTGCCGCACGGGCACCACGATTGCTAACGGGTCGCCACGTGCGAAATGCCCGAGCTTCACATCTCTTGCCGAAAAACCGGCGCACTCCTTCGGGGTGCCAAAGTCGGCTCACCATCGGCTTCGTGCCGATCATCGACTGCGCCGTCCTGATCGCGGCGAGGGAACTCGGCCTCTTCGAAAAGCACGGGCTGGATGTAACGTTGAGTCGCGAGGTCGGGTGGGCCACGATTCGAGAAAAGCTGCTGCTCAATGAAGTCCATGCAGTCCATGCGCCGGCGAGCATGGGGTTCATGGTGCGTTGCGGGATCGGGATCGTCGCACGACCGTGCCTCACGGCGTTTGTGCTCAGCATGAACGGCAGCGCGATCACGCTTTCCCGTGAGCTTTGGGATCGAGGGGTGCGCGATGTCACGAGCTTGCGCGCGGTGATCGAGGCGGACCGTGGCCGCCGCACCTACAGCTTCGGGGCGGTGCTGGAATTTTCGACGCAAAACTACAATCTCCGCAGCTGGCTCCGGAGCGGGGGGATCGATCCGGACCGCGATGTGCGGATTCCGATCATTCCATCGCCGGTCATCCATCGCGGTTTGATCGATGGCCATCTCGATGGTTACTGCGTGGCCGAGCCATGGAATTCCATTGCGGTCGAATCGGGAACCGGCTGGATCGCCGCGACTTCCACGCAGATTGCACCCGCGCAACCGGAAAAGGTGCTGCTCGTGCTCGAGGAGTTTGCCGAGCAGTATCCCGGCGAGCATCTCGCGATGGTTGCGGCCCTGGCGGAGGCGAGCATCTATTGCGAACTGCCGGCCAATCGCCCGGCACTGGCCCGCATGCTGGCGCACTCGCGCTACCTGGATGTGCCCGTGTCCCTGCTGGCGAGATCATTGACGGGCCCGCTCGAAACCGGTCGTGGCAGCGTGGACGTCGACGACTTCATTCTCTTTCATCGCGGTGGCGCCAATGTGCCCGACCGGGCCAAAGGCCGGCAGGTCTTCAACGATGTGCGCGCCCATCCCGCCGCGCAGCAATGCCGGGCCCTCCGGCCCGACGTGATCGGTCGCGTCTTCCGCGAAGATCTTTACCACCAAGCGATCGAACTCACGGGCCCGCGAGAATCTACGCCGCCTGCCCTCCCCAGCCAGCGGACCAAGCCTGTCGCCAAGCCCTCCTCCCCGCTCCTCCCCCGCATCGCCCTCGCCGGCTGAAATCGCCTCTCAGTTACCACCAATCCATGAAACCACATAGCATCCACCAACCAACCCAACGCCGCAAAATCCTCGGCTTGATCCTTGCCGGGGCACTCGTTACTCATCCGATCCTCGCTGCAGACTATCCCACGGCCAAGGTCAATACTACCGGCCTCGCGGTCACCGATACCACGGTGACTGTCGGGCAGCTCCACTCCGCCACCGGCACGATGGCGATCAGCGAGACGGGCTCCATCGAGGCGGAACAGCTCGCCATCGACCAGATTAATGCGGCCGGCGGCGTCCTCGGGCGGCAAATCAAAGTCATCAAGGAAGACGGCGCCAGCGATTGGCCGACCTTCGCGGAAAAAGCGAAAAAACTCCTCGTCAACGACAAGGTGGCTTCCGTCATGGGCTGCTGGACCTCCGCTTCGCGCAAGGCCGTGCTCCCGATCTTCGAGAAGGAGAACGGCTTGCTCTACTACCCGACCTTCTACGAAGGTCTCGAACAATCGAAGAACGTCTTCTACGAGGGCCAGGAAGCGACTCAGCAAATCCTCGCCGGTCTCGACTGGATCGCGAAGGAAAAGAAAGCCAAGACCTTCTATCTTATTGGTTCGGACTATATCTGGCCCCGAACCTCGAACAAGATCGCCCGCAAGCACATCGAAAACGTGCTCAAGGGCACCGTGGTCGGAGAAGAGTATTACGCCCTCGGCCAGACGCAGTTCGGCTCGCTGATCAACAAGATCAAGCTCAAGAAGCCCGATGTGATCTACGCCATTATCGTCGGCGGATCGAACGTCTCCTTCTACAAACAGCTCAAAGCGGCCGGCATTACCGCCGATAAGCAGACCCTGCTGACCATCTCCGTCACGGAGGACGAAGCGCTCGGCATCGGCGGCGAAAACCTGGTCGGTTTCTACTCGGCGATGAAATACTTCCAGAGCTTGCAGAACCCGACCAACGAAACCTTTGTCAAGGCCTTCAAGGCGAAGTACGGCGAGAAGAGCGTCATCGGTGACGTTACCCAGGCTGCCTATGAAGGACCGTGGCTGTGGAAACTGGCTTGCGAAAAGGCCTGTAGCTTCGATGTGGACAAAGTCGTCGCCGCCTCGCCAGGCATCGAGTTGGATGCCCCAGAGGGCGGGGTCAAGATTCACCAGAACCACCATCTTTGGAGCAAGCTGCGGATCGGTCAATGGGGCGCCGATGGCCAGGCCAAGGTGCTCTATGAATCAGGGCTCATTGAGCCCAATCCCTTCCCGAAGGGCTACCAGTAATCCTTGTTTGGGGTTGTTCGTCACGGGTCCGATCCCCGTGGCTCCCCTTCCCGTTAGCCAGAAGCATTCAATTTCCGTTGTCTACCATGCCTATCATTCTCGCCGACTATTCGATCTCGGAGATAAAGTCCATTTTCATCATGCAAGGCTTTGCCGGGCTGAGCCTTTTCAGCGTCCTGCTCCTCATGGCGCTGGGCCTGGCGATTATCTTCGGCCAGATGGGGGTCGTCAATCTTGCGCACGGCGAGTTCATGGCTCTCGGAGCCTATATGGTCTATCTCTGCTCACAGATCACAAGCGATCACTTCCCGGCATTTCAGAAGTATTACTTCGTCGTCGCGATCGGCGTAGCCTTCGTCGTCGCGGCCATCTTCGGGGCCTTCGTGGAGTGGGCGATGATTCGCTTTCTCTATAAACGACCTCTGGACACTCTGCTCGCGACCTGGGGCCTGAGCCTCGTTATGCAGCAGGCTTTCCGGTCCATCTTCGGCGCACGGGAAGTGACTCCCACGCTGCCCGAATGGCTGATGGGTTCGTTCAAGCCCACGGACACCATCGACATCCCGATCAATGGCGTCTTCGTCATGATCCTCTCGCTCCTCCTGACGCTCGGCGTTTATCTTTTTATGTTCCGCTCACGCACGGGCCTCCACATGCGGGCCACTGTGCAAAATCGCATCATGAGCGGCGCGGTCGGCATCAATACCACCCTCGTGGATCGCTTCACCTTCGCCCTCGGCTGTGGCATCGCCGGTGTGGCGGGGGCGGCTTTCACGACCATCGGTTCCACCGGGCCGGACAGCGGCTCGCGCTATATTGTCGATACCTTCCTCGTCGTCGTCTTCGGCGGCGCGGGTAACATGCTCGGCACGATCCTCTCCAGTTTCGGCATCGCGCAGGCCCAATCGATCTCCGAGTTTTTCCTCGAGGGAACGATGGGAAAGGTCGCCACCCTCATGGGCATCGTCGTCATCCTCATGCTTCGTCCGCAAGGTCTCTTCCCGAGCAAAGTCCGCGTTTGATCCATTTGGTCGTTACCCAATGAAAAAAATCTATCAAAACGTTCTCGGTGGCCGTTCCGGCGCGGTGGGCATACTCATCCTCGCGATTCTTCTCATCGCCGTTCTGCCAATGGCGCTCGATATCTTCCGGCTGAACCTGATCGGCAAGTATCTGACCTATGCGTTCGTGGCTGTAGGCCTGGTCCTGCTTTGGGGAAACTCCGGCGTTCTGAGTCTCGGCCAGGGTATCTTCTTCGGACTGGGTGGGTATTGCATGGCTATGTTTCTCAAGCTCGAGGCATCGAGTGTGGAGAACACGAAAATCCAATCCACGCCGGGCATTCCCGACTTCATGGATTGGAACCAGCTCACTCATCTGCCCGCGCTTTGGGTTCCGTTCAGACACCTGCCGTTTGCCCTCCTGGCGGTGGTGCTGGTTCCGACGCTCCTCGCCCTCATCGTCGGCGCGGCCATGTTCAAGCGGCGGGTCGGCGGCGTTTATTTCGCGGTCATCACGCAAGCTTTCGCGCTGATCCTCTCACTCGGGATCGACGGCAACCAGGGCCTGACTGGCGGCCGTAACGGCATCACCGATCTGCGCACCCTGCTCGGCTGGGATATCCGGACGAAATCGGCGCAGTATATCCTCTATTTCACCTGCGTGGTTCTGCTCATCGGCGCCATTCTTCTCTCGCGCTTTGTTCTCTCCACGCGCATGGGGCGACTGCTCCTCGCGATGAAGGACAAGGAGGACCGGGTGCGCTTTTCCGGTTACGACGTCGCCAGCTTCAAGGTCTTCGTCTTTTGCCTGGCGGCGGCGATCAGCGCCGTCGGCGGAGCGATGTTTGTGCTCCAAGTCGGTTTCATCTCGCCTTCGCTCGTCGGCATCGTGCCTTCAATCGAGATGGTGATTTTCGCCGCCGTGGGCGGCAAGCAATCGCTGCTCGGGGCAGTCTACGGCACGTTGCTCGTCAACACCGGCAAGAGCCTCTTTTCAGAGTCTTTCCCGCAACTCTGGCCCTTTCTCATGGGTGGCCTGTTCATCGCGGTGGTCATGCTTTTCCCGAACGGACTCGCGGGCATCTGGGACATCGTCCAGGCCCGTTTCAAAAAGCGAAGTCCCCTTCCACTAATGCCACTGAGCACGACGGTGAGTACCTTGCCGGTAGTGGAATTGGAGACGGGAGGCACTGATGAGTAACGTCACCAGTTTCCTTCTCGCGATCGAGGATCTCACGGTCTCCTTCGACGGCTTCAAAGCCGTCGATGGCCTGACTCTTTACGTCGACCGCAACGAACTGCGCGTCATCATCGGCCCAAACGGGGCCGGCAAGACCACGGTGCTGGATCTCATCTGCGGCAAGACGCGCGCCACTGGCGGAAGCGTTAAATTCAAGAACCGCGAGTTACTCGGCATGGCCGAACACAAGATCGTCCATTCTGGCGTCGGTCGAAAATTCCAGACACCTTCGATCTACGAAAACCTCACGGTCTTTGAGAATCTCGAACTCTCGTATCCGGCCGGCCAGACGGTCTTCGGCACGCTCGCCTTCCGACGCACGCCGGAAGTGATCGCACGCATCGAGCAAATCGCTGAGTCGGTCTACCTCAAGGATCTTCTCGATATCGAAGGAGCCTTTCTCAGCCACGGCCAGAAACAGTGGCTCGAAATCGGCATGTTACTCATGCAGGACCCGGAGTTGTTGATGCTCGATGAGCCCGTCGCGGGCATGAGCCCGGCTGAACGTGAGCAGACGGCGGCTTTGCTCCAGCGTATCTGCGACAATCGTTCGATTCTCATCATCGAGCACGATATGGAATTTGTCTCGCGGATTGCCCATAAGGTCACCGTCCTGCACCTCGGCAAGATCCTCGCGGAAGGCAGTATGACGGAGATTCAAAACAATCCCCGCGTTCAGGACGTCTATCTCGGCCATTAACCCACGCTCACGCTCATGCTCGAAGTTAAAGATCTCAACGTCGGATACGGACTTAGCCAGGTAATTCACGAAGCCACCTTCGGCGCGGCCAAGGCCGAGATCCTCGCCATCATGGGCCGCAATGGCATGGGGAAGACGACACTCCTGAAATCGCTTCTCGGTATCATCGGTTCGAATTCCGGCTCGGTCAAAGTGGATGGCGTGGAAATGGCGGGACTGCCCTCCCACAAGCGTGTGCGCGCCGGCATGGCCTTCGTGCCGCAGGGGCGCATGATTTTTGGGACGCTGTCGGTTTTCGAAAATCTGATCTCGGGCGCGCCCGGGGAAGTGCCGAAATCCACCTTCGAGGAAATCTACGCGCTCTTCCCCGTGCTCTTCGAGATGCGGAAGCGCAAAGGCGGCAACCTCTCCGGCGGCCAGCAGCAGCAACTCGCCATCGCCCGGGCATTGATCACGAATCCGAAGGTCCTCGTGCTCGATGAACCGACCGAAGGGATCCAGCCTTCGATCATCAAGGACATCGCCAAGGCGCTCCGGGAAATCCGCAAGATGCGGGACCTGACCATTCTCGTGAGTGAGCAGGTCGTGAGTTTCATGATGGATGTCTGCGATCGCGTGCTGGTCATCGATCGCGGCCGGTTCATCCACGAGGCCAATCGCGACAATCTCAATGCGGACAAGGTGAAACGTCTCCTCGCCGTTTGATCCCACGTCACTCCACCAACAATCATCCACCACCCACCACCAGCCCATGCCTAAACCACTGATCAAAGTCGACCTCAATGCCACACCCGAAAGCCACGATACCATCCACAATCGCTGGCACCCGGACATCCCGATCGTAGCCTGGGTCAAGCCTGGCGATGAATTTCGCGTCGAGTGTATCGATTGGACGGGCGGACAGATCAAAAACGACGACACCGCCAATGACGTTCAGGACGTCAACTTAACCAAGGTGCACTACCTGAGTGGCCCGATCGGCGTGGAAGGCGCCGAGCCCGGCGACTTGCTGGTCGTCGATATCCTCGATATCGGCTCGCTGGCGGACAGCGAGTGGGGCTTCACCGGTATCTTCGCCAAGACCAACGGCGGCGGCTTCCTCGTGGACCATTATCCGGATGCGCGCAAAGCGATCTGGGATTTTCATGGCGTCTACACTTCTTCGCGCCATATCCCCAATGTCGAGTTCGCTGGTATCATGCACCCCGGTTTGATCGGGTGTCTGCCCTCCAAGGAACTGCTCGATACCTGGAACAAGCGTGAGAAGGAACTTTTCGACACGGAACCCGACCGCGTACCACCGCTCGCCGCGCTGCCCTTCCCCGAAACAGCGCACATGGGCCGCATGGAGCCCGCTGCCGCCAAGGAAGCGGCGAAGGAAGCCGCGCGTACCGTTCCCCCGCGCGAGCACGGCGGCAACTGCGACATCAAGAACCTCACCCGCGGCTCGAAGGTGTATTTCCCGGTCTACGTGAAAGGTGGCGGTCTCTCCATGGGTGACATCCACTTTTCCCAAGGCGACGGCGAAATCACCTTTTGCGGCGCCATCGAAATGGCCGGCTTCCTCGATCTGCGGGTGAGCTTGATCAAAGGCGGCGTGGCCAAATATGGGATCGTTAATCCTATCTTCCAACCGAGTCCGGTTGAGCCGCTCTACCGGCAGCACTTGATTTTCGAGGGCATCTCCGTCGACGAAGCCGGCAAGCAGTACTACCTCGACCCGCACGTTGCGTATCGCCGCGCCTGCCTCAACGCGATCGAGTACATGAAGAAATTCGGCTACACTGGTGAACAGGCCTACGCCATTCTCGGCACTGCGCCCGTGGAAGGGCGCATCTCCGGCATCGTCGATATTCCCAATGCCTGCGCCACGCTCTGGCTGCCGAC
>Ga0206804_10188_pt1 | contig 17602 bp, 18 predicted proteins | sample Alteio_BWOrgCont_62_FD_152888 | JGI IMG/M metagenome (GOLD analysis project Ga0206804, IMG submission 152888) | Enriched cells from forest soil in Barre Woods Harvard Forest LTER site, Petersham, Massachusetts, United States -... | ecosystem: Environmental > Terrestrial > Soil > Temperate forest >... | reverse complement strand
AGGCAAAAACTCGCGCACCGAGTCCACGCTGCGAGGTTCAAAAATCACGTTGCCGGTCGTTTGATCAAACGAGGCCTTGTAGGCCGCGTCCCAGAAGGAATGGAGATTGAGTGGGCCGCTGGGTTCGCTGGCGTTGACGACGAACTCGTCGTTGCCGCCCTTGTCATTGCGCAGTTCGCCGTGCGAAAAAAAATATTTCGTCGCGCAGTGGAGCGGCTGATGGATGTCGCCGACGAGGTGCATGACCATGGCGCAGGCGGTGGCTTTGTCCTTGATGTAGGGATCGGTGCCGCCTTTAAGGACGACGACGGCGCGCTTGAGGGCCTGGACGACGTTGCCGTGCTCGTCGTTGTCGTCGCCCGGCTCGAAGGACGGCATGGGGTCGCGCGGATCGATGGGGATATCGATATAATGCCAGCTCTTGAACATGCCATAGTCGGGCACGGCCTGGTCTCTTTTGATGTCGTCCATCCAGCAAGCGATTGTGATGAGATTGTAGCTCTCGCCTGAATGCGGGAGTTGCGCGGCGAGGCGCTGGAGCTCGGCCTTGGCGGCGGGATTGAGGTGCCGGGCGACGACGTCCGCGACGAGGAGGTGTCCGCCGTTGTCCCAAGCCTGCGCCGTGCAGGGAAAGGCCGACGTGAAGAGCAGAGCCATGACCCATCGGCGGAATATCTCCATGCTCCAGATATGCCTGAGTGCTCCGAAAATGAAAGAGCGGCGGAACGGCCCCGTATTGAGCGACTCGAATCCGGTTCGGTTATCGTCGGGAAAAGCGAGCAGGTCCTTCGACTGCGCTCGGGTCAAATCGCTTGGGAAAACAAAGTCTCTCGCCTCGCTCCGCTCAGGATGACGGATTGGAAAGAGAGGCTTGCGCTTCGCGAAACGCTTCTCGATTGGGGGCTTTACTGCTAAGAATCGTCGCGTGGCATATTTTATCAGCAGTCCGAGGGTCGGGCGTTCGCAGGGCGCGAGCATTTTTTGGGGGCTTATCTCCGTCTGTTTCGCGGCGGGGGCCTGTTATTACTATTGGGCGAATTACAAGAACGAGACGAACGCGAACAAGATGCGCGACCAGGTGCTTTTGTTGTCGGAGGAGACGGAAACGTTGAAATCGCAGAAGGAGCATCTTCAGGCGAGCAAGACCGAGGCGGAGAGCCAACTGAAGACGCGGGAGGACCTGGTGCAGCAAAAGGAGACGGAGCTGGCGGCGGAAGAAACGCGGCTGGAAGGCGTGGGACGGCAATCGCAGGCGCAGTCGCAGCAAAGCATGGCGCAGGTGACGATGGTGAAGAAATTCAACGAGGCAATCGGCAAGCTGGACAAGGCTCTCGGCACGGATGTGGTGAATCGCGGCGGAAGGCCGGTGCTGCGGATTCCGAATGCGGACCTTTTCGCGCCCGGCGACACAGCGTTGAAGCCGGAGGGGAAGGCGTTGCTGACGCAGCTCGCGCAGGCCGTCGGCGGGCAGATGGATACTTTTGAATTGCGCGTGGTGAGTTATACAGACACCGACGCGGAGGGAGCGCCGGGCAGCGGACAAAAGAAGGATGCCGATCCCTCCAAATCGACGCCGAGCTGGGACCTGACGGCGGCGCGGGCCTCGACGCTGGCGCGATTTTATCGCGACCAGACGCAGTTGCCGTTTCGCAATGTGATCGTGTCGGGCCGGGGCGATTCGGAGCCGGTGGTGGGCAATTCCGAAGCGGACCGCACGCGCAATCGCCGCATCGAGATGACGGTGAGTCCCCTGCCTGTTCCGTTCCGCGCGCCGGATCCGGACAAGCCGAAGCCGGTTGCGACTCCGACAACATCGACCGATGCGGATGCAACCCCGACGGTCAATCCCGCGCCGGCGACGAAGCCCAAGCCGAAGGACAAGAACTCGCCGCGCTGATCGGAACGGCTTTTATTATGGATGCGCCCGAATCATCGGAACCGAATGCGGAAAGGGAGACGGCGTACCCCACGTCGCGGCAGCAGCGCATTTTGTGGACGGCGCTGACCACGGTCGCGGTGACGTCGATCCTCGGGGTGTCGGCCCTGGTTTTTTACGGGTTCATTTCGTTGCTAAGCTGGTCGTATCCGATCCTGCTGCCGATCGGCCTGGCGGTGATTGTCGCGCTGGTGCTGGAACCGGTGGTCACGTTTGCGCAACATCGCGGCCTGACACGCGAAACGGCGACGCTGACGGTGTGCATTCTCTCCGTCATTGGATTTGGTCTGTTCTGGTTTTTCCTTTCGCAGCCGCTGGTGGACCAGGGAGGGCAGTTCTTCAGAAATTTGCCGGGCTGGATCAATGCGGGCGTGGATCAATTGGAAACGAGCATGAACGAACCGGCGGAAAAGGGGCTGCTCGACCTTCATTCCACACCGGCCGCGACGGCGCCGCTGGTGCCGACGAACAGCCTGGCCATTGTTGAACCGCCGCCCACGCAAACGCTGGCGCTGCCGGTGGCCGCGCCGGAATCGAGCACGATGTCGAGGGGGCCGTCGGCCTTTCAAACGTGGTTGAAATCAAGTCTTCCCGCGATCCAGGATACGATTCAAAAGAACCTGACGAACTTGGTCTATTCGGCGGTCGGGCCGGTGGGGCAGGCCTTCGGTTTCCTGCTCGGCTTTGGGTTCGTACCGATCTACGTCTATTACTTTCTGAGCGACCAGGAAAACATCACGAAGCATTGGCACGAGTTCGTGCCGCTGCGACGCTCGCGGTTGCGAGACGAGGTGGTGTCGGTGCTGGCCGAGATCAACAAGTCGCTGGTGAGCTATTTTCGCGGGCAGATCATCGTGGCGGGCTGCAACGGCGTGCTGACGTGGATCGGGCTGTGGATCATCGGGGTGCCTTATAGCCTGGTGCTGGGGATCATGACGGGCGCGCTGAGCATTGTGCCGTTTTTGGGGATCATCAGCAGCATCATCCCAGCACTGCTGCTGGGGTTCCTGTCGGCGAAGGATGACCCGACGTGGCAGTGGCTGCGGCCGGTGCTGGTGCTGGTGGTTTTTGCGGCGGTGCAGATGACGGAGTCGATGTTCATCACGCCGCGCGTGCAGAGTCACAGCACGGGGCTGCATCCGCTGGCGATTATTCTCGGGATTCTGTTTTGGAGCATGCTGCTGCCGGGATTACTGGGGCCGATCGTGGCGGTGCCGCTAACGTGCGCGGCGGTGGTGCTGCTGCGGCGGTATGTGTGGCAGATTCGGTCGGTGGGGTGATCTGATTTTTGACGGAATTAACGGGATTCTTGCCAAATTTACGGGATTTTTTAGGGGGATAGCGGGCCGTCGGGGGTTAATTGCTGATACTTTTTCCCGGCGGGATTGAAAGTCGAGGGGATGAAATTGCGTACAGTACCGTCGGGAAACACATCGTCATTGTGACAAGCGAAGTTGGGTCTTGGAAAGAATCCTCTTTGCATGTAGGTACACAGCCCGTTCAGATAGGCAACCGCGATGCACGGATTTCGATCTTTCATGTCTGGGAAAAGAGGGACGGCATTGGCGCCCGGAGCATAAGTAATCCTATACCCCGTCAAAAATACCACGGGCAGATCACTTGAAGAACTCGCATCTATCGGAATGGTTACATCAAAACCGACGTTCTCGGGTTTGAGTTTCTGCGCAGGATCCGTCAAAGCCACTTTGCCCGATCGAGGGTAACCGCCAACAAAGATTGAAGGATCGAAGACATAGCCTTCATCAAAAAGTTTCTGAAATATCTCAGTTGAGCTTTTTCCAGTTGGATACCGGCCATTATGATCAATTGCATATTGGTGCAGGCAGGAAGCTATTGCTCGCGTGTACTCCATAGTTGCGCATGCTTTTGCATGTCGTATTGATCCTGTCGGCGGAACGAGACTGACGTACAACCAGCCCGTGATAAGAAATATCGCAATCGCAACAAGGCCCATAGTAAGACATCCATATCTCTTTGGGCGTTTAACCGGCTTCGCGGCGGGAAGTTCGGCGGGCGCGGCCATGATTTGTTTATGGTAGGAACGATGGAGCCGTTGGCCATGCAATTTCTGTGGCGACGTTTCAAGCGGCCCTAGGGGGCGCGGGGCATTGGGGGGCGGTTTACCCGGCACTGAAGTGCCGGGCTACTTTCAAATGTCCCTCTGGGACATGGGAGGCAGGCAGCGAAGCTGCGCGGACAAGTGCGTTCCCAAGCTCCTGCGGAGGGCGGTAAATTTGGGGACGAGGAGACGGCTGCCACTGACCGGCGCAAGGGCCTGCGCCGGCTACCTTCTGCACCGCCGCCCGGCGTGCGGCGGCTACCGGGGGACATCCACGCCCTTACGGGCGCGGCTACGGAAAAAAGCGAGGGGCGCCCCGGTTTCCCGAAGCGCCCCTCTTTGTTGCGGGCGTAAGCCGAATTCTGTTCCGCGGCGCTTGCTAAAGGCGCCACGGCGATGGTCATTCATCTCACGGCGGATTTCTCCCGCCGCGCGGCGTCTTGCGACGCGCATGCGACCGATACCCGAGACGGGTCCCGGAGTTGCCTCCGCGACCGGGCAGGCGACCCGGCGTCTCTGTTTGGCCTTGCACCGCATGGGGTTTATCGTGCCCCGGAGGTTGCCCCCCGGGCGGTGGGCTTTTACCCCGCCTTTTCACCCTTACCGCAACGCCCGGACGAGCGCATCGCGGCGGTCTGTTCTCTGTGACACTTTCCATCGGTCGGAGCTTTCGCCCCGGCCCTCCGCGGACTTTTCCGCGGCATGCTGCCTTGTGGTGTTCGGACTTTCCTCTCCCGCCGAGGCGGGAGCGACCATCTACCCGGGGGGAAGGTAGCCGATTTTTGGCGGGAGCCCAAGTTGAAAAAGCAGGGGAATTTGACAGGAGGAACGTGAGGAACTTGAAGGGAAGGCAGGGGAAATTTTGACAGGAGTAAAGAACCCCGGAGCAAGCTCCGAGGCATTGACTGACTAGCAGAAGCCGAGTTCCAACTGATCTTTGTGAAGTTGGTGGTAGGCGGGCTTACCTCCTTGGTTGTGCACGTAGGCGGCGATGACTTTTTCGCTCATGACCACTCGCCGATATTTCGCCGCACACACCACGTGGTACATCAGCACAGATACATTATGTCGTTTATGAATGTATTGGCTTTCCATCCCCCTACTCTAGCCGTCCCAAAGCCGAAGCAAGCTTCGGGGAATTAGACCCAACGAGATTAACAAGATTTACAGGATTGGGGAAAGAGATTGGCCGCAAAAGAACACAAAGGGCTCAAAAGGGGAAGGTTTCACACGGAGTTCACTGAGGCACGGAGAGGGAAGGCAGGGAGGCAGGGGAAATTTTGACGGGATTTACAAGATTGAGGGTATTGGATGACCGTAGATTGACCGGTGCGGGTTTGGGGGTAATCTGGAGGGCGTGCTTATACGTTTTTGGATATTTCTTGTGATGATGGTGATGGCGGCGCCGGTTCGCGCGCAGAATCAACCGGTGCATATGCGGCCGGAATTTCCGCTGATTTTTCCGCTGACAACGACGGGCAAGGACGGCCGGGATGTGACGGTGAAATATCCGGTGATGATCAATCCGGCGACGGTGTTGAAGCCGGGGATGGTGTTGCGGACGATTTACGTGCTGAGCACGTACTCGGAGGGGTCGTCGGACCTGGCGCTGGCGCATCACGGGACGATGGAGGAGTCGTATGCGCGGAATGCCTTTGGCGCAAACGGCAGCGAGGAGCAAAAATTGCCGCCGGAGGTGGCGCACGAGCTCGAGGGGTATCGGCGGACGGTGTGGGAGGTGCCGAATAATTTCGTGCTGGCGATGGCGCAGTATCCGACCGACGCGATGCATTTGATTTATTCGCCAACCGGGAAGAGCCAGGACCTGCACGACGAGCGGTTCGGCTTTTTCGACGGGTTGTTTGTCGGGCTGCCGGTGGGGAAGGTGACGGTGATCGCGGTGGAAAAGGAGAGCAAGGGCGACAAGGCGGGGATCAAGGCGGGCGACGAGATTGTTGCGGTCGGCGGGATGTCCACGCAAAACGACCTGGCGACTTTTGCGTCGGCCTATTCGAGCGCGAAGAAGGTGGCGACGGAAAACGAAGCGTCGAGTTATGCGATGACGATCCGGCCCGAGGGCAAAGGGGAGGCGCAGACGGCGAATATCCCGCTGCCGCCGAAAATCACGGGGAACCTGATGAGTGGGTTCCTGGACGAGGACAAGCCGGTGAAGAAGGACGCGCCCGCGAAGCCGGCGGGGCCGTAGGAGTTTTTGCGTAGTCGCGCGTTGCCGTGATCCCTTCGGGATCAGGCCGCCTTAACACGATTTCCGGTGGTGTCGTCCCGCTGGAGCGGGACTCAACCACCGGCTATTTTGCTGGCGAGCCTCCGGCTTGAAGATGAGAAAGGGGATTTTTGCTAGGGCTCGATGACGAAGCAGACACCGGAGTTGATGGCGTTGGCTTCGCGGAGGGTCATCCAGCGGATGGCGTAAAACTGGGACCATGAGTCGGAGATGGCGATTTCGCCGGTCTTGGCATTATAGCCGATGATCATGCGCTGATGACCGCCGGCGATGTCGGTATTGGTGATTTCGTCGGGGATTTCCTTTTTGTCGCGGGCCTCAAGCTCGGTGGCCCAGGCGGTCCAATCGGTGATGTCGTTTCGCTCCCGCTTTCTTTTCGAGATGGCCCTTTCAAACGGGACGTGAATCATGCAGCTCCACATGAGGGGGAGTCCCCGGTCGATATTCTTGGAAATCATTTTCATGTCGAGATCGCCAGGGATGACGTCGATGCGCCGATGGTAGAGGGTGACGAGGCTGTCCACGCTTTGAATCATGGCCTCAAGGTTGGTGCCGCCGTCGCTGGTGGTGCCGGCGGCCATGGCGAGCACGTACATGTCGGCGGGGATGCCGAGGAAGCGCAGGTAACGTTCCCACGTGGCGGGGACGCAATAGCCCTTGGGTCCCTGATCGACCATGGGGATTTCGCCGACGCCGACATCGCCGGAATCGGAGGTCTTTACTCGCTTCAGGAGCTCGGCCCGGAGTTCGTCGCGGTCGATGACGTCGCCCTTGCCGTAGTTGTCGGCAAAGGCGACGGGGACAATGCGGAGCGTGACGTAGGTGTCGCGGGGAGTGGCGAGCAGAAAGGCGTGGCCCTGCCAGTCCCAGCGCAGGACGCGTTCGCGGGTTTCCGAGCCGCCGCCGAAACTCATGTGCGCGGGATCGCCGAAGAGCTTGGTGAGGGCGTCGGTGATGGTTTGCGCATCCTGCTTGAGGGCTTTCTCGAAGGCGAGGTGGACGTCGTGGTCGGCGCGCGAGACATCGTCCTCTTTCAAGCGGCTGAGTTTTTCAAAATCGTCGGAGGGCTTGATGGTGTGCGGGGCATTGTTGGTGGCTGGATTTTCATCCGCGTTGGTGGAAGGCGCAGGCGTGGGTTCGTTGGTCGGCTTGAGTTCCGTGGCGCGTTTCAGGATTTTTTGCGTGAACGCGTAATCGCCTTCATTCACGAAGACGATGGAAATTTCCGTTGGCTGACCTTTGGTCGCGTAGAGAACGCAGGAGTAGGCCTGCGCGCCGAGGATGTTAACCGGGCTGGTTTCCTTCGGATAGAGGCGGTAGCTGGATTGCGAGGAGGTCCGGCTTTCCTCCGGCCAGCCGAGGCGCTTCGCGACGGAAGCATCGTCCTCCGCCCAGAGCGACGGGTCTTTGAACATGGCGATGCCGAAATACTTGTTTACCTTGTCCACGTTGAGCGGCGTGTCGTCCACGGGCGCATTGAAGTTGGGCAGGGTGTCGTCGAGGGCGAGAGCACGATGGGACATGCCGATACCGACGAAAAGAATCGGCAGGGCGAGAAGAAACCTGAGACGAGATGCCGACATGAGAATTTTAATTTAAGCCTTAATTCGCGCGCGCCAAGGCGGAAGGCGGGATGATGGCCGAGATGTAAGTTCGCCTTGTCGAAAGGGCGGTTCAGCCTTTCAATAGCCGTTCTTCATGGCTTCATCTTCGATACTTCAGGACCTGCAATGGCGTGGATTAATTGCCGACATGGCGAACCGCGACGAATTGGAACGGCTCCTTGCGCCGGGCGCGAAGCCGGTGACGCTTTACGTGGGGTTCGATCCGACCTCCGACAGCCTGCAACTCGGTAATTTGATCGGCCTGGTGATGCTGCGGCGATTCCAGCAGGCGGGGCATCATCCGATTGTGCTGGCGGGTGGCGCGACGGGGATGATTGGCGACCCGGGCGGCAAATCGGCCGAGCGGAACCTCCTCTCGCGCGAGGCGATCGAGGCGAATATCGCGGGCGTGCAGAGTCAACTGACGCAGTTGCTCGATTTCGAGACGAAAACGAATCCGGCGCGGCTGGTGAACAACGCAGACTGGATGCAGCCGATGGGCGTGCTCGATTTCCTGCGCGAGGTCGGCAAGCATTTCACGATTAATGCGATGGTCGCGAAAGACAGCGTGCGCTCACGGATGGAGAGCGACTCGGGCATTAGCTACACGGAATTCAGCTACTCGCTGCTGCAAGCTTACGATTTTCTGCATCTCTACGAAAAACTCGGCTGCCAGTTGCAGGGTGGCGGCGCGGACCAGTGGGGTAACATCGTCGCGGGCACCGACCTGATCCGGCGCAAGCTGGGCGCGACCGCCTGCGGGCTGACGTGGCCGCTTTTGCTCAAGCCCGACGGGACGAAATTCGGCAAGACGGAGAGCGGGACGATCTGGCTTTCGCGCGAAAAGACGAGCGTCTATCGGTTTTACCAGTTTTTCATCCAGGTCGAAGACGCGCAGGTGATCGAACTACTGAAGGTCTTCACGTTCCTGCCGATGGAGGACATCGACGCGCTGGCGGCGCAGCACCAGGCGACGCCGGAACGCCGCGACGCGCACAAGAAGCTGGCGCTGGAATTGACGCGGCTGGTGCATGGCGAAACGGCCACAGCGGACGCAGTGCGCGCGAGCGAGATTCTTTTTGGCGGATCGCTGGAGGGGATCACAGAGGCGCAATTCGACGAGGTGATCGCGGAGGTGCCGAACACGACGCAGGCGCGTTCGCTGCTAGGGCAGCCGGGCGGGGCGTTGATCGAGATTCTGATCGCGGCGGGGCTGAGTCCCTCGAAGGGGCAGGCGCGGAAAGACATCGAGGCGGGCGGGATCAACGTGAATAATGTGCGCATGACCGACACGAAGCTGGTGCTTGGGGCGGAACACTTGCTCTTCGGGAAGTTCATTCTCCTGCGCAAGGGGAAGCGGAATTACGCGCTGGTGCGATTTGAATAATTGCAAACCGGTTCCTGTCCGGGACTGCCTCGGCTATTTGCCAGATCTCTGCCTCTCCATGGCCTGGACTTTGGCCAGATTGTTTTGGGCGGCGGGGTAATCAGGCTGCAATCGTAGGGCTTCTTGGAATTCGGAAATCGCTTGGTTAAGCAGTCCTTTTTGGAAAAAAGCAATGCCGAGGTTATAGTGGGCCTGGGCATAGTTGGGATTAATTTCAACGGCATTTTGAAACTCGGCTATAGCCTCGTTCACCAGCCCTTTTTGATAGAGCGCGGCGCCGAGATTGGCGTGAGCTTGCGAGTCGATGGGGTTTATTATGATGGCTTGCTGGTAGTGGGTAATGGCCTCGTTCAATCGTCCTTTCCGAAAGAAAGCATTGCCGAGATTGTAGTTGAAATCACCATCGTTCGGGTAGATTTCCAGCGCCTTTTGAAAATCAGCCAGGGCCTGATCCACCTGCCCCTTTTGCAAAAGGGCATTGCCGAGGTTGGTGTAAGCCGAGGCATTGTCCGGCTTTATTTCCAATGCCTTTTGGTAATGAAGGATGGCATCATCCACCTGACCTTTTTGGGCAAGAGCGTAGCCCAAATTATTCTCGCCAGCCCAGCAATTGGGATTTTTGGCCAGGTTATCTGTCCAGAGAGTCTCGTCACTTTCAAAGGCCCGAGCCCGTTGCCAACTTAGCGTCCCAAGAATTAGTAACATGCCTGCGCCAAGCATCGATTGCAGCCAAGGCTTGCCCGGAAAGATAGAATCAGCCAACCGGACGAATCCCGCTCCCACAAGAGCCAACAATCCCATTCCGGCCAGGTATTGCAGATGATCTTCCACAAAGGAATAGACCCAGAAGGATTGGTCAACCAAGCCGAGGAACGGAAACAACACCACCAGAAAATAGGCCAGCGCAAAAAAGTAAGGCTGAGCCCATGTCTTGCGCTTAATCCAAAAGATAAGCAGGACGACGATCGCGGCGAGCAAGGGGAGATAGGAGAGAAGCTGACTTGCATCGATCTGCCAGCGCGGATAAATCGCCATCAACGGATGCGGCCAAATCAGTTTGCCAATATAAAACCAGATGACATCGCCTGCCATGGCGATACGTTCCGGCCAGCTCCGAGCCGGTTCCGCGCCGACCATGGCCGGTTCAACTGTCCCCAGCCACAAGATAATGGCGCCGGCCACGGTCGACATGACAAAGATCGGGGCCAATCGGATCAGGTTGCGCCATTGCCACCGGCCCTCCGCCCACCAGGCGCACAACCCAAGAACAACCGGAAGCACCACGGTGGAAAACTTGGCGGCGATCGCGAGAGCGGCGAAGAACAAGGTCAACGCATAGTTCCAATCACGACCGGTCCGTTCGTCACTCTTTTTGGTGTTGAGGAACTTCATGAAGAAAAGGATCGTGAGCAGATAAAACAGGCACGACAAAGTGTTCTTCATCTCACTGATCCACGCCACCGACTCGACTTGAAGCGGATGCAAAGCCCAAAGCGCGGCCCCCAGCCACGCGCCCGGAACCCGCAGGCTGCTCAAAACCTGCCAGAGCAAGAGCGCACACGCCGCGTGAAGGAAGACATTCACCAGATGATAAGGAAGTGGATTCAACCCCCAAAATGCGTGTTCCACCCGGAACATGGTCAGCGTGAGGGGGGAAACCGATGCCGCATCGGTGGTCCAGATTTCTTTCAATCCGAGCGGCCCAACGATGACGGGGTTTGCCGCAACAAACATATTATCATCAAAAACGTATCCGGCCCACCAGACCGGGGTATAGGTCAGGATGACCGCGAGGAGCAGGAGCAGAGCCCAGAGCCAATCGCGGCTTAACCGAGAGGGCTGTTGCGGCGAATTGAATTGTGCGGCCATGGGGCTCGGTGAAGACAATGGCCCTCTTTGGGGCTGGACTGAAGAAGATTTTGGACTGCAATTGCGTCAACGCGGATTTGCGATTACGGCTTGAGTTCGAGTTGGAGATAGACGACGTCGAGCCACCTGGAGAATTTGAAGCCGACTCCCTTGAGGTGGCCTACTTTCACGAATCCGAAATTTTCGTGGATTTTGATACTACCGGTTTGCTCGGAGGAAACGCCGACGATGATCGTGCGGTGTCCGAGGGCCTTGGCGCGGTTGATGAGTTCGCACAGCAACAGGCTGCTGATGCCGCGCTGGCGCCATTCGGGATGGAGATAAATGGAATTTTCCACGGTGAAGCGGAAGGCGCTGCGCCGGTGATAGGGGGAAAGGGAGGCCCAGCCTACGACCTGTCCGCGGCTTCGGCGACGATGACGGGGTGCTGCGGGCCGTGGTCCTTGAACCATTTTCCGCGATCCTCGATCAGGTCGGGGATTTCCTGATAGGTGCAGGTGTCGTGGAGGACGTAATAATTGTAGATGTCGGCAATGGCGGTGCAGTCGGCTCCGACGGCAGATCGAACGGTAGCGTTGGCCTCCATGCGACAAGTGTAGTGGCGGGTGGCTCTTTGCGGCAATGTTAGCGGTGACCTCCTGTGCGCTTCGCGCACCCGGACAACAAGTTGTCCGGGCCACCAGTTAAGAGTTGACCCTGCGGGTGCGGGTGACATAGACAAAGACGTGCGCAAACTCCCTGTTTTCCTCTCGTTGGCCGTGGCTTTGGTTATCGGCGTGGTGCTGACCGGTTGCCAGAAGGCGGACGGGCCGCAACCTGCCGGGACGATCAAGATCGGGTTGGCGGGAGCGCAGACGGGATCGGACGGCGAAATCGGGTTGAGCATGCTGAACGGATCGAAGGTGGCGATCGACGAATGGAACGCGAAGGGCGGCGTACTGGGGAAGAAGATCGAGACGGTGGCGCAGGACGACGAGGCTTCCGGACAGAAGGCGGTGACGGTCGCGCAGACGCTGGTCGATGCGGGCATTATCGCGGTGATCGGCCATTTCAACAGCGGCTGCACCATTCCGGCCTCGCGGGTCTATAATGACGCAAAGATCATCGAAATTTCCCCCGGCTCGACCAATCCCCAATATACCGAGCAGGGTTTTCCGTATGCTTTCCGCATCTGCGGGCGCGACGACCAGCAGGGCGCGGTGATTGCCGCCTATCTGCACGACCAGTTGAAATTGAGCAAGATTGCGATTCTCGACGACAAGACGACCTACGGCGAAGGGCTGGCCAAAGTGGTGGAGAATCTTTTCAAGGCGAAGGGCGGCGAAGTGGTGATGTCGCAGGGGATCGACAAGAACGACCACGATTTTCGAGCGAATATCGCGGTGCTGAAAGGTTCCGGGGCAGAGGCGCTGGTCTGGGGCGGGATGTATGGGCAGGGCGGTCCGCTCTGCGTTCAACTGCGCGAGGCGGGGCTGACCTTTCCATTCGTGAGCGACGACGGCTGCCAGGACCAGAAGTTCGTTGATACGGTCGGCGTGAACGCGCCCAACGTTTTCATTTCCTTCGGCCGGGATTACAGCAACAGCCCCGAGGCGCAGGGTTTTGTGAAAAAATACAAGGATACCTATCATCGCGATGTGGGCTCGTATTCGGTTTATGGTTACGATGCCGCGAACGTGCTGCTGACCGCGATCGACAAGGCGCAATCGACCGACGCGGAAAAGGTGGCCGCAGTTATAAAGGGCCAGGCCTTCGACACGATCCAGGGTAACATCGAGTTCGATGCCAAGGGCGACCTGAAGGTGGCCGACTACGTGATCTGGACGGTCAAGGACGGCAAGTTGCAAGAGCTGCCTTCCACCCCATGAGAAAACCGGCGCCACTTCCATTTGACGCCTCGTGACTGCCGACTCTTCCTCCACCCTGACGGAAATTCTGATCGGCGGCGTTTCGCGCGGCGCGATGTACGCCTTGGTGGCGCTGGGCTACACGATGGTCTATGGCGTGCTGGGAATGATCAATTTCGCCCACGGCGAGATTTTCATGATCGGGATGTTTGCCTGCGTCTTTGCCATGGGGGCGGCCTCGGCGGCGTGGGGCAACTACATCGTGCTCAATCTCGCCATCGGCATCCTGGTCGCGATGGTGATTTCCGCGGCGTACGGCTACGCGAATGAACGCATTGCCTACCGCCGCCTGCGTAAGGCGCACGTCCTTGCGCCGCTGACGAGCGCGATCGGCATTTCGACTTTCCTGCAATATTTCATCTTCCTGACGGTGAGCCGCGACACGGTGAACTTTCCCCGGTATTACAGCGACTGGCTGACGAACAATCGGATTCACCTCGGCGCGATCGACGTCACCTACCTGCAATTGACGATCCTCGGACTGACGCTGGTGATCATGAGCGGGCTTTTTTACATGATCAATTACACGCGGCTCGGGATCGCGCTGCGGGCAACGGCGCAGGACCAGTTGATGGCGAGCCTGGTGGGCATTCCGGTGAACAAGGTGATCGCGTTCACGTTTATTCTCGGCTCGGCGCTGGCGGCGATCGCGGGCGTGATGTTTTCGATGTACAACAACGTGCTGGTTTTCGACGCGGGTTATCGCGTCGGACTGAAGGCCTTCACGGCGGCGATCCTGGGGGGCATTGGGAATATTCCGGGCGCGGTGCTGGGCGCGATGATCATCGGGCTGACCGAGGCACTGACGACGCTCGAGTTCGGCAGCGAATGGAACGACGTGACCACGTTCGGCATGTTGATGCTGGTGCTGTTGCTGCGCCCGCGCGGCCTGCTCGGCGAACGGGTGGCGGACAAGGTGTGACCATGGCCCGGCTGCGTCCTTACCTGCTTGGAATCCTGGGTCTGGCGGCCATTACGTTTCCGTTTCTCTGGCTGCAATTGCAGCCCGATTTCACGAACAACACGATCAAGGTCAGTTGGGCGCCGGGACACGGCCTGCAATTTTTCAACGATCTGGCTCCGGTTTTTGTCATTTCGTTCCTGATCTGGCTGGCCATTCGCGCCAACCGGCACTGGGGCTGGGACAAGGCGGTGGCGAGCAATCCGGCCTGGCGGAAAGCCGGGGTGATCTGGGACGTTTCGTGGGCGTGGATCGCAATGCCGCTCGTCCTCGCGGGCGCTTTTCTGCTGAACCCCTCGAATCTCGGCCTGCTGACGGACGTGGGGCTCTTCATGCTGCTCGCGCTCGGCCTGAACATCACGGTGGGCATGACGGGGCTGCTGGTCCTGGGCTATGCCGGGTTCTACGCGTTCGGCGCTTATTTCTTCGCACTGGGCCAGCACAATCTTCCGTTTTTCCCGTGGTGGCTGGCCGCGCCGCTGGCGTTTCCACTGGGCGGTCTGGTCGGATATTTGCCGGGCCTCCCCTGCCTGCGGCTGCGCGGGGATTATCTGGCCATCGTCACGCTGGGTTTTGCCGAGGCTTTTCGCGAAACGATCCGCAACCTCGATTTCACCGGAGGCGACCAGGGCATCATCCTGCGGGACAGTTCCATCTTTAGCTTTGTGGGTGGAACTCTTAGTCACGCCCTTATCACCAAGGGTCAGGTCGCCTATATCGTCACGGCACTTGTTCTGTTCCTGGCGGTGTTTCTTGTCCAGCGGCTCTATCATTCGCCCGTGGGTCATGCCTGGGTCGCGATCCGCGAGAACGAAATCGCGGCGGCCTCGGTCGGCATTCCCGTGGTGCAGATGAAGCTGCTCGCCTTTTCGCTGAGCGCGGCGATCGCGGCCGTGGCGGGCGTGCTGTCCGGCGCAAAGGACGGATTCGTCAGTCCGGCGATCTGCGAATTTCAGCAATCGATCATCGTGCTCGCCATGGTGATTCTCGGCGGCTTGGGCAACAGCTACGGCGCGCTGCTCGGCGCGGCCTTGCTCTACCTGGTACCGGAATACCTGAAGCGGCTCGCCATGCTCCAGGACACGACGATGCTGCCGCCCTTCCTGCGCGATTCGCTGCAGCATCTTTCCGATTACCGGCTGCTGCTCTTCGGCGCGGTGATGGTGCTGATGATGTTGTATCGCCCGCAGGGGCTGCTCGGGAGCAGCCGGCGCAAAACGGAGATGCTAAACACATGACGCCTCTTCTCGAAACGCGCGGCTTGAGCAAGACCTTCGGCGGACTGAAGGCGGTGCAGAACGTGGATCTGCGTGTCGAACCGAACCGGATCGTCAGCGTGATCGGTCCCAACGGCGCGGGCAAGACAACGTTCTTCAATTGCCTGAGCGGGATTTACCGGCCCGACTCCGGCGCGATTTTGCTCGAGGGCCACGACATCACCGGAAACGCGCCGCACCAGGTCTGCAAGCTGGGCATGTCGCGCACGTTCCAGAACATCCGGCTTTTTCCCGAGATGACGGTGTTGGAGAATGTTCTCGTGGCGCAATTCCAGCATCGATCGATCTCGCCGCTGCCACTGCTGGCGCGGACCAGACACTATCGCAAGCGCGAAAGCGAATGCCACGACGAGGCGGTCGAATTCCTGGACTTTGTCGGGCTGGCGCAATATGCCGAGGCGCTGTCGAGCAACCTCGCCTATGGTCTGCAACGCCGGCTCGAGATCGCGCGCGCGCTGGCGACCAAGCCGCGCCTGCTCCTGCTCGACGAACCGGCTGCGGGGATGAATCCGCAGGAAACGGTGGAAATGGTGCAGCTGATTTCGCGCATCCGCGAACGGGGCCTCGCCATCCTGCTCATCGAGCATCACATGAAAGTGGTGATGACGATTTCCGACGAGATTCTCGTGCTCGATCACGGCGTGCAAATCGCGCACGGGGCACCGGAACAAGTGCGCAACGATCCGCAGGTGATCAAGGCCTATCTCGGCGAGGAGATTACTCACTAGGGTATGCTGAAGCTCGACCAAGTTCGCTCAGGGTATGGCGCCATCGAAGTGCTGAAAAGCCTGATGCTGGAGGTGCGCGCGGGGGAAATCGTTGCGCTGCTCGGAGCCAATGGCGCGGGCAAAAGCACGACGTTGCTGACCATCGCGGGTGTCGTGCCGGTGCGAGGTGGCTCGATCACCTGGCAGGATGCGCCGCTTCCCACCGGCAACGCGGACGCCGTCCTGCGCCAGGGGATTTGCCTCTGCCCCGAAGGCCGCCATATTTTTCCGCGACTGACCGTGCTGGAGAATTTGATCAGCGGCAGTTTTCTTTTTCCGGCCAGCGGCAACGCGATGAAGCTGGAGGAAGTTTTCGGCTATTTTCCGCTGCTGGCCGAACGGCGCAAGCAACTTGGCGGTACGCTTTCGGGCGGCGAACAGCAGATGCTCGCCATCGGGCGCGCGCTGATGGGCGAACCGAAGCTGCTCATGCTCGACGAGCCGTCGCTCGGCCTGGCGCCGCAGATCGTCGCGCGGATATTCGAGATTATCAAACGGATCAACGACAAGGGCGTGCCGATTTTGCTGGTGGAGCAAAACGCGCGGCAGGCGCTGCGGATTGCGCATCGGGGCTACGTCATTGTCACCGGTAAAAACCAGCTCACCGGCACCGGTGCGGAACTCCTCGCCAGCGACGAAGTGCGGCAGGCTTATTTGGGTGAATGATCCGCGGTGAGGCCTTCGCGGAAGGTGGGGTAGATCGGTTTCCAGCCGGTGGCGCGTAATTTGGCGTTGGAAACGCGCTTGTTGGTGAGACCCCGTTTGTGCTCGCTGCTGACGCGGGCGTGCGGCGGCATGGGTTGGCTCAGGAACTTGCCGCACCATGCGTAAAAATCGTGTTGCTTGACGGGCGTGTCATCAGTCGCGTTTTAGATTTCGCCCGGCTTGCCTGCGTCGATCAGGTGGAGAAGAGCGGCCACGAGATCGCGCTGGTGAATTTGGTTGATCCAGCGCAGGCCGTCTCCTTCGATCACGGCTTGGCCGCGGCGGAATTTCTCGAAAAGTATGCCGCGCTTCGGTCCGTAGATTCCCGATGAGCGCACGACAAGCGCTCCGGCATCGAGCGCGAGTTGCTCGGCCCGGCGTAAAATGCGGCTTGTGGCCGACTCGGGCTCGGCGGGAGATTCTTCCGTGACGATCTCGCCCTGCGTCTGGCCATAGACCGACGTGGAGGAGACCAGAATCCGGCGCGCACTGGGCTGGTGCGTGTTCATCATGCGCGCACCCTGGACGTAAACTTCCTCGTAGGACTGCTCGCCGCCGCCGCGCGAGGAGGCGCATTGAATCACCAGCTCATATTTATTTTCCAGCCCGGTCCACAGCCCGGTATTGGCCACGCTGCCCGTGATGACACGATGAAAACCGTGATGAGCCAGCGACTCGGCGCTGGCGGCGGAATGGACCCACGCATCGACTTCATGGCCCGCGGCCTTGAGTTGGAGCGCGAGAGGCAGTCCGATGTAGCCGCAGCCGACAATGAGCACTGGATGGGGCACGCGATTTTCCGGGCTTTGCGCGCTCTCTATTTTTCAGTGTAGAGCATGATGGCGAGGACCGACGCGTCATCGG
>Ga0206804_10185_pt1 | contig 17739 bp, 17 predicted proteins | sample Alteio_BWOrgCont_62_FD_152888 | JGI IMG/M metagenome (GOLD analysis project Ga0206804, IMG submission 152888) | Enriched cells from forest soil in Barre Woods Harvard Forest LTER site, Petersham, Massachusetts, United States -... | ecosystem: Environmental > Terrestrial > Soil > Temperate forest >... | reverse complement strand
GTCTTCTTCTCTGCGAACAGTCCCGAGGATATTAGCGAGATTCTTTCCGTTCTAAAATGACGGCTGGGGCGCATAAGCGAGAACCGAAGGCGATGCGATTCGCCCCACCCAATTTCCGGACGGTTGTTAATAACGGCTTGGATAGAGATAGGGCGCGGCAGGCTGTGCTGCGGTAGGTGTGGAATCCCGCGCGGAAGAGCTTCGCGGGAGATGTTCCAAAATAAAGCCCATGGCCACATAAATCCATAAGCCGGTAACACTCATGTCAAACCCCGTGTACAAACCGACAGAATAAACAGGATACATGCTGGCCAGCAGCGCCTGAAGATCGCGTAGCTCCTTGTCATGTTTATCGGATTTCAGGGCCATCTTTACCTGGCTAAAAAATCGAAGAACCAAGCCGGCGGTAAGCGCCAACATGAAAGGAATTCCGAAACCGTAGGCAGCCGTAACGAATCCGTTATGCGCCTCTCCACCGGCCAAGATAACTTCAAAGTCGGTGCTCTGCATCACCTCCGTAGAAGTAGTATCGAGATGTTTGGGCAGGTTCCCAAAACCCTTGCCCACAATGGGACTCTCCATAATTTTTTCCATCCCGCTCTGCCAGACATCGTAACGAAATTGCGAGCTAGCATCGCCGCCGGAAGCTTTATCGATCTTGGAATCAAAAATGCCGAAACAACGAACCAAGGGGGATATCTCTCCCTGCCCCATCTCGCCTACCGTGAATCGAAGCGCAACAACTCCGATGGCCGCGACGGCAATCATGACCGCAAGGGCGTGCGTGCTTCGCCGCAAAATCAGGATGACCGGGACGGCAAGCAGGGCAGCGACGATGGTCGAGCGATTGCCACCCACAATCATCATGATCGTACCCTGAAAAAGGAGGAGCACTTGAAGGGGCCTTTTAAAAAACAGGGCAAAAGGACATAGATAGAAGGTCGCGGCGATCAGGTACCATGGAAGCGGCCTCTTGAGGCGAAAAAGATCCGGGCACAGGGCGGCTTGAACCAGAAAAAGGCCATACGCAGGCAACTGCACGATTCGCAGAATGCCATCCCCCATGTTTCCGGCCGCAAATACTCCCCACGAGTAGAGAAAGGGGGCTGTTGCCGGAATAAAAGCGCAGTGTAAGAACGCAACTCCAATCACAAAAACCATCCAGAAACACCAGTTCATGTAACTCATGATCTTTTCCCTGGAACTCAAAACGGCGCCGAGGACAAGCAATACTGCGGCCGCAAACACGTAATAGAAATAGGGAGCGGCACCCGAAACCCCGCTCCCCCCCCTCGACGCTCGCTCCGAATTTATGAACCGGATTCATAAGAAAACGGATCGGAACCCATGCAAAAACGATCAGAAAAAATAAGTTGAACGACTTGACGTAACCAAGTGTCCCGCTCAGGCACAAACGGAAAAAGAGCATGAGACCTATCCACGCCAGAATAAGAACTAAGACCGGAAACTGACTGAAGCCGGCCAGCGGAATCGCGAATGGCATCCAAGTCCCCACGGCTAAAAGGGCCGGGTAGTTGTTGGTGACGGCGCCGATCGTGCAGACGACAGCCACAATAAGGATATACACTTGGAGATTAACCCCACGGACATCTTGGTCGTAATTCGGCAGCGTGGCGCCAATAAAGTACGCCAAAATACATCCCGCGAAAACAATGATGGCTGTTAGGGCCCAGGAAGGAACCATGGTTTTATTTTATGATCGTAAAGTATTTACAAGCTAATCCAGCCTAACATTGAGCTCATGTCGTAGCAAATATTTATCGTTCAAAAAGCGATGTGGCTTGTAGAAGGAATCCCCCACGGACGAGGTCTCCCTCGAGCAAGGTATCGCGCAAAAATGCAGAGGCGCCATGGATTACTTCTCTGTTAAGCTTTCTACGCGCTGGACAAATGAAAGCATGACATCAAGCGGCTCCTCTGTGGTGAGGGGCAGCAATGCGCTGGTTTGGTCGGTTTTGGTCCAAGGGAGGCGAGCAACAATAATTTTAATTCGATCGGAATAATGGTTGTAGAAAGCACAAACGCTTTCTGCGGCTTGTTTGGCGATGACATATTCAGCAAGGTCGCGCTTCTGTTCTTCTACGGCAATGCTTGAGGGATAAAAGACACGCAGACGGCCAGTGGTTACCGAGGAGACTGCAGTAACCAAGCGGACAAAGCTGGTTACATATATATCTTCGAAGGTGCTTAGTTTTCGAGAGTCGAAAAACGCGCATCTGGGACTAAATATTTTGGGAGTTGCGAAATAATAGATTGAGCGGGGAACATGATGGCCTCTCAGCAAGCTTTGAAGGGCCATGCTGACTTCTGCTGCGACGTTCAATTTCAGGAGAGAGCAATTTCCGCCTGAGTCGCGAATGTCCTTGACCACGCTTTCGGCGTCTTTGGCCCCCTGATGGTAGGTGATGATAGGATGACCGCCACCTGCCGCGATGATTTTTGCCGTTATTTCACCAAGCCCTCTGGAACCGCCAACGATCAAGGCGCAGCTTGAAGAAAATGATCCCGCCGGCACACGGGTTTTGATGGCAGCGGTGTTCAACTGTTGTTCAGGCGCAGGAAGCACGAAGGCGCTGAGAGTGCCGTTTAATTGTCCACTTGAGACTTCTATATGGAGCCGCCTAAAACGATCATCCGACTTAACAACGCGATATTTAAGCGGACCTGACCCATCGCAGGAGATCCAGGAGACATCGTATTGACCAGACATGGAATGCAATCCCGGACAGCGCATTCCAATAAGGCGCGTTAGAGCAAGCAAATGAGCCACACGTACCGTGCCAAGTAATTTTGTCGCTCTAGGAAAAAGTTTTTTTGCCAATGACGAATCGAGACCGACGGAGATTTGGCCAGCGGCATTTTTTAATTCATCAAAAGTTGCAGCGATAATTGGTTCTTTAACAAGGGAGGGTATGCTTAATTTTTGCTTCCTGACCGGGGCCAAGCCAAAGCGGAAGGTTATCGTCACTACCTGCTCTTCGCAGACAACACAAATTAATTGGCTTGTCTCGGATTTCCTCTCGGTCAGATAGATGTCGATGCTATCTTCCACAAGAACCGGCTTGAGAAACTGCGCGGTGATTCCAACAAGCGTGCTTCGACAACCAGTCGTTTTCAGAAGGTATTTTAGCAAAGCTTCCAAGGCGAGCAGCACGTGGTGGATTCCATGCACCGTAATGCCACCGGAAAGAGTTCGCCGCGCGGCAATGGGATCGGCGTGAATGGGATTAAGATCGCCCGACAAGCGGGCAAAAGTCATCTGTTTGGAAAGAGAAATTGAGTAACTTCCAAGGAAGGTTCCCAACGAAGGCTTATGCGCAAGCGACGCAGTGCCTTTGGAGCTATTCGCCATAAACGTTATAGTGGGAACCGGTGCGATCTTCCTTCAGCTTTTGCTGGAGGTCAGCGACATCAAGCTTAGGCAGGATTTTAAGAAATCTGGGATCGGACGCCATTTTATTCATCACGGCGAGCGCGAGCCCTTCTTTTGGGTGCACCACATCAAGAAAATAATGATAGTCGTTGCTGTAACCTGGAAACGAAAGATAGTCGAAAGCCAGGACTCCCAAGTGGTCAAAATAACCGTTAGTAACGCGGTTTTGGAAATCGCGCAGAATTCCAAAATTCGCCCCCTTGTCATGTTCCATCATTTCCACAGCGGGCGTGTACATGGGCAGTTGAACGCAAACTATGGCTATGCCTCTTGCGTGTGCTTCCGAAACAAACTGCTCGAACTGGGCGACCTCCTCCTTGCCCAACGAGTCTCCTTGGATCGTCTTGAAACCCCGCCATGGATTCATCTCCGCCATTTTAGGATTATCTGGTCCGGATTCCCGATACCAGTGAGTGGAACCATCTTTGCGAAATCCCATATGCATTGTGTAAGCTCCCAATCCAATGAACTGTCTGTGGTCGGATTGGGGCAACCCGGCGAGAAGAAGCCATGGATGGTTCGGAATGACAGTGAAAATATCGCGTAGCGTGGTGATGTAATCAATCTGCCAAGGTGTGAAATCCTGCAACATATTCTGTTGGATATTGGCTTTCGTGCTGACTGGATCGAATAGATACCAATCGCAGGCCATAATGATGACCTTGGGATTGTAGCCTTCCGGAAGATGGCGGAGGAGGTCGGTGAAACTTGTCATCGTGTACGAGATTGATCCCAGGTTATAGGCGGTATAAGGGCGGAACATCGCGCTCCGAAAAGTCTGGGGACGTGATTGTCCCACGATCAGAATTTCGGGCCGGTCGATGGCCACCCGCGCCAGTTTGAATAGGCCGAAGCTCGAACTGCGATAGCCGTACCAGATTACATTCGGATGGTCGGTTTGAAGTCTTGCCGCTGCCTTCGGTGACATATCCGCGCCAACTTGAAAAGCGATCCATTCTGCCAGTGCAATCAGGAATACCCAAGGCACCAGCAAACCGAGGAACAGAACGCGCGCGAATTTTTTCCATTCGGCGCGGTCGGAAGCAAGGCCCTCAAAATTTATAATAGACGAAAGGTTGCGAGCCATAGTGGGTCAGCCAGTAGGCAACAATGAAGAGGAGACTCGAATTGTAACCAATGGTCTGCAGAATTGGAGGGAGACTTTCAAAACGAATTTCTTTGCGGGCAAGAAGATCGCCCAAAAGAATGAACGGTATAATCCAAAATACACCAAAAAATTGCTTTAACAGCCCAAGCGAGTCCACATTTTCGTGATGGAGCAGGGTTAAAATTACCGCGTGGAATTCGCGAAATGGCGTGGTTGAAAACAGATTCTGATAAATCGATAGAGTTTGCTGCATCGTATCCGCGCGGAAGACAACAAACGCGATGGTTGCCAGAAAAAAAGTGCCAATGCACCGGGATGTCTGGACCACGATGCCCGGAATCCGCAGTCTTGTCGCCATCCGATTACGCCAAGGGAGGGTAAATAACGACGCAACCGCATAGCAGCCATGCATCAGTCCGAAGCAAAAGAACCCCACTTTGGCCCCGTGCCAGACGCCCAGAATAACAAAGGAAAGGAGCAGCGCGAGCGCCATTCCCCCATTGCCGAAACGTCGCAACTCCATTCGCATGGGCGAAAAAAGGTAATCGCGAACCCACGACGAGAGGGAGATATGCCAGTTGCGCCAGAATTCCGGGATGGTCGTGCTGAAAAAGGGTTGCTGGAAGTTAGGCCGCACTTCCAAGCCAAAGAGTTTCGCGCTGCCAATGGCGATGAGCGAATAGCCAGCAAAATCGGCATAGAGATAAAAGGGATAATAAAGCACGGCGCACATTTGTTCCAAAGCTGAACTGGTCGTCAGGTGATCGTAAACCGTGTTCACCGGCACGGCCAACCCGTCGGCAAGGACGATCTTCATCAGCAGCCCGACAAGAATAAGGCGTAGGGCCAGCAGGGCACGGTCGGACATGAAAGGTAGATCAAATCCGAACTGCGTCATGAAACGCCCGGATCGCTCAATCGGTCCCGCCGAGACCAATGGAAAGAACGCCAGGAAAAGAGCAACGCGGGTAGGGGAAGGTTCCGGCTCGACAACCTCGAGATAGACGTCGATGAGATAACCGAGAGCCGCGAAAGTGAAGAAGGATATACCGATCGGGAAGGCAACCAACATGAGGCTTTCCCGCATGGATGGACTCAGGAAAACGATGATATACCTGAAGACGAGCAGGGGTATCAGGAGTAGTGCGATAGCAAGAAAGAGAACGAAGCTTGAATTTTTCCACTTGGGAGTTCGCAGCAGCTTCGTCCCCAAATAAGTGACCAAGGTCACAAAGAAAAGGATGAGGATATAGAGCTTGGAAAGTTCGAAGTAGAAAAAGTAGCTCGACGCCAAAAGCAATATGCGGCGCGGCTCACCGGGGCGTAAAAGGTAAAAGAGTAAAAAGACGATCGCCAGGAAAAGAAAATAAAGCGGGTCGCTGAGGGACATATGAGGATGGATCGACGGCTCGCGGTACTATTCAAGCCTTATGACCGCCCAAGTGCGCGAGAGAAATCCATGGCAAGACTGCGGGAATCTGTGACACGGCAAGCCGCCAGAGCTTCTTGTCTTCGGAGAGAAAATGGTGATCCGGCAGAAATGCTGCCGCAGGCGTGTTTTTGGCCGTTGGAATAAAATTGGCGACCACCTCGGTTGCGCCTTCTTTCTGAGCTTCTACCGCCAATACCGAAAGCAATGCTGTTTCCACACCGCGCCCCAGGACACGGCAACTCAGCAAAAAAGTATCGATGACCAATTCGGAGCCTTCGGGGAAAAATTCGGCGATAACGACGCCGGTCAAACCATAGTCCCCAAACTTGTCCGAAACTCGCAGGCCGAAAATGCGATGCCGGGAAGACTTAGCCAACTCGCGGACTTCATCGAGCGACCGGCGGATCGTCGATAAATTAAATTGGTTCGTCTTATTGATGAGCTGGGTAATGCGGTCAAGGTCCTCCTCCCGAGCTGGGAAAAAGTCGATGCATAGTCCGAGCGACTTCTGAAATTCCTCCTTGGAGAGGTTGTTGCCGAGAGCTACGCGTTGCTCCTCGGCCTTCATCATGTCGGAACGCTGCCGGTCCTCCTGGGTTATTTCGTGCCGATCGAACACGGAAATAGTCCGCAACGTTGCCATGATGTCAGCTGGCTCTTCCGGTAGCAGTATACTGACTACTTCGGGCCGGGCTTGGCGCATGTAGTCGATCTCCGCCGGATTGTCATCGATGAAGACCAAGCTGTCGGTGCCTATATTCAGGACCTTTGCGATTTTTGGGATATTTTCCGACTTGGGCTCCCAGTTGATTTGCCAAGCGGAGATATGTTCCCTTTTAAGCAGCATCCCGCTGTGCTTGTCGAAAACTTCCCAGACATCGGCTTCATTGTTCTTGCTGGCCAGCGCAAGGAGAATGCCTTGTTGTCGCCAATAGAGAAGCAGGCGTTGAAAATCGCGGTAGGCTGTGCCCGGAAATTCGTCCCCAAGCTGAATGCCTCCGAGGCCGTCCTCTCCAATAATCCCCCCCCAGAGCGTATTATCGCAATCAAGGACGATGCATTTCTTGGGAGCGATCCTGAAAGCTTTGACCATGCGGGCCAACACGGCGCCTGCGGTCAGCAAAAACGAATCGGTAAAGGGCTGGCGGTAGAGATACCATTGGCGGGAATCGAAGGATCGGGAAAGACCGTGCTCGCGCTGGATCGCATCAAAATCGCAGATGCGGATTCCGGGAATATTCTTTACCTGTTCAAAGAAGCGGCTGGTTAATCCACGATGCAATTTCCCGAGACCATAGGAATTTTCGAGGCTCAAGGTATGCGAGGGTAGTATCGAAGGAAAGGGTGGCAGGTTGACAATGATTGAGCCCTTAAAGCTGGCGCGTAATTTCTGTAGCGCCGAGACAAGAAGGTCGATTTTTGAGCTGGCGCTCTCGAAGGCCGTATCGTCTCCTTGCAGAAATGCCAATAAGTCGTCCAAAGCAAAGTCTTCCAACCTGAAGAGGAGGATTAGGACATTTAGATCGGAATGAAAATAGCTCTTGTAATCAAGACAGACCTGAAAAAGCTGATTGTAGGGGCCGAGTTCTATAGAAGGCGCGAGACCAGCCTCCACCAAAGGTGCGCCCACGAAGGGAATCAAGCTGTTGGCGGTGAAGCTTGCCTCGATGCCAATGTTTAGAGGCGATTGGACTTCTTTGCCGGCAAGTTGTTCAGCGTATTTGCGCCAAACCTCCTTGAGGGACGAGGCTGGCGAAGTGACGGAATTCATTTACGCTTCACTCTTGTGGGGCTATTAAGCGCCCGCAACTCCCTTGTCTCTAAGAACCTTGCGAACAAGGCCAACTGTTCTCATGGAAAGGATCTCCTTGGTGGAAAGGCGTACATTAAAGGCCTCTTCAAGGGCCACGACTAAATTCATCGCCTGAAGACTATCCCACTTGGGCGTGTTTTCAGGCGAGGTCTCGTCATTGATCGTATCGCCTGGAATTCCCAAGATTTCTGAAAATATTCTTCGAACTGAGTCTTTTTCCATGGCAGGACGAAAATTTAACAAGAGTACCTTAGTAGTCAACACCTTCCCCTGTTCACGGAGCCAGTCGTTCGATGAGCCAGGCGCTGCCGCTCTTGCGGTAACGGAGGCGGTCATGCAGCCGGTTGGTTCGGCCCTGCCAGAATTCGAATTGGTCCGGTGCGATCCGGTAACCTCCCCACGATTCCGGAGGCGGAACGTCATTCGGGAAGCGGGCGTCGGCCTCGACCAATCGCACCTCGAGAACTTCCCGGCTGGAAATCACGGCGCTTTGCTCGGACGCCCATGCCCCGAGCCGGCTGCCGCGCGGACGCGTCTCGAAGTAGGCCTCGACAGCCAAACGCGGCATCTTTGAAACAGCGCCCTCGATGCGGACCTGGCGTTCCTGCTCGATCCATCCGAAGGTCAGCGCTGCATAAGGATGGGCCGCGAGGTCGCGCCCTTTTTCGCTGGAATAATTAGTGAAAAAAACAAAGCCCTCCGCATCGAATCCCTTCAGCAGCACATATCGGCCATGGGGACGTCCGTCGGCCGAAACGGTGGAGAGAACCATCGCGTTAACCTCGGCAATCGCCCGGCAGTCAAGCGCCTCCTGAAACCAAAGCGAGAATTGGACAAAAGGATCCGGGGCCAGATCGGCCTCGTTCAGCGCACGCTGCATATATTCGCGCCGGAGTGCGGCGACTTCAGAGGCGGGAGGCAAACCGATGGGCATCAGGACTGAACATTACCTGATCCGGCGCAATCCACAATCCGTCAAATCTCCGACTTCCAAGTTCACGTCAATGGTTACAGATAAAATGAAAATCCTCATTGCACACGCAGACGCTTGCGCGAAACTAACCGAATGTCTGTTGAGTACGTTTTAAAGAAAACCCACGCGCCCTCCAGCGCCCAGATCGATTACCGGGCGGAGCTCAACGACGAGCAGTATGCAGCGGTCACGGCGAAACCGGGGCCGATCCTGGTCATCGCCGGAGCAGGCAGCGGCAAGACTCGGACCCTGACCTACCGCGTCGCCTACCTAATCGAGAATGGCGTCGAGCCGGAAAACATTCTGCTCCTGACCTTCACTAACAAAGCTTCGCGCGAAATGCTCGAACGCGTCGGCAACCTGCTGCCGCACGACATCTCGCGAATTTGGGGCGGGACGTTTCACTCGGTGGCGAATCGCCTGCTGCGCCGCCACGCGAATGAACTCGGGTTCAGCAGCGACTTCACCATTCTCGATCGCGACGACGCGGCCGATCTTGCCATCGCCGCCCTGAAGGCGACCGGTCTCGACACGAAGGACAAGACGCTGCCGAAGGGCGCCGTCCTGCTCGATATTTTCGGGCTTGCGGCCAATACCGAGAAGTCGATCCCCACCGTGGTCACGGAAAACTATCCCTATTTCAGCGAGATCGTCGATAAGCTCGAAATGATCCATCGCATCTACCGCGATCGCAAGAAAGCCGACAACGTGATGGATTACGACGACCTCCTCGTTTATGCGCTGAAGCTGCTGCGCGACCACGAGGACCTGCGCAAGTTCTACCAGGAGCAGTTCCAGCACGTGCTGGTCGATGAGTACCAGGACACGAACAAAATCCAGTCCGATTTCATCGACATTCTCGCCGCCTATCATCATCAGGTCATGGCCGTTGGCGACGATGCGCAGAGCATTTACTCGTGGCGCGGGGCCAATTTCGAGAATGTCCTGACCTTCCCGGAACGGTTCCCCGGCACGCGCGAGGTGCGGATCGAGACGAATTACCGGAGCACGCCGGAGATTCTTGCGCTGGCGAACTACGCCATCTCGGCAAACACGAAGCAGTTCCCGAAAAATCTGCACGCCGTTCGTCCCGCCGAGAAATTTTCCAAGCCCGCGCTGATCTGCCTGCAGGACGCCAGCCAGCAGGCCAACTTCATCTGCCAGCGCATTGAGGAATTGCAGGAGGAGGGGATCGACCTGAACGAAATCGCGGTGCTGTATCGGGCCCATTTTCATTCGATGGAATTGCAGATGGAAATGACGCGCCGCCAGATGCCGTTCGAATTGCTGAGCGGGCTTCGCTTCTTCGAGCAGGCGCATGTGAAGGATGTCGCGGCGTTTCTGAAGTTTGCGCTCAATTCCAGGGACGAACTTGCTTTCAAGCGCATCGCGGCGCTGATGCCGGGCGTGGGCGAACGGACCGGCGACAAGCTGTGGCAGAAACTGGTCGGCGGTGCGGAATTCGCCTCGCTGGAGCCGCCGGCGAAGGCCGTCGCGCCGTGGAAACAGTGGGTCGAGACTCACAAACAAATTACCACGCCGGAGATTCGTGGACGCGCCTCGGAACAAATTCAGATCGTGATCGATGCGATCTATCAGGATTACATGAAGACAAAGTTTCCGAATTTCCAGTCGCGGCTGGAGGACCTCGGGCAGTTGCGGGCCTTCGCGCAGAATTTCGAGAAGACGGAGGAGTTTCTCGCCCAACTTGCGCTCATGACCAATGTCGATGGCGGGCCGCGCAAGGAAGGCCGGGCGATGGATCAGCCGTGCGTCCGGCTCAGCACGATCCACCAGGCCAAGGGTCTCGAATGGAAAATTGTTTTTGTGATCATGCTTTGCGACGGGCTTTTCCCCGCCGCGCGCTCCGTGGAAACGCTCGAGGGCGAGGAGGAGGAACGACGCCTGTTTTACGTCGCGGTGACGCGCGCTTGCGACGAGCTTTACCTGACCTACCCGCTGATGCGCGCCTCGGCCTCGTTCGACGATCGCTGGCAGGAGCCGTCGCGGTTTGTCATGAATTATCCGCGCGGCCTCGTCAACGAATGGAAGATCAAATCAGCGCCGCCAGCGTGGAGCTGATCCGCTCAGCAGGGTAATAGACGTCCTGGTCCCTTTTCCCTCTCTGGAAGACATTATAACGGCATTCGATTTTCAGGAGTCAAATAGATTCCTTACCGGAGGCTGCTAGTTCATCAAGTCCAAACTCTCCACAGAAACTAAAACCACCGTTGGGAGTAGGAGTCCTGTTGTCTGCTGCCTTGCGTAGCTGTTTGGCTGTCTTGTACGCAAGCCACGTAGTGTATTTGTTTGTTGTGTCTGCCGAGACAATGACATGCACAGAGTTCCCCATATTGATAAAAAGCCCTCGCATCGGCCCTAGTCCAACAAACTGAATGGACGAGACATCAGTAGTAGGATAGTCGAGATGTGCAAGGATTATTAATGACGGAAATGCTGGTATGTCCGACTTCCATTCAGATTCTTCACCGCGACCAATGGTAATGCCCCATTCGCTCGCAAGATTGTCGAGAGCTTCCAAGGTGATGCCCTGTTGTACCTGTCGAAAATGAACCATGAGCCGGAGGCACTTGGTTGCGTTCTCTCTGGCCTGATTTTTGAATAATCCAAACATCGCTATTCGTCGTTATGCGCATAGTCGTCAAATAATTCATGCTTTGCGAGGCTCAAGATATACAAATACGCGGAAAAAGAAAAAGAGGACACAGGCAGGAATGGCGTTAAGATAAGGCGGTTTTGGGATGAATTTAAGGGAAAAGGCCGTTCCGAGGGCGACACCGTTCTGGTGGGATTTTGACCTCTGAAAACAGTAGTTCGTGATCAACTTTTATAACCCGTTGTTTTAGAGCCAGAAGCTCCTTATCTTAACGCCATTCGGGACGGGCATCTTTTTAAGCGGATGGGGCAGCGAGACCCAATTTATTTACCGCCGCACTGAGGCGTTTATCGCGAGTCCAAAGATAGGCGGAAGTTAATCGCGCGGAAGCCAGGAGATGCGCATCAACAAATCCGATACCCAATCCTGGCAGCGCATGGTGTTCGATAAAATCGAGAACCTCTTCGTTGCTGGCGGATACGGCGTGAGGCAAATCACGTAAGGAGGACAGCACCGCATTCCGTTGACGTAGGTTTCCCAAGGCTAACTCGCCGATGACAAAAGGGTGGATTACCACTTGTCGGGTCTCGAGCAACGTCTTCAACCGGGAGTCGCCATGCCGTAAATGCTCCACCCAGATTGAGGTATCAACTAAAATCATGCGGGTCTGGGACGGCGTCGGGAGGGGGTGACCAATTTACGCTCGCTGCCACCGAGAAGGATAAGCCGCTTCGCGCTTTCGCGTTCGATCAAGGCCCTGAGCGCTTCATGCACCAGCGCGGACTTTTCCTTTAAGCCGGTAAAAACCTGCGCTTTCGTCAAAAGGTCGTCATCAAGGGCAATGGTGGTTCGCATAGTCGTCTTATTTGATAGGCACGATAATAGCATCGAATGATGCTAATATCAATGCCTGATATGGTCGAGAAAAGGGGAGGGGGCTTCCACTCCACATTCACTTGCGCCTGCGCTTAATGGAAGATCAAATCAGCGCCGCCAGCGTGGAGCTGATCCGCCGAAACGCATTCACGCCGGGCAGGAGCGCCCAAACCGGGACAGGAGAAACAACCTCTTCTTGCGGGCGTTCCGCCTTCCGCCCGGACGCGGCCCTCGCCTGGTTTCTCCACGCGAGAAAAGGTTGCTCCATGTAATGCCACGAGAGAGCTGAAACCGCGACGGTCAGCACCAGCAGAATTCCGATGCGGAGAAATGAAAGATGGGTATCCGTCACCCCATAGCGAACGAGCAGCGGTGAAATGAGGATGATGACAAAAACGTGATAAACATAGATGCCGTAGCTGATTCGTCCCAGATAGACGAGAGGGCTCCAGCTCAGTAGCCGGATATACCGACCGGTGCCGCCGACCAGCGCGGCCGCCAGCGCCCAGGCGAGAAAGACCGCATCGACCGTCTCGGTGAGGGCTAGGAAGAGATTGTTTTCGGGGAGGGTCATAAGGGCGCGTCCCATGAAAAAGCAGCCAAACGCCGCCAGCGGCATGGCGAATAAAATCGTCGAGGAAAGAAAGGGCATGCGATCGAGGAGGCGCGCGCGCTTCATGTACGCGATAAAGGCGCCCACCGCAAAGGAATCAACGCAGCCGAAGATGGTGACCCAGCGGGTGAGGGTGGACACTTCTCCCGCGATGCAGCAGAAGCGAAAGACGAGGCCGAAGACAATGAACGCCGCCATGACGGGAAGAAACCAGCGCCGCGGCAGGGTCAGCACCAGCACCGGCCAGAGCAGGTAAAATTGCTCCTGCACCGCCAGCGACCAGAAATGGGAGATGGAGTTTGGCCAGTAGCCAAGCCACGCGATGTAATTATTGGCTTGGAAAGTGGCGAGCCAGAACAGATTTGTGCGCACTTCCTCGATCCCAAACAGCGCGCCGACGAGCAGCGCGAGATAGAAGGGTGGTCCAATCCTGACCAGCCTGCGCAGATAAAACCGGCAGAGCGGCAGGAAGCGTCCGCCATTCGACTCGGCGACTTCGGCCTGGAGTTTCCAGAGGGAGAGCGTGATAAAGTAGCCACTGAGCACAAAAAAGAACCGGACACCGAGCGGCCCGCAGCGCAACAACGGCGGCAGGACCATGCCGAAGTGCTCGAAGAGAATGCCGAGAATCGCGAGGGCGCGAAGCCCATCCAGATGCGGCAGGTAAGAGGATTTACTCTTAACTTGCCGATGATGGGGGATGGCTTCGGATTTTACGTCGCAGAAAATCGCGGAAGAAATCGCCATAAAGGAGTTCACCGGGTTTAAGCAGGAGCCGTTCCGAATCTAAGACGGCGGTACACGCAAAAAGGATTCACCCCTTGATGCGTTTGTAATGAAGCCAAAGCTTAATTGAAACGGATGACGATTTTCCCGAAGTGTTGCGCCGATTCGAGATGACGGAACGCATCGAGAGTTTCGTCGAAGGAGAAGACGCGATCGATGACCGGCTCGAGGTTGTGCTGCGTTATCGCCGCATTCATGGCGGCGAACATGGCGCGCGATCCGACATAGATCCCCCGAACGGTGAGCGCCTTGTGCAAGATGTGCCCGATCTGGAGCTCACCCGATATTCCGGTCAACACGCCGATGAGGCTGATATGCCCGGCGTACGCGGTGGCCTTTAATGTCTTCGCCAGCGTGCCCACACCTCCCACTTCCAGCGTGAGATCGACGCCGCGGCCCTGCGTGATTTCGAGGACGCGCTTTTCCCAGTCCGGCTCTGTACGATAATTGATCGTGTGATGGGCGCCCATTGCGCGCACCCGTTCCAGCTTGGCGTCGCTGCTGGAAGTTAAGATGATCGTCGCGCCGGCGATTTTAGCGAATTGTAATCCAAACAGCGACACGCCGCCGGTGCCTTGCAGCAAAAGAGTCTGACCCGGTTGCAGATTGCCGGAAACGAAAAGCCCGTTCCACGCGGTGACGGCGGCACAGGGGAGCGCCGCGGCCTGCTCGAAACTGAAGGGAGGGGGCAGGGGAAGGAGCGCATCGGCACGGATGACGACGAATTCCTGAAGAAGTCCATCGACGTCGCCGCCGAGCGCGCTGGATGCCTTTGCTGCGGAAAGCTCGCCGTCCAGCCACGCCGGCATGAACGGGATGACCACGCGGTCGCCTATATTCCACGCCGTTACTTTTTCGCCAATGGCGACGACTTCACCCGCGCCGTCGGAAACCGGGACGCGGGGAAAATTCAGGCGCGGGTTGTACTTGCCTTGAACGAGGAGCAGATCGCGATAATTGAGCGAGACAGCACGGATGCGGATCATGACTTCATCCGCGTCCGGTTCGGGCGCGGGACGCTCGGCACGCTTTAAATGCTCGATTCCGAAAGCCTGAAGTTCAAAAAGTTTCATGGAGAAAGATAGGCATAGGATGGCCATTCGCCAAATCAGGGGCTAATCTTTAGCCCAATGCTGACCGATGGGTTCATCTTCAACCGCTCGCTTTCTGTATTTCCAGAATTTGACCAACGCAAGGCACGGCTCTACCCTCTCGACGTGTCCGCCAAAACCCGTCGCACCGTCTCCCTCAGCCTCGAAGTCGTCGAGGCCGCCAAACAACGAGGCATGAGCCTCGGGGATTACATCCTCCAACTCCATCAGAACCAGCGCTCCGCCCGGGTCGCCTATGTCGCGAGCCTTTATCGAGGTTTTGCGCTGCTGGAGATGGCGAGAGTGCCCATCGATCCGGCTTACTTTGAACTGGTCGATGGGTGCATGAGCAAGGATGAGAGCCGTGACTTCCGCATTCTGGCCTCCAGCGGCGAGGACAATTGCCTCGTCCGCGCGGCCGCCCAATTGCTGGGTGCCGATACCCGCCGCTCGGCCGTCCAAGCACTCTTGCTGGCCGCGTCCCGCGCGCAGGTTTTGCATGAGGGATTCATCGAAGCCGCCCGCCTCCTCGAAGCCACTTTCTACCGCTAAAACCCTGTTTATAAGCCTATGAGCACGATTTTCTCAAAGATCATTGCCCGCGAAATCCCGGCCAAGATCGCCTATGAAGACGACCTCTGCCTCGCCTTTCACGATGTGAATCCCCAAGCGCCCGTTCATTTTCTGGTGGTGCCGAAGAAGGAGATTCCCCGGATCGCCACCAGTACCGCCGCCGATGAACCGCTTTTAGGTCATCTCATCTATGTGGCGCAAACCGTGGCCAAGCAGGAAGGCCTGCATGACACCGGATTCCGGATTGTGATCAATAGCGGCGCCGACGGCGGGGAAACAGTGCCGCACCTTCACGTCCACGTTTTGGGCGGTCGGCCGATGGCGTGGCCGCCGGGGTGATATGCTGCTGCGCCCTGCAACGGAAACCGATCTGCCCGCTCTGGTTCGCCTGAGCTCAAGTGTGCAGGAGCTTCACGCCTGGCATGTGCCCGCCCACATCAAAATGCCGTCGCCAGATCCGGGCTGCGCCGATTTGTTCCGCGAATCGCTCGCCCAACCTGTGGCATGCCTCGTCGTGGCGGAGGAGGCGCAATCAATCGTCGGCTATTTCTTTGCCCAGGAAGTGAAGCGGGAGGAAAGCTGGATTAGGCCCGCGCTACGCCTCTTCATGCTCGAACACATTGCGGTCGATCCAGTATTCCGACGCAAAGGGATCGGGCATGCCCTCATGACCCGGTTTTTCGACGAGGCCCTCAGGCGTGAGATTGGCCGGGCGGAACTCGTCTGCTGGAACTTCAACGAAGAAGCAAGCCAGTTCTTCCGGCGACACGGCTTCACGGGCCTTCACGCTCGCTTGGAGCGCAAGGTCATTTAGCTCTCAGCCAACCCCTAATTAGTTTCACACAATATATGTTATATAAAACATAAGAGTAGCCGAAGGAAAAGGCAACTGACACGCCCCTAGCCGAACTCTCGCCATCCTCAGAGACCTCCAACCACAGCCGCATCCAATCCGTGATGCGCATGGTGCAGGTACTCATCTCGCAAATCCGCAGGCAAAGACGCAAGAGGAATCCAAACAATCGTCCCGCTCGCCTTAAGGACTATCATTCCCTTGACGCTCTCATCCACGACTGTCCCGCAAACCGCAACTCCGTTAGGCATGACAAAGCTTCACCGCATGCCCCAGAGGCGCGCCCACAACATACATTAGCATTAGGGTTTTAAGCATCATTAGATATCCCAGCGCGGCCTTACCTCACGTTGAAGAAGCAAGTACGACCAATGGTTCGTGGAATAGGTAGAATAGTTGCCTCATGCTCGCTCTCTATCGACTTCTTACACAGGTAAAAAACAGCGTATCCTATTTGACTAAAGACTCTTGTATTTATACTTGTTGTGCCCATGCGTAATAACTTTGCTTGCAAATTTCACTAGCTTTACCACCTTTGCGAGCTAGGCTAGATTCAATTCAACCCAAGAAAAAGGAAAGTTCATGCTCCATATTATCTGGTCGATTCTGGTTGGTTTCGTCATTGGTCTGATTGCCCGCGCCGTGGTGCCGGGAGTCGAGCACATGGGTTTTTGGCTTACCGCCGGGGTCGGAATTGGAGGTTCGATCGTGGGCGGATTGATCGCCCGCGTCTTTTCCACGCCCAAGGACGGGTCCTTTTTCCACCCGGCTGGATTCTTTCTCTCCATTATTGGCGCGATCATTCTTCTGGTCCTGATCAACCATTTCTCTGCCGCCGCCTAAGGACATCCGCCACGGATTGCGCGCGCTTTTTTGAAACAGTTTGGCTCGAAATGCGCATGAGGCCTGCCATGCTCACGCGGTGAATGTCTCCCGTTTTTGGGCCTTGGCAGCCTTTATCGCGATCGCAATTCTAAGTTTAGCCGTGGGAGGCTGGCTGCGGATCAACTACGCGCCCGAATGGATGGCACTGGACACGACGCAGCATCCTCCCGTCATGCGGCCCTTCGCGGTGGAGGCCGATTGCTACTCCCAGTTGGCGCGCGTGCAGCGCATCCTTCACGGGCAGGGACTGATCCAGAATCATTTTACGGTCGAAAACTGGCCGGAGGGGCTCACGCCGAGCACCACCGCGCCTTTTGATTACGCCATTCTCCTCCTCTACGCGCCGCTCGCCCTGTTCACGAAGTACCCGCTCGATTGGGCGGGAGCGCTCATCTCCCCTGCCCTTTGGATCGTCCTGGTCTTTTTTTGGATGCTCATTCGTTCGCGCGAATTCAATCTCGCCGGTCGCGCTGTGCTTTTAATGGGAGCCGCCGCTTTGCCCGCCTTTCTCTGGGCCACAGTGTGCGGACGGCCCCGGCACCAATCGCTGATCCTCGCGCTGATGGCGATGGGACTCACCGCGGAATACGAGCGCTGGCAGATCGAACTCACCCCGAAGCACGCATGGAATATCTTCGCCGGCATCGTCTGGGGATTGGCCTGCT